>Ga0163144_10000310_pt1 | contig 112270 bp, 98 predicted proteins | sample OliLak19BULKMAT1_FD_123175 | JGI IMG/M metagenome (GOLD analysis project Ga0163144, IMG submission 123175) | Freshwater microbial mat bacterial communities from Lake Vanda, McMurdo Dry Valleys, Antarctica - Oligotrophic Lake LV.19.BULKMAT1 | ecosystem: Environmental > Aquatic > Freshwater >...
AGCGCATACAACCTGCCGCTGCCTCTCTGACCGGCGCACACGCGAGCTGGCGCTCCCCGGAGCCATCCCCGACCCGCCCGCCGGCTGCATCATCACTCACTCTCAGGAGCTTCAAGTTCGAGGGCGCATCTGCGTGCCCGATCGTCCTCGTTGTGATGCCTCGCCGGTGGGTGGGTCGGGGTGTGCTCCGGGGAGCCGCAGCTCGCGTGTGCGCAGAACATGGAGGCAGCGGCGGGTTGTATGCGCCGGGTGGCGGAAACCCGGCGACCGTAGGAGCACACCCTGACCCACCCACCGGCGACACCACCCAACACTACCGTTCGCGCACCGCCTCTGGCGCGCACCGAGATCGGGGATTCGTCGATCGTCCTTGCTTACGAACAATCCCTATCGCAGATTCCAGGGATGGCACGTGGAGCGAAACCGCGACGAGCCCCTGGAAGCTCCTCGGACGAGATCGGTGAGTTGGCGCATCAGCTGAGTCAGCCGCTCGCCGCGATCATCAGCTACGCCCGCGGATGCCAATTGCGGGCTCGGACCAGTACCCTCGAGCCGCTGGATCTCGACCGCGCGCTCGAAGCCATAGCCGCAGAAGCCCTCCGGGCCGGGGAGCTCCTGAAACGGATCCGCGAGATGGAGCCATCATGACCACCCACCTCCCCAAAAACGGTCACGCGGCCCCTGCCGCCGTCGGGACGGTGCACCTCGTCGACGACGATCCGGCCGTGCTGACCGCCCTCCGTTGGCTCTTCGAATCCGTGCCGTGCAACGTCAAGACCTACGAGAGCGGCGACGCATTCGTCGAGGGCTACGTCGACGACGGGCCGGCCTGCGTCGTGCTCGATCTCGTCATGCCAGGCATGGACGGGCTGGCGCTGCAGCGCACGCTGATCGAAAGAGATCTGGGATTGCCCGTGATCTTCTTGAGCGGCCAGGCCAAGATCCCCCACGCCGTGGAAGCATTGAAATCCGGTGCCACCGACTTCATCGAGAAGCCGTTCGGCGACGACGTGTTGCTCGAGCGCGTGCAGGCGGCGCTCTCGAACGACGGGGCGCGCCGCCAGGAGTTGCACTGCCGCGCCGTGCGGCAGCGTCGTCTCGCCGGACTCACCCGCCGCGAGCACGACGTGGCGTCACGCGTAGTCGCGGGGATGCCCAACAAAGTGATCGCGGCCGAGCTCGGGATCAGCCCGCGTACGGTCGAGGTCTATCGCGCCCAGGGCATGCGCAAGACCGGCGCCCGCTCGGTCGCCGAGCTCGTGCGCCTGTTCATCGCGGACTGATCGCGTCCGCGAGAGCGACATTGATCGCCGCGCGACGCGACCCTGCGGCAAGCGCTGATGCGTCGGCATCGCGCGGCACGCGGCTCAGTCCTGCAGCCGCACCACGTTCGCTTTGTCCTGCGTCCCGCTCAGCGGAATCGCCTGATCGAAGCCGTAGAGCGGGAACACGAGACTGCCCGCGGTGCCGCTCCACGCCGCGCAGCTGAACGGATTGCCGCGCCGGCTGGCGTTGCCGGTGCCGCCCTGCCGCATGTTCGTGACGATCGACGTCACCTGACCGGTCGCGATCGCGATCGACTGATCGGGGATGCTCGCCCAGTTGACGGTGTCGCAGTTGCTGCTGTCGCTGCCCGTCTCGGAGCTCTGCATGAGGATGCGGATGATGCCGGCACCGGCCGGCGCGCTCCCGTCGGCGCTGGTGTCGATGGTGAGCACCGGCGCCCCTGGAGCGCCAGTGCCGTTGCTGTCGATCGCGTAGGTGACGTTGGCGCGGGTGCCGCCGTCGCAATCGACGAAGCTGTCGGCGACGGTCGCGAACGCCGGGTCTTGGCGTAGACGCCAGCAGGCGTAGCCGTTGGCGAACGACGTCGCCTTCTTGTCGCCAATCACGACCGGCGCAGTCAGGGTCAACATCGCCCGACCGCTGCCATCGGGGGAACCCGCGGTGAGCAACAAATTGGGCGCCGACGAAGACACGGACCAGCTGTTGTTGTCGGTGCCGCAGCATTGTCCGCTCGAAGCGGGGTTCAGGAAGAAGCAGCTCTTGCCGGCCGTGTCGCCGCAACCTGCCGGGCACGAGCCGATCGCGTTGCAGCTGTCACCGTTGGTGGTCGAGAACGTCTTCGCGCCGAGCGGCGTGGCCGTCACGGTGGGCGTCGGCGTCGCCGTGCGAGTCGGGGTCGCGGTGCGCGTCGGGGTGGCCGTCAGCGTCGGCGTCACGGTGACCGTCGGCGTCGCCGTCGCGGTGGCGGTCGGGGTGGCGGTGACCGTGACGGTGGCCGTCGCCGTGACCGTGGGCGTCGCGGAGAGGGTCGGCGTGGCCGAAAGCGTCGGGGTCGGCGTCTCGCCGGTCGTCACGGTGGCCGTCGGCGTGGCCGTGATCGTCACCGTCGGCGTCGGGCTCGGCGTGACGGTCGCGGTGCGGGTCGGCGTCGGGGTGGTGGTCGTGGTGGGCGTCAGCGTCGGCGTGGCCGACGGCGTCAGGGTGGGTGTCGGAGTCGCCGGGATCGGCGGCTCGTAGACCTGCGCGAAGAGCTCGTCCGATCCGTCGGCGGCGCTCGCGATCAGGCACGTGCGTTCGTCCGCCACGGTCGTCCCGCAGCTCGTCAGTTGCGTCGCGAGCATCTGACTGGTGCAGACCTTGGCGAGCGCGCCCTCGACCTTCGTTTCGGCCTTGAGAACCTTGCCCTTGAGATCCGCCGTGCGGCAATCGGTAGCGCCCGTCGTCGGCGCCGTGCCCTTGTCCTTCAGGTACTGACACTTCTGCTGATCTTTCATGCGCGTCGACTGCTGACGCTGCAGCTCTTTCCCGATGCTGCGCTGACAGCTCTGCGCGAAGCTGCTCGGATCGAAAATGGGCGGGTCGGGATAGGTCCCGTAGGTGCTCTGCAGCGCGAGACCCACGGCGCTGCGGGTCTGACACGCGAGACACGACGCGACGCTGTTCAGGCCGCTGAAGCCGAGGATGTCGATGGTGTCGCAGGGCGCGGTGCACGCGACGTAGCCGAGCGCGGCCGGGGTCACGCCCGGGGCGGTGCACTTCGCGTCGGCGAGGATGGCGAGCTTCTGTTCGATCTTGGTGATCTTGGCGAGGGATTTCTGGGGCAGCTGGGTGACGTCGTTGCAGTCCGCCGTCGGGGACACGGCAGGGTCACCCGCCATGCGGGCGCGGTGACATTTCGTTGCTTCCTTGAGGGTGGTCGACGCGAGCTTCAACACGTTGGCGGCGAGGGCCTTCCGGCACGCGATCTCGGCGGCGTTGAACGCCTCTGCCGGACGCGGAAGCGCCGTGACCACGAGAGACAACGCGAGCAGCAATCGACCGATCATCATGATGAGAGCTCCGAAAGCGAAGGCAGGACGACGACGGCGTCACCCCACGTAGGAGTGACGCCGTCGCTGGTAGGGACTGTTGTGGTTACGGGGCGACCGGCGGGATCGCGATACCGGACATGCCGATCTGCGAACCGCCACGGCAGGTGGGATCGGGCGACGTGAGGCTCGCCGGCAGCGAGCTGCTGATGAGCGCCGTGCATGCAGGCGCGTTGCCGGCGCCAAGCGGACCCCACACCTCGGAGCCGACGACCTCGACGGTCCGACCGGCGCCCGGAGGAATCAGTGCGAACAGATCCTTCGCGCTGATCTTGGTACCGCCCTTGCCAGCCTTGAGATCGACGGGAACCGGAACCTCGACGACCGGGATGAAGCCGGAGATTGCGGGCAGCACGAGCTTGATGATGACGACGTATTCCGACCCGTCGACCGCCGGGCTGGTCTTTTTGGTTTCGTTGTAGAGCTGGGACGTCGTCACCGGAACGCCGGAAACGACGCACGTGCCGCCCGGGCATTCCGTCCCGTTGGTGCAGGCCGCGCCCGTGTTGGTGCCACCCTGACACAGCATCGGACCAGCTTCGACGACGCCGGCAAGCTTCACGGAAAGCGTGCCTTTGTCGTCGAGCTTGAGCGCGCTCTTGGCAGACAGGGTCGGGGGTGTCGGCGGATCGAACGCGTCATTCGACACCAGGTTCGTGGCGTACTTGGTTCCGGCGGGTGCCACGGTCGCCGAAGCGACGACGGCGGCCATAGCGATCAGGGCAACGTTCTTCATCTTCAACATGGCTTCTCTCTCCTTGGGGTTTTCCCCGCTGCAGCGGGGTCTTTCGACTCGTGTTTCCTACTTTGCGTCGAGATGTCTTTGCATCAGGGGGTGCACGTCGAGCTCGCGTACTGCGCGCAGAGCAGACCGGACGCGCCGGTCGATCCTGCTGCGCCGGACGCGCCGGCCGCTGACGTTCCCCCAGAGGTCGCACCGCTGCCGCCGGTGTTGGCCGCGCCGCCCGCACCACCGGCGCCGCCCCCACCACCCGACGCCGCGCTACCCGCCCGCGTCAGCGTAGAGGCCGTCACGGACAAGCCGCCGGTGCCGGTATGGAAAGCGGCGATCGACGGACCGCCGGCACCACCGCCGGCTCCGCCGCCGCCACCACCACCGGCGCCCGCGCCACCGCCGCCGCCGGGACCGGCGGAACAGCAGGATTCCGAGCCACCGTTGCCGCCTTTGCCACCGCCGCCGCCGGCACCGCCAACGGCACCCGCGCCGCCGCCGCCACCGGACGATGAGGTCGAAACCACGCTGTCGAGCGTGAGGGTTGCGTTGAAGGCGTAGACCGCGAAGGAGCCGCCGCCGAAGCTGCCGCTACCGGTCGCGCCGACACCGGCACCACCACCGCCGCCGCCGGCACCACCGCCGCCGCCGGACGCGCTCGCGGACTTGCCGCCGCCGCCGCCACCACCGCCGCCGCCGAGACTACCGGCGCCACCGGCGCCGCCGTTCTGGCCGCTCCACGTGACCCCGGCCGACGCCGTCGAATTGCTGCCGGCCGCACCGGCCGCGCCCGCGCCTCCGATTGCACCGGCACTGCCACCGCCGGCGTTGGTGCCGCAGCCGAACAAGCTGCCGCAGCCACCGTTACCGCCGGTCGCGCCGCCGCCACCGTTGGAGCCGCCGGCACCCGCGCCTGAGTAGTTGCCACCGGTACCGCCGCCACCGCTCGCCGCCGCGCCGGAGCCGCCACAGGAGCCGGCGCCGCCACCGGGCGATGAAGGTCCGCTCGCGTTGCCGCCGTTGCTGGCGTTGCAGCCGGCGCCCGCCGCACCGGTGCCGGTGCCGTTGTTCGCGCCGGCGATTCCCGCGGCGCTCGTCACGATCGAGCGCTCGACGGCGACCGTCGCGCCGCTGAGCGCGCGGACGCCGTACGCGCTCGAGCCAGCGCCGGACGGCGTGCCGCTGTTGATGGTGAGCTGCTGCAAGCGCGCCCCGAACGTCGTGACGAGGACGCCGCTCGGATTCGCGCCGCTGGTGCCATTGATGGTGACGACGTTGCTGCCGACTCCGCCGCGCTTGAAGCTCGTGTCGTACCCGCCGCGCAGCAGCGTCGGATCGGCGACGCCGCTGCTGATGGTGACGGTCCCGGCGTAGGTGCCGCCGACGATGGCGACGAGCGGACGCGTATTGGTGGCGATCCCGACCGCGGCGCCGATGGTGGCTTTGGCCGTCGCGGGCGTGAGGCCGTCATTGCCGTCGGCCCCGGTCGCGCCGTTCACGAAGACCGCCTTCGCCGGGTCGTAGTCGAGCGCGAAGGTCGACGTGCTACCGGTCGCGACGTTGCCGGCAACGTCGGTGGTTTGCGCGCGGACACTGTAGCTGCCGCCCGCCGGGAAATTCGCCGCCGCGAAGGCGAGCGACCAGCTCGAGGTGCCGGTCGCGGTCTGGAAGAGCTCGGCCGCGCTCGCGAAGCTGGCACCGTTCCAATAGAGGCCCGTGCTGACGCGCCGGATGCTGATCGCCACGCTCTGCACGCCCGAGGTCGCGTCGCTCGCCGTGCCCGAAATGGCACCCGACCACGCGGCTTCCGCGGGATAGTTGCTGGTCGCCGCGTAGGTCGTGCCGCTGCTCGCGTAGAGCCCGGCCGCGGCCGGCGCCGTGATGCTCGCGCCCGGTGCCGTGTTGTCGATCACGACGGTCTGCTTGGGCGACGTCGACGGGTTGCTGAAGACGTCCACGGCGGTCGCCGCGACTTGATACGTGCCGTCGGCCGGCTGCGCGTTCCAGGTGACGAGATAGCTCGGACCGGTGCCGCTCGCGCCGATGGTGATCGCCGGCGTGCAGGAGCCGCCCGCGCAGTATTCGTAGGTCACGGAGGCGACGCCGGACGAGTCCGTCGTCCCGGTCGCGGTGAGCGTCTGACCGTTCCGGATCACGCCCGGCAGCGCGTTGAAGACGACGATCGGGCCGACGACGTCGGGCGTCGCGGTGATCGTCGGCGTCGGCGTGACGGTTTCGGTGGGCGTCGGAGTGGGCGTCTCGGTCGCGGTGGGCGTCGGCGTCGCGGTGACGGTGGGCGTCGCCGTTTCCGTCGGAGTCGGGGTCTCGGTCACCGTCGGCGTCGGCGTTTCCGTCGGCGTCGGGGTCGCGGTCGGCGTTTCGGTGGCGGTCGCGGTCGGCGTCTCGGTGGGCGTCGCGGTTTCGGTTGCCGTCGGCGTCGGCGTGAGGGTCGGGGTCGGCGTCTCGTCGGGCGTCACCGTCGCGGTGGGCGTCGGGGCGAGCGGCGGCTCGTAGACGTCGACGTAGAGCTCGTCGGCGGCGGCGCGCGCTTCGGTGCCGATGCACGCGGCTTCCGTCGGGTGGTTCGTGCCGCAGCTGCCGAGCGTGCTGAGATCACCGGCCGTGCACTTGCCGTTCAGTCCGCCGATCAATCCCGCGATCAGCTTCGTGATCTTGGCCTTCGGATCGTCACTGATGCAGTTGGCCGCGAGGAGACCGAGGTCTTCCTTGTACTGGCACTTCTGCTGCTGCTTCATCAGCGTGAACGCGAGCTTGTTGGCGAGCTTTGCGATCGCGCCCTGACACGCCGTCGTGTCGTTCGCCGCGCTCTGCACCGGCGGATCCGGCAGCGTGCCGTAGAGGTCGACGTCGAGATCGGCCGCGAGGCTCTCGATCTGACACGCGAGGCAGGTCGCGACGCTCGTGTAGCTGCTCGTGATCGGCACCGCGTTGCAGGGCGCGCCGCAGGAGAGGAAGCCGAGCGTCGCTGGCGCGCTCGCCACGCCTTCGCATTTCTTGAGCGCGGCGGAACCGAGCTTGCTCGCGGCCTTGGTGATCTTGAGCTGGGCCTTCGCGCTCAACGCCTGCACGTCGTTGCAGTTCGTCGTCGCGGGATAGTTCACCGGATCGACGTTGCCGATCCGGATTTTGTGGCAGCGTTGCTGCTCTTTCAGCACCGTCGAGGCGAGCTTCAGGCTCGCGCTCGCGAGCGCCTTCCGACACGCCGCATCACCGGGCGGCAAGGCCTCCGCGGGAACAGGGGCTCCGATCAAGATCGTGAGGGCGACGACGACGGCTAGCGCAGGCAAAAAGAGTGACTTCGGCACACGTGACCTCCGGGAAGGGAAGTCTGCGCATAGTCTCTCCGCGCGTACACGGTCAAGGAAATTAATCGCAGCACACTTGCACCGCGTCATTGACAGGTACAGCGAACGAGGACAGTCCCGCTATAGCGCACGCGTCGGCACACGTGCGTGCGCGCCGACGGCGACGACCGGGGCGCCGCTACTCGGCGTTCGACAGCATGCCGACGACGGCCGCGATGCCGGCGCCGACGAGACCGAGCGTCGCGGCGGTGTCGAAACAGCGCCCCGATTCACGTTCGAGGTCGGCGAAGAGGCGGTCGACGGCCACGCGATCCATCGCGAGCCGGACCGGCAGCGTCGGATCGACGGTGGTGCGCTTCGCTTCGGCGGCACGCAGCTCGCGGACGACGTCGTCGACGTGCTGGGGATCGAGCGTCGAGACCGGCGAGCGGCAATAGCGGCACTCGGAGTCCTTCGCGAGATCGATGGCGGCGCCGCAGCCGTCGCAGCGCACCACCTGCACGCGCGTCCGCAGATCGGCGAGCTCGGCCGGCGCGAGCGGCCGCACGAAATCCTTCTCGCGCAGGAACTCGACGAAGGTCGTCAGCCGTCCGTGATCGGAGGCGCAGCGCCAGTAGTGGAACGGGACGTGGCGTTGCCGATCGTACGTCAGCGCGAGACCGACGCGGCAGCGCGGACACGCCGGCTTCGCGATCGCGCGGTGCTGCTGCTCGCCGCGGTGCTCGTGGATCAGCGTGAAGAGCGTGAGGATCGCACCCGGCGCGAGCCGCAAGCTCTCGAACGAGTCGAACCAGAGCACGCTGCACGGGAAGCAGAGGTCGACCGCGATCGGCTGGCCGTACTTGCCGGTGAGCGCGTGCGAGGTCATGGGCTGGCTGCAGCCCGCACACGCGAGTGATCGCGACTCAGCCAAGGGATCGCCCACATGCCGGACAGAAGCGCGACGCCTCGGCGAGCACCGCATGGCACTGTGGGCACGTCGCGGCGCTCGCCGCCGCCGCGGGCCGCGGCGCCGCGGCAGCCGCCGCGAAAGGTTGCCCCATCGCGTGCCCCATCGCGTGCGCCATCGCCTGCCCCATCGCGACGCCCGCGCCGACGCCGACACCCGCCCCCGCCGCACCACCGTCCGCCGCCGCGGCGAGAGGAATCGCGCGCGCCGTCTGGAATTGCGTGTAGCGCCCGAGGTCGCCGACCATCGTCATGCCGATGCGCTCGTCGAGGCGCTGCTGGAGCTCTTCAGGAAGGTTCAGACTTTCGAGGTTCACGTCGGCGATGGCGAGGCCGAGCGCCGCGCAGTCGGCGTCCGCCCGCGCGCGCACCGCCTCAGCCAGCGCCGGCAGGTTCGCCGCGAGATCGAGGAAGGGCTTGGTACCGGCGCCGAGCTCGGTCGCGAACGCACTGGTCAGCACGCCACGGAGCTGCCCTTCGAGATCGCCGACTCTATAGATGTCGCGCGTTCCCGAGACCTGGCTGTAGAAACGCCCGGCGTCGGCGATGCGGAAGCTGTAGACACCGAACGCCCGGACGCGCACCGCGCCGAGCTCCGGGTCGCGCACGATCACCGGCTGCGGCGTTCCGAACGTCTGCCCGATCCGCCGCCGGGTCGAGAAGAAGTAGACCTCGCTCTTGAAGGGCGACTCGAACATCTTCGCCCAATGCCGCAGGTCGGTCAGCACCGGGAGGTTCTTGGTGCGGAGCACGTAGCGGCCACCCTCGAAGCGGTCGGCGACGCGGCCCTCGTCGACGAAGACCGCCGTCTGGGTCTCGCGGACGATCAACGCCGCGCCCTGCTGGATCTCGAGATCGGCGGTCGGAAAACGCCAGGCGAGGACGTCATCGCCCTCTTCCGTCCAGTCGATGACGTCGATGAATTGCTTACTGATGAAGCTCGCGAGTCCCATGGGTGGCCTCCGATCGGCGATGACAAAGCAAGCGCGGTGCCAGCCGCCTCCGGCGGGAAGTCCCGGGAACTCGGGTGGATGCCCGCCTCGGCGGAACCTCGACCCGCCCCGACCGTCAACGAAGCGTCGCTGGTGACGCGAGGCGTACATTGTGGACATCTCTCCGCGGGTTGGTAGCGTGCCGTCCTCAATGGTGCGGAAAGCCGACCGGGGCATGGGCGTCCTGCTGCTGCTCGCGTGGTTGCTGGCACCCGCTCCGCTGCCCGCGCAAACCGCGACGCCCAGCCCGGACGGGACCACCCTCACGTGGATCCGGGCCGAGGAGGTTCCAACGCGGGCCGGCACGCTGCTCCGGCGGCTGGAGGCGTTCCAGCTCGATCCGTCCGTGCATTCGGCCATCGAGCGGATCGAGCACGGGTTGTTACAGCTCACCGGTGACCTCGACGCGACGCTGCAGCGGGCGAGCGCCGCGGTCGTGCACGCGACGCCGTTCGTCGAGCTCGAGGATCTGCGCCGCGAGCTCGTGAGCGGCGGAGCGCCGCTCGAGGGCTGGGAAGAAACGGTCGCCGGCGAGGCTCGCCGCGTCCAGGAACAGCTCGACGAGCTCGGGCAGGCGGAGCGCGTGTGGTCGGCGACCCGCGACCAACCCGAGACGATCGCCGCGGGCGAGGTGGTGGTGCGACGGGTGCATGCGTCGCTCGAGGAGATCGCCGCGACGACCGCGACCCTCCAGACCTGGCGCGCGCGCGTGCTCGCGCTCAACGATCGGCTGGTGGAGCGCGGCGCCGCCGTCGATGCCGCCCTGGAACGGCTGCGAGCAGCGCTGCTGAAGGAGCAACGCAACTTGCTCGTCGCGGGCCGTACCCCCTTCTGGGAGCGCGGGTTCGCCGCGCGCTTCCGCAGCGAGCTGCCGCGCGTGCCGGACGAGATGCGCACGTATGCCCGCGCCACCCTGGAGTACCTCGAGACCGATGCGCGGCCCCTCGTGCTGCAGGTGCTGCTCGCGGCGCTCCTCATGTTCGCGTTCAGCCGTCTCGCGACGATCGAGCGCCCCTATGCGGTCGCACTGCTGCTGACGCTCCTCGCCTCGCCACAGATTCACCCCCTGGCACCGCAACGCTTCATGCAGGTGCTCGCGATCGCGACGTTGGTGCCGGCGGCTCGTATCCTGATGCGCGCGACTCCGTACGCGAGCGGCGCCGCATTCGCATCCCTCTTCTTCCTCTTGTTGGCCGACCGCCTGGTGCTCGCCCTGGCCGCGCTCCCCGCGGTCACGCGCGTCATGACCTTGATCACGCTCGCGATCGGCATGGGGATCACCGCCTGGTTCGCGCGCCGCACGCAGCGTCTCGGCGCCAGTCCGTGGCTGAGTCGGTCCGCGCGCTGCGCCGTGGCGGGGCTCGCTCTCGCGTTCCTGGCGGAGCTCGGGGGATGGGCGAATCTTTCGACGCTCCTCGGTCGCGGGCTCCTCGCGGCGATCACGGTCGCCGTCTACACCTACGCGGCGGTGCTCGGGCTCGAGCCGATGCTCGTGCACCTGCTGACGTCGCCGACGCTCCGCCGCAGCCGCCTCTTCGATCGCCAGACGGAGCGGCTGCAACGAAGCATCGGGCGGTTCTTGCGATGGCTCGGCGTGATTTTCTGGCTCTATCTCGTCCTGCGAGCCGTCGGACTACAAACGACGGCCCTCGAAGCGCTCCGCGCCTTGCTGCACGCCGGCATCTCCGTCGGAGCCCTGTCGCTCTCGATCGGCTCCGTTCTCGCCTTCGTGTTGACGCTCGTGGCGGCGATGCTGCTGGCGCGGGTCGTGCGCGGCGTCCTCGAAGAGGAGGTCTACCCGCGGACCAATCTTCCGCGCGGCGTCCCGTACGTGCTGTCGACGCTCGTGCGCTATGGCGTCTACTCACTCGGCTTTGTGCTTGCGCTCGCCGCCGCAGGGCTGCAGCTCGGCCAGCTCTCGATCTTGCTCGGCGGTCTCGGCGTCGGCGTCGGCCTCGGTCTCCAGGATCTCGTCAAGAATTTCGCGGCCGGCCTCACGTTGTTGCTCGAGCGGCGTGTGCACGTTGGCGACGTGGTCCAGCTCCCGAGCCAGCAGATCTCGGGATACGTGCGGACGATCGGCCTCCGGGCGACCCTCATACGCAGCTGGAACGGCTCCGAGGTCCTGGTGCCGAACGCCGACCTGACGTCGGGCGCCATCACCAACTGGACGCTCTCCGATCGCCTGTGCCGCCTCGAGGTGCCGGTGGGCGTCGCGTACGGCACCGATCCCGAGCGCGTGATCGCGTTGCTGCTCGAGGCGGCGCGATCGATCGATCAGCTGCTGGCGGACCCCGCGCCGCTGGCGTTCTTCACAGGCTTCGGGGAAAGCTCGCTCGACTTCGTCCTGCAGGCATGGACCGCCGCCGGGTACGACCAGGCGAGAGGGCTGACGAGCGGGCTGACGCTCGCGGTGCACCGCGCGCTGCGCGATGCCGCCATTGCCATCCCGTTCCCGCAGCGCGATCTCCACCTGGCGAGCGTTTCGCCGGAAGCGAGCGCCGCGCTTGCCCGACCCGAGAAGCCGGAAACCTGAGCGCCGCTGGGTCCCGCTACAACCCGCCGCCCCAGCGCAGCTGGAAGGCCATCCCCAAGAGATCGAAGTCCCCACCGATCCGCGTCGCCACCGCCTTGCTCGCGTAGAATTTGATCGAGTTGTAGCGGCTGACGGAGAGCGCGAGCGTGAGACCGATGCGGGCATTCGCCTGCCGGTCGTCGTTCTCGACGCCGTCGAGCGTCGACATGCCGCCGCCGTAGTAGGTGCCGTCGAACGAGGCCCAGAGCGGCCGGCCGAAGCGATACACGAGATGACCTTGGACCGCGTAGATCGGATCCTGCTTGCGCGTCTTCCCGAGGTAGTCCTGGTTGTCGGTGAAGAAGGTGACGCTCGGGGCGAGCTCGAGACTGGCGGGTCCGATCGTCTTCGAGATCCCGATCTCAGGCTTGAACGCCCAGCGGTTGGTGCCGATGTTGAGAATCTTGTTCGGGTCGTATTGCCCGAAGGGCGGTGCGATCTGCAGGCTCGCGCCGATGATGACGTCCTGGTGATAGTCCTCGAATTCGTCGAGCTCGAGCGCGGGAGCTCCGTAGAAGTTGGTGGAGAGGCGAAACCGCGGATCGCCGAAGCCGTTGATGGACCGGTTGCGTTCCTGCCCGCCGACCGTCGCGGAGCCCGACGCCCAGCCATAGGGCACGATCACGTCGAACTTCGACGCGTTCCCGAACAAACCGAACGACCGGGCGTAGGCGAGCACGGCGCTGTGGACGTGCACCTTGCCGTCCTCGAGCGGTACCGCGGCGTCGGTGACGACGTCACCCGTCTGGTACGCGTAGCCCGCGAGCAGAAAATTGAGGCCGACGGGCGTGTTGGTGTACGCGCGCGGCTCGAGGTCCTGGGCCACCGCCGTAGAGGCACCAATCCACGACACGAGAAGCAGGCTCAGGACCAGGCGGATCATTTCGTCAGGGGCAGTGGGCGCGGCGGCAGATCGACGCGGATACGCTCCGAGAACGCGGGATCCTGATCGGCGGCCTTGGCCTTGGCGGTGACGTCGCTCTTGGCGCGCATCTCCGCGAACGGCAGGCTCGTGTCGATGTTGCCGCGCTCGTAGAGCAGCTCGTCGCCTTTGCCATTGACCAAGAGGCGCCAGTCCAGGGGATTGTGGACGCCGGCTTCCTGCACGTGGCCGCGGATGGTGGTGGTGCAGTTGTGGGTGAACGCGTTGTACCACTCGGGCTTGTGATCGAGGTGGTCGACCTCTTTCAGATACGACTCCAGCGCGGCGCGGGCCAGCGCGGGACGGGCGCGCAAGCGGTAGAGAAATACCTGCTCGCCGCGAACGTTCGTCCGCAGCCGGACGACGTCGCGCTCGTCGGCGACGACGTAATAGAGCTCGTACTGGCGGAAGAAGCCGAGCAGCGCGGAGTAGGTCTCGCCTTTCTCCTTGCGCGTCTCGATCGAGATCGCGAGATGGCGGCCGTCGGCGAACTCCCAGCTCATGATGGTGTGAGCAATCAGGGTTGGTCCCCAATACGACACGAACAGATCCGCCCCCTGCACCTGCGAAAGATCGTAGGAGCGGTCTTCCCAGTGCTCGGTGAAATCGGTCTCGGACCTGTAGTCGAAGTTGCGGACGTTCTGAATCGTCACCCGATCGCCGTCGGGGATCACGTGCGCGGGGCGCGCGACGTCGGTCTGCCAATCCCGGTCGTTCCGAGCCGGGATGCGGAGCCACCACCCGAGCACCACGAGCCAGAGCACGGCGACGATCCCGAGCCCGCGACGCAACGGTCGGACGAGCGCGAGAATGCCGACCACGACGGCGAGAAATCCACCCGCCAGCCCCTGCGCGAGCCCCGGCGACGACGGACCGTCGATGCGGAGGGCCGTGGCCGCCCACGCGAGGACCGGCACGAGCACCAGTGCGAGCAGCCCGTACGCGACAATCCGGCCGAGGAGCTTCAAGCGCCGCCGCCGAGCATGCCCGTCTCGAGATCGGTCAGACCGCTCAGCACCCAACGAATGGTTCGAGTCATTCAGTTCGCTTGATCGAGGATCGCGTCGAGGTGCGCCGCGACGGCCGGACTCTCGAGGATGCTCATATGGGTCTCGTCGTAGCCGCGGAGCGAGAGCGCTTCCTCCTGGGCCTCGGAGCGGAGTTGGCTCGAAAGCGCGACGACGCCGTCACTCGAGTCTCCGCCCTTGAAGCCGAAGAGCATGTGGTAGGCCGTGTGCGTATCGATCCGCCGGCGCTCTTTCCGAGTCGCGGGGTCTTTGTAGAAGAGCCCGTCGAGGTACGGGCTGCCGGGTGCTAGTCCGAGCCACGAGCGGACGACCACCGGCGAGTCTTCGACCCCCTTGCCGGCGGATACCATGCCGCCGAGCGGAGACGAGATCGTGACGAACGTCCGGATGACGTCGCTCCCGGTCAGATCGTGGTGCTGTAACACGAACCCGCGGGAGACGAGGCCGCCCATGCTGTAGGCGACGACGATCACCTTCTTCAACTCGAGCTCGACCTCGAGACGCGTGAAGAGTTGATCGGCCCAGAGGACGAGGGTGTCGAGGCGCGCGCCCGACGGGTAGTAGAGCACCCAGGGCTGGTAGCGTTTGCGATCGAGCCGCGCGATCAGCGTCGTGAAGCTGCGCGGGCTGCCGTTGATGCCGTGGACGAAGAGCACCGGAATGCGGTTCGGGTCGTAGGGCTCGAGGAAGTAGAGACCGGCACGGCCGGTCGCGACGAAGTCGTAGAACTTCCACATGCTCGCCTCGGCCGTTGCGTCGGCGAAGTGCGGATCGGCGAGCGTCGTCACCTTGCCGAGCTGGCTCATGGCATAGAGGCTCTTGCGCTGCTGGTCCGCGGGCGAGCGCGCCATCATGCCGGCGAGCGTGATGTGACCGCTCTCGAGCGCCCGACCCGCGAACGGAATCACGACGTCGATGCCTTTGGCCTGCCGGCCCGGCGTCAAGACGAGAGGCTTCGTCGGGTCGGGACGATAGAAAGGCTCGTCCTGGTACGCACCGTCACCGTTCACGTCCTCGAAGGCCACGACCCAATACGTGCCGGCCTGCACGCCAAAGACCCACGGTCCGGGCTTGGTGGCGGTGAAGTAGTCGACCATCGTGTAGTCGTCGCCGTTCTTCGTGAAGAGCGCCACGACCAGCGGGCCGTGGGCCGGCTGCTCGGTCGCGACCGTCCCCGCGACGACGCAGAGCTCGTCGGCGAGGCGCTGCTCGCCCTTCACCGCGAGAAGCGTCGAGCAGCCGGCGAGGCTGGCGACGCAGCTGCCGACGACGAGCGCGACGAGCAGCACTCGAACCGATGCTTTCATCGGGTGGCCTTCCGGCGCGCGGCCTTCCGGTGCGTGGCCTGGGGCGTGGCCGCTAGGGGCGTCGCCTCCACGTGCGCGCCCTCCGAGTGCGCGGCGGCGTGCTCGAGCAGGATGCGACGGACTTCTTCGATCGCCTCGGGCTGGCCCTGACAGGAGTGATTCCAGCGTACGACCAGCTCGGACTTGGCCTCATCGATGTGGGCGCTCTGGTACGCGACCACGCCGTCGTTGCCGTCCGCGATGACCTTGAAGCCGGGTTTCACGGGGATGATCGAGTGCGCGACGATCGGCGGGCAACTGGGATCGCCTCGATGATCTTCAGCGCGGGATTGTTCGGGTTCATGTTGTCGACCGCCGTCGGTGGGTGTGAGAGCGCGGCGACGAGCCGATCGTCCTTGCTCGACGTCGCCGCCGCCGTGGCGATCGCGAGCTGACCGAGGATCCCGGTCGGCATCCGGACCAGCGACGAGGCGATCTGGCCGAGTCGGCCGCCGGCCATCATCGCGCCCCGATGTGGCGTCGAGATGAAGACCGCGCGACTGACGAACGGCAGCGGCTTGAAGAACATGGACTGTTGCAGCACTTGGCGGGTGTCGGCCGGGAGCTCGACCTGATCGAACGGCTTCGAGCTGATCCGATCCCAGAGTTGGTCTCCCGTGTCGATCGCCGTCAGCTTGGTCAGGAGCCCACCCTGGCTGTGCCCGATCACGACCATCTGATGCAGCGCCGGGTCCGTGCCGGCCGGGTCGAACTCGGTGACCGCCGCCGTCAGCGCCGCGCGGAGCCGACCGGCGGAATACCCGACCGGATTGCCGGTGTCGTAGAGGAAGACCCAGATCTGGAAGCGATCGCGGATGCGCGGATCGCCTTCGAGCTCGTTGAAGAGCTCGGCCCAGCGCACCGGGCTCGACGCCGTGCCGTGCACCAGCACCAACGGGAATTTACCCCGCTGGTAGGGTTGCATCGTGAAGAGCCCGTCCCCGGTGCGTTTGTTGTCCCGGAGGAGCAGGTTCCCGACCATGCCGCCGCGCAGGAACGACAGGAGCTCGAGGCTGTAGAGCGGGCTCTTGTCGAGCTGATAGGCGAGCGCCGCGCTCGAATCGAACTCGAGCGGTCGCTCCCGGCCGTCCACCGTGACGGTCGACGCCCGATCCGATGAATAGACTTCGAGGCGTCCGTGAATGCGCCCACTGGCGAGACCCGCGCGCACGTCGTCCAAACGAGCGAACGCGGTCACCGGCACCTTCGCACGGGGTCCGATCCGTTCGGCGCCGACGAATTTTTGCCCGCTCTGGGTGTTCGCGAGACTCGCCGCGAGCGCGGCGCCGATTCCCGGACGACGATAGCGATTGCGAAGACCCCGGATGTTGAAGGTCGTCGTCGAGACGAAGTGCTCGAGCTGGTACCCCCCCCACGTGAGCCCCGTCGCATCGAGATCCAGGGTGAGCGTGCCGAAGGGCAACCGCTTGGTCCCGGCCTGGAGCTGCACCTCGGCGTTCTCGTCCCGCATGACGGCCCGCGTGCTCGTACCCTTGAGCGCATCGCCGGACGGGATGCTGAGCCCCTGCGCGACACCCTGATTGTAGAGGTCGTACGCGAGGCGCAGCCGCGGATCGGAACGGTCGAGGCCGACGCGATCGCCCTGGCCGGGGAAGAGCAGCGCATACGCGTAGACCGCCGAGCCAAGGAAGTACGCGCGATCGCCGCTGCGCTCGCCGTGGAGGAACGAAAGCTCGGCGAGCGCGAACAGGAGCTCGTCGTCGTCGCCCGAGTGGCCGATGTCTTTGTGCAGCTCGGCGAGAACCGTCGCGGGCTCCTTGTCGAAGCGATCCATGAGCCCGAGCCGCCGGAGCACGGTCTTCGAAGGCTCGGAGGGTTCCTCGCTCGAGAGCGCGCTCACGGCATGGAGCTGGTAGGCCGCGGAGGGGCTGATGCGCGAAACGCCGACCGGCGTGGCGCAGGCTGACGCGAGAAGCGCAACGACCACGGCGACGAAGGCTGATCGCAAACCCGAAGAACGAATCCCGCTCATACCACTGGACCTACCTTTCACTCCGCGACGTTCACATTCCGAGCTGCGCGATGCGTAGCGGTTCCGCGCGCTGGGGAGCCGTATCAACCCATCCTGGGGATCGTCCATGGTCGAGGCCAAGAAAGATCGCCGCGGCAACCGAAAGCGGGCTAATCAGAAAATGATTCGTGCCCGCACCCCGAGCACGGCCACCGCCTCGACGCGCTCGCGTTCGCCGAGGCCAACGAGGCGTAGCTTCTGCGCCGCTACCGACGTTCACTCCCCCGTCGCGAGGTAGTCCAGGGCCACGGCGAAGGGAAAGAAAACCGCATCGATGGCGAGGGTCGCCGGGGACAGCGCGACGGCAACCACAGGCTGGATGCCAGACGCGCGCAGGCTGCGCGTCGCCGCGAAGACGTACACGTCGTCGCAACGGTGCGATTGCGGCGCGCACGATCTCCCGTATCCGGGCATGGCGTCGTCGAGTCGGATCCCCTCGTTCGGCGCGCCCGCGACAGGTACCGGCACCAACCGCGACTCGGCAGCGCCGGCAGGTACACGAGTGACGAGCGTCGCCACGACGATCGTCGCCGCGAACGCAGCGCCGATCCACGAAGATCTGAATGCGGGGTGTGAAGACATCAGGAGCCTCCGGGAAGGAGACCAAGGTGCCAAATTCGGCGGATCGCCACCAGCAAAAACATTGGATGCCGACGCGATGGAGTCCGCCCTAGCGCCCCTCACACTCGATCGATTGTCCGGCCGTCGGCCCATGCCCGTGATCGAGCTCGGTCGTCACTTTTGGAATGCGAACACAGTGTTCCAGTCGTTCTTCATGCTGATCACCGTCCAGTGCTTGCTCGCGGCTTCGGCGGTCAGCGCGGCGCTGAAGGTCCCGACCTTCGAGTCGGCGTCGTAGGCATACTCGCGCTCGGCGTCGTCGTGATGCACGAGCATCATCAAGCGAGCGCCGCTGCCGGCCTGCGTCCACTCCAACATCTCGCGGTCGCCGTCCGAGTTGCCGAATGCCGCGACGGGACGGCGGCCAATGTGCGCATTGATGCCGACGGGTTTGCCGTCCTTGTCGTCGATGAAGTCGACCGCGGGCAGGCGCGCGAGCACGGGCGTGCCGTCGCGCATCTCGAACTTCGTCTTGATGGTGCTGCCGACGACCTGCTCGGGCGGGACGCCGTACACTTTCTCCACCCACGGGCGCATGAACTCGATGCCGCCCCCGGAGACGATGAAGGTCTTGAAACCGTTCGCACGCAGGTAGGCGAGGAGCTCGACCATCGGTCGATACACCATCTCGGTGTACGGCTTGCCGGTCTTCGGATGTTTCGCGGTGGCGATCCAGTCTTTGACGATCTGCTCGAATTCCGCGGTGATCATGCCGGCGTGCGTGGCCATGACGATCTCCACGATCGCCTTGTCGCCGCCCGCAAGCGCATTCTTCACGTCACCTTTGAGGAGCGACGCGAACGGCTCCTGGTCCTTCCATTCGGGATGTTGCGGCGCGAGCGCCTTCACGCGGTCGAGTGCGAACAGCAGCTGGAAATACATCGGCTGCTCGGCCCAGAGCGTGCCGTCGTTATCGAAGGTCGCGATGCGTTCCTCCGGCCGGACGAACTGCGCGCTCGCCTTGTCCGTCGTGGCACGCACGAACTGAATGATCACCTTCTTGGCGGGCCCGTCGTTCCAGGAAGGAAGCGGATCTTGGGCATGGGCAACCGTTGCGGTGAGTGCGAGGGCGGCCACCGCCAGACGGCCGGCGACTTTCGTGGTTGGTTTCATTGGGGGCATTGCCTCTTTCTGGAACATCGCGGGCCGCCCCATGAGGCGGCGACCCGCGTTTTTCACACCTGAATGCTAGTTGCCGGTGGGCAGAGGGATGTTGACCCCTTCCTTCTTGAGCTGGTCTCGCATCCACTGAAATTTTTCGTAGCCGGACAACGTCATCGGGCCGTCGTACCCCATGCTCTGCAACTTGCGCGGCGGATGGTCGACGTAGGTTTTCATCAGCCCTGTGATTGCCTCGGTGATCGGCACCATGATCCAGGTTCGCTCCGTGTAGTTGTTCATGAAGACGTCGTAGCGTTCCTGCGGATCCTGCCAGAGGTCGAACACCTGGGGCACCGTTGCCACGTACTTCTCGGCGCCCTTCCAACCCAGGTTGCTGTCCACTGCGAGACCGCCCGTCGGAGCGCCGTCATCGCCGCGCAGGTTGAACACCGCCTTGTAGTTGCCGACGCGCGCCGCGCCGGGGGTCAACTCGTTTTCCGTGAAGTAGAACCAGGAGCTGCGTTCCGACTTGCCACTGCCGAACAGGACGGGCGACATGTCGTAGCTGTCGAACACCATCGGCTGACCCTCGCGGTCCTTGTCGGGCAGCTTCACGCCAGCCAGCGATGCGAACGTCGCCATGTAGTCGAGGCCGCCGACGATGTCGTAGTTCTTGGAGCCGGCCTTGATCTTGGGGCCCCACGCCATGGAAGGCACGCGATTGCCTCCCTCGCGCACGGTGCCCTTGGTGCCGCGGAACGGCGTGTATCCGGCGTCGGGGTACACGTCCTGCCAAGCGCCGTTGTCGGTCGTCCAGAACACATACGTGTTCTTGTCGAGACCGAGCTCACGGACCTTGTCGAGCACTTTGCCGATCCGCGAATCGTTCTCGACGACTGAATCGGCGTATTTGCTCTTGGAGAGCGACTTATGTTCGAAATCGGGGTGCGGCATGTTCGGCTGATGGACCTTCATGAAGTTGACACTCATGAAGAAGGGCTTGTCGGACTTGCCATTCTTGTCGAGATACTCGAGCGCGGCCTTCTCGACGTACCCATCGAAGAAGGGAATCCCGACGACCCCCTTCTCGGGGGTGTTCACGTACTGACCGTTGATCTTGAAGTCTTCCTTCGCCGGCTCGCCAGCCTTCCCAGACAACGACCCCTGCGTCACCTTGTTGAACATCTCCCGCTGCTTCGGGTCCATGTCGGGAAACCACGTCGGGTCGGCGTACGTGTAGGCGTTCAAGTGGTACAGGCCGACGTACCGCATTTCGTCGTAGCCTTGGGCCGTCGGCATCGCGTAGTCGGCCTCGCCGAGGTGCCACTTGCCGGTGAAAAAGGTCTGGTAGCCCGCCTGCTTCAAGACCGACGCCACCGTCCACTCGGCCGCCGGCAATCCGCCGCCCTGCCCCTGGAATGCCACGGTCGTCATGCCGCTGCGGTTCGGGATGCGCCCGGTCTGGACGGCGGCGCGGCCCGGTGTACAGCTCGGCTGCGCGTAAAAGGACAAGAACGTCATCCCCTCATTCGCCAATCGGTCGAGGTTGGGCGTGGGCATGCCGCGCCCCGGACCTCCGCCATACGGACCTGAGTCTCCATAGCCGAAGTCGTCGGACAGAATCAGGATGATGTTGGGTTTGTCTGCCGCCGACGCGACTCCAGCTACGAGGAGCAGCAGGGCGACGAGCCCGAGGCTAGACAGCGAGCGCCTTCTGAGATTCACGATGTGCTCCTTCTCCGAAATGACCCGGCGGGGCGCCGGTCTGCCAGTGAGGAGGGACACCGAGTCCCTCCCGCGTGAACAAGCGTGGGCCATGGATGCGGGCGGCCCTCAGGAGTTCTACGGTCTACGAAACCCTCTCGACGGCGAGGTTAGCGTTCGGGCGGATCGGCGACCTCCGGCTGTACGATTTCCGATAACTTCGCATCAGCATCCGACACGGCCGCTCCTCATGTCGGAAACAACAAGATGAACGCGAAACGCATGCCCCAGTCGGGCGCGCCGGTCGGACCCTCGACGTAGAGCTTGGGTCCGAGTTGGAGACTGATCGGCTGGGGTCCTATCTTCAGCACCTGACTGACGAACGGATTGATCGGCACCGTCCATTTGCTCTTGGCCCAGTCGTAGGTGCTCTCGGTGTTGATACCCAACGTCGTGTGGGTGGGGAAGATGTACGAGACGAATGGTTGGAGGAAGGTCGCGTTGACGTTGCCGGTGTGCGCGGTGCCGGCGACCGACCACAGGTGGTTCGCGAGCATGCCGTAGGTCCACCCGCCGGTTTGGCGCAGCAAGACGACGGTCGGACCGAGGCTGAACTTCTCCGCCCCGAGGAAGCGGGTGGTCGCAGTCGGTAGCAGCGCCACCGGGCCCGCACCCCAAATGATGCCGCCGAATCCCGGCTCCTTCGGCGAGAAGAAGATGCTCTGCGTGATGTCCCCCAGGCCGTTCTGCTCGCTGTTGGGGATCACGTCCTGCTGATGGATCGTCGGCACGATCGTACGCGAGATGAGGTTCCAGCCCTCGCTGATCGAGATCGGGATAACAGGTTGGGTATTGAGCGTGTACTTGAAGCCGTCGCTGTGGGGCCCGCCGCCCCATTCGAAGTTGCTCTGGAAGGGCACGCTGATCAGGCTCGCGATGGGATTCTGCAGCTTCCTGGCGAGCTCGGCTTGTTGGTCTTCCGCGGGATCGACGGCGAGCACAGGGGTCGCCGCGGCCAGCAGGGAGAGCAGAACGGCGGCGAGGAACGCTCGGCAGCGGCGTTCAGACAGCCCGGCGAGATGACAGCGCACAATCATTTCCTTTCGTAGCCGCACAGGGAGGAAACCTATGCGGAGTCGGTTCACAGACCGCAAGCCCGCAAGGCAGCGGTGACGTCGAACCCACCGCAAACCAATCTCCTGCCCCCGGATCGGCGTCCGACCGAATGAGCAGCCGTTGCACGGTGCGCCTTGCGTGAACCGGCGACCCGCCATTGGCGTGTCCCGCACTGCTCGTCGTGCCTGGTCACACGTTGGAACGCCGCGCATGGAAACCCATCGTCGTCGAATCCCGTCGCCATTGACGTCGGCCCGTCGCGCACCTTCGATGCGCCGGCGCTCGCTCATGCGACGCATTCTTCCGCTGATGGGCGTCGGACTCGCAATCGGAATCGTGATCTTCGAGCACGTGCCGAGCGACGTCCTGCAACGCGCGTACGGCGTCTTCGTGGTCGGCGTCGCGGCGAGCGCGCTCTGGCGGGAGTGGCGCGCCACGCCGCCGCGACCCTTGCCACCGCGCGCGGTGCAGTGCGCGATCTTCGGCGCGGGCGTCGTCCACGGCATCTTCTCGTCGGGCGGACCGCTCTTGGTGTACGCGCTCGGCCGGCTCGCGATCGACAAAGCCACCTTTCGGGCGACACTCTCGACCGTCTGGGCCGTGCTCGGCACGGCACTGACGGCGGCCTACGCGTGGAACGGTCGCGTCGGTCGCGAGTCGCTCGTCGCGACGGCAGCGTTGCTGCCCCTGCTCGGCGTGGCACTGCTCGTCGGCGACTGGGTGCACCACCGGCTCGACGAGTCGCGTTTTCGCATCGTCGTCTACACCCTGCTCGTCGTCGCGGGGCTCATGAACGCGTTGTGATTTCAAACTGAGGGCACGCCGACGTTGCGAGCCCTCTGTGCTTCGCGCAGGCTTCGCCGTGACTACGCCGCGCTTGATTCGCGCCCGATGAGGACGTCCGCTGAGATTCCGAGCGCATCCCTGAGCCGCCGAATCATGGCGACGGTGAGTGGTCGCTGGCGGTTGAGGATCTCCGATACCCGCGCCCGGCTGCCTATGAGCTTCTCCAGATCGGCACGGCTCAACCCTTCCTGCTCCATACGGAAGCGGATGGCCTCGATGGGGTCGGGAGGATCGATACGATGGTGCTGGGCCTCATAGGCGTCCACAAGAGTCGTCAGCACGTCGAGCTTCCTCGCCGCCGGTGACCCTTTCTTCGCCCCCCACAATTTTTCGATCTGCCGCACCGCCCGGGCATGGTCACGGTCGTTGCGGATCGGCTGTACGTCCATAGTCGGATCTTTCACGTTGATGCGATCGTACTGTTTGTGCGTCCCTATGAACTTGATCCACGCCGCCTGACCGGAGAACCAGAGCTTCACGACCAGCCGGTACTTGTTGCCACCGATGTTGAACACGACCCGCTCGGCGTCGATCACACTGGCACTCGGATACCTCCGCTTTATCTCCGCCATCGACCCCCAAGCGGCCTTGTCGACTTCGGCGAACCACGCCTTGAGGGGCTGCTCAGCATCGAGGTGCCCCGCTTTCCAGAACTCGCGCAGCGTCCGTCGGGCGATGACACGCATCTTATGGGGGCATCCTAGGGTGATCCCAAATTGGGAGCAAGCGAATTTCCTACGCCGTCTGGGTGGATCTCGTTCCTGCCGGCGTTCAGGGTCGATCACGACGCGCGCTTCGCCCTCGCGCCCTAGGCAGCGGCAGCGACTCGCCCTGCGGCCTCAACGCCGTCTGGACGTGGGCGGAACATATCCGTACGCGGGGCAGCCCTGTCGGGTGATCATCCTCTCCGACGGCACACTCGAGTGCACGTGCGATCCGATCATCGACGGTTGTCATCTCCGTCGATCCGGCATCCCGCACCTGCGGCGGGCCCTGTCCCGACCCAGGGCACGGCTCCGCGTGCGGGTGAAGACGGCGGCGCGATGTTCGGCGGACAGCAGGTGGCCGCGCATCGAGGCACCCATGATGAAAGAAAACATGCGGCGAGACCTATCTGCACCGTCGCCGGGGCGCGGGCGTGACGCTCGCGCCCCGGCGGGAGTCCTACTTCGCGGAGCCGGTCTTGCCCTGCTTGGCCTTGTACGTCTGCGGTTGGAGCTTCTTGTAGATGACGCCGTTCAGCTGGACCTCGGTTCCGACCGAGACCGCCACGTCGCTCACCGTCTCGTTCACGAGCCCCTCGTCTTGGAGGGTCGTCGCGAACGAGCCTTTCGCGAACTTGACGCTGAATTTGGAGACGCCGTCCTTCGGCTTCTTGATCTGGACCGAGTCGGTGCCAACCTTGACCTTGCCTTTGTCGCCGAGGGTGAAGCCCTTGACGACACCGCCCACGTCGACGACGACCGTGGCGCCCGCCGGGTCGAAGTCGGGAGCCACCTCGACCGTTCCCTTCAGCTGGATGCTGTCGAGCGACGGCTTCGCGAAATTCAGCTTGATGGAGAGGTTGGTGACCCCGAGCGGCAGGGTGGGGACGCAGGCGCAGGCGGGTACGCCGGTGCTGAGGTCGGGCCGGCAGACGTCGCCGGGCACCGCGCAGACGCCGCCGCCGCACTGGGGCGCGACTGCCGTGGCGCAATCCTGCGCGTTGGCGATTCCGGTCACGAGTACGAGAGCGACGACAGTGAAGAATCTCACGAAACGCACCATGGAGATCCCCCTCCTTTGGGGTGCGCGGACGCTAGTCGCGGCCGGGAAGAGCAGTCAAGGGAATTCGCGCGCGAGGGGCTACGCGATATCCACGGCGCGTCCGGGCAGATTGAGCCGCCCACTAGCCGACCGTCAACGCCCCGTTCACCCAACATGAGTACCGCCGCACCGGCGACGTGCGGCGCGGCCATCGACGTCCCATTGAAGAAGGCGTAGCCGCCGTTCCGGGTGGTCGAGATGATGTCCACCCCCGGCGCTCCCCGCACCGCGACTCGACCTGGTGCCGATCGTGCGCGGGCTTGCGTCCGAATCCGTCGATCGATAGGGTCAACGACATACCAACTATCGATCGATAGGAGTGGCCATGGAAACCGTGACGATCTCGCCGAAGTTTCAGGTCGTGATCCCGAAAGAGATCCGCGAGACTCTCAAGCTCAAGGCAGGCCAGAAAGTCCAAGCGATCGTCTACGAGGATCGTATCGAGCTCATCCCGGTCCGCCCGATTCGCAAGATGAAGGGATTCCTCAGGGGAATCGACACCACCGTGCCCCGGGACGGAGATCGGCAATGAACGTGGTCGATTCTTCCGGATGGCTCGAGTACTTCGCGGACGGTCCGAACGTGAGGTTCTTTACTCCACCGCTCGAAGCCACGGGCGATCTGCTCGTCCCGACGATCAGCTTGTACGAGGTGTTCAAGCGCGTGCTCCAACAGCGCGGGGAAGGGCCGGCTCTGCAGGCCGTCGCTCTGATGCAGCAAGGCGTGGTGGCCGACCTCACACCGTCCTTGGCTCTCGCGGCCGCGCGGGTGAGTCTTGGGACCGGGATCCCAATGGCGGATAGCATCATGCTGGCTACCGCGCGCGCGCACGAGGCAACGCTTTGGACGCAAGATTCAGATTTCGAGAAAGTGCCCGGCGTAAAGTACGTGGCCAAGAAGCTGCCGGTCTAACGCGGCGGCCGTGATCCGCGAGGTCGGTCAGGAAACATTACCGGCCTAGTATCGCGTTCTCATCGGACGTTGCGCGATCCCTGTTTCTTCCTTCTCTCTGTAACGACCGGGCGCGTTTGGAGGCATCGGATCGAAATCGGGCTGGTGCGTCCAGAGGCTCTCGTCGCACGAGTTCTAGACCTCTCCCCACTGCTAGCGATCAGGCCGACCGGGTTACGCCCACGGCTGCTTCACGGGTCGTATCCTTTTTCCAGGTCAATCCCCTGCCAAGGCACTAATCAGAAATAGGAGACGACCCCCCGACGCTCATGCGGGCCGCGTCGGCACGATGCCCTTGATCGCCCGCACCAACTCCCCACCCGCCCGCGCCGCGAACTCGTCCGGGTCCATCAGCGGTGACAGCACGAAGTGGCGGCACCCCGCATCGGCGAAGGCCTGGAGCTGCTCCAGGCAATCCTCGGGCCGGCCGAGCAGACAATACTTCTTGGCCGCGTCGCGGAACGGCCGGTTGTAGATCATCTGGAGCAGGTTCGCGGCGCCATCGAGCGCGCGCTCGTAGTCGTCGTCGAGGATGGTGAAGATGAAAGCAGCGGTCTCGAACGGGACGTCGCGGCGGCCGGCTTCCTCGGCGTGGCGGCGGATCGCATCGAGGTTCTGCGCGTAGGTTTCGGCGGCGCACATGTGGGAGATGTAGCCGTCGCCCAGGCGACCGGCGCGGCGGAGCGCGGGCGGCTTCCGGCCGCCGACGATGATGGGCGGACCGCCGGCGCGGGCCGGCTTCGGGTCCATCGAGATCGGACCGAACTTGAAATGGCGTCCCTCGTGCGCGACGCCGTCCTCCGACCAGAGCTTGCGGAGAATGCCGATCGCTTCGTCGGTCCGGCTGCCACGCTCGCCGACGGGCACGCCGCTCGCCTCGAACTCCGGCGGAAACTCGCCGCCGACGCCGACGCCGAACATCAGCCGCCCGCCTGAGAGCACGTCGAGCGTCGAGGCGACCTTGGCCGTCGTCGTCGGATGGCGGAGCGGCAGGAGATACACGCTGCTGCCGATCTTCACGCGTTCCGTCGCGCCCGCGACGAAGGACAGCAGCGTCAGCGACTCGAGGATCGGCACGTAGAAGGAGATGTGGTCGCCTGCCCACACGGAATCGAAACCCCCGGCCTCGTAGGCGCGCGCCAGTCGCAGCACACCGTCGCGATGTTGGGACGTGAGCACGGCACCGCACTCGATGCGCTCGTTCAGGATCAGGGGATCGGCCATGGCAGCGGTGTGCGACGGAACGCGGCGGCTTGCAAGAGGTGGCTGTTGTTGCGCAAAGGACTCCATGCCCACACCCGCACCCAATCCCAACACCTTCGACGCGCTCGACGACTTCGAGCACCGCGAGCTCACCTTCCTCGGTCAGACGAAGGTCGTGCACGTCGCCGGCACCGGCACCGGACCGGCCGTGATCGTGATGAGCGAGATGCCCGGCATCTACTCGCTCGTCGGGCGCTTCGCGCGCTGGGTGCGTGACGCCGGCTTCACGGTCTGGATGCCGCATCTTTTCGGCGAGGATGGTCGCCCGCTCTCGATCGGCTACGGGTTGTCGAGCATGGTGCGCGGCTGCATCAGCCGCGAGTTCCGCGCGTTCGCCGCCAACGCGTCGAGCCCGGTGATCGATTGGCTGCGCCAGCTCGCCGCCCATGCGCATCCGCTCTGCGGCGGCCGCGGGGTCGGCGCGATCGGCATGTGCTTCACCGGCAACTTCGCCCTCTCATTGATGCTGGAGCCCGCCGTCGTGGCGCCGGTGCTGTGTCAGCCGTCGCTGCCGATCGGCCAGAAGGGCGGCATGCACATCGCCCCCGCCGAGGTCGCGACCGTGAAGGCGCGCCTGGAGAAGGACGATCTGACGGTGCTCGCGTATCGTTTCGCGGGCGACGCGTTTTGCCGCGCCGAACGCTTTGCCGCGTACGAAGAGGCGCTGGGTGATCGCTTCGTCGGCCGCGTCCTCCCCGACGCGTCGGCGCATCCGAATGCGCCAATGAAGAATCCCCACAGCGTGGTCACCAACCACCTGATCGATCGCGAGGGCGAGCCGACGCGGCAGGCGGTCGAGGAGATCCTGGGGTTTTTTCGAACGCGCCTCATCGGCGCGTAGCGCCGCGGCATGAACGCGTAGCGCTACCCCTCGACGCCGCCCTTCGCACCCGCCGCCGCGAGCGCATCGTAGAGGTCGAGCACGTGGCGCGTGTTGGCGCCGAGGTCGCCCTTTCCGACGCGCGACTCGCCGCGCACCGCCAGCGCCGGGCGGCCACCCGGTTCCGGCACGATGACAATCTTCACGTCGTCCTTGAAACGGAAGAGATTGGTGGTGACGACCGCGTGCACTTCACGCCGATCGTCCGAGCTCTCGACGATCTCCCAGCCCGGCATCTTTCCGACCGTTTCTTTCACCTTGGCATAGAGCGCGTCGGCCGGGAGACCGAAGTTGCGCGTCCGTAGCTCGGGGAACGGCGAGTCGGGCGTCGTCTCGGCGACGTGCGTATTGAGGTACGTCGACAGCCGGACACCGACTCCGGGCGGGGCGGCGAGCGGGAGGCGGTTACCGACGACCCCCGCAGCCAACAACGTGGCGAACACCGCGACCGCTACGAGCAACCATTTGACGATCCGCATCGTCTCCTCCTTCGGCGACCGGCCGCGATTCCGGGCGATGTCGGGCTGCTCGTACACGTGCCCGCGACCCCGAGCAATGGTTGCCGGAGCGCTCGACCTGAGTAATACGGGCGTCCATGAATCGCGACCACTGCCTCGTCGAGCGTCAGGGCCACGTGCTCGTCGTCACGCTCAACCGCCCCGAAGCGAAGAACGCCCTCAGCCCCGGCATGCTCGCCGGCATGTACCGGGCCTGGCGCCAGCTCGACGACGATCCGGAGCTGCGCGTCGCCGTGCTGACGGGTAAAGGCGACGTGTTCTGCGCCGGCGCCGATCTGAAAGCTATGGGCTCGGGCGACACCGACGACGAGTTCCTGCAGCTGATGTCGGAGGTGCCGGACGTGCACTGGCAGGCGCTGCTGCGTCACAACCGGCCGCTGAAGCCGATCGTTGCCGCGATCGAGGGCTTCGCCGTCGCGGGCGGCACGGAGATCCTGCAGGGCACCGACATCCGCGTCGCCGCGGAGGACGCGGTCTTCGGCGTCACCGAAGCGCGGCGCGGCCTCTTCCCGCTCGGCGGCTCGAGCGTGCGGCTCCGCCGGCAGATTCCCTACACGCTCGCGGCCGAGATTCTCCTGACCGGCCGTCACGTGACCGCGCGCGAGGCGCTCGCCTTCGGGCTGGTCGGGCGCCTCGTGCCGAAGGGCCAGGCGCTCGCCGAAGCGATGAAGCTCGCGGGCGACGTCGCGAACAATGCGCCGCAGTCGATTCGCGCCCTGATGCGGATGCTGCGCGAGGTCGACGAAAGCCACAGCGAGGCCGATGCGCTCGCGAAAGAGCTCGAATACGGCAGCCCCGTCTTCGGCACCCGCGACGCCCGCGAGGGCATGAAGGCGTTCGCCGAGAAGCGCACGCCCGTCTACACCGGTGAATAGCGCCATGCCGATCGACGATCTCGCCCCCACCACTCCCGTCATCATCGGCGTCGGCTTCCATCAAGAGAAGCTCGACGACCCAACGGCGTGCGCCGAGCCCTATCAGCTCATGGTCGAGGCCGTCCGGACCGCCGCGCGCGACGCCGGGTCGGAGGCGCTCGTCACCTCCCTCGAGTCGATCACCGTGCCGCAGGGCATGTGGGAATACCGCAATCCCGGGAAGCTCATCGCCGACGCGCTCGGCTGCCCGTCGGCGCGCAGCATCCTCTGCGGCCTCGGCGTGCTGCAGCTCCAGTTGCTGAGCGACCTGTACGACGCGATCGCGACCGGCAAGCGCCACATCGGCGTGGTCGTCGGCGGTGAGGCCAAGTATCGGCAGCTCCGCAGCACGATCACGGGTCAGCCCGTCTCCGACACCAAGCCGGACAGTACGGTGCCGCCCGACGAGCGCCAGACCTCGACCGACATGTGGTGCTCCGATCTCGAGTCGCGCCGCGGCCTCACCTCGCCCGTCGAGTTCTTCGCGATCATCGAGTCGGCGCTGCGCTACGAGCGCGGCCTCGACATCGCGCAGCATCGCGACGAGCTCGCCGCGCTCTACAGCCGCTTCAGCGCGATCGCCGCCGAGAATCCGCACGCCTGGCGCCGCGACGCCGTGAAGCCCGAGACGATCCGCAACGCGGCGCCACGGAACGCCATGCTGGCGTTTCCCTACACCAAGATGCACGCCAGCCAGTGGAACGTGAACCAGGCGGTCGCGCTCCTCGTCTGCTCGGTCGAGCGCGCCCGCGCCCTCGGGTTGGACGAGACGAACTGGATCTACCCGCTCTCGGCCGCGCACTCGAAGCACGTCGTGCCGATGGCGCAGATGCGGCAGCTGCAGAGCCATCGCGGCGCCGTGTTGTCGAGCGAGCGCGCGCTCGGGCTGGCCGGCGTCGGCATGGAAGACGTGACGGCGGCCGAGCTCTACAGCTGCTTTCCGGCCGCGATCCAGTCGTTCGCGCGCGACCTCCGCGTCCCGTCCACCATCCCGTGGACCGTCGGGGGGACGATGGCGTTCGCCGGCGGCCCGTTCAACAACGCGAGCCTCGAAGGCGCCGCGCGCATGGTGCAGGTGCTCCGCGGCGACGCGGCGACGCGCCGGGTCGGCCTGCTCTCGAACCTGAGCGGCATCTTCAGCAAGCAGGCGTGTGCCGTGCTCTCGAACGTTCCGAACCGCCAGGGCTACCGCTGCGAGGACGTGACGGCTCAGGCCGCCGCGGAAGATCCGCCGGTGCCGCTCCGCGACGACTACGTCGGCCCGGCGACCATCGTCGGGTACACCGTGGTGTTCCAGGGTGAGCAACCGTCGCACGCGATCGCCGTCTGCGACACGCCCGACGGCACACGGACGGTCGTGCGGAGCTCGCGCGCGCCCTTGCTCACCGCGCTGATGGAGCACGAGTTCGTTGGCCGCAGGATCGGCGTCGAAGCGGACGGCGATTTCCACGTCCTCGAATCCTGATTCCCGGCGCACGCGCCGGAGCCATATCGGCACTATTTTTTGGCTCGAAAGCCGCAGACTCCGGGACCGAGTCTGTGTATAGCTGGCCCCATCAACCCATAAGGAGGCCAACCATGGCGGAGAGCGTTTACAAGATCATCGAGCTCGTGGGGACCAGCACCGATTCCTGGGAGAAGGCGGCAAAGACGGCGGTCGAGCGGGCCGCCAAGACGTTGCGCGACATTCGCGTGGCCGAGGTCGTTCAGCTCGACATGACGATCGAGAAGGGCAAGGTCACCGTCTATCGCGCGAAGGTCAAAGTCTCGTTCAAGTTCGAAGACTAGCTACCAGCCGTCAAACGGGAGGGGATGATGGGCGACAAATCACCGAAGTCGAAAGAGAAGGGCCAGAAGCAGAAGAGCACCGCTACGAGCCAGGGTGCGGCCGCGGCCAAGTCGAAGCAGGCTGGGTACGCGAAAGTTCAACCGCCGCTCGGGAAGGGTAAGCGCTAACCGAATACCCACGATGCGAGCGCGCGTCTTCGTAACGTTCCCGCTGCCGGCCGAAGCGTTGGCGCGGCTCCGGCAAGTGACGCGCGCTCGCATCTATCGCGGCCCGCAACCCATCCCGCGCCGCGCGCTGCTCGCCGGCGTCCGCACCACCGACGGGCTCCTCTGCCTGCTCACCGAGCGCATCGACGCCGAGCTGCTCGCGCACGCGCCGAGCCTCCGCGTCGTCGCCAACTACGCCGTCGGCTTCAACAACGTCGACCTCGACGCGGCCGCCGCGCGGAACGTCGTCGTCACCAACACGCCCGACGTCCTGACCGAGACGACGGCCGACCTCGCCTTCGCGCTCATGCTGGCCGCGGCCCGGCGGGTCGTCGAAGGCGACACGCTCGTCCGCACCGGCCGTTGGCGCGGCTGGAAGCCCGATCAGCTGCTCGGCCGCGACGTCCACGGCGCGACGCTCGGGATCGTCGGGCTCGGGCGCATCGGCGGCGCGGTGGCGCGGCGCGCCCGCGGCTTCGGCATGCGCGTGCTCTATTGGAATCGGCGACGTCGGAAGCGCGCGCCGGGCGGAGCGCGCTACGTCACGCTCGACCGCTTGCTCGCCGCCGCCGACTTCGTCTCGCTGCACGTACCGCTCACCCCGGAGACGCACCACATGATCGGCGTCCGCCAGCTCGCGCGCATGAAGCCGACCGCCGTGCTCGTAAACACGAGCCGCGGCCCGCTCGTCGACGAGCCCGCGTTGATCCGCGCGCTCACGCGTCGTCGCATCGCGGCGGCCGGGCTCGATGTGTTCGAGCACGAGCCCGCCGTACCGGCGGCCCTGCGACGTCTCCCGAACGTCGTCCTGGCACCGCACGTCGGCAGCGCGACCACGGCGACCCGCACCGCCATGGCGCTCCTCGCCGTCCGCAATCTGACCACGGCGCTCGCCGGCCGCGAGCCGCCGAATCGCGTGCGGGTGCCGCCCACGAAACGGCTCGTCCCTGCGAGGTTGGCCCGCTAGGGTGTGAGCCGTGAGGCGCCCGCTCGGATCGTTCCAGATTGCCGTCGCGGTCGTGCTGACCGTCGGCGCGAGCGCCTGCACCAGCGTCGTGTATCGGATCGGCGTTCCGCTGCTCTATCGGCGCGCCGATCTCCCCGAGCAGCAGATCGTCCGGAACCTGCGCTATTGGGAGGGCGCCGACGCGGACGCCAAGAAAAACCTCCTCGACCTCTATCGCCCGCAAGGGACCGGCTGGCCCGTGCTCGTCTTCATCCACGGCGGCGGGTGGACGAGCGGCGACAAGGATCTCCGCGTCGGTGGCGCCGACATCTACGGCAACATCGGCCGCTTCTACGCCGCGCACGGGATCGGCGTCGCGGTCATCAGCTATCGCTTGCAGCCCGACGTCGCGTGGCCGGCGCAGGTCAGCGACGCCGCGCGCGCCGTCGCCTGGGTGCACGCCAACGTCGCCCGCTACGGGGGCGATCCCGACACGATCATCGTCTCGGGGCACTCCGCGGGCGGGCAGCTCGCGACCCGCGTCGCGCTCGATCCCGCGCCGCTCGCCGCCCTCGGCGTCGATCGCCACGTCGTGAAGGGCCTGATCGCGATGAGCGGCGCCGGCCTCGACTTCACCGACGCCGAAAGCTGGCGCCTCGGCCAGCCCCGCGATTACTACGAGAAACGCTTCCGGAACGGCGACACGACCGACGGCTGGATGCGCAACGCCTCGGCGGTGCGCTTCGTCGATGCGCAATCGCCACCGGGTCTCGTCATCTATGCCGAAGGCGACTCGGCCGACCTCCGCCGCCAAGGCGACGTGCTCGTCGCCGCGCTGCGTTCGGCCGGCGTCCGCAGCGAGCAAGTCGTCGTGCCGGGCTCGAGCCACACCCGCATCCTGCTCACGTTCAGCCGCGGCGACACGGTAGCGGCACGAGCGATCTTGAAGTTCGTCGCGAGCCTCGCATCGCCCGGGTCCGTGATCAGCGCAGACCCGTCATGAGCGACGAACGCGTCTGGGCAAGACTCAAGGGACAGATGTTCGGCGTTGCCGTCTGGGGGGCGATTGCTGCCGGCGCATGGATACTGAGCGCCGCAGGTGCGCCGAAGACGATCGTCGCCATGTTTGCGCTCCTGGCGGTTGCTGGCCTCGTCATGTTCGGCGTGCGAAGCACGAAACAGCGGTAGCAATCACTGGCCCCCACTAAACGGAGGTAACTCATGGCGAGCATCTGGCTCTTCAAGACCGAACCGAGCTCGTACTCGTACGATCAGCTCGAGCGCGACGGCAAGACGACGTGGGACGGGGTCAAGAATGCCGCCGCCCGGAAGAACATCGCGGCCGTGAAGCGCGGTGATCAGCTGCTGATCTACCACACGGGTGACGAGAAGCGCGTGATCGGTGTCGCCAAGGCGCTCACCGACGGCTATCCCGACCCGAAGCAGAAGGACGAGAAGGCCGCGGTCGTCGATCTCGCCCCGGTCGTGCGGCTGAAGCGTCCGGTGACACTCGCGGAGCTGAAGCAGCGTCCGTCGTTGCGCGATTTTCCGTTGGTGCGCTTGCCGCGCCTCTCGGCCATGCCGGTGAGCGCCGCGGAGTGGAAAGAGATCGAGAGCTTGAGCCGGACCTGACGACGTTCCAGGTCCGGCCGTTAGCTGCCATCGGGCTTCAGCGCTGCGTCGTAACGCCGAGCTGTCGTTGAATGGCCGCGAGATCGCACCACGCCTGCTCGCGCGTGATCTTGCCGTCCTCGAACTCGAAGATGTGGAGCAACCGGAAGCTCACTTTTCCGCTCTTGCCGTCGCAGAGAAACACGCTGCCGTCGGCGATCTCGCCATTCCACATGGTCTCGTCGACGATGAAGTCGTCGCCGTAATAGCGCTTGATCGGCGTCACACTCTCGCCCTTCACCGACTGGAACAGCGTCGCGTAGTAGTCGCGGACTTTCGACTTGTCGTGCAGCACGCCCACCTTCGAGGGCACGATCTCGTGCTCGACCTCGGGCGCAAGGCTGGCCATCACGCCGTCCAGGTCGTCGGCAGCCTCGAATCCAAAATGCTCGTTGACGGCGTGGTCCATCTGTTCGCGGTTCATGGGCAGCGCTCCTCGCTCGGTCTGGATTGTAACGCGTGGTGACGGTCGCCTCATAAAGCGCGGAGTGTCGCGTTGTAAAAGGGAAGCCTACGGAACGCCCGATCGTTAGGGGGTCAGTGCGATGTGTGGGCGTCGGCCGACATCGTGGCGAGAGCCGAGGCATCCGACGAGGAGCCGGCCCGATCAGCGCGCCCGCTGTCTGAGGGAGCGCAGCGACCGAGTTCGGGCGCGCCGGGCCGGCGACGAAGACGGATCGGCTTCGCCACGCGTCGGCCGACGCCCACACATCGCACTGACCCCCCAGCACCGGCCGGACGCGTCAATTGACGCCTTCCACCCCCGTGTATAGCCAGAGCCCACACGGACATCGGTCGCGCCGACACGGCGCCGCGGAGGCAAGCATGGGGATCACGAGCGAGACCAAGCCGATCGAGGTCGAACGCCTGCCCGGCAAGGCGGGCGGCGGCGCGTTCCTGATCGAGCCGCTCGGCAGCCGGGACATTTTCATCACCGGCGAGTTCACCGACGAGCAGCTCGCCTACGCGCAGACTGCCGAAGATTTCGTCACCAAGGAGATCCTGCCGCACCTCGACGCGATCGAGCACAAAGAGGAAGGGCTGATGCCGAAGCTCATCAAGCGGGCCGGCGAGCTCGGGCTCTTGATGATCGACATCCCCGAGCAGGACGGCGGGCTCGGGCTCGACAAGGCGACGTCCATGCTGGTGTCCGAGCGCGCGGCAAAATGCGCCTCGTTCAGCGTGTCGTGGGGAGCGCACACCGGCATCGGGACGCTGCCGCTCGTCTACTACGGCACGGCGGCGCAAAAGGCACTCTACCTGTCGAAGCTCGCGAGCGGCGAGATGCTCGCCGCGTACGCGCTGACCGAGCCCGGCTCCGGCAGCGACGCGACGGCGGCGCGCACGACCGCCGTGCTCACCCCCGACGGCACGCACTACCTGCTGAACGGCGTGAAGCAATTCATCACCAACGCCGGCTTCGCGGATCTCTTCACCGTCTTCGCCAAGATCGACGGCGAGAAGTTCACCGCGTTCCTCGTCGAGCGCGCGTTTCCGGGTGTCTCGACCGGCCCCGAGGAGCAGAAGCTCGGCATCAAGGGATCGTCGACGCGCCAGCTCATCCTCGAAGACGCCAAGGTGCCGGCGACGCACCTCCTCGGCGAGGTCGGTCGCGGCCACAAGATCGCCTTCAACATCCTGAACGTCGGGCGCTTCAAGCTCGGCTGCGGCGCGGCGGGCGCGGCGCGCGAGTGCCTCGACGGCGCGATCAGCTACGCCTCCGACCGCAAGCAGTTCGGCAAGCCCATCGCCGAGTTCGGCGCCATCCAACAGAAGATCGCCGACATGGCGACGCGCATCTTCGTCGCCGACGCGATGTCGTACCGCACCGCCGGCTTGATGGACGACGCGACCCGCCTGCTCGACAAGACCGCGTCCGACTACCAGCAACAGGTCATCGACGTGCTCGACGAGTACACGATCGAGTGCTCGATCATCAAAGTGTTCGGCACCGAGTGCCTCGACTTCGTCGCCGACGAGGCGCTGCAAACCCTCGGCGGCTACGGCTTCATCAACGAGTATCCGATCGAGCGGCACTATCGCGACGCGCGCATCAACCGCATCTTCGAGGGGACCAACGAGATCAATCGCCTGATCATCCCGGCGACGCTGATGAAGCGCGTCGCCAAGGGCGGCATTCCCTACCTGCCGTTTCTGCAAGCGGTGCAGGAGGAGATCACCGAGGTCGGGCGGCGTCCGCTGTGCGCGCTCGGCCCGCTCGGCCAAGAAGTGCAGGCCTGCGAGATGGCGAAGCGGGTCGTCGCCTACACCGTGCAGGTCATCATGCAGCGCGGCCTCGCCGACCTCGGCGAGAAGCAGCAGCATCTCATGATCCTCGCCGACATGATCATCGACGTGTACGCGATGGAGAGCGTGACGGCGCGCGTGCTCGAGCAGATGCGCATCCGCCCGCTCGCCGACGTGAGCGCCGAGCTCGACATGACGTACGTCTTCGTCGCGTCGGCGAACCAGCGGGTGGCGTCGCACGCGGCGCGTCTCCTCTGCAACGAGCTCGACGGCGAAGAGCTCGAGCGCCATCTCGAGACCGTGCGCGCGTTCACGCCGTTCATCCCCATCCGCACGATCGACACGAAGACCCGGCTCGCCAAGCGCCTGGTCGCCGACGGCGGGTTCAAGTTCATTTGATGCGCGAGCGTCAGTCAGATTGATGCGGACGCTCACGCTGGTCGCGCTGTGGACCACGGTCGTCGGCGCGACGTCCTCGTTCGCCCACGAGGGGCACACGACGGGACCGCACCCGTCACCGACGGCGGCCGTCGCCGCGACGACGCAAGACGCGTCCAAGGACGCTCCCGCCCTGCCCCCGCAACCGATGATCTTCCGGGTCTTGCCCGCGGCGCGCGCCGATCTCGGCTGGACCGGCATCTCGCATGGTCAGGCCTGGCCCGCCGAGCAGCGCCTCGGCTTCGCCGCCGTCTGCAAGACGGGCGACGACACCTGCGCCGCCGCCGGCGGTAAGCCCGGAGATTTCTTCGGCTCGCCGGTGCCGCTTTCGTCGGGCGGCATCCCCGCGTGCATCGTGAACCGGCTGCGCGAGAGCGTCCGGGGCTCCGTGCAGCCGACGCTCGGCTGCGCCCAGCTGCATTTGCTGTTGAACGCCACCGTCTTCACCGGCGAGAGCCTCGTGCGCCCCTGCCCCGTCTGTCAGAACGATCCGACGCCGAACGACGGCAAGCAGAACGGCACCTGCGCCGGCGGCGCGACCAACGGCGCCCAGTGCGACACGAACGGCGTCACCAAGCTCTTCGGCGCCGTCTCCAACGATTGTCTGCCGGCGTCCGGCACGAACATCGGCGAGCTCGTGCTCGATCTCCCGCTCACGACCGGCGACGCGACGATGCGCGCGGCGCTCACGTGCAAAACCGTGACGGGAAAGGACGCCGCGCGCTGCTTCTGTCCCGCGCAGGTCCAGGCGAACGCCTGCGTCGGGGGCCAATGTAGCCCGAACGAGCAATGCGACGAGGGCCCGATCGACGGCCATTGCAGCCGCGCGCCCGCGCGTGGGTGCCGACCCGGCAGCGGTCGGCAGGACTGCGAGACGCTCCAATCGGGAACCGGCGAGTGCGAGGCGAACGTCCGGTCGTGCTTCCGCGAGACGCTGCCGGTGAGCGGCAAGTGTGACCTCGAGAGACCGACCTTTGCCGCAGCCTTCTGCGTGCCCGCCACCCGCGCGGCGGCGTTGAACGCGGCGGCGGGACTACCCGGACCGGCGCGCGTCGTGCTGCCGCTCGAGCGCCTCACACTCCCGCCGGCACGCTAGCGCCGCGGCTACTCCGGGGCGTTGGCGAGCGGCGCCGTCGCACTCGGAATGCGTTCGCGCCAGGCCTCGGCATGCGGCGCCGTGACGAACGCCACGACCCCCGCCGCCGTCAGCGCCATCCCGAGCCCCTGGCGCAGCGTCGGCACCTCACCAAGGAGGACGAAGGTCGCGCCGAGCGACAGCACCGGGATCGACGGCACGACGATCGCCGTCGTGCGGGCCAGGTCGAGGCGCGCGATCGCGGCATACCAGACGATCGTCCCGAGGTAGGAGAGCACCGTGCCCTGCACGGCCAGCAACGGGAGGCTCGGCGCCAGCGTTCCGAGCGCCGCCGGCGTGCCCCCCAAGGCCAGCCAGGCAACCGCGAGGATCACGCCCCCGTAGATGTAGCGCGCCCCCGTCAGCACCGGGGGCGTCACGCCCGGCAGGCCCCGGAGCACGATCAGGTGCGAGAGCTGCCAGCAGAGCGGCGTCGCGAGGATCAGCCACACGCCGCTCGCCGACGACAGCTCGTACGCGCCGAGCGCCAGGACGAGCCCCGCCAGCAATACGACGACCGCGGCGAGTCGGCGGGCCGTCGGTCGATGTCCGAGCCCGATCCACGCGGCAATCAGCGCATAGACCGGTTCCACTTGCAGGCCGAGCGTCGCCTCGATCGCGCTCGTCCGGCTCGTGCCCGCATAGAAGAGGAAAAACGCCATCGCCGTACCGAGCAGCCCGACGAGCGCCAAGCGCGGCCCCGTCGCCGGCGCGACCAGGATGCCGAGCTCGCCTCGCACCGCCAGCACCACGACCGCCACCAGCCCCGCGAAGAGACTCGTCACCGCCGCGACCAGGAGCGGGTCGGAGTCGAGCGTCGTGAGCCGCGCAACCGCCGGCACGAACGCGCCGTTCAGCGCACAGAGGCCGGCGAAGACGAGACCGGCGCGTTCGGCAGGATCGCGCATGGCGTGACGGTCCTATGAGAAAGCGAATCGCTTGACGATTCGCGGAGCGCGCGAGAGAAGTTCCGCGGTCGCCACATCGCCTTCCGGGGAGATTCCGAATGCTCGTTCGTGCTCTTGCGCTGCTCGCACTGGTACTGCTGCCCGCGGTCGCTGCTCACGCCGATCCGGCCCGCCTTCCAGACGCCAAAGCCCAGAAGGCGGCGGTGAAGTGTCACAAGGCGATCGACCAGAGCGCAAGCATTCGCCGGCGGTGCACTAGCGGCTTCGCAGCAGCACCCGCGATACCGGCGTGAAATAAGACCGCGCTCGACTCGTTCTGGCGCATCTACTTGCTCGCGAACGTGGACGCCCTCGGCGAGGGTTGGGTACCGTCGCGCCTCCTCACCCCACTTCCAGGAGGCTTCGAATGCGTACCCTGATCTTGCTCGCCTTGCTGCTCACGCTCCCCCTTTCCGCCATCGCACGCGAAAGCGGAGTCCAGATCACGCACCAAGGACCATCGACCATCCTCGTGCAGAAAGACGTCGATGGAGAGCGCTGGGCCATCAGTCTTTCGCTCGAGGACAATTGGCCACTCGAGCTGACCGGCAACGTCTTTCAGGCCAACGGCGCAGCCATCTTTCTGCAGTGCCGGCCCGTCGACGTGCTCGGCGACCCTGGCAACATCCGGACCGCGCAGATCGTCTACAATTGCTACGACGCTTCCACGTGCAACGCCGCTCCGTGTTCGGCCTCGCAGTGGAGCTTTCTGACGACCGTGACCCTGCCCGGAACGTTCTTCATTCCCTGAGTGGCCGCGATGGCCGTTTTGACCTGACGCGCCGCTTGGTATAGCCACGCCCTATAATGTCGACGTTCGCCGCCGCCTATTTTGCGTATTTTATTTGGCCCACCTCGGGGCAGGCGGCTGCGTGAACGGGTAGACCAGACACCGATTTCGCAGAATCCGAAGGCCCCGGGAGTAATCTCGGGGCCTTTTTTTTCGCTGTGAGCAGATGAAGGAGCACGTGATGACGACCGAAAAAATCGAAGACCGGAACGTGGAGGGCATCATGCCGCTGATCTCGCCGCGCGCCGTGAAGGCCGTACAACCGCTGACGCAACGCGCGGCCGACGTGGTGCTGGAGACGCGCCGGGCGATCCGCGACATCCTGCACGGCCGCGACCGCGAGCGCCTGCTCGTCGTGGTGGGACCGTGCTCGATCCACGATCCCGACGCCGCGCTCGAGTACGCCCGCGGGCTCGCCCGCGTCGCCGAAGCAACGCGCGACCGCCTCGTCATCGTCATGCGCACCTACTTCGAGAAGCCGCGCACGACCATCGGCTGGAAGGGGCTCATCAACGACCCCCATCTCGACGGCTCCTGCGACATCGCGGTCGGTCTGCAAACCGCGCGGAAGCTGCTGCTCGACATCAACGAGCTCGGCCTGCCCTGCGGCGGCGAGGTGCTCGATCCGATCACGCCGCAGTACATCTCCGATCTGCTGAGCTGGGCGTCGATCGGCGCGCGCACGATCGAGAGCCAGACCCATCGCGAGATGGCGAGCGGCCTCTCGATGCCGATCGGCTTCAAGAACTCGACCGAAGGCGGGCTTGAAGTGGCGCTGCACGCGATGATCTCGGCGCGTCATCCGCACACGTTTCTCGGCATCAGCTCCGAGGGCGCCACCGCCATGATCAAGACCGGCGGCAATCCCGATCGTCACGTCGTGCTGCGCGGCGGCGGCAGCGGTCCGAACTACAGCCCGGCCGACGTCGCACGCGCGGTCGAAATCATGGCGGGTGAGGATCTCGCGCGTCCGGTGATGATCGACTGCTCGCACGGCAACTCGCGAAAGGACTACACGCGCCAACCGGCCGTGTGTCGCGAGGTGCTGACCCAGCTCGCCGAGAGCAAGGGCGCGATCATGGGACTGCTGGTCGAGAGCAACCTGCTCCCGGGACGGCAGGATTGGATTGCCGGCACCGCGCTCCGCCACGGTGTTTCGATCACCGACGCGTGCATCGGCTGGCCGGAGACGGAAACGTTGCTCGGGGAGATCGCGGCCGCCGCTCGCACACGAACGGCAGCCTGATCACAGATGCCATGCGCCATGCGCCATCGGCGCGCTGGAAAATCGACCGGCTAGATCTTGCCCAGTCCGGTCAGGCCTTCGAGGTCGGTCTTCACCGCCTTCAGCTGACGGAGATTGTCTTGCATCGAGCGCACCTCGGTGGAGACGCGCTCGAGATCGGCCTCGGCCGTGTCGAGCTCGGGTGCCGACACGACGGCGAGAGCGCGCTGCAGCTGGTCGGCGAGCGCGAAAAGACCGTGCACGCCGTCGAGACCGGCCTCACCCATGCGGCGGTGCAGCTCGGCGCCGAAGCGGGTGACGGCCGCAGCCTGCTCGAGCAAGGGCTGGGCGGACACGCGCGGGGCGGCTCCGACGGGAGCGGAAGCCGCGCTGGCAGGCCGCTCTTGCAGATCGAGCGGATTGAAGGATGGCTCTTGGGTCGTGCCGGTTTCCATTGCTTTCCGTTGGGCCTCGAGGTGTTGGAGGGCGTCGTAGATCTTGCTCATGGATCCTTCCTGGGCCGCGCGCTCTCTATAGATTCTGGAGGGGATGAAAAACGTCACGGCAAAAGCGGTAGTTCCACCCGTTCTGCTCGCCTTGGAGCCAGTAGTCAAAACTATTTTTGAGGTCGTTTCGGGTGCGCTAACCGCGCTTTTGCTCGTACGCGGACGCGGTCCGCAGCACCGTCGCCTCGTCGAAGTGCCGTCCGACCATCATCAGACCGATCGGCAGGCCGCTCGACGTACCGCACGGAACGCTGAGCGCCGGATGTCCCGTCACGTCGAACGGGGCCGTGTTCAAGATCGCATCGGAGCTGCCGGTGATGAGCCCGAGCGCATCGCGCGGCGGACCCGCGAGCGGCGCCGTCATCGGCGTCGTCGGCATCAGCAGCACGTCGACGTCCGCGAGCACGCGATCGTACGCCGCGACGAGCTCGGGCCGGCGATTCTGCGCGCGCGCGTAGACCTCGCCGCCGTATTGCTCCTGCAACCACTGAGCGGCGAGCAGGATCACGCGAAAATTGGGCGGCAGATCAGACGCGCGATCGCGGCGCGCCGCCACGACCGCCTGCACCAGGGCGACGTCGTGATGCCCGTGCAGGCCGAAGCCCGCATGGTTGCCGCTCAGCCACTGCGCCACGCCTTCCACCATGATCGGCACCAGCGTCATCCCGGCGATCGGATGCAGCGGTACCGACACCTCACGAACGGTCGCCCCGAGCGCGGCGAGATCGCGTCCGGCGACGCGCACCGCCTCGTCGACGGCGGGCTCGGACACCGCGAGCCCGAACCCTTCGCGCAGCAACCCGATCCGCACGCCGTCGAGCCGCGTCGCGCGCGCGTCGCGATACCGGGGTGGCGTTGGAATGTTGCGCTGCCGTGGGTCGCTCACGTCGGCGCCGGCGATCACGTCGAGCACGAGCGCCACGTCGGCGACAGTGCGCGCCATCGGTCCCGCGTGATCGATCGTCGGCTCGACGCCGATGATGCCCGTGTAGGGCACGAGCCCATACGTCGGCTTCAAGCCGACCACGCCGCACCACGACGCCGGAATACGGATCGACCCGCCCTGATCGCCGCCGATCGTGAGGTCGATGTCCTCGGAGAAGAGCGCGGCCGCGGAGCCGCCCGAGGAGCCGCCGGCGAGACGTGACCGATCGTGGGGATTCAGCACCGGCCCGAACGCGCTGTGGTCGCCGCGGGCGGTGAGCGCCAGATTCTCCATGTTGAGGATCGCGACGATCTCACCCCCGGCGGCGAGCATGCGGGACACGATCGTCGCGTCGCGATCGGGAACGTAGTGGCCGAAGAAGCTCGAGCCGCACGTGAGCGGTACGCCAGCGAGCGCGACGTTGTCCTTGAGGCCGATGCGCTTCCCGTTGAGCGCGCCGGTGCTCGGGCCGCGCACGCGACAGCGGCGCACGACGGCGTTGCACGGATCGGCCTCGGCGAGCGGCCGCTCGCGGACGGCGCGATCGCCCGGCGGCGGGGGCGCAGGCGCTTCGGTCACGAGCTCCATGCCCGCGAAGAGTGCCGGCAGGAACAGCTCGGCACCGTCGAGGTCGGCCGGTCCGAGCTCGAGGCCGGCGCGCTCGGCGGCGCGCACGATGTCGGCGCGATCGGGAATCCGAATCTTCATGCTCCGCAGAGCCTCCTGACGATGGTCTGGATCACGTCGACGCCCGCCTCGAACGCGGCGCGCGGCATGCTTTCGTCGGGCTGATGCGCCTGCTCGAGCTCGCCCGGTCCACACACGAGGCTGGCGATGCCGCCGCGCTCGAATTCGCCGCCATCGGTCGCGAACGGCGCGCCGCCGGATACCGCGGCGCCGACGGCGGCGAAGAGCGCCGCTTCGAGCGTGCTGCCGCGCGGCGACGCCATGCCCTTCACGACGTGCGGCGCGCCGACGTCGACGCGCGCCGGCACGGCGGGCGCGCCGGCATCGCGGAGATCGGCCTCGGCGAGTCGCCGCACGATCTCGGCATGGACGGCGCGCGGGTCGCCGTCGGGCAGCGGCCGGTAGCTCACGGTGAGCGTGCAGCGGTCGGCGATCATGTTGGCGGCGCTACCGCCGCGGACGACGCCGTAGTTGAGCGGCGTATACGGACACTCCGGAAAGTCGGCGGCGCTCGCGGGCTGCGACGCCGTCCGCAGCTCGGCCTGGTAGGCGCTGATGCACGTGATCACGTTCGCCATCACCGCGATCGCGTTCTGTCCGCGCTCCGGAATGCTGCTGTGCCCCGCGATGCCGTGCGCCGTGACGGTGAACGACACGATGCCTTTGTGGGTGTGAAACACGCGCCACGCGCTCGGCTCGCCGATCCATGCGAGCGCCGGCTGCGGCACGTCGCCCAGGAAAGCCGGCAGCTCGGGGATGAGCCGGCGCGCACCGTCACAGCCGATCTCCTCGTCGGCCGTGAAGACGAACGCGAGCGGCCGCTGCAGCGTGGCCCGATCGAGCACGGCCGCCGCCGCGACGCATTGGGCGATGAAGCCCTTCATGTCGGACGTGCCGCGACCCCAGACGCGCGCGTCGTCGATGGCGAGCGCGAGCGGCTCGCGCGTCCAGCCCTCCTGCCCGACGAAGGGCACGACGTCGATGTGCCCCGAGACGATCAAGCCACCGGCGACGGGCGGGCCCGCCGTCGCGACGACGTTCGTCTTGGCCACCCCGGCGACGTCGTACGCGTGCAGCGCGACGCGGAAGCGATGCCGCGCGAGCTCGTCGGCGAGATACGCCGCGGCTTCCGCGTTGCTTTTGGCGCTCACCGTGTCGAACGCGACGAGCCGGCGGGCGACCTCGTGCAGATACGAGCTCATCCGACCCGAAGCCTGCTGTCAGACGGCGCGGAGAGTCAAGGCGCGGAGGACGACGGCAACCACCAGCGCGCCAGCATCAGCGCGATCGCATCGAACGGTTCGGCGCGCGCGACGTCATCGTCGCCGAAATTCTCGACCACGACCCAGTGTGCGCCTTCGAGCCGATAGACTTCGAGCGTGCGCACGAGCGGGTCGACGAGCCAGAGATGGCCGACGCCCTCACGCGCGTAGATCCCCATCTTGCGGCTGCGGTCGATCCGACCCGTGGAGGGAGAGATCACTTCGCAAACCCAGTCGGGCGCGAGCGTCAGGAAAGCCGCAGCTGGAAGCACCGGCAGTCGTTCACGGCGCCACCCGGCCTGATCCGGAACCAACACCTCTTCGCCGAAGTGCAGCTCGGGCTCGAAGAGGAGCCACCAGCCGCCGGGGCGATCGGGCGTTCCCGGCGGCCCGTTGTACGACCCATAGACATCGTAGCCGAGCGCCGTTCCGGTATGGGCATGGGGCGTCGCTGGACGCGGACTCACGATCAGCTCGCCGTCGATGATCTCCGCGACCTTCCACTCGGGGACCTGCATCAGGTCGTCGTAGATCGCGCGGCGCTTCGGTTGGCTCATGCGACGACCCTAGCACGGCGTTCCGCGAAGGCGATGGCTACTCGGTGTCAGTCGCGGCGCATGGCGACGAGCGCGGCCGTGAGCCTGGGCACTACCTCCGCCCAATCACCGACGATCCCGAGATCGGCCTGCGCGAAGATCGGCGCTTGGGGATTGCGGTCGATCACGATGATCGTGCCGCTCCGGCGCACGCCCACCATGTGCTCGGACGCGCCGCGAATGCCGATCGCGAAATAGAAGCGCGGCGCGATCGCCCGGCCCGTAATGCCGACCTGGTGCTGACGCGGCAGCCAGCCCTTGTCGACGACGTCGCGCGTGGTCGCGATCGGCGCGTCGCCGAGGGCCGCGGCGAGGGCAGCGATCGTCGGCAGCGCCTCCGGCCCGCCGATGCCGAGACCGACGCCGACGGCGACGTCGGCCTCGTCGAGCGCGGCGGCGCGTGCCGCCGAGGGATCGCGATGGCGTCCGACGACCGTCAAGCGACCCGCGGGAAGACCGGCGACCGGCAGCACTGCGATGCGCGCCGTGGCGCCGACACGCTCGGCGTCGACCGGCAGCACGCCCGGGCGGACGGTCGCCATCTCGGGCTGGGTGCGCGAGAGGATCGGTGCGACGACGTTGCCCCCGAACGCGGGCTTCCATTGCACCAGGCGTCCGGCAGCGTCGATCGTGAGATCGATGCAGTCGCCGGTGAGGCCGAGCCCGAGCCGCCCCGCGACGCGCGGCGCGAGATCGCGCCCGACGTAGGTCGACGGCACGAGCACCACGGCGGGATGCTCGGCGACGATCGCCGCCGTGAGCGCGGCCGCGTAGGGCTCCGTGGCGTACGACGCGAGCTGCGGAGCGTCGCCGATCAGCACGCGACCGGCCCCGTGGCGCGCGAGTAGATCCGCGTGACGGTGCACGTCGTGACCGAGCAGCACTGCCGCGACGCTGCCGCCGCGGACGTCGGCGAGACGGCATGCCTTCGCCAACAGCTCGAGCGTGACACGCCGGATGGCACCCTCGAACGTCTCGGCAACGACCCAGATTTCCGGGCCGTCGGCCGCGGGCTGCGGCAACGCCGCAGCACATGCCGGGCCCGGTGCTTCGACCCCTGCCGGTGCGAAGAGCCCACGGGCGTCGAGCTCGGCGACGAGCCTGGCCATCGCGGCATCGAGGTCGCCGTCGAGCACGCGACCGGGACGCTCGACCGTGATGGTCTCGAGGCCTTCGACCCAGGTCGGCGATCCCGCCGTGCCGAAGCCCGCCGCGTCGGTGTCGAGATCCGCCGCCGTCAGCTCGATGATGGGCTTGCTCTTCGCGGCTTCCTTGTCGGCCCGGCGTGGGAACTTCTCGGGCGCGAGATCCTCGCCGGCCGTCACCAGCGCCGGCAACGCACCGGTCACGGTCTCGGAGCCGTCGTCGGTTTCGCGCTCGGCCGTGAACGTCCGCGCCGCGCCGTCGACCGTCAGCGTCCGCACCGAGCAGACTTGCGGCAGATCGAGCAGCTCGGCGACCTCGGGTCCGACCTGCGCCGTCTCGGCGTCGACGCTCGCCCGCCCGCCGAGCACGAGGTCGTAGGGCTCGCGCCGCAGCGCGGCCGCCAGCGCGCGGGCGGTCGCCAGCGTATCGGCGCCGGCGAACGCACGGTCACAGAGATGCACGCCGCGGTCGGCACCGAGCGCCAGGCAATAGACGAGCGCCTCGCGCGCCGCCGGCGGCCCCATCGTCATCACGACCACCTCGCCGCCGTGCTCGGCGCGCAGCTCGACCGCGCGCAAGAGCGCGCGCACGTCGAACGAGCTCACCTCGAGCCGCACGCCTTCACGCTTCAGCGTGCGGGTCTCCGCGTCGAACGCGAGCTGCGACACGGCGGGAACCTGCTTGACGAGAACGACCTGCTGCATGGGAATGCGCGCCGACCCTGCCTAGGATTTTTCGATGCGTTCGCGATGCACGCGTCGCATCGCCGACGGCCGCGGCGCCTGCACGTCCGACTTGCCCCAGCTCGTGCGCGCGAGCGGGTCGTCACCGGCGAGGAAGAGCTCGAGATAAGGCAGATCGTCGTAACCCCAGAACGTCTCGCCGTTGGCTTCCATCATCGGCACGCCGAAGACGCCGCGCGCGATCGCGTCGTCGGTCTGGCGGCGCAACTGCGCTTTCACGTCGGCGCTACCGGCCGCGGCGACGATCGCCGCACCGTCGAGGCCGACGTCGTTGGCCGCACGTTCGACGACCTCGGGCTCGCTCACGTGCTCACCGCGCACCCACACCGCTTCGAAGAGGCGGGTGATGAACGCATCGCACTCTTCGGCGTCGAGCACGGCGGTCGTCGCGCGCAGCGAGAGCAGCGGATTGAACGGATGGAAGGCCGGGGCCTGCAGCGGCACCCCGAGCAGCGCGGCCTTGCGGAGATTGTTCTTGAACATCCAGAGCGCCTTCGGCGCCGTCTCGGCAGGGCCGGTCGTGCCGTGCGCCTCGAGCAGGCCCGCGAACAACACCGGCACCGGCTCGACGATCAGCCCGTAGCGCGGCGCCAGCGTCGGCATCTGCAACCACGCGAGGTACGCGTTGGTCGAAATGTAGTCGAAGTAGAAGCGGAGGCTCGCCATGACAGTCCTCAACTTTCGAACAGCGCGTTGATCTCGTCGTACGGAACGGCGTCGGCACCGAGCTCGAAGGTCCCGTGATCTTTCAGCTCCCGCGCGGCGCGCAGGAACGCGCCGAGCGCGACGCGCGCGAGCGCACTGCCGACGCTCACCCGCTTGACGCCGAGTGCACCGAGCCGCTGCAGGTCGATGCCCTGCCCCGGCCGGCCCATGAGCACGTTCACCGGCAGATCGACCGCACGCACGACGGTCGCGATGTCGTCGGCACTGACCAGGCCCGGCGCGAACAAGACGTCGGCCCCGGCCGCTTGATAGGCCTGCAGCCGGGCGATCGTGTCGGCGAGATCGGGCCGACCGACGACGAAATTCTCGGCGCGCGCCGTCAGCACGAACGGTACGCGGAGCGCGCGCACGGCCTCGACGGCCGCGCGGACGCGCTCGGCGGCAAACGGGATCGGATAGAGCGGCGCGTCGGCGCGACCCGTCGCGTCCTCGATCGAGCCGCCGGCGATGCCGGTGGCCGCGGCCCGCCGTATCGTCTCGGCGACGATCTTCGGGTCGTCACCGAAGCCGTTCTCGAGATCGGCGTTCACCGGCAGATCGCTTGCGGCGACGATCTCCGTCACGTGCGCCAGCATAGGCTCGCGGCCGACCGCGTTGTCGCGCTTCCCGATCGAAAACGCGTAGCCGGCGCTGGTGGTCGCGAGGGCCTCGAAGCCGAGTCCGGTCAACAGGCGCGCCGTCCCGACATCCCACGGATTCGGCATCAGGAACGCGCCGGCACCCGCATGGAGCTCGCGGAACGTCTGCACTTTCTCGGCTTGGGTCCGCATCGGAGATCTCAGAACGTGACGACGCTGCGAATCGACTCGCCCGCGTGCATCAGATCGAAGGCTGTGTTGATGTCGGGCAGCGGCATCGTGTGGGTGATGAGATCGTCGATGTTGATCTTGCCGTCCATGTACCAGTCGACGATGCGCGGCACGTCGGTGCGACCGCGCGCGCCACCGAACGCCGTGCCTTTCCACACCCGCCCCGTCACGAGCTGGAACGGTCGCGTGCTGATCTCCTGCCCCGCGCCCGCGACGCCGATGATGACGCTCACGCCCCAACCCTTGTGACAGCACTCGAGCGCCTGCCGCATGATCTGCACGTTGCCGATGCACTCGAAGCTGTAGTCGGCCCCGCCCTTGGTGAGATCGACGAGGTACGGCACCAGATCGCCCGCGACCTCGTTCGGGTTCACGAAGTGCGTCATTCCGAACTTCTCGGCGAGCGCCCGTCGGCGCGGATTGGTGTCGACGCCGACGATCTGATCGGCCCCGGCGAGCCGCGCCCCTTGCACGACGTTCAGGCCAATTCCCCCCAGGCCAAACACGACGACGCGCGCTCCAGGCTCGACCTTCGCCGTATTGATCACGGCGCCGATCCCCGTCGTCACCCCGCAGCCGATGTAACAGACCTTGTCGAACGGCGCGTCGGAGCGGATCTTCGCGAGCGCGATCTCGGGCACGACCGTGTGGCTCGCGAAGGTCGTGGTGCCCATGTAGTGCAGGATCGGCGTTCCGCCTTGCGAGAATCGGCTCGTCCCGTCCGGCATCAGACCTTGCCCCTGCGTCGCGCGAATCGCCTGACAGAGATTGGTCTTCTGGCTCCGGCAGTACTCGCACTGCCGGCACTCGGGCGTGTAGAGCGGGATCACGTGATCGCCGGGCGCGAGCGTCGTGACACCCGCCCCGACCTCCACGACGACGCCGGCGCCTTCGTGTCCGAGGATCGCCGGAAACAGCCCTTCGGGATCGGCACCCGAGAGCGTGTACGCGTCGGTGTGACACACCCCCGTCGCCTTGATCTCGACCAGCACCTCACCGGCGCGTGGTCCGGCGAGATCCACGGTTTCGATGGTGAGCGGGGCTCCGGCTTTGTGGGCGACGGCGGCGCGAATCTGCATGGGCGAATCGTCTACCGTCGCGACCGCGACGGCACAAGGCGAGCGCACGCCATGTGCGGCGAGCGACCGATGCGCGGATTGCCCGGCAGACCGATATGGTCATAATGGTCCGCATGCGAAAAACTTCGCTCGCGCATGCCAAGGCTCATCTCTCGGCGATCATCGACGACGCTGAGCACGGCGGAAAGAGCATGATCATACTCCGCCACGGTAAACCGGCGGCCGCGATCGTGCCCGTCAGCGTCACCCAACCCGCAAAGCCGGCGCACAAGACACCACCCGCCAAAGCCACCCGCCAGAGCGTGCGCCGGTTCATCAAGGAATTCAGCGCCGCAACTCCGACGACTTCGGCGGTCGCGGATCTCCTCCGAGGTCGACGCTGATCTACGTGCTCGACGCCTCCGTTGCCGTCGCAGCCCTGCGCGACGGCGAACCCGGTCATGCGGTCGCCCTCCGTCGATGCCTCCCGCTTTTCGGGGGCCGAGACCAGATCGTCGTACCGAGCATCTTCGACCTCGAGGTGACGTCAGCACTCGTCCGGCGCGGGATCGCGCCCGATCGAGTCATGGCATTCTTCGATCAGCACCTCGCCGCACGTCGCCTGATCGCCATTGGACCCCGGGCCGTTCGCGCAGCGCGGACCGTTCTGGCGCTGACCCGCCTCAGAGCGGCCGACGCACTCTACGTCTGGGTCGCAGCGCGCGAGAACCTTCCGCTGGTGACGGCCGATCGCGAGGTCATCGATCGGGCATCTGCGGCCGGCGTTCGAACGCTTACACCGTGACGACGGCACCTGGACTACACGGCACCGGTTTGACCTGGGCTGGGCGCGTGGCTTAAGCGCTCGCCGTGGAGCGACGGCGGGTGGGCAGCGGAGGAGCTGCCATCGTGTTTGCGGCGCTGCTCATGGTGACGCCGACCCCCGCGGTCCTAGGGGCTGAGGCGCAGGACGCGCTCGCCCGCATCCGCACGGCCGGCGAGCTGCGCTGGGGTGCCGACGCGCAAGGCGGCGCGCCCTACGTCTTCCAGGATCCGATGGATCCGAATCATCTGATCGGCTTCGAGGTCGACCTCGCCGCGGCGCTCGCGATGGAGTTCGGCGTCCAGGCGCGGCCGGTGCAAGGGCAGTGGGATCTCCTGCTCGATCTCTTGCAGCGCGGCGACTTCGACGTCGCGCTGAACGGCATCGAGGTGGCGGACGAGAAAGCGCGCATCGCCCTGCTGACGCGTCCCTACTACGTCGCGCCCGAGCGCCTTACCGTCCGGCGCGACGACGCGGCAGCGCCACGCACGTTCGAAAGTCTGCGCGGTCGCCAGGTCGGAACGCTGCCGGGCTCGCTCGCCGAGCGCATCCTGCAACGCGCCGGCGCCGAGGTCCGCACCTACGACGGCGGACAGAACGAGATCTATGCCGACCTGCTGCTCGGCCGCACCGACGCGGTCCTGCTCGACGCGCCGATCAGCCTCTACTACGGCGAGATCGATCCCGCGCTCACGAGCGTCGACGCCGACTTCGGCGAGGTGCGCTACGCGATCGCCGTTCCTCTCGGCGCGGAACCGCTGCGCGCCGCGCTCGATACGGCGCTCGGACGGCTGGCAACGAGCGGACGCCTGCGCGCGATCTACGAACGCTGGGGACTCTGGAACGCGCCGACGGCCGCGTTGCTCGGCGATGCCGACGCCGGCAGCCGCGGCGTCGCCGAGGCGCTCGAAGCGTGGCGCACGGCGGTCGGCAAGCCGCCGCCGCTCCTCGAGCGCCTGCGCGATCGCTATCCGCGCGTCCTGCCGCTCTTCGCGCGCGGGGCGCTGCTCACGCTCGCGCTGTCGTTCCTCGCGATGGCGCTCGCGGTGCCACTCGGCGTCGTCCTGGCGCTGATGCGGAAATACGGCGTGGCGCCGCTGCGCTGGATCGCGACCGGCTACGTGGAGTTCGTGCGCGGTACGCCGCTCCTGGTGCAGCTCATCATGCTCTACTTCGGGCTTCCGGAGCTCGGGATCACGCTCGATCCGTTCGTCGCCGGCGCGTTGGCGCTCGGGCTCAACTACGCCGCCGCCGAAGCCGAGAACTATCGCGCCGGGCTCGAGAGCGTACCCGTCGGCCAGCTCGAAGCGTCGTGGTCGCTCGGGCTTTCGACCATGCAGGCGCTGCGTCACGTGATCGGCCCGCAGGCGGTCCGCATCGCGATCCCGCCCGCGACCAACGACTTCATCGCGCTCCTCAAGGACAGCTCGCTGGTCTCGCTCGTGACGCTGACCGAGCTCACGAAGACGTATCTCAATCTCGCGAACGCGATGCGCGATCACCTCGGGCTCGGGCTCCTGGTCGCGCTCTGGTATCTCGCGATCGGGTTACCGTTCTCGTGGCTGGCGCGGCGCGCGGAGGCGCGGTTGGGACGCCATCTGAGGACCGTCGCGTGACCGCAACTCGGGACCATCACGGCACGACGACGCGCGGCGCCGCCGTCTCCGCCGACGGGCTCGTCTACCGCCATCGCGGCGCGCCGACGGCGACGCTCGACGGTGTTTCGTTCACGGTGCCGGCGGGCGCGATCGCGGCGATCGTCGGCGCGAGCGGCTCGGGCAAGACCACGCTGCTGCGGTGTCTCGCGGGGCTCGAACGCTGCGAGCGCGGCACGATCACCGTCGGGGATCGCACCGTCGTCGCCGGGCGTGACGCCGCGGCGAGGCTGCGCGGCCACGTCGGCCTCGTGTTCCAGAGCTTCGAGCTCTTTCCGCACCTGACGGTGCTCGAGAACTGCGTCCTCGCGCCCGTCACCGTGCGACGCGTCGCACGGGCCAGCGCCGAAGCCACGGCCCGCGCGCTCCTGACGCAGCTCGGTCTCGCCGACAAGGCCGACGCCCATCCCTCCCGCCTCTCGGGCGGCCAAAGCCAGCGCGTCGCGATCGCCCGCGCGCTCGCCATGGCCCCCGCCTGCCTGCTGTACGACGAGCCGACGAGCGCGCTCGATCCGGCTCGCAAGGGCGAGGTGCTCGAGGTGCTAGCGGAGGTACGCGCCGCCGGCATGACCCAGATCGTGGTCACGCACGACGCCGCGTTCGTCGCGGCCGTCGCCGACGTGGTGCTCCGCCTCGACGCCGGCCGACTCGTTCCAGCGCCGCGCTAGCGCCAACAGTGTGCTACGCAACGATCCTCGGACAGGGCTGAATCTACTCAGACGTTGGAGGCACCACGAGGCCTCCGACGACGAAAGGAACTGCCATGCTGCGATACATCGTGCTGTTGAGCGTCGTCGTGATGTCGATCGTCGGTCCCACCACCCCATCGGCGGAGGCAGGGGGAAGCGAACAGAAGCGCTTCGAGAAGGCGGTGGAAAAATTCGCGCTGCGCAACAGCGTCTTCCAGGTCAGCGCGCTCAAACCGCGGGGCATGTGCGTATGCCTGGAGGGCTCCTCCGCCAGCAAGCCCGGATTCCTGCTGTGGGTCGACGATGGCGGCGGGCAGGTCTACTGCATGGTCCCTTTTCCCTTCACCTCCGATGGCAAATACAACGGCGCAGGCTCCTGCGAAGGCCAATGGACGATGCTGGGAAAGTAAGCCGGGCTGAGTGACCCCGAGCGGCGGGTACGCCGCGCCGGCATGCATCGGCGCGAGCGTCCGACAGCGGCGCTCGGGAGCTCATACCGCGAACGCAACATTTTCGTATCTGCTCGCGGCATGTTGGTTGCTCTTGGGCGGGGTATGACGTCCCCCCGACTCATCGTCTCGACGCTCGCCCTCCTCGCCATGCTCGCCCCGCTGGCCCATGCCCAGCGCTTTCCCGGCGCGATCACGCGTCCGGCTTCGCGCGGCGACCAGCTCATTTTCTTCTACGACGCGCGCGACGGGTTCACGACGTTTCTGAACCTCCGCAGCACCGGTGCCTCGGCGTTACCCGTCCAGATCCTGCTCTACGGACCGAACGTCGACACACCGTTCGTGCATCCCGTGACGATCCCGGTGGGACCGGGTTCCGCCGGTGAAGCCGGCGTCGGCGGAACGCTCACCGTCGACATCGGCGGGCTCCGCGCGAACGGCCTCCCGGCACAGGCCGGCGTCGCGTTCGTCACCGCCGTCGACGAGGCCGGCGCGCCGATCGTGACGCGCGTCCTCACCGGCAGCTTCACGGTCGCCAATCTCGCCGTTGGATCGGCGTGGGGATCGGTCGCCGCGGCGCGGAGCGCCGTCCGCGTCGAAGCTACGGCACCTCAGGGTCCGTGTCCCGAACGCATCGAAGCCCCGGAGCGCGGCACCGTCATCGACGGCACGAGCATCCTGTTGCCGCCGATTCAGCCGTCCGCCGCCGACCTCGCGGTCTACTATGATCCCGACTCGCTCGCGCCCGCCGAGCTCGGCGGCAATCAGGTGATCTTCGTCACCTTCGACGACGCGGTCGGCGTCCCGTACGGCGCGACCCACGGCACGACCGAGTGGACCATCGACGCGATCCGCGACACCGGCGTACCGATCAAGACCAAGCCCGTGAAAACGAGCGGCGTCGCCGTCACCGACCTCGTCGCGCTGCTCGGCAGCAGCGCCAGCGGCGCGCGCGGCTCCATCATCTTCGAAGCCGAAGCGAGCCCCGAGCGCCTCACCCGGCTCGTCTACTTCACGCAGACCCTGGGGACGTTCGGGACGGGCTACCTGCTACCGACGCGATAGCTCGCGGGGATTGATCGGCTGCCCGAACGAGAACTCCACCCAGTTCTTGTCCGGATCCTCGACGATGCAGAAGTAGCCGACCACCGGCCCGGCGTCGCGCGGCCCTTCGCGCAGGATTCCGTCGGCGCGGGCGCGTTCCGCGAGCGCGTCGACGTCGGCGCGGCTCGCGGCCGAGAACCCGAAGTGATGCACGCCCGGCCGCTCGCCTTCGGAATGCGCCATCGGAATCAATACGAAGACGAACTCCGGATCTTCGGCGCGTTCCGCGAGCCAGACGACCCGCGTGCCGTCCTCGTCACGCTCGTGCGCGACGACGAGGCCGGCGTATTTTGCATAAAAGGCCACCGACCTCGGCAGGTCGGCGGCCCTCAGTGCGATGTGCGTGAATCGTGGCGACATGTGCCGCCACATTCCGTCAGCGATCGTCGCCAATCAAGCGAGCATCAGTGTCCGGCGCTGATCAACGCCGCAATCGTGAACCAGCTCTCTTCTCCGCCGTGCTTCGGACCTACGTCGACGTACCAGCCGGGCTCGTCCTGGAAGGCCATGCCCGGAATGGCGACGCGGGTGCCGTGCTCGAGCTGCATGTCGATGACGGTGAACGCGTAGATGAACATGCGCGCTTCCGGGTACTCGAAGGGGACCTTCGGGTTGGGCTTGGTCGACGTGCGGATGCTCTGCATCACCGTCTTCCAGAGCTCACCGCCACGATCATAGAGATCGGTGTAGACGATGAAGAAGCTCTCGTGGTCGATGTAGATGATCCGCTTCGAGAAGGCGTACGCCTCGGCCTTCGGCGTGCCCTCGACGACCAGAACCTCGGGCCGATTTTCCCACGCTTCGCAGAAGGTCATCCCGCCGTCGCCCTTGCAGGGCACGGGCGGCATGTTTTCGCCGTGGAGCGAGGCGAGCATCGGCTTCTTGCCGAGGAACTTCCACGTGAACCACGGAATCTGGCCGGCGTACCCGCCGTAGCTGTCGACGTCGATGTCCTGGCCGAAGAGGGCCTCGGAGCGCTGCGCGCTGGAGAGCCGCCGCACGCGACGGAGACTCGGCAGATAGAGCCACAGATCGTCCTGACGGAGCGGATCGAGGTACCGATAGTTGAGGCCACCGATGCCCTTCAGGTCGAAAGGCTCCAGAATCGGATAGAGGCCGGCTTTGCGGAAAGCGCCGTCCTTGTTGGGCACGATCTCCGGCTTCGGATCGATGTGGAGACGACCCGTGAACTGCAGAGCGCGGAGCCAATCGAGGACGAAGTGGCGCTCGACGACGTAGCGCTGATTGCCGTCCGAATCGACTTGCAGCTGGCCGGTGTCAGCGTCGAAGAGATGGAGCGCGAGATCGTCGGTGAAGTAGTGCGTGCGCTCGAAGTTGTACATCAGCTTCGTCGCCGCGTGCGGATCGGCGACATCGACCTGCGGAAACGGACGCCCGGCGATGTAGCCCTCGAGCGTCTGGTCTTCCTTCAGCTTGACCTGCGCCGAGTACTTCTCGGTGGCTTCCTGGTACAGCTTCGGGAGCGGAATTTTCTGGGTCGGGATGATCTTCATCTCCATCCCGCGATTCACGCACCACTGGACGCCGTCGGAGACGAGCCCTTTGATCTTGTCCTGATTGGCCTTGGTGATGACGTCGCCCGGCTGCACTTCGGCGATCGCGGCGCGGGGGGCGACAGCCAGAAGACCCGCGGCAAGGCTCAAAGCGGCGGCGACACGAATCGGCGTCAGCTTGAACATCGGACAACCCCTTCCGAGCCCACGGCGAGGAATTCTCTGGGGCCGTAGACTGCGATCAGAATCATGCTCGTTGGTACGATGCTGCGGTGTGTGCGGATCCCCGTGGGGGCGCGGGGACCATAGCGATGCGTTTCTCTCAATGTCAATGTGCGCGACCTTCCTCCGAGGCCGTCGCGCATCCTGATCGAGGCTAAGCCACAGCGTTGAACGATAGTCAATACTCGGCTACTGTCCGCGGCCATGCGGTCGCGACCTCGTGCACGTCTCTCGGTGGACGAGCGGCGCGCCCAGTTGCTGGACCTCGGTCGACGACTCTTCAATTCGCGTCCGTACGACGCGATCTCGATCGACGAGATCGCCGCCGCCGCCGGCATCTCGAAGGGTTTGCTCTATCATTACTTTTCGAGCAAACGGCATTTCTACGTGGCCGTCGTCCGCGCCGGCGCCGAGCACGTGACCCGTCTCACCGCGGTGCGTCCCGGCCTCGCGCCGGCCGCGCAGCTCCGCGCCGCCGTCGACTCCTTCCTGACCTACGTCGAGAAGAATGCGCAGGCCTACGGCCATCTCCTCCGCAGCGGCGTCGGCACCGACCCCGAAGCCAGCGCCATCGTCGAAGAAACCCGCCGCGCGATGGTCGACCAAGTCCTCCAGAGCATCGGCCTCGAGGACGGCCGCCCCGTCGTCCGCCTCGTCATCCGCGGCTGGGTCGGCTTCTCGGAGAGCGTCACCCTCGAATGGGCCGACCGCCGCGACGTCCCCCGCCGCGACGTCCTCCGCATGCTGGTCCACGCCTTCGAAAACACCCTCGCCGTAGCCGCAGCCTCCGACCCCCGCGCCGCCACGATCCTGGACCAAGTCCTCATCGCGCTCCGCACCCCCACCGCACCGAAGCGCACCCGCAGCAAGCGAACGCCAGCGCGCCCAAGCCGCCGCGCCGCCTCCTAGAAAGAAATGAGGATGGGGGAGCGCAGCGACCCCTTCATCCGGCGAGGCAGTGCCGCTCGTTTCAGCGATTCTGCGGCCGCGTTACTCGGAGTATTGGAGAGTGACGTCCGCATTGTCTGAGGCCACCCGCCCCGTAATCATCCGATGCCCCGACACCGATCCCCGCAGCTTGTTCTCGAAGAACGCAATCGACGCGGCCTTCGCGATCATGTTCTGCCGCGCGTGCAGCATGAATGATGGCGGCGGGAGCGGGCAGATGGGCTCGCACGTCGAGCCAGTCGGATCGACGCCGAGGGCGGGTCCGCCGAGAAAGTCGGGCGGCAGGTTCGCTTCGAAGGTCACGGGACGCGGATCGCCGGGGCCGACGAAGATACCGCAGCCGACCGCATCGTCGCCGTTCTGGCTGGCGCCGAACAGCAGCCGATCACTGAAGCCGAGGTGCGTGCCGCCGATGAAGCTCAGAAGATACTTGGGCGTGTTCACGAAGCCGTACGGCATCAGGTGATTGCTGGCGTACGGCGTGATCATGTCGACCGTGCCGCCTTCGATCATGAGCGGCACCGTCGACGTGTCGAAGAAGCCGTCGAGGAACACGCACGCGAGCGGCGACAGCGCGACCGTCGCGTCGATGCGCGGGTCCTTCAACGTGGCGTGGTACGTCGCGAGGATCACCGTCGCACCACCGAGCGAATGCCCGATCGCCCCGACGCGATCGGTGTCGATGCGGCCGAAGAGAAAGCTCGTCGAGAGCGCGTTCTGCGCGGTCATGTAGTCGATCAAGAAGCTCACGTCGCCGGCCTGGTTGCCGATGTCGGCGAGGGTCGGACCGCCCGGCGCACTGAGGTTCGAGAGCGGGAAGTCGGGCGAGATCACCACGTAGCCCCAGCTTGCGAGCTGACGGAGGATGTAGCGCGAGTCACCGCGCAAACCCGAGTACCCGTGGGCGCGTATGATCATCGGGAACGGGCCACCGGTCGGCGTGATCGGGGCGTTGCCGACCGCGTCGTTGCCGCCGGGCGGAATGGGATACCAGATGTCGGCAACGAGCGTGCGATCGGGCGCGCCGGCATAGGCGCCGTTGGGCGGGGTCGGGCGGCTCGAATCGACGAGCGTCACCGTCCGCAAGCCGGAGAGGTAGGGACCATGAGCCGAATAGATGCCGGTGTCGCGATCCGCGACGTCGGCTTCGATCTCGGCGAACGAGGTTGCCACGTCGTCGCAGATGGCCTCGGCGTCACCGCTGGTCGGGCACGTGCCGCCGCTCTTGAGCTCGGCCTTGGCGTACGCGGCTTCGAGCTTGGCGTCACAGCTGCTGAAATCGGGCGTGGTGCCCTTGAGCTTCGCCGTGGCTTGGATCTTGTGGACGCAGGCGCACTTCTTGCCGGCAGCCTTGAGCTTCGCCGCCGCGCACTTCGCGCCGTCGCCGGTTGCCGTGCTCGTCTGCAGCGCCGTCTCGAGGTCCGTGACGAGCGCGCTCAGCCGGCCGTCGACGGTGCCGCTGTCACCGACGCTCGGGCATCCGCCCTTGCTCTCGGCCTTGGCGAACGCCGCCGTCAATTTTGACGCGCACTTCGTGAAATCGGGCGTACCGCCGTTCGTCACCGCCTTCGCGGCGACGCCGTGCCGGCAGTCGCACGCCTTGCCCGCGGCTTTCAGCTGCGCGGCCTGGCACCGGGCGGCGGGAAACGGAGCGGCGTCGGTCCGGACGACCGACAGACCCAAGACCGCGACGGCGGCCAGCGCGACGACGAAGGCGTTTCGCATCTCGTTCTCCAATTCGTAGATGGTGGGGCGGCGGGCACGGCACCCGCGACACGGACTCGGGTCAGCCTGCCAGGGTCAGGCTCACTCCGTCAATTGGATTCTCGCCGCGGCGTCGCGGGATCACCCTCGTCGAGCAGGTAGGCCAACGCTTCTTGATCGAGGGTGCGGGCGAAACCGTCCTCCCCGAGCAGCTCGCGCGACAGCGCCGCCTTGCGCTGTTGAAGCTCCCAGATCTTCTCCTCGATCGTTCCACGGGCGAGAAGCCTATAGGCGATCACCGTGCGGTCCTGACCGATGCGGTGGGAGCGGTCGATCGCCTGCGCCTCGACGGCCGGGTTCCACCACGGATCGAACAGGACGACGTAGCTCGCCGCGGTGAGATTGAGACCGGTGCCCCCGGCCTTCAGCGACACCAGGAAGACGCACGGATCGGGATCGTTCTGGAAATCCGCGACCACTTGCTCGCGCTTGATCGTCTGACCCGAGAGGAAGTGCTGACGCAGCCCGCGCTCGGCGAGCGCGGGCTGCAGGATCTTCAGCAGGCTCACGAACTGCGAGAACACGAGCACCTTGTGGCCCTCGGCGAGGAGCGGCTCGAGGATCTCGATCAACGCGTCGAACTTGCCGGAGCCGAGACTGGGATCGCCGCCGGCGAGCGCGGGATGACAGCAGATCTGGCGGAGGCGCGTGAGCGCGGCGAGCACCGTGATCTTGTTGCGCGCGAGCCCGCCCGGCGTCGTGCGGAGCGCCTCGACGAGCGCGCGGCTCCGCCGCAGCTCGGCGAGATAGAGCTGGCGTTGGCCCTTCGTCAGCTCGCAATCGCGCCGTTCCTCGATGCGGGCGGGGAGCTCCGGCGCGACCGCGCGCTTGGTGCGGCGCAGCAGCACGGGACGCAGCTTCGCGATCAGCAGCTTGCGCGCGTGCGGCGCCGCCTCGAGCGCGTCGAAGCGCTCCGCGAACACGGCGCGCGACCCGAGATAGCCGGGATTCACGAACGACAAGATACTCCAGAGATCGAGGGCCCGATTCTCGAGCGGCGTACCGGTGAGCGCCAGGCGATGCTTGGCGTGCAACGCCTGCGCCGCCCGCGTCACGGCCGCGCTCGGATTCTTGATGTTCTGCGCCTCGTCGAGGATCACCGCGCGGAGCGCGACACCGTTCCAGCGATCGGAGTCACGGCGGAGCAACGCGTAGTTCGTGACGATGAGATCGAAGTCGCGGACCTGCTCCCACGCCGCGTGCCGACTCTCCCCGCTCGTCAGAAGCAGCACGCGCAGCGCTGGCGCGAAGCGCTCCGCTTCACGCGCCCAGTTGTGGACGACCGACGCCGGACAGACGACGAGGCTCGGGCCGCCATCGGGATCGTGCTGGCGGAGATGGGCGAGCCATGCGAGCGCCTGGACCGTCTTCCCGAGGCCCATGTCGTCGGCGAGCACCGCGCCGACGCCGAGCGTCGACGCATGCGCCAGGAAATCGAGACCGGCCTGCTGATAGGGACGCAGCTCGCCGGTGAAGTCGGGCGGCGGCGTCACGGTCGGCAACCCCGCGAAGGTCGCGACGCGCTCACGCAGGAGCTGAGCGGCAGCGATCGTCTCGGGGTCGGTGCCGAGCTGCTGGAGCGTCGCGAGCGTCTCGGGATCGGCGCCCGCAAGCTGCCAGAGCGTGACCTGCTGCGGCTCGTCGCCGAGCTCGACGCCGAGGTCGGCGAGCAGCACGCTCATCTCGTCGAACGACGTCGTGATGTCGCGCCGCACCCAGCCGGCGTCGAGCTTCACGAAGCGTGTCGTCGCGGCGCGGAGCTTGGCGAGATCCGCGTCGGTCAACCGAAGCCCTTCGGATTCCCACGCCGCCGACACCGTGAACCAGTCGACGCCGCTCGCCTCGATGCGGAGCCTCGGCACGATGCGCTGTGCGCCGACCAACAACCGCCGCGTGCGTTCGGAGCCGTACCACTGCACGTGCGGCGGCCGCTCGTCCCATGCTTCGGCGAAGCTCTCCATGCGGCGGCGATTGACCGGCATCCACCAGCCGATTTCGCGGTCGCCCGTGGGCGGCTCGGCGCCGTTCGGCGCCTTCCGCGAGCCGCGCGTGGCCTCGGTACGCTCGAGCCACTCGATGATCGGCGCGACCGACTCGGCGTCGGGAACGTCGAGCCAGATGGCAGGATCGGTGGTGGCGGCAGTGACGAGCGCGGGAAGCTCCGCGCTCGCGTCCGCGTCCGCGGGGGCTGCGATGATCGTGTCCGTCGCTGATGCGACGGTCGCGGTCGCCGGTGCTGCGACGAGCGCGATCACGGAGGCTTCGACGCTGGCGCTCGTGGGTGCTGCGACGCCCGCCATCGCGAGCGCAGCGCCAGCACTCGTCACGACGGACGCGGCATCGTGCGGCGCGGCGGGAACGAGCTCGGGCGTCGCCGGCGCGGCAAACGCCGCCATGTCCGCCGCACCGCCCTGCCCCGGCAGGATACGGCTCGAGCACTGCGCCCACCGCTCTTCGGGAAGATACTCGAACGCAATGTCGAGCGACGCGTCGGCGCGCCCGAAGATCCGGAACTGCAGCCAATCGTCGTCGCGGAGGTCGATCGCGACGACCGGCGCGACGACGTGCGTCCGCGTGTGGCTCGCGAGCGCGGTTTCGAGATGGGGGAAGCTCGCCGCCAGGAGCCCGAGCGCCTGCGCGCGGCGCTCGACCGGTAGCGGCACGCCGCCGGCGGCCGTGAAGAGCTCGAGCACCGACTCCGGCGGCTCTTCGCCGAGCACCCAGAAGCACCCGTCGGCAAGGACCAGGCTCACCCGTCCCGACGGCGACCAGCCACCGGGATCGCGCAGATAGTACGCCTCGTCGAGTCGGCGCTCGCGGCCGTCGGGCCAGAGGAAACGCAGCTCGATCCACACTTCGTCGTCGCGCGTCACGCACATCGGCAAGAGACGGACGACGCCGGAGCCGAGCTGGACCGGTCCGCCCGGCTGAACGCCGACCCGTTCCGCGAGGGTGGGGTCGAGATCGATGTTCCACTCCACGAAGGCCGCGCCCGCAATGCGCTCGAGGAGGCGGATCAAGAGCGCCGGCGCGACGCCGGTCATCCCGTTGTAATAGTCGTGCCGGCCGCCGACGTTGTGATCGCAGAGCCAGTCGAGCGCGACGGCCTGGTCGGCCGGCAACATCCCCGGCGAGCGGTGCGCCTGTTGGCGCAACTGCACCAGCTGCATCATCGACCGCGGCTCGTCGTTCATCTGCGAGCTGCTGACGCGCGCCTCGATGTCGACCGCAACGCCGCCGCTCGCCTTCTCGGTCAGGCGAAAGACGAGCCGGAGATTGCGCGCCGCGACGGCGACCTTGCGCTCGGCCCACGCCGTCAGCTCGTCGATCAACGCGACCCGCGCACGGTCGGCATGGCGGGCGGCGAGCTCCGGACGATCGCGGTAGGGCACGAGCTCGCGCGGCAACCAGCCGGCCGCCCGCGCCTGGATCTCCTGGGTCAGGCGCCAGCACATGAGATCGGCGTCGGGCTCTTCGAGGATCTCCGGAAACGGCGGCAGATAGCCGCTCAAGCCCCGCGCCGGACTGCCGGCCAGCAAGCGCTCGAGCGCGTGCTCGCGTTGCCACCCTTGCGGCGCCGACCGCAGGCGCTCGAGCGCCGACGACGGCGTCGGCCGCGGCAGGTCGCGCACGTCGCGCCGGCGATCGGCCGAAGCCCCCGCCGCGATCGGCACGACGGCGCCCCCGCCGCTCCGCAGCAAGCCTTCGGGGAGAAACTGCGCCAAGCGGTGGTCGACGAAACCGGCTTCGGCGTGCGCCGTCGCCAGGAGACAGCACGCGAGGGCATAGGTGTGCTTGCAGTAGGGGGCGACCGGGCAGGTGCAGTTCGGCGTGCTGACGTCGACCGTGTCCCAGGCCCACGACGCGTCGTAGGCCTTCGTGCCGAGGACCTTCGCGCGGACCGTATCGTCCTCGAAGATCAGTCGCCCGACCCGTCCGTCGCGGGCGTAGTCCTGGCCACGGTGCCGCACCAGCGACGCAAACGCGCGCAGTTTACCAACCACACCCCGAAGGGCCTCGACCGGTGGCATGCCGCCATCGTTCATCACCGGACGCTGGGCCATCGGTCGAGGCTGCCTGGTGACGCCGTGTGTTGCAAGCGGCGGCGGTTCGCGCGGTCCTCGTTTGGCGGCTCGGAAGCCTTCATGGTAGGCGCTCCGCGACCTTACCGCTCCCGTCGTTCACCCAGAAAGGTACCGCTCCGATGGCGCTCTCGCTCCGTGCCGCTACTATCGCAGTCATTCGCGCCGCCGTTCTCGGCCTCGCCACCGCCTCCGCCATCAGCGCACAAGTCGCCTGCGGCGACACCGTCACGACGAGCGTCACGCTCACCGCCGACCTCGACTGCTCCGGCACCGGGCTCACAGTCGGCGCCGACAAGATCACCATCGATCTCAACGGCTTCACGATCGACGGCGACAACGGAATCGGCGACCTCGGGATCGACAACGGCCTCGGCTTCGACGGCGTCACGATCAAGAACGGTCGCATCAGCTCGTTCGACCAGGGCATCAGCATCGGCACCAACGCGCAGAAGAACGTCGTCACCGGCGTGCGCATCGAGTCCTGCGCCAATCAGGCCGTCGACCTGAACGACTCGGACCTCACCAAGATCACGAAGTGCACCCTCATCAACAACGGCGCCGGCATCCAGGTCGGCGATGACGCCACCGGCACCGTCATCGAGAAGAACGTCATCATCGGCAGCGAACAGCCTGGGGTCCTGCTGCTCGGCAGCGGGAACCTCGTGCAGAAGAATCAGTTCACCTCCAACACCGAAGCCGTCCGCGTGCTGAACGGCGGGAACCGCATCGTCGGCAACACCGTCGAGATCAGCAACGGCGACGGCATCACGGTGCGCGACGGCCTCGGCTCGGAGGTCAGCAAGAACACCGTGCTCGGCTCGGCGGGCGACGGCATCGAGGTGAAGGACGCCGCGGGAACGCTCGTCACCAAGAACACACTGAATGGCAACGCCGAGATCGGCATCAATCTCGTCGGCGCCAGCGACAACAGCCAGGTCACGAAGAACACCGCGCGCGCCAACCGCGTCTACGGCATGACGATCGAGGACGCGGCCGACGTCCTGGTGCAGGGCAACACCGTCACCGGCAGCCGCAGCACCGGCATCTTCATCGTGAGCCCGTCGACCACCGTCACGAAGAACACCGCAACCGCGAATCTCGGGTTCGGTATCCGTGACAGCACGACCGCCATCGACGGCGGCGGCAACAAGGCGAGCGGCAACGGCGACGGGGAGTGCGACGGGTTCGTGTGTAAGTAGCGGCTATGGGGGCCGGGGGCGCGGGCGGCTACGCGCGGCCGCCGGGGTGTGCGGGCGGCTCGCCCGCCCGAGAATGATCGCGCTCGTCGGCACCCCCGTGCCCGCCGTGACCAGCACGTTCTCCACACTGCCGACCTGATTCACGGCGCTACCCCGCACCTGCCGCACCCCCTCTGCGACGCCGTTCATGCCGTGGATGTAGGCCTCGCCGAGCTGGCCGCCGTGGGTGTTGATCGGGAGGCGGCCGCCGAGCTCGATCGCGCCGTCGCGGATGAAGTCCTTGGCCTCGCCGCGACCGCAGAAGCCGAAGGCTTCGAGCTGGGCCAGGACGAACGGCGTGAAGTGGTCGTAGATGACGGCGGTCTGGAAATCCTTGGGTCCGAGCCCCGATTGCGCGTAGAGCTCGCGCGCCACGTCGGCCATCTCGGGGAGGTCGCCGATCGCGTCGCGATAGTAGCTCGTCATCATCTGTTGATCGCGCGACGAGCCTTGCGCGGCGGCGCGGATGACCGCCGGCGCTTGTTTCAGATCGCGGGCGCGCTCGAGGGTCGTCACGACGACCGCGACGGCGCCGTCGCTCTCCTGACAGCAATCCAGCAACCGGAGCGGCCGGACGATCCAGCGTGACGCTTGATGATCGGCGAGCGTGATCGGCTTCTCGTAGAACCAGGCTTTCGGATTGGTCGCCGCGTGACGACGACACGCCACCGCGACGCGCCCGAAGTCCTCGGTCGTGGCGCCGTAGTCGTGCAGATAGCGCTGGCCCTGCATCGCCACCCACGACGCCGGCGTGAGCAGGCCGAACGGCGCGTACCAGCCGAAGTGCGCGGTCTCGGTGGTCGCGATCGCCGACGTCGGCGTCGTGCCGATCCCGAAGCGCTGCTGCGAGCGCTCGTTCATGGCGCGGTAGCACACGACGACGTCCGCCGCGCCCGACGCGACCGCGAGCGCCGCCTGCATCACGACCGCACACGCCGCGCCGCCGCCGTAGTGGATGCGCGAGAAGAAGCGCAGCGGCCCGGCCCCGATCGCCCGCGCGACCTCGATCTCGGGATTGTTGTCCATCATGAACGTCGAAATGCCGTCGACGTCGGCCGGCTCGAGCCCGGCGTCGGCGAGCGCGGCCATTACGGCCTCACACGCGAGCCGCAGCTCGCTCCGGCCCGAGTCCTTCGAGAACTCGGTGGCGCCGATGCCGGCGATCGCGGCGGCGCCGGGGAACGTCGGCTTCCGACGCGCCGTCGTCGCCGCCGTCATGCCGACACCGGGCGGAAGAAATGCAGCGCGAGATCACCCTCGACGGTTTCGAAGTCGACCTGCACCGCCATGCCGATCCGCACGTCGTCGGGCTCGACCCCCACCAGCCGCGACACGAGCCGCGTCCCTTCGGCCAGCTCCACCAGCACGATCACGTTGGGGTAGCCGAAGGGGGGAAGCGGCGGATGGTGCGCGACGACGAAACTGTGGATCACGCCGCGCCCCGATGCCGCCACCGCTTCCATGTCGAAGCCGTGACAGCTCGGACACATCGGCGCCGGCGGATGCTGGAGGCGGCGGCAGCCGGCGCAGCGCTGGATGAGGAGCTGCCCGGCGGCGATACCGTCCCAGAAGAAACGGTTGTCGTGGGTGAGGCCGGGGCGCGGATGGCGGACGGCGGTGGGCGATTTCTGCACGGCGGCGTGCATAACCAGAGACGCCGCCACTGTCACGCGCCCCGGCTCATTCGGTACGGCATCAGTTCGATTCTCGCGGGAGCGAATGGTGGTAGCAGCCGGCGGGCGGGTCGGGGAGGGCTCCTACGGTCGCCGGGTTTCCGCCACCCAGCGCTTACAACCTGCCGCTGCCTCTCTGGCCTGCGCACACGCGAGCTGCGGCTCCCCGGAGCCCTCCCCGACCCGCCCGCCGGCTGCATCATCACTCAATCTCAAGACTCAATCTCAAGGAGCCGTTGGTTCCCGAGTGCGCGTCTGGGCGTCCGCTCGCTCTCGTTGCAATGCCTCGCCGGTGGGTGGGTCAGGGTGTGCTCCGGGGAGCCGCAGCTCGCGTGTGCCCAGGCCGGAGAGGCAGCGGCGGGTTGTATGCGCTGGGTGGCGGACACCCGGCGACCGTAGGAGCACGCCCTGACCCACCCACCGGCGACACCGCCGACACCGCCCAACACACGGCAGCCGCTTGCAACGACGACCGACTTCTCCCATGGTCGCCGCCGTGCGCGCCCCCATCGAAGCCTCCGTGACCGTGAACGGCGTCTCCCTGACGTACTTCGAGTGGGGACGTGGGAACGGCGGCGACCCGATCCTGCTCGCACACGCCACCGGGTTTCATGCGCGCTGCTGGGATCAGGTCGTGAAACACCTGAAGGGCCGGCGCGTCATCGTCGTCGATCAACGCGGCCACGGCCGCAGCGACAAGGTCACGCAGATCCGCTGGCAGGAGTTCGGCCGCGACCTCGCCGAGCTCGTCCGCCGACTCGATCTGCGCGACGTCGTCGGCGTCGGCCATTCGGCCGGCGGCCACGCGATGGTGGAAGCGGCCGCGCTCGAGCCGTCGCGCTTTCGTCGTCTCGTCCTGATCGACCCCACGATCTTGGCGCCCGATCTCTACGCGGCCCGCGGCTCGGCCGACGACGGCGCCTGGGTGTCGGTCGCGGGCACGTCCCACCCCGCCGCCAAACGCCGCCGACACTTCACGTCGATCGACGAGATGATCGAACGCCTGCGCGAAAAGCCGTCGTTCGCCGGGTTCACGCCGGCGGCGCTCCGTGACTACTGCACGTGGGGCCTCTTGTCGTGCGTCGATCCGCCGGGCTTCCAGCTCGCGTGCCCACCGGAGGTCGAGGGCGCCATCTACAGCGCCGTCTTCGGCAACCCGGCCATCCACGATCACGTGCGCGCGATCACCGTGCCGGTCGTCGTCATTCGCGCGATGGAGCCGGGCACGCCGGCCGACCTCGCCGACTTCCGCTATTCCCCGACGTGGCCGCAGCTGGCCACGCAGTTTCCCGTCGCCCACGACGTCTACCGCCCCGACCGGACCCATTTCATGCCGATGGAGGATCCGGCTCTGGTGGCGAAGGACATCCTCGCCGGCGAGTGACGCGCGCCGCGATGCCGCTCGTCCGGCGACTGCACCCGCTGCTGATCGTCGCCCTCACCTTCGTCGCCTACCACGCCACCTTCACTGCCCCGTTTCTCTTCGACGACGCCCAGTTTGTGAAGGGATCGACGCTGCACACGCTCTCGTGGGCCATGGTGCAGGGCACGACGCGACCGCTCGTGCAGCTCTCGCTCGCGCTCAACTGGGCAGCGGGCGGCACCGACGTCGTCGGCTATCACGTCGTGAACTTCGCCGTGCACGTGCTCGCCGCGCTCGCGCTCTACGGGATCGTCCGGCGGACGCTCGCGGCGACGCGCTTTGCGCCCCGTTGGCGCGACGTCGCCCCCGAGCTCGCGCTCGCGACGAGCCTCGTGTTCGCCCTCCACCCGCTGCAGACGGAGAGCGTCAGCTACGTCATCCAGCGCGCGGAATCGCTGATGGGATTTTTTTATCTGGCGACCCTCTACGCCGTGATCCGCGGGGTCGGCGCGGCGCCGCGGCCGTGGCCCGCGGCCGCATGGTACGCGGCGGCGATCACCGCGTGCGGGCTCGGCATGCTGACGAAGCCGGTCATGGTGACGGCGCCCGTCATCGTGCTGCTCTACGACCGCGTGTTCGTCGCCGGCTCGTGGGCCCGGGCCTGGCGCGAGCGCGGCGCGCTCCATGGCGCGCTCTTCGCGACCTGGCTCTTGCTCGGGCTGCTGCTCGGCGGCGGCGCGCACGAGTCGGCAGCGACGTCCGGGTTCGCGATGCGCGACGTCACCTGGGGCGAGTTCGTGCGGAGCCAGCCCGGGGTGATCCTCCGCTACCTCCAGCTCGTCGTGTGGCCGCACGGCCTGGTGCTCGACTACGGGTGGCCGCCCGCGGTCGACGCGGCGGTCGTGATGCCGACGCTCGTGCTCGCGGGCATCATCGGCGGAGCCGCCTGGGCGGTGCGCGGGGTTCCGGCGCTCGGCTTTCTCGTCGGCGCGTTTCTCGTGACGTTGGCGCCGAGCTCGAGCGTGATCCCGATCCGCGATCTCGCCTTCGAGCATCGTATGTACCTGCCGCTCGCGGCGCTCGCGACGCTGCTCGTGACGGGCGGATGGGCGTTGCTGCCCCGCGCCCGGCTCGCCACCGCGAGCGAGCGGCGCGTCGCGGGGGCCGTCGCGGCGTCGGTGGTCGCCGCGCTCACGCTCCTCACGATCGACCGCAATCACGACTACCGGAGCCCGATCGCGATGTGGACGGACGTCACCACCAAGCGCCCGGCCAACACGCGCGCCTGGAGCAATCTCGCGCAGGCGCTCATGGCCGAGGGCCGAGCCGACGACGCCATGACCGCGGCACGGACCGCCCTGCAGCTCGATCCCGATTTTCCCGACGCGCACATCCATCTCGGCCATGCGCTCGCCGCCCGCCGCGAGTATGCCGCAGCCGAGCGTCACTACGCCGACGCCGTCCGTCTGAATCCGGACTCTTCCGAAGCGCAGAACAACTGGGGCGCCGTGCTCGCCGATCAGAAGCGCTACGCCGACGCCGAGCCGCACTACGTCGAAGCGCTCCGCCTCACGCCCGACTACGCCGAAGCCATGAACAACCTCGCCGTCGTACTGATGAACCGCGGCGAGTTCGACCGCGCGGAAGCGCTCTACCGCGCCTCGCTCCGCCTCTCACCCGGAAATGCCGAGGCGTACAGCAACTTCGGCGGCCTCCGCACACGGCAGAAGCGCTTTGCCGAGGCCGTGCCTCAATACGAGCAGGCGCTCGCGCTCAAGCCCGACTCCGCCGAGATCCATTTCAACCTCGCGCTCGCGCTTGCGGGCGTTGGCCGACGCGACGAAGCCGCCGCGCACGCGAAGGACGCCCTCCGTCTGCGGCCCGATCTCGCCGCGCTCGTGCGGCAAGCGGGGTTGTTGCCAGCGCGCTGAGCGTCGGCGCGCGACGCCGCGCCCGGGTCAGGCCGCCGATGCGGTCCGCCCGCGCGCCGCCCGCCGGAGAATCTGCAGCAGCATCGCCTCGTCGCCGCGGAGCCCGTGCACCGTCCGCGGGGACGCGCGCCGCACCCGCGCGGCGAGCGTGCCGTCGCGAAAGGCGTCGAGCACCGCGGGATGGACGTAACAACGTCGGCAAACGGCGGGCGTGTTGCCGAGACGCTGCGCCACCTGGGTGACCGCGGCGGTGATCGCGCGCTTGGCGGCGCTCTCGGACGTCGGCGGCTCCATCGCCGCGAGCGCCTTCGCCATCAGGAGCGTTCCGGCCCAGGTGCGAAAATCCTTGGCGGTGAAGCTCTCGCCGGTGAGCGCGCGCAGGTACGCGTTCACGTCGGTCGATCCGATGCTCTGCCGCGCGCCGTCGGCGCCGAGATATTGGAAGAGCGTTTGCCCCGGCAGCTCCTGACAGCAGCGCACGACGCGGGCGAGCCGGCGATCGTCGATGCTGACGAGATGGTCCTTCTTCGACTTGCCGCGGAAACGAAACTGGATGCGGGCGCCGACGATCTCGGCGTGGCGACCGCGCAGGGTCGTCAGGCCAAATGAGCCGTTCTCGCGCGCGTAGCTCTCGTTGCCGACGCGGATCAGCGTCGACGCGAGCAGCCGTACGACCGCCGCCAAGACTTTCTCGCGCGGCAGATTTGGGAGCGCCAGATCGCGCCGCGTGCGGGCGCGCATGCGCGGCAGCACCGCGCCGAACGCGAGCAGCCGGCCGTACTTCGACTCGTCGCGCACCGTGCGCCAGCGCGCGTGATAGCGATACTGCTTCCGGCCGCGCGCATCGCGCGCCGTCGCTTGGATGTGACCGTCGGCGCGCGGCGCGATCCAGACGTCTTCCCACGCCGGCGGAATGACGAGGCTGTGAATGCGCCGGAGCTCGGCGCGATCGCGGATCAGCCGCCCGGCGGGGTCACGGTAGCGAAACCCGCGGGCCACGCGTTCACGGCGGATCCCCGCTTCGGCATCGCTCACGTAGCGCAGACCGGCGTCGCGGGCCGCCGCCAACGACTCGGCCGGCACGAAGGGGGTAGGCGTTCGGCGAGCGCGCGCGGTTCGCGACATGCGAGAGGCGCAGTGCAAGGGCGGTGCCGCCGTCGGCGCGAGCATTCATCGATCGAAATCGCGGCCGACCGATCCCATGGTGAGGCGGCTTTGTAGAAGCTACGCCCGATGTCGCCCATGGACGTCGCCGATGAAAGATCGTGACGCCACCGTTCGTCGAACGCGCATGCGTGCCGCTCTGCCATTGAGCTTCTGGCTCTTGCTGTTGTTGGCGCTGGCAGGTTGCGGCGGCGGCTCGGGCGGCTCCGACGATGCCCCCCCGCCGCCCGGCTCGACCCCCACCGCCACGGCACCCGACCCGACAGCGACGCCCGTGATCGTATCCGCGGGCGCGCTCGATCCGAGCTTCGGCACCGGCGGCAGTGTGCTCGTCCCGCTGCAGTCGGACGTCCGCGTCCCCTCGCACGGCATCCGAATCGTCGATGACGGGGTCGTCGAGATCCTCTTGCTCGACCACTCAGCCGCAGTCGCGCAGGTCCTCCGCGTGTTTCCCGACGGCAGGCACGGCGAGGACGAGCGCGTCCGCGTCGCGATCGACGCCACGGACGGCACCTTCGGTCCGAACGGTGACGTCTGGCTCACGGGTACGTTCGAGGGCCGGACTACACTGACGCACGTGCCGCGGAGCGCCGGATCCTCCGCGACCCACACCCCGCTCGCCCTCATGAGTGTCGGCAGACTCGGGCTGCTTCCCGATGGCGGCGTGCTCGCCCTCGGGCGGACCAACGAGACGACCTCGGCGCTCGAGCGCTTCGATGCTGCCGGAGCGGTGGATGTCGCGTTCGGAAACCACGGCCTCGTCGTCGACCCCCATCGGACGGACGAGCGCACGAACAGCTACGGCAGCGTCGCCATCGCCGCGGACGGCCGGATCGTGGTCGCCGGCACCCAGTTCACCTTCGGCCTCGCCTTCCATCCCTTCGTCGCGGTCTTCGATCGCACCGGTCGGCCCGATCGGTCGTTCGGCGGCGACGGCCTGGTCGTTCTCGACTCGATCGGGAGTGCGAGCGTGGTCGTGGCGCCCGCGGACGGCGGCGCCGTGATTTTCGTGAGCCCGCACGGCGGCTACATCCGCCTCGGACGGTCCGGGGCGATCGATCCCAACGGACCGGGCACGTTTCTATTGACGCCGGCCGATCGCACGACCGGCGGTGATCGCTTCGTGCCCGACGAGCCGAGGCGCTTCGATTGCTCCATTGCGAGCGGCGGCGTCTGCTTGCGCCTGGCGCCGGCCGTCGGCCGCCTCCGCGCGGACGGCAGTCCCGACCCGCGCTTCGGTGACGGCGGGAGCACCGTCACCGACACCGAGCCACCCTATGGCGCGCAGGGCACCGGGTACTTCGCGTTCGCGCTCGCGCCGCTCGGCCGCATCACCGTTGCCGGCACCCTCTGCCGCGCGCCGTTCGTGTGCGACGTCGTCGTTGCGCGCTACGGCGACGTGGAGGACTAGGAGACCCGTGCTTCGCACCCGTCCGCTCGGCCTCGTCCTGCTCGCGACGGTCGCCCTCGCCGCGTGCGGCGGTGGGGGGAGCGCCGGCGATTCAGCGGGTCCACCCGACGATTCCAACGGCACGCCGACGCCGATCGCGACCGGCGTCGCGACGCCGATTCCGTCGGCGACACCCACCGCGAGTGCCGGCACGCTCGACGTTGCGTTTGGGGACGCCGGCCTCGTACGTATCGCGGCGCCGGAGGACATGCGCGTCCCCCGTCACGGCCTGCGTGTGCTCTCCGACGGCAGCATCGAGGTGCTGGTGATGACGCGCACGGCCTTGCTCCATCGCGGGCAGGTGGCTCTCCTGCGGATCACTGCCGACGGACAGCGCGTCGACCGTGACGACGTCGGCACCCTGATCGACGCCGAAGAGGCGGCTTTCGGCGCGAACGGCGACGTCTGGGTGGCGGGCGTCTTCGCAGGCCTGCCCTCGATGACGCGCTTCGCGCGTGGAGCGGGCGTTCCGAGCGAGGTCACTACGACACTCGCAACGTCGCCCGTGGCCGACGTCGTCCCGCTCGCGGACGGGGGCGTGCTGGTGGCCGGCAGTGCGGGACGGCGCGGCGGCCTGCAGCTTCTCGACGCCGACGGCGTCGTCGATCGCTCGTTCGGCACCGATGGCCTCGTCGTCGACCCGCACGGCCCGAACGACGCGGATGCCACGTTCTTCGCCGCCGATGTCGGGGCGGACGGACGGGTCGTCGCGGTCGGCACGCACCAAGGCGCCTTCGACTTCATGGCTTTCGTAGCCTCCTACGACGCCGTCGGCGCGCCGAACCCGGCGTTCGGCGCGGGGGGCACAGCGCAGATCATCAATGGCGGTATTCCGAACGCCACGTTCGCCGCCGTCGCCGCCGCGCCGGATGGCGGCGTGATCGTCGGGACCTCGGCGGACGTTGCGCGTCTCGATCCGGCGGGGGTGCGCGACACCGGGTTCGGTCTGCGCTCCGGGCTCAGCCTCACCCTCAACCAGGCGGGGAGTGCCCTCGTAGTCGAATCGCCGGGCGACATCACCGTCGTCGGCACGACCATCGTTTTGGACGAGAACCTCCCGGGCTGCGATCTTTCGACGGGAGTCGACTGCCACCACCGAGCGGCCACGGTGCTGCGACTCCACGCTGATGGCACTCCGGACCGACGCTTCGCTGACGACGGAACGGTCGTGGCGGATTTCAACGCCCGGGACTATGCCCCCGGCGCGGGGTACACCGCGCTGGCGCTGGCACCCGGCGCCCCGATCACCGTTGCCGGCAACACCAGGCGCCTGCCCGAGGCATCGGAGATCGTCGTGGCGCGCTACTTCGACCTCGCGGACTGACGCCTTCACTCCGCGGTCGTCGGGTCGATGACCGCCGTCACGCGCTCCACCCGGTCGGCGGGAAATCCTCCGCGCTCGGCATGCGTGCGGACCGTCGCCTCGTCGGGCGCGATGTAGACGCAGTAGAGCTTGTCGGCCGTTACGTACGACTGCAGCCACTGGACGCTCGGGCCGAGCTCGCGCAGCACGCCGCACGAGCGTTGCGAGGCGGCTTGCAGATCGGCCGGCGACATGGCGCCGGCACCGGGGATGGTGCGTTCGATCACGAATTTGGGCATGGGCTTCTCCTTCCGGCGACGTGGTTGATCCACGTCGGTGGTCGGGGCACCTCGGGCCCTCTCCGCAGCTCGAGCAATTGACTCGTGGTCAAGCAGAACGTCACCGCCAGCCCAGTCGGATCGACCCGCGAACGGCTCCTCGCCGTCGCGGAGAAGGTCTTCTATCGCGAGGGCTTTCACGCCGTCGGCCTCGACCGCATCCTCGCCGAGGTCGGGCTCACCAAGACCACCTTCTACAATCCCTTCGAGAGCAAAGACGCGCTGATCGTCGCGGTGCTCGCCGCCCGCGACGTGTGGTGGCGCTCCACCTTCGGCGCGCGCCTGCGCGAGCGCGCCGGCGACGACCCCGCCGCGCAGCTCCGCGCCGTCTTCGACGTGCTCGACGAGTTCACCGCCGCCGAGCACTTCAACGGCTGCCTCTTCGTGAACGTCTCGGTCGAGTTCCCCGCTCCGCACACGCCGGCGCATCGCGCCGCCGCCGAGCACAAGTCCCTCATGGACTTGCTGCTGCGCGACCTCGCCCTGCGTGCCGGCGCGCACGATCCGATCGCGCTCGCCGAAGAGATCGCGCTGTTGATGGAAGGCAGCCACGTCACGCGCCAGGTGACCGGCAATCGCGAAGCGGCGGCGATCGGTCGGCGCGCGGCAGCGATTCTGATCGACGCGCAGCTCGGACCAGCCGCGCGTCAGCCGTAATCTCGCCCGCTCGCGGCGTCGCGCCGCGCTCAATGCGCCGGCACGCGGCGCAGCACCCACGCACCCGCCAGCAGCATCGCGAGGAGCGCACTGATCGCGACCCGATACGCGAGCGCCCCCGTGTCCTCGAGCGCATAGACCGTCGCGCCCCACACCAGCGGTCCCGTGATCGCGGCGAAGCGGCCAATCATGCCGTAGATGCCGTAGAGCTCGCCCAGCGCCTCGGGCGGTGAGAGACGGAACATCAGCACGCGGTCGGCGGCCCAGGTCGAGCCGAGCGCGGCGCCGAGAATCGGCCCGGCCAGGTAGAGCGTGCCCTTGCCCGACGCGGCGATCGTCAGGTTGAGCGCCACGACCCAGCACGCGAGGGCGACGTACAGCGCGCGTTTCGCCCCATAGCGATCGATCAGTGGGCCGGCGCCGAACGCACCGACGATCGCGAAGATCGTCGAGAGTGCCAAGAGATTCGTGACCTCTGGGCTCGTGAGCCCGCCGACCTTCGTCGCGTAGACGGCCATGAAGAGGATCACCGTGTTGACGGCGTCGGTGTAGAGCCAGTGCGCGCAGAGGAAGCGCGTGAGCCCGGGAATCTTGCCGAGGCCGCGCAACGTCGTGCCGACGCGCGCGAACGTGTCGGCGGCGAGGCCGCGCCGCCAGAGCGGACCCTTCCCGCGATCGGGCACGAGCAGCAGACACGGCAGCGCCGCCAGGAGGAACAGCACGGCCGTCGCCGGGAACGCGGCGCTCTTGCCCCAGCGCTCCGCGATCGGCGCCACACTGTAGAGACTGATGATCGTGCCGCCGTAGCCGAGCCCGACACCGAGCGCCGACGCGCGCCCGCGCGTCGACTCATCCGAGACGTTGGCGAGGAGCGCGTCGTAGAAGACGAGCGCAGATTGGTAGAAGAACGTCGCGATCGCGAACAGCACGAGCACGGGACCCATCGACCATCCGAGCCCCATGAGCGCGGTCGCGGTGACACAAAGCACGGTCGTCGCGGTCAGATACGGAATGCGCCGGCCCGAGAAGTCGGAGAGCGCGCCGAGCAGCGGTGCGGCGAGCGCCACGAGCACCATCGCGCCGCTGTACGCGAGGCTGACGTCGAGATCGCGGCCGCCGAGATCCTCGACGATGACGAGCGGCAGATAGCGCGAGACGACGTTCAGCGAGAAGGTGGTGTTGGCGAGGTCGTAGAGGGCCCACGCCCACAGTGCGACGCGCGGGCTTCCGCGTCGCGCCGTCGTCACCGAACGGCGCCCGCGAGGACCTCGAGCGCGACCGCCCGGAACTGCCCCCAACGCCGCCACGTACCGGGAAGCTCACGCAGCTCACGCGCGGCGCGCTCGAGCCCGGCGACGTCGCGCTCGTCCCAGCCGCTGATCTGCTCGTCGGGATCGTTCACCTTGAGCGTGCCGCCCGTCTCGCGCAGCAGAAACATGTACGACCGAAAGGGCGTCTTCCCCGCGAGCGCGCTGTGATCGATCACCGCGACGAGGCGCTCGATCTCGACGTCGAGATTGCTCTCCTCGTGGACCTCGCGCAGCAACGCGTGCTCGACGTCCTCGCCGTCCTTGATGCCGCCGGTCGGCAAGCGGAAGCAGCCGGCGGGATAGAACGCCTTGGTCTGCAGCAGGATGCCGCCCGACGGGCGGCGGATCGCCATGGCGACCTCGCTCTTGCGGCCGCCGCCCCGCACCGGCGCGAAGTCACCGTCGGCGAGAACGGCTTCGACGAGTGGGAATTTGCCGTATTGCTTGCGGAGCCAGCTGAGGTCGCGCTCGGGCGTCACGCGCGGATCACGTTGGCGACGGCGTCTGCTACGACCGTCGCGAGCGCGTCGGCATCGCGCTCGCCCATGCCCGGGATCTTGCAGCCGGCCGCCGCCGCGTGGCCGCCGCCGCCGAACGTCTCGGCGACGCGCGACAAGTCGACCTGCGACTCGGGCGAGCGCCGGAAGCTCACGCCTGCGCTCTTGGTGTCGTAGAGCGCGACGACGGCGTTGCGCGTCGCCTTACCCCACTGGTCGCCGATCTCGCTCGGATAGCCGGCGCACCACGCGGCCAGCACCGTCACGGCGCCGACCGTGCGCTCACGCCGCGTCGTGTCCGCGAGCGCGTGTGTCGCCGCGACCTCGGCCGTGACACGCGCCTCGGCCTCGCGCATCGCGGGCGTGTACGTGACGGCGGCGTCGACGCCGAGCAGCTCCTGATACGCCGTCGTGTCGCGCATCGCGCCGACGGTGAGCGCAAGCTCGCGCGACCCTGGCAGTGCGTGGATCCACCGGTCGTTGTCGTCCGCGAGCGCCACGAGCTTCTCGAGCGCGAGAAACTGCTCCGCGTGCTCGGGTCGTCCGCTCGGCGTCCGTTGCTCGGCGACGAGGCGGCTCTTCAGGTGGTCGTACACGAGGCGCGACGCCGCGTAGGTATCCTCGACGACCATCGCCGCCAGCGGCACGTCGATCGCGCCGCGCTTCAGGCGTTCGATCGCGGTGCGGTGATGATCGATCCAGACGACGCGCGTGCCGGCCGCCGCGAGCGCGCGCAGGTGCGCGTCGGTCTCGGGCTGATTCCAGCTGATGTCGGTGATCCAGATTTCTTGCGTCTTCCCCGCGGGCGGGGGAGGCACGGCCTGGATCGTCTCGTTGATCTCGGGGTTGTTCGCGAAGTGCGTGTGCACCTCGAGACCGGCGTGAAAGCGCGCGACTGCGACGGCCGATGTGACCCCGTCGAGACAGTGCGGCCCATGGCTCACGATGTGGACAAGGTCGGGTGTATGTGCGATCGGCGAGGCCATCGCGGACCTCTACCATCGGCCTTCCACGTCGTACAGCACACGCGCCCTCGCAGGAGGATTCTCGTCATGAAGTTGAAGAGCAAAGTCGCGCTCATCACGGGTGCCGGATCGGGATTGGGACGCGAGATCGCGCTCGCGTTCGCGCGTGAAGGCTGCGCCGTCGGCGTCAACGACATCCGCCCCGAGGTCGCGGCGGCCGTCGTGCAAGAGATCGAGGCGCTGGGCGGCGAAGCGGCCGCCCTGCCCTGCGACGTCGCCGACAGCCGCGCCGTCCACAAGATGGTCGCCGCCCACATGGGCGCCTTCCAGACCCTCGACATCCTCGTGAACAATGCCGGGATCGCGTTCATGGAAGACCACGTGAAAGCGAACAGCGAGAAGATGCTCGAGCAGGTCATGACGACCGGCCGCAGCACGATGTCGCTCGAAGCCACGAAGACGATGGAGGACGGCCACTGGCGCCGCACGCTCGCGATCCATCTCGACGGCACCTTCTACTGCACGCGCGAGGCGCTGAAGATCATGGAAGCGAACGGGAGCGGCTGCATCATCAACATGGCGTCGATCGCCGGCCTGACCGGCATCATGGGCGCCCCGGATTATTCGGCGGCGAAGGCCGGCATCATCGGCTTCACCAAGTCGGTCGCGCGCGAGGTGATCGGCCGCGGCATCCGCGTCAACGCGATCGCCCCCGGCTACATCGAGACCCCGCTCCTCGAAGTGATGTCCCCGCTCGTGAAACAGATGGTCGTGGCGCAGACGCCCGCCGGCCGGCTCGGCACCCCCGCCGAGGTCGCGGCGACGGCCGTCTTCTTGGCATCGGACGACGCGAGCTTCTTCGTCGGGCAGGTGTTGTCGCCCAACGGCGGGATCTTCATGTAAGGTGCGCCGACGCCACGGCTCACGTCGGAAGCTCCCGCTCCTAGCCAAGGATCTCGTTGACGCGAAACCGGACCCGCGGGAAAGCGAGTGTCCTCAACGCCTGGCCGCGGCCGAACGTCTGCTGCTCGCGGTAGCCGCGCAACGCGGGACGCGTGTAGACCTCGATCACCCGGGTTTTCAGATCGACCAGCCAGACCTCGCGGAGCTCGGCCTTCGCGTAGAGCGGCAGCTTCAGCGTCCGATCGTAGCTCCGGCTGGTGTCCATCACTTCGACGGCGAGGAGCACGTCGCGGGGGCGGGGCTGCGCCTTGCCGTAGAAGTCGGCACGCGGCGCCAGCACGCTCAGGTCGGGCTGCGGTTCCGAAAACCGATCGAGAATGATCGGGCCCTGCACCCGAATGATCGCGCGGCTTCCGAGCCGCCGGCTGAAGAACGCGGTCAGCCGATCGACACTGCTCGCGTGTGGGATTCCGATCGGGCTCATCTGGACGATCTCGCCGTCCAGGAGCTCCACCCGGTCGTCCTCCGCGAACACACCCGCCTCCCCCATGCGATGGTACTCGGCGGTCGTGAAGCGCCGCCGCGGGATCCGCACGGCGACCGCTTCGGTTCGGGTTCGAGGCACCATCTCGGCACTTACCACGAACGCTGCGCGCCGGAGAACCGCGGACAAGGACGCCGAGTAGTCATCCGCCCTCGCCCGTTTCGGTGGTGCCATGGGCGAGGATCGTGACGAGGGCACGATCCTCGACGGCGGGGCCACCTGCTCGGGCCAACCCTTTTGACGCGCGACCAAGCTCGCTTCTCCGCCAAGTCCGACTGAGCGCCCGCTCGCACGCGCACGCGGCGTGCGGTAACTGCCCGCCCATGAAACGCCGCGCGATCGACGACGATCTCTACTTCGAGATCCTCGCGAGCGAACGTCTCCGCGTGCGCGCGCTCATGATCCTGATGGGCGTCCTCTTCACGTTCTCGCTCATCCTCCTGACGCTGCCGCCCGACGCGCTGCCCTTCTTTCTGATGGTCGAGCGCCAGGTACCGATCGGCGCCATCGCCACCTTCTACGGCGCCGCGTTTCTCTACGAGATCGGCGCGCACACCGCGCTCGGCTTCATCATCGCCAAGCGCCGCCACATCCCGGAGGCACCGCGCTACGGCAACGCGTTCCTCGAAACCTCGATCCCGACGGCGATGATGGTGCTCTTGAGCGGTGCGGTCGGTCCGGAGATCGCGCTCAACTCGCCGCTGCCGATGGCGTACTTCCTGTTCATCTGCCTCTCGACGCTGCGCCTGACCGCGCCGCTCTCGATCTTCACCGGCTGCGTCGCCGCGGCGGAGTACGTGGGGCTCGGCATCTACTATCTCGGCGCGGCGCCAGGACCGGCGACCTACCTCACTTCCGTCTGGACGATCGTCGCGAAAGCCTTCGTGCTCGTCGTCGCCGGCGTGGTCTGTGGCTTCGTCGGCGCCCAGATCCGCCGCCGGCTGATCGCGTCGCTCGCGTCGGTCACCGAACGGAACCGCATCGTCGGGATGTTCGGTCAGTACGTGTCACCGGCGGTCGTCGACCAGCTGCTCACCCGGCCCGTCGAGGGCGCGGGCGAAGAGCGCTACGTCACGATCATGTTTCTCGACATCCGCGGCTTCACGACGTTTGCCGAGCGCCGGACGCCACAAGAGGTGGTCGAGTACCTGAACACGCTCTTCAGCACGATGATCACGCTCGTGAACGCGAATCACGGCATCATCAACAAGTTCCTCGGTGACGGCTTCATGGCGTGCTTCGGCGCGCCGCTCTCCGACGGCCGCGACGCCGAGAACGCGGTCCGCGCCGCCGTCGAGATCGCGGAGACCGTCGAGCGCATGAGCGCCGCCGGCACCATCGCCCCGACCCGGATCGGCATCGGGCTCCATGCCGGTATGGCCGTGACCGGCAGCGTCGGCAGCGACGAGCGTCGCGAGTACACCATCACCGGCGCCACCGTGAACCTGGCCTCGCGCGTCGAGCAGCTCACGAAGCAGTTCGGCGCGGTGCTGCTGGTGACGGACGCGGTCTGGCAGGCGGTGAAAGACGGGTACGAGGGCCGCGCGCTCGATCCGGTGATGGTGCGGGGTCGGCAGGAGCCGGTCGCGATCTGGGCGCTGCGGTAGCCGTCTTCGCCCGACCCCGAAACGCCGGACTGTCGCGCAAGATCCCCCACGGAGCGTCCGCCGTAGAGGCGTCACGCCCGTTCACTTGTCTTTCGCGAAGAAGCCGTGCGCGGTCACGGCGCTGGTCACACCGCCAGCCGAATTCTGAAAGCAGAGCTTGGTCCCCGCTTTCGCGGGGAAGCCGGACGGCAGCAGGAACGTGCCGCCGCCTCGGCCCGCCGCGTCCGCCACGACCGTCGGGGCGCCCACGGTGGCCACTTTCGTCGCTCCGGCGTCGGTGACGAAGATCGTCAGCGCGACGGTCTGCGATGCGGGCGCGCCCGTGAACACGGAATCAAAGCTCGTGGCGACGAAAACGTTTTTGACCGGGATGACGAACGGGGCCGTCGCTCGCGCCTTGTGAGCAACGGCTCTGCCTCGGAGGAGCTATTCGCAGCGCAATCGCAGGGTGTCGGTGTCGACCCGGCCGCTGCAGCTCCTGGCGCGCAGCTGCCGATCAACATGCGGCCGCTGCACACTTCGCCCGGACCCGTCGGCTGGTAGGCGCCGAACTTGTCGAACAGCTCGACGCGCGCGGCCGCACGGCGGGATCTGCATGTGAGGGTGAGCCGACGCCGCGGCTCACGTCGCCGTGGACGATGGTCGCGAGCACGCCATCTTCGACGATACGGAGAAGCTCCCCGAATCGGCGCCCGTCAGCCATTGCGAGTCGCCGTGGCCGCGGAGATCGGGGGCCAGGATGTGCCAGTCGTGCCGCAAGCGCTCCGCGACCCAGTCCCAGTTGCGGCAGTGATCGAGACCGCCATGGACCAGCACGAGCGGGGGCGCGTCCTCGTTGCCCCAGTCCACGTAGTCCAGGCGGAGGCGTTGCGACACGGAGAACTGCGAGGTGGGCCCGGTGAGGGCGACGGTCATGGGCGCATGGTGGCGTCTCCGCGCCGTGCGCACCAGGACACGGGCCCCGTCGAACCTCAGGGGGCGCTGACGGTCGACGGTATGCAGAGCTCGACTTCCTTGGCGGTGTCGAGCGTACCCGGTCCGAGCTGACTCGCGATCTGCACGGCGAGGCGTTTCTCGTGCTTCGCAGGAGCCGGCACGATCTTCGTCCCTTTGGCCTTCGGATCAATCGGCCCGCAGCCGTTCTGCGCGATCATCTTCTTCGCGGCCTTCGCCTGGTAGCAAGCGAGGTGCACGCTGGCGTGACGAAGCGCCGCGGGCGTGAACGGCACCGGCGCGCCCGTCTTCAGGATCAGCGGCGCTCCCGACTCGGCGACCGGATAGCAGAGCCGCGTCAGCTTCTTCAGATCGTAGCGCCGTGCCTGGAAGCGATCACCGGCCTCCACCTGCACACCCTTCGGAAAGCCGGCGAGGGGCGTGCCGTCGGCGCGTTTCTTCTGGACCTTCGCCGTGTAGCAGCGGAAGTCGGCCACCTGATGGGTCGCCGCGTCTGGGGCCAGCACGGGAGCGCTCAGATCCAGCAGTGCCGGCGCGAGCAAGTGCTCGGGCTTCTTCACCGTGACGAGCAGATCACTACACGCATTCTGCACGCGCACGTCGACGAGCGGGCGGAACTTGGCTCCGCCCTTCCGCACCTTCAGGACGTAGTCCGTGAGGTAGGTCGCCGGGTCGTGCGCGTCGCCGCCGTCGGTATCGGCCGGAAGCCCGAGCGCCGCGAGCTTCACGACGTCGACATCGTTCGTGGCGACCACATCCGCCAACGTGATCGCCCCGAGCGGCGCGAACTTGGGCGTGCCTTTGGCCGACTTCACTTTGTAGAAGACGAAGTGATCGAGGGACGCGGGCACGGTCGGGCCGGCCAGTCGTGCGATCCCGAGCCGCGCCACGCCGTTCACGACCTCGAAGCCGCCGCCGATCACGACGGCACCGTCCGGCTGAATCAGGATGGCATTCACCGCGCCATTGACCGGCTCGATCCCGCTATTGGTGATCGGAAACGACGGATCGAGCAGGCCGTCCGTCTCGAGTCGATAGACGCGGATGGGCGACAGTTTCGACGCGCTGTCGTTGTCGTCGTGTTGCATGCCGACCAACAGCTTGCCGTCCGGTTGCAGCGCCAGCGCGCCGACGTTTCGTCCGGTCGGACTGAAGGGCGTGAACGAACCGTCGACGGTACCGTCCGGGTTCAGCCGCACCATGCGACTGGGTTGCGGCGCACCGTCGTAGCCGCTGAACCGACCGGCGAGGATGATTTTGCCGTCGGGTTGCAGCACGAGCGCACGCACGGCCTCGTTCGGGCCAGTGCCGGGATCGAACGTCGGGTCGAAGGTGCCGTCGGACGCGAGCCGTGCGATGCGCGCCGGTGTGCCGTCGGGAAAGAAGAACTGACCGGCAATGATCATGCGCCCGTCGGGTTGCAGCGTGAGCAGGCTGGCGCCGCCGTTGGGAAAGAAATGGGGAACGAACGCGGCGTCGCGGCTGCCGTCCTCATGCAAGCGCACGAGCTCGGTGGCACTCGAAAAGGGAATGCCCATCGACGCGAAGATCTTGCCATCGGCCTGCAGGGCGAGCATGAGGCCGAGGGCATTGAAGGTCGGGTCGAGCGTGCCGTCCGCGTTGAGACGCAGCGACGAGACCTGGTTCACCGACCCGACCAGCCGGAAGGTCCCGTTGACGATGATCTTGCCGTCCGGTTGCAGCAGAAAGCGGTCCACGGCCGCCTCGGGTGTGAACGGCGCGGTGAAGGTCGGGTCGGTCGTGCCGTCGGCGTTGAGCCGCCCGATCCCGCCGCGCGCCGACTCGTTGAGCTTCATGGTCGTCCCATCGGGGTAGAAGCCGACCAGCAGCTTGCCGTCCGGTTGCCGTGCGAGCGCGTAAACCCGACCGTTCTGCCCCGCCCCGTTCGAGCCGAAGCTCGAATCGCGGCTGCCGTCCGAGTCGAGCTGCACGATCCCTTCGACCGCCGCGCCGTCGAAGGTGTCGAAATTGCCGGCGACGACGACCGTGCCGTCGGCGTGCAGGGCGACCGCGATGACCCCGTTGTGCCGGCGGTGCCCGCTCATGCCCGTGCCGGTGTCGAAGGAGAGGTCGAGCGTCCCGTCGGTGTGCAGACGGGCGATGCTATGACGCATCGCCGGGCTCGTGCTCTGGAAGAGACCAGCGACCACGACTTTGCCGTCGGTCTGCAGGGCGGCGCCGAGCGCCACCGTATTGGACCCGAAGCTATTGGCGGCAAACGCGGTCGCGAAGCTGCCATCGCGGCTGCCGTCGGCGTTCAGCCGCGCGAACATGATGCGGACGTCGGCGGGAAGGTCGAACATCTTGCCGGCGATGACGAGCTTCTCGTCGGGCTGTACGAGGATCGCACGCACGAGACTGGCGAAGCCGAAGCGACTGACGGGAACACCCCCCGCTTGATTGACGTTGAAGGCGGCATCGACGCTGCCGTTGGTCTCGAGCCGCGCGATGCTGGCGACCGCGGTCGAGCCGATCGCGTCGAAGCCGCCGGCGATGACGATCTTGCCATTGGATTGCAGTGCGACGGCCGTCAGGCTGCTGCGACCGGTGACGTTCAGCGTCGGGCCGTCCCAGAATGTGCCGGACGGCAACACGAACGACGGATCGAGGCTGCCGTCGGCGTTCAGGCGAGCGATGCCGGTGCGCTTGCCGTTGGCGCCGTAGACGATGTCGCCGACGACGATGATCCTGCCGTCCGACTGCACCGCAATCGCGGTGACGCGCGGTTCCGTGAAGCCGACGTCGAAGGCCGTGGCGTCGAACGACGCATCACGCCCGCCGTCCGCGTCGAGCCGTAGGACCACTTTGCTGACCGCCGACACGCCGTTCCTCACGCTGCGAATCGCCTGCACGCCGACCAGGATCTTGCCGTTGGGCTGGAGGGCCAGCGCGTACACCGCGAGGCTGCGCCGCGTGTCCGCGCCGGGGGGGAGGTGGTTGGGATGGAACACGTCGGTCAGCGCGAGGCCCGGGTCGAAGCTCGGGTCGCAGCTGCCGTCCGCCTTCAGGCGGGCGATGTTGCGGCGCGCGCACCCACCGAACGACTCGAAGTCGCCGGCGACGATCACCCTACCGTCCGGTAGCGTGACCACGACGTTGATGGGCTCGCCGTCGCGGGTCGTCACCGTCGCGTCGAAGGTGGGGTCGACGTCGCCGACTTGCTGCGTGGGCGTTGCGGTCGACACGGGGGTTGCCGTCGCTGGCGGTGTGGGCGTTGCGGTCGACACGGGGGTTGCCGTCGCTGGCGGTGTGGGAAGCGCGCTCGCCGTCGGCGTGGAGGTCGCGCCGGGCCCCGGCGTCGTCGGGGGGGTCGCGGTGGGTGTGCGCGTCGCGGTCGGTGTCCGGGTCGGCGTCGGGGTCGGCGTGGCCACGGGCGTCGCGGTGGCGATGGCGCCGTCGATGACCACCACGCGGTGGAGTAGCGGCACGAGGTTCACGAAGCCGTTGCTGTCGGTGACCGTCAGGCTGGCAAAATACTCGCCCGGCGCTTGGTAGACGTGCGTGACGCTCGCCCCCGAGCCGCTCGCACCGTCCCCGAAGCTCCACGCCCACGCGACGATCGTGCCGTTGGTCGCCGTCGAGGCGCTGCCGTCGAACGTCACCGCCAGCGGCGACCCGCCGACGTGCGGCGCGACCGTGGCCTCGTCGAGCGGCGCGTTAGACTCTTCGTCGAGGAGCTCGGGCGGGAGGTCGGCGATCAGCTCGTCGAACGGGAGCTCGGGCGGGAGGTCGGCGATCAGCTCGTCGAACGGGAGCTCGCGCGGCAGTGCGCCCGTCTCGTCGGCCGCGGACTTCTGCTGCGTCCCATTGCTGTCGAGCACGCCGATCGGACCGCCGCCGTCGTACACGAGACCGGTCGGGGAGTTGGTCCAATCATCGAATCCGTCCAGCAGTGCCGGCTCGACGAAGCCGGAGGTTTGCAACTGCTTGTCGTCGCCCCCCTTGATGGTTTCACAGATGCGATTCGACCCCGACGTTACGAATGGGCCCGTGACGACGTCGTCGCCTTGCGGCGTGGAATCGAGGTCGCCATCGAGGCCGGGGCTCGTGCAGCGTCCGTCGCTGTTGAGGTCGGCCTGCAGTTTGGCGAGCGTCTTTACGCCGTCGCAATTCCAGTCGAGCGCGTCGGTCGGATAGAACAAGCGATAGTACGTATCCAAGTTTGAGAAGCATTTGTTGGCCGCGTCGGCGGGACGCGTCAGCGGGTTCCAGGTCGTCAGGTGTCCTTCGCTGTCGTTGATCCCGACGAACTCGTCGAGGTCGAGCTCGTTCAGTGTGCCGAGCTTCCGCCGCGAAAAGTCGATGCTCCGCTGACGGCCGTCGGGGCGTAGGGTCCCGACGACCTGAAAGCGGTAGTTCATGATGCTCAGGTAGTTGGGCTTGTAATTGACGGCGTCTCCACCGCCGTGATCCAGGCCGAGATTGTGACCCAGCTCGTGCATGAACGTGCCGCCCTCGGTGATCGGCGTGATGAGGTTGCTATGCGCGACGAGGAAGTCGGCGGCGGCTGCAGATCCGAGCGATGCCCCGCCGGGTTCGTCGACTGAAATCTGGTCGCAATAGAGGACGTAGTGGAAGACCGGCCGTCGGTGCGCCGGCGTGAAGTGCACCGCTTGCATCGGGACGAGCGCGGCTTTGCCGCTGACGATGATCGCCGGCTCCGCCGGATCGGCCACCGCTTGGTAGGGGACCACCCCAGCTCGCGAGAGCGCACCCCAGGGTTGGCTGCCTCCCGTGACGTATTTCATGATGCTCGTCGGACCGTAGTCTACGTGCAGCTCGATACCCTTCCGGCCATCGGGGTTGCTCACCGGGGCGACCGCGAAGGAATCGATCACCATCCGGATCGCTCGCTGATCGGGCTCGAAGTGCTTTCCCGCCGCCGGTGCCATCCAATCCAGGTGGACGAAGATGTCCTTGTGCAGGGGATTGGCGCCCATCGCGGGGAGGTCGATGAATGCCCCGTCGACCGTGACGCCATTGATTTCCCATTCATTGGGCAGGCCGTCCCCGTCGGTATCGGGCTGCTCAAAGACGTAGACTTTGCCCTGATTCGATCGTCCCTCCTCGTCGTGGCCGGGCGCTCCGACGAGCAGCCCGACGCCTCCGACGGCGACGGAATGGCCGAAGACGTCCGTTGCCGCCCCGTCGCTCGCCGTCAGCTTGTCCATCTGCTTCCAGACCGCGCCGGCACGACCGAAGACGTACGCGGCGCCCTGCTTCGCCTTGGCCGCGATGGTTGCGAAGCGTGCGCCGACGACGACCGTGTCGCCCGCGATGGCGACTGCAAAGCCGAAAACGTCGCCTGGTTGGCCGTCCTCTGCCGCGAGTATCTGCTGCTCGCTCCACACCGAAGCGTTCCGGACGAACACGTACGCCAGACCTACGGTAGCCGGCGGCACGGATGAGCCGTACGCCCCGATGACTGCGGTATTGCGGCTGATCCCGACCGAGTACCCGAAGCGGTCCAAGGGCTGGCCGATACTGCCCACGAGTCGCGTCGGCACGGACCAATTTCCGCCCTCACGGGTGAAGACGTACGCCTGCCCTTGGTCCTGATTGGGTGGCAGGTCGTGATAGGGCGCACCGACGATCGCCGCATCGCCATTGATGGCGACGGAGGTTCCGAATTGGTCGCCGGCGGCGCCGTCGTCCGGTTCCAGCTCCTTTTGCTGGCTCCAGGCGCCATTGCCGACGAAGACGTACGCTTTGCCTTGATTGAGCGTCGCGACGGCGAGACCGTGGGTAGGCGCTCCGACGACCACGGTCTCACCGCTGATGGCAACCGACTGGCCGAAGGAGTCGCCCCCATGAGAGTCACTGGGCTGGATGCGCTTTTGCAGCGTCCAGGCGGTGCCACTACGTTGAAAGACGTATGCCGCACCTTTGCCGAACGTCGCGTCGAGTTCGAACGAGCCGACGTCGTCGCCGACGATGGCCGTGTCACCGCTGATGCCTACCGCGACCCCGAAGTGTGAGGTCGGCGCCGGAGGTTGGAGCGTGGCTTGATACTCCCAGGCGGATTGCTCGGTCCCCGCGGTACCCTTGCGGATGAAGACGAAGACCTTGCCGTTCGTGGTGTTCTGAGCGTGGTTGGACCCGACGACGGCCGTGTCGCCGCTGATGGCCACCGCATACCCGGCTTGATCGAGCGCAACGTCGTCCCCAGACAGAGCCACGGTCTCTTGCCAGACCAGCGGGTCGACAACGATCGGATACTGGGCGTCGCGATCGTCGACTTCCAGCGCCACCTGGCGCCCGTGCACCATCATCCGGGCCGCCAGCGCGCGCCCCGTCGCGTCCCACGCCTCGAAGTGATCGTAGCTCGCGACATGCCGACCGTCGCGATTTTTGAAGTGCACCGCCTGCCCGTCCGCGCTGAGATCGCCGCGTACATCACCGCTGACTTCGAGCGTCAACCGCAACCATTCGTCCGACGCCGCGACGCGAGCGGGCGCTGCCGGGAGCGTGAACCCCTGCTCCAATCCCCGTGGCGTGTTCACGTACCATTCGACCAGTGCCACCGGTGCAGGCCCATCGACGACGTGCTTGGTGATCTCGAGGCGATTGTCTCGCACGACCGTCGCGCCCGCGGTGAGGGCCAGCAGATGCGCGCCGTATCCGTAGCTCTTCAGCTCCAACCCGAGTTGCCACTCACGATCACCGCTCGACCGCACACGGACCGCCGACCCCGTGAAGGTGGTCTGCAACTCGTTGCCGGGGTTGAGGGCTTCATACGTGCCGGTCGCATGACCACCGACGCGGCTGACCGCGTACTGCGCCCGGCTGACCGCATCGGACAGCGCACCGTACGTCCCCTGCTGCTTCAGGTGCGCGATCGCATCCGCGTCCTGTAGTGCGACGGACATGTCCGACGCGTGCGCCATGCAACCGAACGCCAAGAAGACGACGATGCCGCAGCTCTCGAGCCATTGCCGCCGCGTGCAGAAACCGCGTGAGCTGTCGCGCGAGCGGTTCATGCCAGCGAACAGGAGCGGATTTCGAGGGACGAACGCGCCACGAGGAGTCTCGACGAGACGGTGTCACGCGTGTCCCGGGTTGTCGACCCGAATCGCCCTAGGCACAGGACACGGCCGGTCATTTCGCTAGGGCGCCGTCACCGTCGACGGAATGTTGATAACTGGGCTGACATAGTGCCCGTTGCGGGACGTTCGATGTTGTGCTGCTGTTTGCCACAACCCATCGAGCCCGCAGATTCGTTGGACGACACGGGCTGATCCGACCCGGCTCGAAACCAACTGGTTCTGAGCCTCCGCCACCATCGTGGTCAGCCGCCCTGCGTGAACCGGACGGAACACCTCGCTGCGCAGGTGCACTGGAACTCTGCGCTGGTGCCGTGCAATCCTCCCCACCCGGTTGGCCCCGGCGATGCGTAGGCCCATCCGGCGACGAAAGGGAGGAACGGTCATGGGCGCCCTACTACGACGGACACGATGGCGGCGGCGTTGATGCTGCTGGCGAGTACAGTGGGGGCGCAGGGAGCCAAGCCGCTCACGAAGTGTGCGCCGGACGCGGTGGTGTCGGCGACGGTGTGCATGGACAAGTTCGAGGCGAGCGTGTGGCAGGTGCCGAATCCGACGACGACCAACAAGGGGTTGGTGAAGAAGATTCAGCAAGGGAAGGCGGCGGGCGCGGACTTGGCGAAGGGTGGCGCGACGCAGCTCGGTGTCTCGAGTGACGACTACACGCCGTGCGCCGACAGCGGGCAGCAGAACTGCGCCGACCTGTACGCGGTCAGCCTGCCAGGTGTGAGGCCGTCGGCATTCGTTACATGGTTCCAGGCGCAGGCGGCGTGCAAGAACGCGCGCAAGCGGTTGCCGTCGAATGCAGAGTGGCAGGCGGCGGTGATAGGCACGCCCGATCCGGGCCTGACAACGGCACGACCGACTGCAACACGGCCTCGACGACCCCGGTGTTCACGGGATCACGCAGTATCTGCGTGTCGTCGGACGGGGCGTTCGACATGGTAGGCAACTTTGCTGAGTGGGTGGCGGACTGGGTGCCCAAGTCGACGGCGTGCGGCGCCTGGAGCGCCGGTGTCAGCCCAACGAGTTGACTCTCAGTGTTTCGTCGGCGCGTCCACCACGGGTCAGCCCGGTGCGCTGCTGCGCGGCGGCGACTTCGGCGGCGGTTCGTTTTTCGGTCCGCTCTCGGTCATTGGCCTCGAAGGGCCGGCCAGCGCCTTCGGCAGCTACGGCTTCCGTTGCGCCCGCTAGTCACATTTTTGTCAGCCATTTGATCGTTTGCGCTTTGGCGTCGCGCAGGTGGGCGGCCATCTGTTCGCCGTCCGTCCGCATGACACCTGGGAATCGGTCGTAGTGTCCGCAGTGCGACTCGTCCGTTGAATGACGGGAGGACGCGCCGCGGATGACCTCTGTGCGGCGGGTTGACATCCCGACAGGACATCGTTCTGGCGGATTGCCGAGAAGACCGCGCGCGAAGCGCTCCATAAGCCCCGCCGCCTGCCGTGAGCTCCGCCCTGAGCGGCTACGCCGACGGCAGCGTCGAAGGATCGAGCGCCGCAACCGGTCGCTGCCCCGACGTTGGGGCGGGTGCCGCCGCCGTCGCGTCGAATTGCTGACGTGCCGTCCGTCGCACGAGCACGGTGCGCACGGCATCGGCGATCTGGCGCGGCGTGAACGGTTTCGGGACGCAGATGTCGGCACGGGTCTCGCCGCGCGGCACGCCGCCGTTCCGGGCCAGCGCGCTCACCCGCACGATGCCCACCCGGGCGCAGGCGGGGTCGCGCTTCAGCCACTGCATCACCGATTCGCAATGACCGGGCAGCGCGAGGTCGAGGACGACGGCGTCGCACGTCTCACGCTGCAGGATGAGCCCGGCGTGGCGGACGTCGTTCGCGATCAGGGCCCGCACGCCGGTGCCGACGAGCGGACGCGCGATCAACGTCGCGATGTCGAGCCGGTCGGCGATGATGAGGACGGTCGCGGGCATCGCGACGTGTTCAGCAAGGACGGCGCCGCGGGTTTCGCCGTTCCGCCGGCGTCACGAGGATCGCGCCCGGAAGCGCCGCGCTGCCAACGACTTCCGCGCATCACGCCATGGCGTTCGCGTTCCCATCCGCGTCCGCATCCGCGCGGTGTACCGGCCACGCACGACTGCATGGCGGGGCGTGGCGTCGTGCAGCGCTGCGAGCGGCGGGGGCGCGGATCCCCACCGCGCCAGCGCTACCCTTCCACGAAAATACCACGAAGCTTACCGGACCTGGCGCCCCGCCCTCGGCTACTGCGGGGGCATGATATCCGCCCGAGACAGAGCTCACTCCCGAGGATACGGGCCTCCTCGTGTTCAGCCGCAACAACGACAGCGTGATCGTGGCGGCACGGCTGGAGTAAGGAGGCCGACCGCGCGATCACGCGCGTCGGCAGTCCCCGCGCCCACGTGTGCGCCGCTCGGCGCGATGTGGCAGGAGTGCCCGACATGACCCTCGTTTGCCGGCTCGGAATCGCGTTGGCGCTCGTGGCAGCGACGTCGTCACGGGGCGACGCGGCATCACCCAGGCCCGCCAAGTCCCTCGCCCCCGCGGCCGCCGCCAGCGCCGACGCCATCATGTTCACCCCGCAGGGCAGCGTGAAACAGGTGCGCCAGGTGCGCGCCCGATTTCCGCGGCCGATGGTGGCGCTCGGCGACCCGCGCGCGCCCCTCGATCCCTTCGCGATCGCGTGCACGGCCGAAGGGACCTCGCGCTGGCTCGACAGTCGGACGTGGGCCTACGACTTCGCGGCGGATCTGCCCGCCGGCCTGCGCTGTCGCTTCACGCTGCGGCCCGACGTCCGCACGCTCGACGGCAACGCGCTGATGCGAGGGCCGATGTTCGAGTTCGACACCGGTGGGCCGGCCGTGCGTGAGACCTACCCGTTCGAGACCTCGCGCTACGTCGAAGAAGATCAGGCCTTCATTCTGACCCTCGACGCCGAGGTCGACGAGTCGACGATCCCCGGGCGCGTCGGCTTCGAGGTCGAGGGCATGCCGGAGCGGATCGCCGCGCAGGTCGTCACCGGCGCCGACTACGACGCCATCGTGAAAACGTCGCCGAGCACGAAGAGCCGCTCGCACGTGGTGATCCGCGGGGCGCAGACCTTTCCGAACGGCGCCCGGATGGCGCTCGTGTGGGGCGCGGGCGTCGCCACCAAGACCGGCGTCGCGACGACTCAGGACCAGCGCCTCAGCTACTGGATCCGCGACGCGTTCACCGCGAGCTTCGGCTGCACGCGCGAGAACAAAAGCGCCGCCTGCAATCCCGTCGGCGACATGCACGTCGAATTTTCGGGGCCGGTACCGACGCTCCGCGCCGAAGGCGTAGAGCTCGTCGCCGCCGACGGCACGAAGCGCCCGCGCAGCAAGACCGATCCCGACCAGAGCCTGGTTACCGCGATCTGGTTCCCCGGTCCGTTCCCCGAGCACGCGACGTTCACCGTCCAGATCCCCGCCGACCTGAAGGACGAGAGCGACCGCACGACGGTGAACGCGAGCCGCTACCCTCTCACGGTGACGACCGGGGATTTCCCGCCGCTCGCCAAATTCAACGCGCGCTTCGGCATCATCGAGTCGAAAGGGGGCGCGACGTTGCCGGTGACGCTCCGCAATCTGGAGCCCGAGGCGAAGGCGCGCGTGCACGCGCTCGGCGCGGCGGGCGGCGCGGCGAGCAAAGGCGTGCAGGGCAACGCTATTGGCGGCGTGCAGGGCAGCGCAATGGGCGGCGTGCAGGGCAGCGCCATGCGCCTCGGTCCCGAGCGCGAGGCCGACATTCTGCCGTGGCTCCGCCGCGTGGGCGTCGCCAAACGCGAGACGTCGGTGTTCGCGCCCACGCCGGCGAAGCTCCCGAAGGGCGTGAGCGCGCCGCCGCCGGTCGCACTGCCCGCGCCGGGAGCCTTGAAAGCCTTCACCCTGCCGAAGCCGGGCGGCGAGCGCGCGTTCGAGGTGATCGGCATTCCGTTCGAAGCGCCCGGCCTCTACGTCGTCGAGCTCGAGAGCGCGCGCCTCGGGGCGGCGCTGCTCGACAAGCCGCGTCCGCTGTACGTGCCGACGGCGGCGCTCGTCACCAATCTCTCCGTGCACTTCAAATGGGGCGCCGAGCAGTCGGTGGTCTGGGTGACGACGCTCGACGAGGCGAAGCCGGTCGAGGGCGCGCAGGTGACCGTCCGCGACTGCAACGGCAAGCCGCTCTGGCAAGGGCCGACCGATGCGCAAGGCCTCGCCCGCATCGCCGACCTGCCCGGCCTCCGCGCCTTGCCGACCTGCTTCGCGAAGGGCCTCCCCGAGAGCGACCCCTTCGACGGCTCGCAGACCCTGGCGCTCCGCGAACTCTACGACGGCGTGCTCGTGACCGCGCGGAGCGGCGACGATCTCAGCTTCGTGCACTCCAGTTGGGACGACGGCATCGAGCCGTGGCGCTATCAGCTGCCGGACATCGACGAGGCCGGGGGCGCCGCGGCGCACACGATCCTCGATCGTCCGCTCTTCCGCGGCGGCGAGACGGTGCACATGAAGCACGTGTTTCGCGCCAAGCGACTGCACGGCTTCGGCGCCGCGGCGGCGAAGGACCTGCCCACCACGCTCTCCATCGTCCACGTCGGCAGCGACGAGCACTACGAGCAGCCCGTCGCGTTCGACGAGATCGGCGTCGCCGAGAGCACCTGGAAGATCCCGCCCGAGGCGAAGCTCGGCTCCTACGAGGTGCATCTCCTCAGCGCGGCGATGGCGGCGGCGCGCGCGAGCACCGACGCGGCTGGCACGGACGTCGTCGGCGCGGAGTACGACAGCTCCTACGACAACAGCGGCGATTGGATCGCGGCGAACTTCCGGGTCGAGGAGTTTCGCGTTCCAATGATGAAGGGCGTCCTGCAATTGCCGGCCGCGCCGCAGATCCGGGCGACGACGGTGCCCGTCGATCTCGCCGTCCAATATCTCGCGGGGGGCGGCGCGGGCGGGTTGCCGGTCGTCGTGCGGTCGCAGATCGGCCCGCACACGCCCGACGTCCCCGACGATCTCGAAGGCTTCGTCTTCGCCAACGGCCCGGTCGAGGAAGGCACGGTCCGGCGCGACGACAACGAGGCCGACGAAGACCCGACCACCCCGAAGATCCATCAGCGCACACAAGCCACCCTCGACGCGACCGGCACCGGCCGCGTCGACGTCACCGACCTGAAGCCCGCGACGACGCCCGTCGCGCTCCGCACCGAGCTCGAGTTCCGCGATCCGTCCGGTCAGGTGCAGACGGTCTCGTCGACGGTGCCGATCTGGCCGTCGCGGTGGCTCGTGGCGATCGCGCCCGACGAATGGGCCGGCGCGCGCGACACGGTCGGCGCGCGCGTCGCCGTCGTCGATCTCACCGGCAAGCCGGTCGCCAACGCCGCCGTGAAGGTGGACGCCTTTACGTCGAAATTCTTCTCGCACCGCACGCGCGTCGTCGGCGGCTTCTATTCCTACGACAGCGTGCGCGAGACCAAGCGGCTCTCGACGCTTTGCTCCGGTCAAACCGATGCGCACGGCCTCCTGCGCTGCGACGGCACCCCCGGCGTCACGGGCAACGTCGTCCTCGAAGCGTCGGTCACGGACGACGCCGGCCATCGCTCCGCCGCGCACGACGACGTCTGGGTTGCGGGCGACAAGGGCGACTGGTGGTTCGGCGGCAGCGACAGCGATCGCATGGACGTGCTGCCGGAACGCCGTCGCTACGAGCCCGGCGAGAGCGCGCGCCTGCAAGTCCGCATGCCGTTCCGCGCCGCGACCGCGCTCGTCACGATCGAACGCGAAGGCGTGCTCGACGCCCGCGTCGTCCCGCTGAGCGGGGGCGATCCCGTGATCGACCTGCCGGTGCAGGCGGAGTGGGCGCCGAACGTGTTCGTCTCGGTGTTGGCCCTCCGCGGCCGCGCCGCCGACGTGCAGCCGACCGCGCTCGTCGATCTCGGGCGGCCGACGTTCAAGCTCGGCATCACCGAGCTCCGGGTCGGCTGGAAGGCCCACCAATTGAAGGTCCGCGTCGACGCGGAGCACGACGTCTACCGCGTCCGCGACCACGCCCAGGTGAAGATCGCCGTCCGCACCGCCGACGGCACGCCGCTTCCGGCCGGCAGCGAGGTCGCGCTCGCCGCGGTCGACGCCGGCCTGCTCGAGCTGGCGCCGAATCCGAGCTGGCAGCTCCTCGACGCGATGATGGGCCGGCGCTCCTACGGCGTCACGACGGCGACGGCGCAGATGCAGGTCGTCGGCAAGCGCCACTACGGCTTGAAAGCGCTGCCCCTCGGCGGCGGCGGCGGACGGAGCGCCACGCGCGAGCTCTTCGACACGCTGCTGTCGTGGCAGGGTCGCGTCGTGCTCGACGCGCGCGGGCGCGCCACCGTCGACGTGCCGCTGAACGACTCGCTCACGAGCTTCCGCATCGTCGCCGTCGCCGAGAGCGGCCTCGATCGCTTCGGCACCGGCGCAACCTCGATTCGCGCCACGCAGGACGTGATGGTGCTGCCGGGCCTCGCGCCGATCGTGCGCGAAGGCGATCGCTTCCGCGCCGAGTTCACCGCCCGCAACACGACGGCGAACGCGATCACGCTCCTGCTCACCGGCACCATCGAAGGGTTCCCGGCGCCGCTCGCGCCGCAGACGCTGACCCTCGCGCCGGGCACGGCGCAGGTCGCCGGATGGGACGTCACGGCGCCGACCGGCGCTACCAAGCTCGCCTACGACATCACCGCCAACGCCGGCGATGGCCGGACGGATCGCGTGCGTGCCACGCAAGAAGTACGCCCCGCCGTGCCGGTTCGGACGCTACACGCGACGCTCGTGCAGCTCGACGCACACGCCACGCATCAAGCCGTCGCGCGTCCCGCCGAGGCGCTCACCGACCGCGGCGACGTGCGCGTGGCCGTCGCGCCGAGCGTGAGCGCCGGCCTCGACGGCGTGCGCGAGACGATGCGGCGCTACCCCTATCGCTGCCTCGAGCAGCGCGTGTCGCGGGCGATCGCCCTGCACGACGACGCGCTCTGGCGCGAGGTCGCGACCGCCCTGCCCTCGTACGCCGACTCGAACGGCCTCCTCAAATACTTCCCCACCAGCATCGAGGGCAGCGAAGTGCTGACCGCCTACGTGCTGTCGATCGCGACCGCGGCCGGACGCGAGCTGCCGGAGCGCGTCCGCGCCGACATGGAAGAGGCGCTCCGCCGCTTCGTCAGCGGGACGCTCACGACGACGCCCCCGCTCAAGACCACCGACCTCGTGCTGCGGAAGCTCGCCGCACTGGAAGCGCTGTCGCGGGTCGGCGCCGCCGACCCCGCGCTCATGAACAGCATCACCGTCGAGCCCGCGCTCTGGCCGACCTCGGCGCTGATCGACTGGTGGAGCGTGCTGCACCGGATCGCGAAGCGTCCCGATCCCGCGCTCCTCACCGAAGTCGACCATCTGCTGCACGCGCGTCTCGTCATGAGCGGCACCAGCCTCGGCTTCTCGACCGAGGAAAACGACCACCTCTTCTGGTTGATGAGCGATCCCGACGTGAACGCGGTCCGGCTCGTGCTGGCGCTCATCGAGCACGGCGCGTGGAAGGACGAGCTGCCCCGCCTGATGACCGGCGCACTCGCCCGCCAGCAGCGCGGCGCGTGGTCCACGACCGTCGCCAACGCGTGGGGCACGATCGCCGTCGACAAGTTCGCGACCGCCTTCGAGGCGACGCCGGTCGCCGGCACCACGACCGCGACGCTTGCGCCCGGTGAAGGCACGGTCGATTGGTCCGCGATGCCCGCGGGCGCGATCCTCACCCTGCCCTGGCCGGCGTCGGGCAGCGGCGATCTGGTCCTCACCCAGAGCGGCACGGGCCGGCCGTGGGCGACGATCCAGACGCGGTCCGCCTTGCCGCTGAAGGAGCCGATCAGCGCCGGCTATCGCATCACCAAGACCGTCACGCCCGTCGAGTCGCGCACCGCCGGCACCACCAGCCGCGACGACGTGCAGCGCGTGAAGCTCGAGATCGATGCCGAGCGCGACATGACGTGGGTCGTCGTGAACGACCCGATTCCCGCTGGCGCGACGCACGTCGGCAGCGGCCTCGCCCGCGACTCGGCCCTGCTCGCCGCGGGCGGCGCGACGGGGGAAGGCCCGGCGCCGGTCTTCATCGAACGCGCCTTCGACGGCTTCCGCGCCTACTACGATTTCGTGCCGAAGGGCCGCTTCACGATCGAGTACACGGTGCGACCGAGCCAGGCCGGACGGTTCGCGCTACCGCCGACACGCGTCGAGGCGCTCTACGCGCCCGACGTGTTCGGCGAGATCCCGAACGCGACCGTCGAGGTCGCACCGTGAATCTGCGCGCGCGGCTCGGCGTGGGCGTCGGCGCGCTCATGCTGGCCGCCGTCGTCGTCGGCGCGGCGACGATCGCCGCGCCGCCGGTGCCGTCGTTCGACGCCGTGCGCGCCGCCCACGTCGCGTCGGACGTGCCGCTCCTCGATCGCCACGGCACGGTGATCGCCGAGGTGCGGACCGATCGCCGCGAGCGCCGCCTCGGCTGGACAGCGATCGCCGACGTGTCGCCGGCGCTGCGCTCGGCCGTGCTCGGGGCGGAGGATCGCCGCTTCGCGACGCACCCCGGCGTCGACGTGCGCGCGCTCGCCAGCGCCGTCGCCGGCCGCGTCGTCGGCCGGCCCGCGCGCGGCGCGAGCACGATCAGCATGCAGGTGGCGGCGCTCGTCGATCCGACGTTGGCCCGTCGCGACCAGCGCCGGACCTGGCAGCAGAAGCTCCGCCAGATGCGTCTCGCGCTCGCGCTCGAACGGCGCTGGTCGAAAGACGATATCCTCGAGACGTATCTGAATCGCGTCGTGTTTCGCGGCGAGCTGCGCGGCGTGGCCGCGGCGGCGGCGTTCGTGTTCGGCAAGGCGCCGCACGGCCTCGACGACGCCGAGTCGCTCGTGCTCGCGGCGCTCGTGCGGAATCCGAACGCCAGCGTCGCGACCGTGGCGCGGCGGGCGGCCCGGCTCGCCGCCGCGACCCCTGCGCGAGATGGGCCAGATGCGCACGATGGGCCAGATGCGCGTGATGCGGCCGTGGACGGGGACGCGCTCGCCACCGCCGCCGCGCATCTCGACGCGCCGGCCGTCCGTACCGGCGTCGCCGACTTGGCACCCCATCTCGCGCACCGTCTGCTGGCCGGGGCCCGGGCGCCGGTCGCGTCGACGCTCGATGCCGGCGTCCAGCGCGTCGCGCGCGACAGCTTGCAGCGCGCGCTGCTCACGCTCCGCGGACGGAACGTCGAGGACGGCGCGGTGCTCGTCGTCGACAACGCGAGCGGCGCCGTGCTCGCTTGGGTCGGCGGCAGCGGCGCGCTGTCGCGGGCCCGCTTCGTCGACACGGTGCGCGCGCCGCGCCAACCCGGCTCGACGCTGAAGCCGCTGCTCTACGGTCTCGCGTTCGAGCGCCGGCTGCTGACACCGGCGTCACTGGTCGAGGACACCCCGCTCGCACTCGCCGTCGCGGGCGGGCTCTATCGGCCGCGCGATTACGACCAGCAGTTCCGCGGCCTCGTGAGCGCGCGCACCGCGCTCGCCTCGTCGCTGAACGTGCCCGCGGTGCGGACGCTCGGGCTCGTCGGCGGCGACGCGTTCGTCGCCCTGCTCCACGACCTCGGCTTCACCACCGCGACCGAGAGCGGCGAGTACTACGGTCCGGCACTCGCGCTCGGCGGCGCCGACGTCACGCTCTACGAGCTCGTCGGCGCGTATCGCATGCTCGCGAACGGCGGCGTGTGGTCGCCGCTCCACGTCACGCCGGCGGCGGTCGACGCCACCGCACCGGCAACGCCCGTCGCGCGGCGCGTGCTCTCGACCGCCAGCGCGTTTCAAGTGACCGACATCCTCGCCGACCGCGAAAGCCGCAGCACGACCTTCGGCCTGGAGAGCGCGCTCGCGACGCGTTTCTTCACCGCCGTGAAGACCGGCACCAGCAAGGAGATGCGCGACAACTGGTGTCTCGGCTTTTCCGACCGCTACACGGTCGGCGTCTGGGTCGGGAACGCGTCGGGCGCGCCGATGCACGACGTCAGCGGCGTCACCGGCGCCGCGCCGGTCTGGCTCGAGGTGATGTCCCATCTCCATCGCGCGACGCCGAGCACCGCGCCGCTGCCGCCGGCGGAGGTGGTCGCCGCCCGTGTCGCGTTCCCGGGCGCGGTTGAGCCCGCGCGTCGAGATTGGTTCGTGCGCGGCACCGAGCCCGGCGCACGCGCGCTCGCCGCCGGCGTCGCCCGCATCGTCGCGCCCGTCGACGGCACGATCGTCGCGCTCGATCCCGACATTCCGGAGGATCGCCAGCGCGTCCCGCTCGAGCTCGCCGGTGCGGCCCCCGGCCTGCGCTGGCGCATCGACGACGCCGACTTCGGTCCGGCCGCCGGTCTCACCCTCTGGCAACCGGTCGGCGGCACGCACACAGTGGCCCTCGTCGATGCCGATGCGCGCGTGGTCGACACGGCGACGCTCGAAGTACGCGGCAGCCGTCACCACGAGCCGTAGCCGCGGCCATCGACTTTCGCCCGCCCCATGAGGTAGCGACTCGGCCATGCTCATGCGCGACGCGAATCGGTTGCTGTCCGCACGCGAAGCGGGACGATGACCAGCGCCGCTTCACCCATCCTGACGCCGTTCACGCTCGGGCCCGTCGCGCTCCGGAACCGCATCGTCAAATGCGCGACCTACGAGACGCGCGCCAAGGACGGGCTCGTCACCGACGCGCTCATCGACTGGCACCGCGAGCTCGCCGACGGGGGCGTCGCCATGACGACGCTCGCGTACTGCTCGGTCGCCGCCGACGGCCGCACGTTCAAGGACCAGATCTGGATGCGGCCCGCGGCCGGCGACGGCCTCGCGCGCTTCGCCGACGCGATGCACGGCGCGGGAGCGAAGGCGGCGATCCAGCTCGGCCACGCCGGCTGGTTCGCCGATCCGAAAGCGACGGGGGAGCGCCCGCTCGGACCGTCCGGCACGTTCAGCATCCACGCCCAGCGTTTCGCGCGCGCGATGACCGCCGCCGATCTCGATCGCGTCGAGCACGACTTCGCCTCTGCCGCACGGCTCGCCGTCGACGCGGGCTTCGACGGGCTCGAGGTGCACGTCGGCCACGGCTATCTGCTGAGCCAGTTCCTCTCGCCCTACAACAACCGCCGCCGCGATCAGTACGGCGGGAGCCTCGAGAATCGCGCGCGCTTTCCGCGTCGCATCGTCCGCGCCGTGCGAGACGCGGCCGGCCGCGGCGTCGCGATCTGGGCCAAGCTCAACATGGAGGACGGCTTCGCGAACGGGCTCAGCGCCGAGGACGGGATCGCCGTCGCGCGGCTTCTCGCGACCGACGGCCAGCTCGATGCGCTGCAGCTGACCGGCGGTCACACCACGAAGACACCGATGTTCCTGATGCGGGGCGCGTCGCCGCTCGTCGAGCTCTTCGGACGCGAACGGAATCCACTCCGCCGCTTCGCGCTGACACTCGGCGCCAAGCTCATGATGCGGCACTACCCCTTCGAGGAAGGGTTCTTCATGCCGCTCGCGCGCCGCTTCCGCGCCGCCGTCGACCTGCCGATCATGTTGCTCGGCGGCGTGAACGAGCAGGCGACGATGGAGCGCGCGCTCAGCGAGGGCTTCGAACTGCTGGCCCTCGGGCGCGCGCTCATCCGTCAACCCGATCTCGTGCAGCGAGTGGCCGCCGGAAACTTCGACGGCTCACTCTGTACCCACTGCAATCGGTGCGTCGCCTACGTCGGCCACGCCCCGACTACATGCCCGTTGCGGTAGGTTAGACTGCGGCCGAGCCGCGTTCGCCGGTGCGGATGCGGACGGCTTCTTCGACCGGCAGGATGAAGATCTTGCCGTCGCCGATCTTGCCCGTTTTCGCCGTGTTCATGATCGCGGCGACCGCGGCGGCGGCGTGCGAGTCGTCGACCAGGATTTCGATTTTGATCTTCGGGAGGAAGTCGACGACGTACTCCGCGCCTCGGTACAGCTCGGTGTGGCCCTTTTGGCGACCGAACCCCTTCACTTCCGAGACGGTCATGCCTTGGATGTTCTCCTTCGCGAGGGCTTCTTTCACCTCGTCGAGCTTGAACGGCTTGATGATGGCTTCGATCTTTTTCACGTCGGCTCCTTCGCGCCTGGAAGCTAGTGGTTCCTGTGATGACTGCTGACAGCAATCCGAATGCCACGGGCGGGCTCCGCGCGAATGCACGCCGACGTGGAGATGCCGCGTTCGGGGTTCCGCAATGCTGCTACTCGGGACGGCACTGACGCCGAAAGAGGCAGTCAGGGCCAGCGATAGGACGCGAGATCCGGGTCGTCGCCCTGGCGCGCCGCGATCCCGAGCGCCGCGGGCAGGGCCAGACCCCACGTCACCGCCAACGACAGCAGGCTCGGCCAGAGCTCAGGGTGCAGCGTGACGACGCCCAGGCGCCGGCCACAGAGAAACGCAAGCGGACCACCGAGCAGCCCGAAGAGCACCGCGCGCTCGGGCCGGCCCTTCATCCAGCGGAGGCCGAAGTGGAACGTGATCGCGAACTGCGCCCAGATCAGCGTGAGCCAGGGCGGCGGCAGCCAGGACGCGCCCCTGCCGGCGAAGTCCGCCATCGTCCCGGCCGTGAAATGCAGCGTGCCGAGGCCGATCTGGGTCGTGTCGACGACCAGGCCGATCGCCGCCGTCGCGAGGATGAGCGCGATCGCGTCGGACCGCCGCCGCACCAGGGCCACGTGCACCAGCACCGGGACAACCCCGAGCAGCGTGCCGAGCCACGGATGGCCCCACGCCGCGCCGAGGATGCACGCGAACCACCCGGCTTCGTAGAGGACGTAGTTGAGGACGCGCGGGCTCACGCGGCCTGCCTGCGGGGCAATTGGGTGAGCCTGCGGCTCAATCGCGTGCCCCTGCGGGTCCATTGCGTGACCCTGCGGGTCAATCGAGGCGTGAGCGCACCAGGCGGGTGAACCAGTTGACGACCGGCACGTGGTCGTAGACCGCTTCGCCGAGGTCGAAGTAGTCGCGCTCCTCGAAGATGCGGTCGCGGACCTTCAGGTGGCTGACGCCCTGGAAGCGCCGCGCTTCGCTACCGTCGGCGTTCACCATCACCATGGTCCAGAAGACGGCCGCCTGCCCCGGTTGGAGGATCTCGTCGGTGATCTCGAAGTGCGCGCCCGCGGAGACTTCGGCGAAGTGCGCGAAGTAGCGCTGCAGATCCGGCAGCCCGCGCACGGTCGAGATCGGGTCCCGGAACGCGACGTCCTCGGTGTAGAGCTGGTCGAGGTTGGCGGCGAGCTCGGGACCGATCTTCACGAAGCGCGCTTTGAACTGCTCGACCATGGCGCGCGTGCGCTCGAGGGTGGCGTCGGTTGCGAGCGCGGGTGTGGCGGCGACCAGCGCTAGGAGACTGAGGGCGCCGAGGATGCGTGCGAGCGGTCGTTCATGCATGGCACCGCCTTACCCCATCTCACGCAACCGGCCGAGCGCGCCCCTGCCCGCAGTATTCGTCGCCTTGCGGCAGCAGTCCCGCAGGCTTAGGTTACATGTAACCAAAGCGTCACCATGTCCTCGCCCTCCAAAAGCCCAAGTCGCCGCCGCAAGCCCCCGAGCTCACGTGCCAAGGTGCAGGCCCATCGTCAGCGCCTGCGCGCCCAAGGGCTTCGACCGATTCAAATCTGGGTGCCCGATGTGCGTTCGCCGAGGTTCGTCGCGCAGGCCTTGCGACAGTCGCGGTTGGTCGCTGCGAGCGCCCATGCTGGCGACGATCAGGCTTTCATCGACGCGCTGTCGAGCGGGCACATCCGTTGAAACGTGGCGAGGTGTGGACCGCCTCGGGAGGAGCGGACTACGCGGGCAAATCGCGGCCGATCGTGATCGTCCAAGATGATCGCTTCAGCGCGACCAGCTCGGTCACGATCTGCGCACTGACGAGCGATCCGACGGATGCGCCGTTGATTCGCCTTGCCGTCGAGCCTAGCGAGACGAACGGCCTCACCACCACGTCGCGTCTGATGGTCGATCAGGTGACGACCATGCCCAAACCGAAGCTCGGGCGCCGAATCGGGAAACTCGCCGACGACGACATGGTGCGGCTGAACCGAAGCCTCATGATCTTCCTCGGCCTCGCGGGATGACGAGGCAAATCGACATTCACGCCTAGCCGGCCCGCCGTGTCCTAGTTCCGATTCGACCGGCGGCTGCAATTGATCGCCCCCGAATGAGACCCCTCTCGGGAGGACCTCGGGTAGGTCGAAATTGGGAACGGCGGCTTCACCGCCCGCAGCTTCGCGTGGTACCGTCCCGCCATGTCCACGCCCACCGGGATCGAAACGCCCGACCGCTCGCTTCCGACGGAGTTCGCGTCGTCGCGAGAGCGCGTGGCGGAACGGCTCGCGGCGGCCGACATCGTACTCGCCGTACTGCACGGCTCGCGAGCGCGCGGCCAGGGGCATCCCCGCAGCGACCTCGACGTCGGCCTCCTTGCCTCTGACGGGCGGCCTCTCTCCTACGGAGAGATGGGCCTCCTCGCGGCGGATCTGTCGCCCCTGCTGTCGCACGAGGTCGACATCAGCGACCTCGCGACTCCAGACGCAATCTTCCGGTACGAAGTGGCCAGATGCGCGCGGATCCTCTTCGAGCGTAGGCCAGGAACCTTCGCCGACTTTGTCGCGAAAGCGCTGATCGACTACTGCGACATCCAGCGCTTCATCCCCGAGCTGGTCGCGGGCGTGGCGCGACGGGCTCAGCGCGACGCCGCTGCGACGCGAGGAGCCACGACGTGAGCGGCGAGGTTCTGGCGCGCAAGATTGCCGCCATCCGTGGTCGCACGGCTCGCGTGAGGGAGCTCACGCCGCCGACCGTCGCAGAGTTTCTTTCCCGGCGTACGGAAGCCGAAGCGCTGATTCTCAATCTTTACCTCGCGCTGCAGGAATGCAGCGACCTCGCGCTCCATCTCGTGGCCGACCTCGGCCTCGGCATTCCCGGCGAGCCTCGCGCAGCCTTCGAGGCCCTCGCGCGCGCGGGAGTGTTGTCGGCTGACCTTTCGCGCAAGCTCGGCGCGTCCGTAGGGCTGCGCAACCGCATCGCCCACGAGTACGGGGGGCTGGACATGGGCAAGGTGTACGACGCGGTGATCCGCGACCTCGGAGACCTGGAAGAATTTGCCGCGGCGGGCGCGAGGGTGGGGCTGAAGGGCGTGTGAAGCTCGCGACCCGGCATGCTCACGAGCTGGGGCATCCGCTCAGCCCATGCATGCCACCGCTTCAGCGCATCTCCCGCAGCCGTCGGAGCGCGCCCCAAAAAAGCAGCGGTAGCATCAGGTGCACGCCGATCATCGGCGGCCAGCCGAAGACGTACATGAGATTGTTGAGCGTGACGTCGCCGCCGAAGGGGCCGCCGCCGAACGCGAGGCCGCGCACGCCTGCCATCGGCCCGAACGCCGACGGCAGGAAGAAGAGCCAGCCCGTCACGAGCGACGACCAGAGCAACACGCGCGATTGCCGGCGCGACAGCCGGAGCTGGCCGCCGATCGCGCCGATGCCGATCAACAGCAGGCCCTGCGTCAGGCCCTCCATGTGCGCCATGCGCCAGCCGCGCTCGTCGCCGGGAATGTCGACCGGCACGTTCCCCGGGATCGGCCAGAGCACCATCGCCTTCAAGAGAAAGAAGAAGAACACCCAACCGACGAGGATGCTGCCGAGCAGAAGCCCGGCCCCGTTCACGATCAGGATCTGGCGCTCGCGTTCGTTCATGGCAGGGCCTCACTCGGCATGAGATGGATGCGGCGCGTGTCGAGCCGCAGCAGTCCGGGCTCGTCGCGCTCGTAGAGCTCGACCCATTCGCGCACCCATACCGGGTCCGCGACGCGGGCCGGGTCGTGCCACGGGAGCAGGCTTTCGAGCATGGTCGGGAGACACGCGAAGAAGACGCGCGTCATGAGGAGCTTCAACGCGACGCGCGTCTGCCACCGACCCCAGAGCCCGTCTTCTTCGAGCAGCATGACGTAGGCCTGTCGTGTCCGGCGCAGCGTGTGCCACAGGGCATGGGCGAGCCCGCGGAGACGCTGCGGATAGCTCCCGACGACGGCGCGATACACGTCGTAGGCGGCGCGCTTGTGCTCGACCTCCTCGACGAAGTGCCAGAGAACGAGCGAGCTCACGCTCGGATCGGCGTCGCGAAAGAAGAAGCTGCGGTGGCGAACCAGCATGTGGCCGATCGCGAGCGCCATCGTCTCGAAGCCGGCGGCATAGGCGAGGCGAAACGCGAGCGGCTGCCGCTTCAGGTGCGCATAGTCGTCGACGAGCGTCTGCTCGTACTCGCGCAAGCGCTCGTAGCCGCGCGCCAGCAAGAGATCGTTGAAGCGGCGATGCTGCTTGTAGTGATGCGCTTCCTGGCCGCAGTAGGCTTTGGCTTCGGCGCGTAGTTCCGGGTCGTCGATCCGCGGGATCGCCTCGCGGATCGCGTCGATCAGGAACGGCTCGAGGTACGGCATCAGCAGCGAAGCCGCGTTCACGACCTGGCTCCACTCAGGCCGTCGGGTGTTCCAATGCGGCGCAAGGTCGTCCGTGTAGGCGAATTGCACCTTGCGAACGCGAAGCGGAGCGCGCGAGCTCATCTTCCGACCATGACGCAATGAGCCGCGCCCCGTCCATGGGAACACGCGACAACTTCGTGGTGGCGTGCGTCAGCGCACTTTCTCCTTGACGGGCGCACACGCACCATCGTAGCCCCCTCCAGTGCCGACGGGTCTCGCGCGCGGTCGCGTCGTCGAGATCCGACCAATGTCGTTCAACCTTTGCCCCCTTCGAAGGAGGACTACGTCATGCGGAGTTTCAGAACGTTCGTCGCGCTCGCGGCGATCACCGCGATCTCACTCGCTCCGGCCGTTGCCCGTGCACAGAGCTTCGCGCTCGATCCAGCATCCAACACGCTCGCGCTCCTCGGCGCGGGACCGTCGAACGTCTTGCTGCCTGCCGGTCCCGTTGGGCCCGGCCCCTTGCCGCTTCCGGTCGTCGGCTTCACGACCGCCGACCTCGGTCTGCTGGCAGGCGACGCCATCGACGCGCTCAGCTTCGGCGACGAATTCGCCGCCGGCACGATCTATTTCAGCGTCAGCCGCGGCTCGCTGAGCTTCCCCGGGTTCTTCACGCCCGACGTGTTCTCCGAGGTCGGCGGCGTCCCGATCGGCTTCCAACCCGATGCCTCGAGCGACATCTTCTCGAGTTTCGATCCGGCGGGCGTGCCGCCGGGGTTCAACAGCCAAGTACTCGACGGCAACGGCCTCCTGCCGCTCGCACCGCTGACTACCTACGCGGGCTTCGGCATGGGGCTCTCCGAGCTGAACGCGCTGCCGGGCCCACCGTTCAACGACCAGATCGCCGACTTCGACTGGGCCCTTCCTGGTCGGGCGCGCCTCTTCAGCGTCGTCTATTTCTCCCTGGCGCCTGGCTCACCGACCCTGACACCCGGCGCGAACCCGAACTTCATCTTGGGCGCGGAGCCGGGCGACATCCTCGGCAGCTCGGTCGGAACGTTCTCGTTCCACTTCATTGCCGTCCCGGCTGCGGTCAACGGCTTGATCTCGGGCGGGCCCGGCTGTGCGCCACCGGCCTGTGACGACATCGATGCCATCGCCTATGGCGGCGTCTTCCTCTTCTCGCTGGCAGCGGGCTCCCCGACGCTGCCGCTCATTCCCGGCGGTCCGGCCGACGTGCTCAACATGTTCAGCGGTTCGCCGCCGACGGTCGCCTTCCCAGCGGTGGCGCTCGGCCTCGCTCCGGGTGACGACGTGAAGGGTCTCGAGACCCTGGTCAATCCGTGCGCGGTGCCGCCCGCGTTCGATCCGCCCGACGCCGACGGCGTTGGGGGTTGCGACAATTGCCCCGGCGTCTTCAATCCCGGCCAGGAAGATTCCGACGGCGACCTCGTCGGTGACGTCTGCGATCCGTGCACCGACACGGACGTCGATGGCCTCGGCAATCCCGGATTCCCGAACTTCTGCCCAACCGATCTCTGTCCCTTCACCCCGGGGCCGAACGGCGACGGCGATCTCGATGGCGTCGGCGACATTTGCGACAACTGCATCGCGATTCCGAATCCCAGTCAGGCCGATGGCGATTTCGACGGCTTCGGCGACGCATGCGACACCTGCACGGACATCGACGGCGACGGCTACGGCCTCATCACCGACACCGGCTGCCTCGGGGTCGACAACTGCATCTTCGCCTTCAACCCGGCGCAGACCGATGGGGACGCCGATACGGTCGGCGATGCCTGCGACAACTGCCTCATCGTCCCGAACCCCGGCCAACAGGATCCCGATGCCGATTTCTTCGGCACCGCCTGCGACAACTGCCCGGTCGACTTCAACCCCGGGCAAGGCGACGGCGATGCGGATCTGGTCGGTGACGCCTGCGACATCTGCACGGCCGGCGTCGGCATGACAAAGGCGCAGCTGAAACTCGGAAAGCTGCTCGCCCCGGCTGGCGACGATCAGCTGCAGCTGCAAGGCAACATGAGCTTCCCGGGCCTCACCTTGCCGCTCCCGCCGCTCTCGGTGCATTTGCTCGGCATGCGCGTCCAGATCATCGACATCGGGAACGGCAGCACGGTGCTGCTCGATCACACGATCACCGGCGGCGTCGTCCCGAACCTCTGCGCCATCAAGGACGGCTGGAAAGCGAACGGCCCGCTCACGAGCGAGAAGTTCGGGACCAAGACCAACTCGATTCCGCCGACGTGTCTCCCGGGATCGGCGCTCGGCATCGGTCAGGCCCAAGCCCAGGACAAGACCGCCAAGAGCAAGGGCGGCAGCTTCAAGGTGAAGGGCAAGAACGGCACCTACGCCCCGGCGGTCGGACCGTTCCGTATGAGCATCGTGCTCGGCGGCGCCTTCGAGGCGGCGGTCGGGCAATGCGCACAGCACACCTTCCCCGCACCCAACTGCGTGGTCGGCGGCGGCGGCGCGAAGATCAAGTGTAAGTGAACGGACGCGCGCGCTGACTGCGGTCAGCGCGCGGGCGACAACGGGGGTTGGGGCTTTGGCTCCGACCCCCGTTGTGCATTGACCGAGAGGCGCGTCACGCATGACGACGTCGAGCGGATCCCTGAGCCGATACGTGCAGCGAGCTCTGTGGTTGGGCGTCGCTCTGCCGGTGGTCGCCCAAGCGTTTCGCATCGACCGCACGATCGAGCGCAGGGTCATGATTGCGTGTGCGCCGACGTCCGCCTCCGCGACGCCGCCGCACGCGAGGGATGTCAGGTCTTCCCCGCGCACGGAATCTCACATCCACCGACCTCGAGGGTCTCATCGGTATCCAGATCGAAACGCGCGGCGATCACGCATCGCTGCCGGGAGGAGACCGACATGAGGCTCGTGGTTCGTGGCATGGCCAGTGCAGAAGTGGTGCGGATTCGGGAGGGCGGCAGCGATGCCAACGGGCAACCGGCGCTGACGCGCGTCGCCGAGGGGCTGGCAAATCCCTGCCGGCATTGTCTCGGCTTGATCGCGCCGGGCGACGAGAAGCTGGTGTTGGCGCATCGGCCGTTCGCGACGTCTCAACCCTACGCCGAAGTCGGACCCATCTTCCTGCACAAGGAAGCGTGCCCGCGCTACGACGGCGATGCGCTGCCGGCGTGGTTCGATTTCATGGATCCCGCGCTCGTCAGGGGCTACGGCGCCGATGATTGGATCCGCTACGAGACGGGCGACGTCGTCCCCGGCACCGAGCTCGCCGCCGCCTGCCGCCGCATCCTCGCCGACGCGACGATCGCGTACGTGCACATCCGATCGAAGTACAATTGCTTCCAGTGTCGGGTGGAGCGGGGCTGAGCCTCGTGCGACTTACAGACCGAGGGCCTCTGGGGCATACCCGGCGCGCACCAGCGCGCGGTGCATCGCCGCGACGACACGCGGGTCGTCGACGTGCGGCTGCACCGGCACAGGTGGCGCCACGCGCATCTGCGCTGCGAGCGCGGCCGTCGCGCGCCCCGCGAGGTTTTCACAGATCTCGTAAACGCCCCCGGCGCCCTCTTCGAGCCGATTGTGCGCGACGAGGATGCTGCGGATGGCGGCGACGATCGCCGGAGTCGGCGACGGCACCAGCAGGGCCGCCAACGCGCCGTGGTCGAGTCGGAGGCGAGTCGCCATCGCCAAAGGCTCACCCTCGCGGGCACGCCGCGCCGCGGGAAGCAGAATCTTCTCCTCGATGCCGATGTGACGCAGCAGACCGCGGCGGAACTCGTCGTACGCCGTCAGGTCGATCGCTTCCGGCCGCTCGACGGCGCGACAGAGCGCCGCCTCGAGGCGCTCGTGGTCCGCGGCCAGGTACGTCGTGATCGGGCCCGGCACGTGCTCGAAGGTCGGACCCGCGCTCCTCATCGGCGGAGCCCGAGGAGCCGCGGTCCGAGAAACGCGAGCCACACCGTCGCACCGACGAGCCAGAGCCCGGCGGCCCACGCCAGTGGCGGACCTTGCGTCCGGCGCGGCAGCGCCGTCAGCAGGAAGCCCATCGCGAGCGCCATCATGAAGCCCTGCATCATCACTTGGCCGTGCAGGAAGCCCGAGAACGTCGCCGTGATCCCGAGCGTGTACAGCCACCAGTGCCCGACCCCGACCCATCCGAGCAGGACGGCGAGCGGAAAGAAGATCCGGAACGGCTCACGCCGCCACTGACTGACCGCGGCCCTTCCGAGCGGGGCCGCGAGCGGCGGAATCGTCGCGGCAGCGATGGCGGCTGGCATACCGACGGCACGCTGCACCAGCCGTACCAACCGTCGGGCGTCACTGGCGCGGGTGCGTGCCGCGCGCGGCCCACGATCTTCGCAATCCTAGGAATTCCACCGCCGCCACTTTCTCGAATTCGACATCGAATGGCGTGGTGCGGCGCGGATCTTCCGCCTGCGAGCGGCGCTCACTGAGGGAACGGTGATTGCTATCTTTTCGGCAGGGGCGGCAGTCCACGCGATCACCAACCCCGCCCGGTGAAGGAGGAATTGTCATGGCCGATTTCCTTTCCGCGTACTCGATTCAGAACTGGCTGGAGTCCTGCCCGCAGGGCTATCTCGAAGGCACCGTCTTCGGTCATCACCCGGGCGAGCAAGAAATCGAGTTGCTCAAGAGCAACGAGGTCCTGCACGAAGACGCGATCCGGACCACCGTCCAGCTCGTGGTCGGCGAACGCTGCGCGCTCGCGGCGTCGTCCGGTCTCATCAACAGCGCGCCGGACGAGGCCAGCAAGCGTTTCCTCGCCACGCAGACGCTCGACGAGGCGCGGCACGTGGAGGTCTTCACGCACCGCCTGTTCGATCTCGGCGTCCGGAAGGACGAGCTCGAGGATACGATCGACCGCTACGCGAATCCCAATCTGGTGAAGTTCGCGGGCGTCCTCCTCGAGAAGGTCGACAAGAAGGACTTCGTGGCCGGCGTGGTCGGGCAGAACATCGTCCTCGAAGGCATGGCCTTCAGCGTGTTCGAGATGATGTACGCCTTGAACCAGGACATGAATCCCAAGTTCGCGCACACGCTCTCGGGCACGATCGCCGACGAGCGCCGCCACGTCGGCTTCGGCGAGAACCGCATCGGCTCGCTCATCAAGGAGCATCCCGAGCAGCGCAGCGCCATCGAGCAGATGCAGAAAGACATGTCCTATTTCATGCTCGCGACGTTCGCCGACGCCTTCCGCAACAACCAGGCGGCGGCCGAGATGGAACGCATCGGACAGGAGCGCAGCCACACGCGGTTTCACGGCTCCGACCTCGGGACGCTCGACCCCGAAGAAATGGAGCAGTTGCTGTCGACCACCGTCCTGAAGGAGTTCAAGAGCCGCCTCGGCCGGATCGGTCTCGAGTATCAGACCCCCCCGCGGCCGTGAGCGACGTCCACGACCTCGACCCGCAGGCCTTTCTCGAGGAGGTGCACTCCTTCGAGTTCTGGTTCCAGGCGGTGGAAGGCTACCTGTCCGGAACGACGTGGGGTCACCAACCCGACGCCGTCGAGGCCCCGATGTCGGAGCAGGACCGTGATCGCCTGATCACGGTCCTCTGCAACTACTGCGTCGGCGAAACCGCTGCGCTCGAGGGCGCGAGCGGTCTCATCGTGATCGCGCCGAATCGGCTCGCCAAGGTGTTCTTGTCGACGCAGGTCGCCGACGAGGGCCGCCACCTCGAGGTGTTCTACCACCGCATGCGCGATCTCGGCGTCGGCGACCCCGAAGCCGAGGTCGAGCGCCGCGCCAGCCGAAGCCTGCAGACGTTCCGTCACCGGCTGCTCGAGCTCGTCGCCAGCAAGGACTGGGAAGCCGCCATCTTCGCGCAGAACGTGATCCTCGAATCGCTCGAGTCCGCCGTCTTCCAAGATCACGCGCGCGCGGCCGATCCGGTGACGGCGGAGATCCTCCGCGGGGTCGTGAAGGACGAGCGGCGCCACATCGGCTTCGGCGAGAACGAGCTCGGCCGCCGCATCGCCGCCGCGCCGCACATCCGGGCGCGCATCGGTCGCATCAAGACCGAGCTGGATCATCTTGTCCTCGAGGCGCTCGAGGAGACGACGCTCCTGCTCGGCATGCCCCGCGACGAGCACGAGCGCCTCGGCCGCGCCTATCTCGAATCGGTCGATCGGCTGGGGTTCGGATTGTGAACGACGGCGCGCCGCTCACCGACGCCGCCGCCGCCGCGCCACCGGAGAGCGACGGCCAGCCCGAACGCCAACGCTTCGTCCTCGACGACACCGGCTTCGACGAGGTCCCGAAGAAGTACCGGCGCTTCTACCGCAAGTGGAAAGGCGCCGGTGACCACCTGGCGCCGAACGAGGTCATCTGTCCGGTCTGCAAGGTCGTGATCCGCTCGAGCCGCACGCTCCGGCCCGGCGATCGCGTGTATTGCATGCCCTGCATGTCGCGCTTGATCGTCGTGCGGAACGAAACGACGGGCGTGCTCGAGGCGCTCGTCTCCTATTGAAGCGACGCGCTCGCGTGTCGGCACGGGCGGGGGAGGTACCCGCGACGACACGACGAGGCGCGGCAAGCACGGTCGTCGCTGCGACGACCGACGGCGTCAGACCGCGGGTGCTCGGTGCGGCTTCGTGGCGGAAGCCGACGGCTGCCCGCCGATCCTCGGAACGAACATCGGAACGCTGCGACGGTAGGCGGCGTAGGACGCCCCGTGCGCGGCCTCCAGATCGCGCTCCTCGAACCGGATCGCCACCAGGATGTACGCGGTGGTCATGACTGCGAAGAAGAGGTGCGCCGCCGTCATCGTCGGCGCCGCCCAGAACGCGAGGAACCACCCCACGTACAAGGGATGCCGGATGTGCCGGTACGGTCCCGGCATCGTGAACTTCAGGTCCGTGTAGGGCCGTCCCCGCAGGAAGAGCCACACCTGGCGCAGGCCGAACAGGTCGAAGTGGTTGATGAGGAACGTGGTGACGAGCACCGTCACCCAGCCGAGCGCGAACACCGCATAGAGGGTGGCGCGCGCCGCGGGGTTCGTGACGTCCCATACGGTGCCGCCGACCGGCCGCCACTGCCAGAACAGGATCAGCAGCGCGAGGCTCGAGGCCAGCACGTAGAGACTACGCTCGGCCGCCGTCGGCACCACCCGCGTCACGATTTTCTTGAACCACGGGCGCGCCATGACGCTGTGCTGGAGGGCGAACAGGGCGAGCAAAGCGCCGTCGATCAGCAGTGCCAGGGCGACGGAATCGGTCGGCACGCCGTCGATCGTGACCGGCACTCCGAAGCCACCCACGAACCCGATCGCGTAGAGAAACGTCCCGAAGAACAACGCGTAAGAGACAACCCCGAAGAGAAACACCGTCCATCGTGTGATCATGATGCGGCTCCTTTCTTCTGCCATGAGGGCGCTACCTTTCGGGTAGCCGCGGCTACCTCGGCCCTCAGCGCGGCCGATCATCATCGCGCGGCAACCCTGCGACAACGCTCCGCTACGCCGTTTTCCTTAGCCGGAACGCCGACAGCTGCCCGCAACGCCGGCCGGCTTGCTCCGGCGGTGCTCCCATGCTGCAAGCTGCATCGACATGGACGTGATCTCGGATGTGCTGCGCGTGATCCGCTTGTCCGGCGTCGTCGTCTTCCACACCGAGCTGACGGCGCCCTGGGGGCTCTCCGTCCCGCCCGCGTCCGGGCTTGGTGCGCTCCTGCAGCTCGAGACGCGGCGCCTGATCCCGTTTCACGCGGTCGCGGCGGGCAGTTGCATCTCACGTCTCGACGGCATCGAGCGCCTCGCCGAGGGCGACGTCGTCATGTACCCGCACGGCGACGCCCACGTGCTGGCGAGCGACGAAACGATCGCGCCGACGCCGGTCGGGGGGTTGCTGCCGCCGCTTTCGCCCGAGCAATTGGCCGTCGTACGCCACGGTGGCGGCGGATCGATGACCCGGCTCGTCTGCGGCTTCGTCCATTGCGACGAAGGCGTCTTCAATCCGCTCGCCGCCGGTCTGCCGAAAGTGCTGTGCGGGCGGAGCACCGGACGCAGGCCGAACCCACTCCACGGATTGTTGCAGCTCGCGCTGTCGGAGGCCGCGGCCCCGCGCCCCGGCACGACGACCCTGCTCACGCGCCTCACCGAGCTCATGTTCGTCGAGGTGCTGCGCACGTTCATGGAGTCGTTGCCCGCGGAACCGACGGGCACGACGCCATCGGGCGCGAAGCCATCGGGCGCGAAGCCATCGGGCGCGAAGCCATCGGGCGCGAAGCCATCGGGCGCGAAGCCATCGGGATGGTTCGCCGGACTCCGCGATCCGTTCGTCGGACGCGCGCTGCAACAGCTCCACGCCGCGCCGGCTCGGCACTGGACCGTCGACGAGCTCGGCCGCACCGTCGGCCTCTCGCGCTCGGCGCTCGTCGATCGCTTCAACGCGCTCATCGGTCAGCCTCCGATGACCTACCTCACGCACTGGCGGATCCAGCTCGCGACCCAGATCCTGCGCGACTCGCACGCGAGCGTCGCCGACGTCGGATCGCAAGTCGGCTACGCATCCGAGACGGCATTCAATCGCGCGTTCCGTCGCGTCGTCGGGCTACCGCCGGCGGCGTGGCGACGGCAAGCAGCGCGCTGACACCCCGTCGTTGGGTACGGTCTCAGCTCGATTCTCGCGGCAGCGATTGGTGGTGGCAGCCGGCGGGCGGGTCGGGGATGCCTCCTACGGTCGCGCGGTCTCCGCCACCCAGCGCATACAACCTGCCGCTGCCTCTCTGACCGGCGCACACGCGAGCTGGCGCTC
>Ga0163144_10000311_pt1 | contig 112162 bp, 102 predicted proteins | sample OliLak19BULKMAT1_FD_123175 | JGI IMG/M metagenome (GOLD analysis project Ga0163144, IMG submission 123175) | Freshwater microbial mat bacterial communities from Lake Vanda, McMurdo Dry Valleys, Antarctica - Oligotrophic Lake LV.19.BULKMAT1 | ecosystem: Environmental > Aquatic > Freshwater >...
CGAACCCGAGAAAAAAGCCGAAGCAACCAAGGGCACCTAGCCAGTCGTTGCAAGGCCCACGAAGGAAGCAATCCCTTAACGATTCATGTACGGCGCTAGCACCGCTGGCACTTCAAACGAACCATCTTCCTTCTGGAAGTTTTCCATAATCGCAATAAGTGTGCGGCCCACAGCAAGGCCCGAGCCATTGAGCGTATTTAACAGGCCCACTTTTTTATCACTGGTCCGACGATAGCGAATCGAAGCGCGGCGCGCTTGGTAGTCGCTAAACATACTGCAACTAGAAATTTCCATGTATGCATTGGAGCCTGGAGACCAAACTTCAATGTCATACGTTTTGGCCGAGCCAAATCCCGTGTCGCCACCGCAAAGTAAGACAATCCGGTAAGGGATTTTTAAAAGCTGCAAAATCCGCTCTGCATCTGCAGTAAGGGCTTCGAGCTCCTTCTCTGCAGTCTCTGGAGTAGTAAATTTTACCAATTCGACTTTATTGAATTGGTGTTGCCGCTTCAGACCCTTGGTGTCCTTGCCGTAACTGCCTGCTTCCGAACGGAAACACGGCGTGTACGCGCAATACATTTTGGGGAGCTTTTCTTCGTCTAAGATCTCTTCGCGGTGATAGTTGGTAACAGGAACTTCCGCGGTTGGAATGAGGAAGTAATCAAACTTCTCAATCCGAAAAACATCTTCTTCAAATTTAGGCAATTGCCCAGTGCCATGCAGTGTGGAGCGATTTACCAAAAACGGCGGCAGCACTTCTTCGTACCCATGCTTGGAGTGGGTATCGAGCATAAAGCTAATCAGCGCGCGCTCAATCTTGGCCGCTTTACCCTTAACAAAACAAAACCGTGCGCCCGTTACTTCGCCCGCTTTTTTGAAATCCAACAGGCCTGCGGCCTCGCCGATTTCATCGTGTGTCTTGGGCTTAAACGAAAACTTAGGGATATCGCCCCATTTGCGGATTTCTTTATTATCGTCGGCAGATTTGCCGGCCGGCACCGACGAGTGCAGCACGTTAGGCAATTCCAAAAGGCGCTGCTCAGAGCGCGCTTGGAACTGATTTACCTGCTCGTCGAGTTCTTTGATCTTTTGGGCGACGGACTTCATGCTGTCCATCAAAACGGTGGCGTCTTGCTTGGCTTTTTTTAGCGCGGCAATTTGCTCAGAAGCTTTGTTTCTCTCAGCTTTGAGAGTTTCGACTTCTTGGATTTTTTTGCGGCGGGACTCGTCTTCAGCGACCATCTCTTTCAAAACCGGAATCAGGTCCGCGCGATTACGTCGGTTGAGGGAGTCTTCAACTATTTGTGGCTGGGAAACGGCTAACTTTAAATCAATCATTGCTCAATTCGCATCTTCTGAAGCATTCCCTTAATAGTGGCGGTGTCTCGGGCATTCGGGTTTTGCTTCAAGTACTTCTCAAAAATTTCAGCGCCTTCTTTATCCCGTTGTTGAGCATAGTACACATACCCAAGTTCGCGTTGCAACTCAGGGTCTGCAGGGTCCAACTCGAGCGCCAATTTAATAGCCCCTTCCGCGCCCTCCACCTTCATTTGTGCACGATAAGAACGGGCTAGGAGCAGGTACGCCCTCACTTTTTCAAAGCGGTATTCGGGGGCTTTTTTCAGGGACGGTAAATTGGTCACCTTAGAGAGTTCACGAACGGCGTTATCGAACTTTTGGAACTGCATATAGAGTTCTGCTAATTCGAGAATGTACTTATAGTTTTGCGGATTATTCGCGACTTCCTTTTCCATCGAGGTAATCGCCAGAGCATCCTGCTTCTTCACGAGATGAATACGAGAGAGGTATTCATGCGCGCCCGGGTAGGTCGGCGCCAAACCAATGAGGAAGTTCAACACTTCCTCTGCCTGGTTGTACTTGCGCATTTTAAACAACAGGTCCGCTGCGCGATAAAATCCTTCGGCGTTGCGGCGGTCCAGCAGGGCCGCTAACCGGTATTCCGCCACTGCGCGGTCTAATTGCCCAACAGCTTCTAGCGATTGAGCAAGCGACATTCTCACTCGGCTACTACGGTTATCTAAGTCGAGAGCTCGGTGGTAGTGGGAAACTGCTTTGCGGAATTCGCTGCTGGCCGTGAAGATCTCGCCCATTACCCAGTGCAAGTCTGGGCTGTCCGGATCTTTCTCCAAAAGCGAATTCATAAATTTAATCGCAAACGTGCGATCGTGCTGCGAAGCTTTTAAGCGCAACCAAGCCGCCAGCGCCTCGGTATTCTTGGGGTCAGCGATATAGGCTTTATAGAAGAACCCTTCGGCTTCCTTTTCCCCGCCCTTGCGGAACTTCAGTCGTAAAAGGCCTGCGTAGTAAAGAACTTCCGAATTGGTCGGATCTAACTGCGCGGCTTTCAGAAACTCATTCAGCGACTCGTCGACATCCTGCTTTTTGTAGAAGTATTTACCCAAAGCGATATGCGGCGCCGCGCTTTCGGGATCTAAGAGCAGTGCTTGATTGAGCAATTTAAAGGCTCGCTCAAAACCGTACTGCTCCGACTCGAGTAACCCCAACTTGATATAGCCTTCGGCAGCTCGGGGATCGTGGCGGATGGAACGTTGGTAATAGACCATCACTCTGCGGAAATCGTCATAAGAGTCAGCGGTTTTCTCGGTCGCATCCCCGAGATCGATTAGTCGCTTAGAGTTATCTGGCTCCAAGATATAGGCAGCTTGGTAGAACCGGAGTGCTTCTTTAAATTTGCGCTGCTTAATCAGGCCCTCGCCTTGGTCGGCGAAATAAGGACTACGAAATTCAGTTTCCAGAGCGAGTGTTTCAAGCGCTTTGCGATTTAAATCTAGTCCAGAAGTCTTGGCCTTAAGATCAGAACCTGGGTTCTCAGTGTAGAAATAAGCCAGGCGGTAAGCTTTTTGGGCGTCGTCTTTCTTTCCCAGGCGCTCATTTAGCTCGCCCAATTGAAAGTAGGCTTGTGCCGCGACATCTAACGTCGTAAAGCGCGCCAATCGAGCACAAGTTTCCATTAAGCCCTTGGCCTCTGGAAACTGCCCGACGGCGGCAGCTACCTTGCCCAAAACAAAATAGGATTTTGGATGTAAGGGATTAAGCTTCAGCGCCTCAAGCGCTTGTTCCTGCGCTACGTTTAGCTCGCGTAACTCCAGCGCCGTACGCGCAAAGAAATACCGCGCGCGGATATTATTCGGATCGGTTTTCACAGCATCTGCCAAAACTTGGCGAGCCTCTTTCAAGGCGCCGCTGTGGTAGTGCAACTCACCGACGAGTAGGTAGTTGTCTGCAGAATTAGGATCCGTCTCGGCAGCACTCAATGCGGCTTCCTTGGACTGCTCCAAGTCGCCCAGGCCGAGATACATAATTGCTTCAACGCGGTACAGGGCACTCGAATGCGGATCAAGCTTGCGCCCTTGCGAAATTAAACTCTTAATTTTGGTAACGGCAGCTTCGGGTTCTTTATCAACCGCGAGCGCTCGTGCCTGGACATAGGCCAAGCGAGAGATCACATCGAGATTTTGCGGCTCCCAGCTTTGCGCTTCAACAAGGACTTGGGCAGCACCTTGATAGAATAGCTCGGTATCATTTCGAATCCAGTCATCCGCTTCGTCGATGAGCGAGCGGATTTTGTCGTCTTTCGCACTGGTTTCTTGAAGCGCTTCGCGACGGACGGATTCCCATTCGCTATCGTCATCTAAAGTTTGAACTGGCTCGTCGATTAACGACATGAGCGCCAGTAAAATCAACGCGCACGAACCAATCACCAAAAACTGTTTGCGACGGCTATGGCCCTTAAACCGGCGAGCAAATTGGGGGGCTTCGTCTTCTGTTAATCGCCCTGCCGACTCCACTACTTGTCCGTCCTGCATCGGAGCAGACAGCGGGCCTGCTTCTATTTGCGGGGGCTCCGGGGATTCGTCATCAGTAGATTCCTCGCCACCCTCTTTGGGTACCATCATGGTGTGGCGTGATTTGCTCTTGCTCTTTGATTTGGAAGTTCCACCGGAAGAAAAAAGCTCGTCGACATCGACCTGCTGGAAAGTTTTGCCGCCCTTACCGGGCAGCTGGCGGGTGCGCTCAACCGCGGGCTCTTGCTCTTCGGGTTCTTCGCCGACTTCTGGCAATTGGCGAGTGCCATCTTCTTTGCCGGCGTGCCGGGTGAGCATGCCCGGACGGTGGCTTCGCTCTGAAATAGACGGGGCTTGATACTCGGCGCCAAATAGACGTCGCAAGAAAGCATCATAAAACCTTGGGTGGGAGGCTAGCTTCTCCCATTCCACTTCAGAAACTTCGCGGATCTCCTCTTCGCCGGAAAACTTACCGTCGTGGATTTTCTCCAAGAGGTCCGACTCAGTAAACACGCCTAACGCCCTGTATTGGCGCCCGCGTATTTCATATTTTTTCTTTTTCGACTCTTTCATTTTCTGCCTGGTACAGCTGTCGGAATAGCAGCTCCGCTAGCCTCGGTGCGAATGTCGCGTAACCGTAGAAAGTTCACTGAAAGGGCTGCAATACGTTGGTAATGGCCCAGTAAATCCAAATGAACCGAAGACGTATCCATGCTCTCGCGCACTTTTTGGTGTAACCGGTGAATGTGGCGCTCTGATAGCTCCAACATCATTGATTCTAAACTCTCATAGCGGCGCGATAAATCCGCTCGGCCCGAAAACTCACGGTGATCAAAAATCTCGACCGAAGATCGAACGCATTCGGTCACTTCTAAATGAAACCGTTTTAGCTCCAGCCAACCAGCCGGAGAAAACCGGTAGCCCTTGTTCCATGTCTTACGCGCCAGGGGCAGAATGTTTTTTTCGATGATATCGGCGATGTTTTCTAAGTCGTTTGTCCGAATAAGCAATTCAAACTCACGCTGCGATTGCTCGGGCGTCATCTCACTTTGTGAGAGGCGCGTCAGGTAGCGCCGAATATTCTTGTTTAAATAGTCTACCAGCTTATCTTTTTCCGTGAGGCGCTCTGCTAATTCCGGCTTCGGCGCATCAAATAGCTCGATACTGCAATCAATTAACGGGGTAACGATACTGCTTAGGCGGTGAATCTCTTTTTGCGCTTGGGCCAATGCCATCTCCGAAGGACCTATATTGGACTGGTCGATGAACAGAAGCTGAAAGCCTTCTTCCTTATCTGCCCCAGGACACAACCGCCGAGTCCAGCGGACACCCACTGAAATCATGGGCAAAAAGATCACGGCCACTAGGATGTTAAAAAGCGTATGGGCCATCGCGATCTTGTAAGTTATCGACGAAGCAAACATATCAAACGCTTCGCTAATCAAACCCAAGAGAGGAAAGCACAGGGCCACTCCACCCACTTTGATGAGTAAATTCCCCATCGCCGCCTGACGACCTAAAATTCCCGACTTCAAACTCGCAAAATAAGCATTTGCCGTGGAGCCGAGATTTGCACCCAAGATCCAAGGCAATGCCCAGAAAATGTCGGCTTCCTGCACCACTGCGAGCGACATCACAAACGTGATAGTCGAAGCGCTGCTGTGCAGAATTGCAGTTAATATCGTCGATATCCACAATGTGACGATGGGCCGATCGTGTAAGAACGACAATGCTCGTCGGAACCAAAGCTCTTGATAAAGTCCCTGCCCGGCGCTGACTAGCAATTCTAAGCAGTAGAAAAGCAGGCCTAAGAAAAAGACGATTCGACCAATGCGTTGAACGCGCATGGTCTTAGCGGTGGACTCAACGACTAATCCGCCCGTAATTAAAAGCAGGCCGTAATCTGAAATCCGCAGCGCAATGAGCTGGACGATAAAGGTAGTGCCAACGCCGGCGCCCAAAGTAACGGCAAAGACTTGCTCTAGCGACAATAGGCGTGCATTCGCCAAGCCAACGAGCATTACGGTCACTGCACCGCTGCTTCCCAAGAGCATAGACATGAGAATGCCCAGCGCGCAGGCAGTGACGCGGTTTTCGGTAAACAAACTTAACCAGCTGCGAAATTTAGTTCCCGCTACAAACTGGATGCTGCGCGCAAGCTCGCCCATGGAAAAATGCATGAGCGCTGACACGCCAAAGAAGACCAACAAAGATGAATGCACGAATTCTCCGTAAAGGAGTAACTAAGACTGCGTATCAAAACTACGTAGCTATACAGTGACGGGGGCCACCAGAGCTTTTACAAACTCTTCTGGCTGAAAGGGCACCAAATCGTCGAGAGATTCGCCCAATCCAAGAAAACGAATAGGGATATTTAAGTCAGACGTGATGGAAAAGAGCGCTCCGCCCTTTGCACTGCCGTCCAGCTTGGTAACGATCACTCCTGATAGCGGCAAAAGATTCGAAAATTCTTTCGCCTGCCGAACGGAGTTTTGTCCCAAATTACCGTCCAAAACCAACCAAACTTCGTGAGGAGCATCGGGAATTACCTTCTGCATCACTCGGTGCACTCGAGCCAATTCTTCCATCAAATTAACCTTCGTGTGCAGGCGCCCCGCGGTATCGATCAAAACTACGTCGATATTGCGAGCCTTGGCCGCCGTAAGCGCGTCGAAAACCACCGCACCTGGATCGCCTTGCTCTCTGCCCGAAACAAACTGCGCTTCGGAGCGCTCAGCCCAAACTCTTAATTGCTCGGTCGCAGCTGCGCGAAACGTATCGGCTGCGCCTAATAAAACTGTTTTGCCTTGGCGACGGTACCAGTTGGCCAACTTGCCAACCGTAGTGGTCTTGCCCACTCCGTTTACACCGACAATTGAAATCACTGTCGGGCTAGGGCGCCCTTCTAACGACGGCGCACCGTGATCCAAAGATCCTAAAAGGCCGCGTCCAATCGACACCAAATCGTCGGAAGTCATGGTGCCGGAGCCGGATTCTTTGGCCGCCAACTTCTGCTTCAACTGCTCTAAAAACTTTTGCGAAGTGCTGACTCCCAAATCGGCCATCAGCAACGCTTCTTCAATCTCTTCCCATTGAGCGGGTGTCAGCGAGGGCTTACCGCCCCAAAATGCTGCTAGAGCACCTGCCATTGCGTCGCGCGTGCGGCGAAGCGCGGTATCCGGACGAGCTGCTGCTTTCCCGGGAGCTGGCTTCGCAGGCGTATCGGAAACGGTTGCCGGCGCCTCTTCCGAAGGAGCGAGTGCCGAAGGCTTTTTCTTCGACCGCGACCAGAGCGCAAACCCTAAAACCGCGACTAAAATAACTGCTGCAACGACGAGATAAATAAACTGGTTAGATTCCATCGGGCCCGGTCATACCTGATTCCAGACTAAACCGCACGCTCTAGTGGAGCCTTTTCCGACGGCACTTCCGCAGCTGGCGCGGCTTCCGCCGGTTGCGATTCGGGCATCACGGCTGGAACTTTTACGGGTGCTTCCACCTGCACATCTAAGTGTCGGTGGATCGTGCGCGGATGAACTCCCAAAAGCTTTGCAGCCAACTTGCGATCGCCGCGAGTGGCGCGGAGGGTTTCATCTATAATCTTTCGCTCTGCTTCCCGCAGCGGCAGTCCTACGGGAATGGAGACGCTACGCGGGCGGGTCGTACCGCCGACAATTTCTTTGGGTAGATCGGCCATGCCGATTACGCCGGTATGACTCAGCACCACCACTCGCTCCATCAAGTTTTGCAACTCGCGTATATTGCCCGGCCACGAATACTCGATTAGCGCGTCTAGGGCGGCGTGCTCTAAGAGCGGCACTTCGCGGCCGTTCTTACGCGCGGATTCTTCCAGGAATTTCTTGGCCAACAGCGGAATATCTTCCGAGCGCTCGCGTAGCGGTGGCACTTGGATATGAACTACATTCAAACGGTAATAAAGGTCTTCGCGGAACTTACCTTCGCGAATCGCCGATTTAAGATCGGTATTAGTGGCGCTAATAACGCGGGTCTTCACGCGCAATGTTTCTATGCCGCCTAGTCGCTCAAACTCGCCCTCTTGGAGAAATCGCAAAAGCTTGGCTTGAAACGTCAGGGGAGCAATTCCCACTTCGTCCAAGAACAACGTGCCGTCTTGTGCTAACTCGACACGGCCTTTTTTGCGTTTCACTGCACCGGTAAAAGCGCCTGGCTCGTAGCCAAAAAGTTCTGCTTCGAGCAGCCCATCGGGAATGGCCGTGCAATTGATCTTCACGAATAGGCCCGCTCCGGGGTCACTCGCGCGGTGGAGATATTCGGCCAACACGCCCTTGCCTGTGCCACTTTCTCCGTCGATAAGCACGTTCGCGCGACTGCGCCCAGCTTGATTGGCGAGCTCCATCATCTGGCGCATCGGATCGGATTTCCCGACCAGCTCCAGCCCTGGGCTCTCCATGTGCTTTTTTAATTCTTCTTTGAGACTAAAGTTTTCGCTGACGAGTTTCTTTTTCTCGAGCGCACGGTGCACGGCCCGCAAAACCTGCACGCGTTGCAAAGGCTTGCTAATAAAATCGTAAGCGCCCTTCTTCATCGCTTCGACGGCGATTTCCACCGTTCCAAAGGCGGTAATCAAAATAATCTCGGTAGAAGGCTCAATCACCTTGCAGGCTTCCAGCAGCTCGATGCCGCTCATGTTCTGCATGCGATAATCGGTGATCATGACGTCGACAGAGTTTTTGTGCAGATGCTCAATCGCTTTGCGGGGATCCTGAGCAGTCGCCACTTCAGCGCCATCGGAACGCAGAATGCGCTCCAACGACTCAAGGTTACTCGCCTCATCATCAACTAGAAGAACTTTGTAGGTGGCCATAGGAATAAAGGGTCTCAGCAAGGAAACTGCAGCGTGACGGTTGTGCCGTCGCCCAAACGACTTTCACACTGGATGGATCCATGCGCCTCTTCGACGATGGATTTGGTTACGGACAGACCTAAACCGGTGCCATTGGGTTTAGTGGTGAAAAATGGACGAAAGGACTGATGGCGAGTGGCGGGGTTCATACCCGAACCCGAATCTTTCACTTGGATTCGATAAGCATTGTTTTGAAACTCAGAACGAATTTGTATTTTCCCACCGCGTGGCATGGCTTCTTTGGCGTTCTTTAGAATATTGAGCAACGCCTGCTTAAAACGCGATTTATCGGTAGGAATAAAGAATTCCTCTTCTGCGAGGCAAACTTCCATTTCAATTTTCTTGGCTTTGTCTTCTTCACGGCAAAAATCCAAAACTTCGCGGATGGCTTCATTCACACCCGCTTTGCGGCCTTCTTGTGAGGGCACCCGTGCGCGCACTAGGTAAACTTCCGTGATTTGGTGCAGGCGCTCAATCTCACGAGAAATGCTGCCCAACACATGCGAGATTTCTTCTCCCGTGCCCTGCAACTCATGCTGCAACCAATCAATATTTAAACTAATGGCATTTAGTGGATTGCGGATTTCGTGCACTACTTCCGCAGAGAGCTGGCCAACGGCAGCTAAGCGTTCGCTCTGCATGATCTCCAGTTGGTGCTTTTGAATTTGTGTGTCGCGCTCGCCCAAAGCAGCTAAGGCTCGATTGTATTCGCGCGCTAGAATGGAAAGCTCGTCGTTAGCGCTGGTATCAACCTTCAGACTCTGATTAAAGTCTCCGTCGGCAATTTTGCGAATGCTGTCGATTAAATCAGGCAATGGCTTAAGCGTTTGATTAGACGGGACGAGAAAAACCAATACCGCTCCGCCTAAGAGCAAGGTCAGTGCTAAGCAAAGAATTAATCCCCGCTGGGAATCAGAGACAGCACTTGCGGTTAATTTCTGACTCTCGTCATCTACGGCCAGCGACAACTCTGAAATTTGAGCTCGCAATTTCTCAATTGAACTAAGCGGACGCGCATTCTCTGGCGCTTTCTCGATATCGACTAAATTGCTCTTCATCGTGTCGAGGGTCGCATTAAAAATTTCGGTGCTCTCTCTGTGAATGGTTTCGAGTCCGACGGCCGCTTGCCGCTGGAGACTGACAAAAAAGGCGCAGGTTCCCGACACCAGGAGAAGAACCACTACGCAATAGCCGACGGCTTTAGCTTGGATTGTCATAAGAGGGAGAGAAAAAAGCCGGGTGGCGTCTAAGAAAGGACTTCGAAAACGCCACCCACTAAAAACGATTGAGGATCGGTAAAAACGCTAAGGGATACTTTTTAGAATACTGCGCGAAGCGTTGCACCGTACGTCAGAGTTCCACCGGAAAATGGTGCCGAGATTAAACCCGATACGTCGACTTTACCGAGGATGAAACCCACCCGCGCTTGACCGGAGTGCGTTTCTGCAACCTTGGCAAAGGAGTATCCCGCGCCCATGTAGAACCACTGTCTACCCAAATTGAAAAACCCAGATGCCGTGAAATCGTTCACGTCATCGAGATTATTAAACTCGATATTCATTTCTAAACTGTTGCTGCTCTGGAATCCGTATCCGAATCCGAGAGTGGCGGAGTGCGTGTTTGCGCCAAGAATGCGGTGATAGCCAAAGCCGAAGACCGCGCCCATACGGCGAGCACCTTGAAGAGTTAATGTTAGGTCAATTAATCCATCGCCCAACAAATTCGGACCGCTGACGATTTTTGCGTAAGCCGCACCTATCGTCATCCGCTCTTTCATCGTGCTGAATCCCAATCCAGCTTGGACCACATCGACGTACTGGCCGGTGGCGCTTAAGCTAGAGCCGCTGCGTGCGCCGTTTAAACCCAAACCAAAATTTCCATTTCCGTAGACGAACGACGGCTTCACCGTCTTAGTTCCGCCGGTAGAAGATTGGGAATCGTACTCGAATTCCAATCCTGAACCGTGTGCCGTAGCGAATTGGCCAGGGTTTTTAAAGCTGTTGTGATCTGGGAACAAGAATCCAAGACCCCCGCGCTGAATATTTCCCGAGGAACGCGCGTGTGCGTTGACTGAGGCAATCGTTAGCACAGCAAAACAGAGCAGTAGTTTCCGTGTCATGGAATCTCCCAAATTGTAGGTGTGAAAATAAAGAAAAAGTGAGGCTATTAAAATTATCCTATAAATTGCAGAGCGCCGCAACCTCCGGCAGCTCCTTTGGCTTGAGGCGCTGTGTCCAACGCTTCTTGATTGCGCATTTTCCACCCTGGCAGGTGTACAAAACGGTGTTTGGTAACGCGCCTTTCCACTCTGGATCGATGATCTGACGGAACACTTCTTCTGCCGGGCTAATAGGAATGCGATACGTCGGATATTTCAGTTCTATCTTTTCCATGAATAACTTCGAGAACTTGTCCTGCACGTAGGGGCGACTGAAATCGATAATTAACGGTTTAATTCTCGTCTGTGCGTTTAACGCTGGCAGCAACTCAGGCAATTCTTCGAGGCAAATAGCGCACCAGCTGGCCCAGGGCACCACCATAGTACATTCCTGCGTCAGCTCCTTTCGAAGCTGCTTCTCGGTGATTTTCTCGTACCGCGTGCCTTGGCCAAAGGCGTTCGAGCTCAAAACAACGATAAAAACGGCAGAAATGAGTTTTTTCAGCATGTAGCGCACCTCGTAATCCTCTGTTATCTTACCTTTCTTTTTTTGTGGAGGAACCATGGGAGGAACAAATCCTTATATGGAGCAGCCAAAATCGAAGCTACCGACGAAACCGTACAAGATCTTTGTAGAGAACACAGATCAGGTGATTGAAGTGCGCCCTGAGAAGATTCCGTACAGCGAGACGGGTCAAAAGGGCAGTATCTTGGACGTCCTACTTGCCCATAACGTCGATATCGACCACGCGTGCGGCGGCGTTTGCGCCTGTTCCACGTGTCACCTTTACATAAAAAAGGGTCTCGATTCCTGCTCGTCTCCAACGGATGACGAGCAAGATATGTTGGACATGGCGCCAGATATTAAGACTAATTCGCGCCTTGCATGCCAATGCATTCCCAACGGCAATGAAGACGTCACTATCGAGATTCCAAATTGGAATCGCAATTTAGTACGAGAATAGTTTTCAGCGAGATGCCGCTACGGCGTGTCGGATAGGATCGGAAGATGGGGAGAGAAGCACTCTCTCTATTTCTTTAAACGAGTGCTCCGGCATGCAGTGTTTCTTCAAGTAACCAATGTTCTGCCGTGAATAGTTCTCGCGGTCGTCGCGTGAGAGAGCGCGCGCTTTATCGATCGTACGAATCGTTCCTTCAATATTGCCGTTTTCGACCTGGAAGCCGTAAGGACAAGCAGAAATTAAATCCGAGACGTGGCTCTTCGAAGGGCCAATAAAGAGATAAGGCCGTCCCGTCGCTAAAACGCCGTAAATTTTAGAAGTGTGGACGAGGCCCGTAACTGCGTCTCCCATGACAACGACGTGCAGATCGCCACTCGCCAGAGACTCACGCAAAACATTGCGCGGTTGGTGCGGCAATTGAAGGATGTTTTCCAAACCGTGCTGCGCTTTGAATTCGCGTACATCGACCGCTCTCAACCCACCGCCGATAAAAAGGAAAACGACTTCTTTGCGATCGCGCATTTTAAGAGCCGAATTTAGGAGCGTATCGAGCGGATGCACAATGCTGTGATTGCCCGAATAGAGAACAACGAACTTCCCAGAAAGTCCGTTCGTCCGACGAAAGCTCTCGCCAAGACCTTCTTCAAAAGCGACGAGCGGTTCGTGTACAGGCCAAGGAGGAATGATGGCGAGCTTTTCGGCGGGTACACCATGCGCTTGAATCTTTTCACGCATCCAGCGGTCTAGCACGATCACCAAATCGCTGTGTCGTAGCGACCAGTTGAAAAGACCTGTGAGAAACTTTGCTCCCCACGAGTTCTTATTTAAGTATCCAACGGCAATGGCCGCGTCGGGATTCACATCCATTAACCACTGGACCGAACGGCTTCGGCGCAACCTACAGACAAATGCGCCCAAAACCCCAATCAACGGTGGCGAGGTAAAACTAATCACGATGTCGTGACGCGGAACTCGCAGCAGCCGCCAAAGCAAACTCAATTCAAAGGTAAAGCCATCCACCATGCGGTGAACAAAGCTGCGCTTTCCAAACCCGGTGCTCCCAACCCGATAAATATGCACGCCATTCCACTCTTCATAACGGTTGAATCGCTTGTCTGGATCCTCATACGCGCGCTGGCTAGCTACGACAGAAACATCACATCCACGGCTTTTTAGAAAACGCGCCAAGTCGACCAATTGCTGGGACGTCGCGGTTTGGTCCGGGTGAAACGTCTGATTCAAAAGGAGGATTTTCATGTGGGGTGTGAATAAAGTATCCCACATAATCGACGAGTTAGCCAAACTAGCTGGTTAGGGTTTGATGCGTGGACAAGCTACCTTTGGCAGGTCCGACTTGAAGGCAAATTCGGGATCACGCTGAGCGGTATGACACTGCAGGCAAGTAGTTGGAGTAATTTTGTTGCCGGTCCGCTTTTTCGCTGCACTCGCAAAATGGTCGTGGCGATTGCCATGGCAGTTTTCACAGCTGACTCCGATGTAAACTTTTGACCAGCCGGGGTTTGCAGCTCGCGCGTCCATTTCTGAGTGATAACGCGCTTTGAGTTTGGCAAAGCGTTCTGGCTGCGTGCGAGAATCTAAAGCGGTTTCGTTGCCATCTTCCTTGAAGACCGTTTCCAATACAGACTCTAGCACTGGCTTCTCTCCCGCTTTCCGCAGTGCGGCCCCTTTAACGACGAGAGGATCAGCAATACTCGAAAAACCAGCTTTTTCCTGAAACCCTACTGAGTGGCAACCCACGCATTCCGCATCAAAGTGTTGATTCTTAGAAAAGAGCGCGAGGTATGCCGACGAGTGCTGCGTTTTTTCCCAGAACTGGTACTGCGGCAAATGGCAGGTCTTGCAAAGGTAAGGATTGGCAACGTACTCGCCCTTACGAGGCTTTGCTGCTTTCTCGGCTTTTTTTACAGCGACCACTCGGTTACCGCGATTAAGCTGCTCAACCGCACGTCGGACTTCCACAGCGGCGGCACTTTTCGGCGCCCATTTCTCCGATAGAAAAGTCTCCTGCACCGTCTCCGTACTCCCTTCTCCGGAAGATTGAAAAACACTCTGGGTCTCTCGGCGGTTTTGAATCATCCATGTCGATTGCAATCGAGCAGGCTTGTCGGAAATATCCATGGAGCTACTGACGATGAATTGCGGCTTTTCTTTCAGCGCAATCATTGAATTTACGTCGGATGCTGTAGAGGAAAGCACGACGATATTTTGAATACCAGCCGCACGAATCTCCGCCATCACCGACGACAAAGCGGCCTGAAACTCCAAAACCTCAACCCATTTGTTAATTTCGGCAGTGCTACTATCGACGGCAACTACGCCCGTAATAGCCCATCGCTCTGAGTTGGATGGGTTCTTCCATTCTCTCCATTTGCTCCAAAAAGCTTTGCCGTCTTTAGCAACTAAGTTTGCTGCCACAGCTTGCATTCCAGCATCTTCAAACCACGTTTTTAAAAACTCTTTCCCAGCGGCGAAATCATTCGACGCTGGCATGCCAAATTGCACGCCCAACTGCCGATAGGCTTTGGCCATAACGTCCGCCTTCGCCTTCCACTCGGCGGCCAGGTCCGGATTGAGTTCTTCGAAGGGAAATAAGTTTTGTCCGGAATCAACCCACAGCCCGGCAGCTTTGCTCGCACTTTTCCATTCCGCTAGGCGATCCAATCCGCCCTTGGGGTCGATAGGACAGCCGCACGGACCTAGTGTTCCCAGTCGATTTCCCGTCGCTATCAACGAGGTAGGTTTTTCCGCGGCCCAGGCCGCGACACCGCTAAGAAAAAGGCAATTGAACACGAGCGCCAAGGCCCAACTTAAAAAACGCGCCTCGGACTGCGCGTCATAACGGGCCGGGTCTAGGCCCCGTTCCTTGCTCGATGGTGTTGATTCCAGTAGCATCACTTTCATGATCCGAACGCTGATTAAGTCGAAAGCCGCGACGATTTCTATTCTGTTTCCGGTAGCTGTGTGTGTTCTTTTACTTTGCACCAGCTGCACGCGCAGCGCAAACGAGAATGGCGCCAGAGTGCTAGCCAAGGTAAATGGCGAGCCAGTGAATCTGGATGAGTTTGCGATGAACTTGAAACAGCTCCGCGCGGAGCACGACAAGATTTCTCAAGACAATCCCAAAGTACTCAAGCAACTCAAAGGCCGCGCCTTAAACGAAGTAATCGTTATGACGATGCTCCGCCAAGAAGCTGCGAAACGCCAAATCCGCATTGCTCCTGCCGAAGTCGAAGGGCGCTTAGCGAATTGGAAAGAAGGCTATCCGCCTGGTGGCTTTGAAGAAATGCTGCGTAAGCAAAATACGACGGAAGAATACTTGAAAAAGCGCATCGCTGATCAGTTGCTGATTGAAAAAGTTACTGAAGCTTTGTTCTCGAACGAAACACTCGTTTCCGATGAAGAAATGAAATCTTATTACAGTGAGCACCAGGACGAATTTTTCCGCCCTGTGCGCGTGCATGCATTTCAAATTGTCGTCCCCACAAAGGGCGAAGCTGAAAAAATCCGCGCTGAGATCCTCAGCAGCCAAATGACCTTTGAATCAGCGGCCCGCAAATATTCGCTCAGTCCCGATGCAGCCCGCGGTGGTGACTTGGGCTTCTTTGCGAGAAACGAAAAAATCGCTGCGTTTAATGCCGCTTTCTCGCTTGTGGTCGGTACCTTGTCGCAACCGGTGCAAAGCTCTTACGGCGTGCATTTGCTCAAAGTGGTCGAAAAAGAGCCCTCGAAGAAACTTGCTCTGACAGAAGCTCGGGACGAGATCATTAAGGCCCTGAAGCGAGCCAAAGAGGTGAAAGTTTACAAAGAATGGGTTACTAAACTGCTCAAGGATGGTGAGATTTACAAAAATGAAGCAGTCTTCGACACTTTCTCCTAAGTCGCTTTTTCGGCCTTTCGCAGCCCTTTTTCTCCTCGCAGCCCTTTGGATGTGCCTTCCGTCTGCGGCTGCTCGTCGCACCGTCGATCGCAGCATCGTCACGGTGAATGAAGAAGTTATTTTGGATAGCGACCTATCGGCTTTCCAAGAGCGCCTCAAATCTCCCGGCTTCCGCGACCTGTTTGGCGGCCTAACTGAGAAAACCATTAAAGATCGCAAAGCTCTGTTGCAGCTCTTAATCGAGGAAAAAATCATCGATCAGCAAGTGCGCAAATTAGACCTCTCGGCTTCCGAAATGGAAATCGATCGCAGCATCCGCGTGATTGCTGAGAAAAACGGAATTTCGCAAGATCAGCTCAAGGCGCAATTAAAACGCCTTGGCACCGACATGAAAGATTACCGCGACGGCATCAAGCGCCAAATCGAGCGCCGTAATCTCGTCGACCGCGAGATCCGCCCTACCCTCGAAGTTTCTGACGATCAGATGAAAGCCTATTACCAGCGCACGCACGGCAAGAAGCAAGGCGCGGAATTGAAGTTTCACATCGCACATATTTTTGTTCAAGGCACCGGCGCAGAGGCCAAATCTCGCGTCGATAAAATCTACAAACAGCTCCAAGCCGATCCGGGAAAATTCGCCAAACTAGTTGTGGAATCGTCAGATGATTCCACCACCGCAGAAAATGGCGGCGTACTCGGTACCTTTGCTCTGGATTCTCTTTCCGAAACTTTCCGCTCGGCAGTACCTAAAACGCCAGCGGGGCGAGTCACGCCTCCTCTCAAAGGCAAAGAGGGCTTTCACATCGTCAAGGTGTTGGAAACACATGCTTCCGGATACGACGATCTCTCGCGCGAAGAAAAGTTAGCGCTGCGAAACGAAATGGGCGCGACAGAACTAGAAAAGAAAATGTCTCTCTGGTTGGATCGCAAGAAATCCGAATCGGACCTCAAGTTCGCAAAAGAAATATGAATTCTTCTATTTTCAGAGAATACGATATCCGCGGAGTCGCGGACACAGACCTGTCGTCGGAAACAATGGCGGCCATCAGCCGCGCCTTGGGAACGTTCTTAAAGCGCCAAGGTGCAGAAGCCATGGTAGTGGGACGAGATTGCCGTCTAAGCTCTCCCAGAGTTGCCAAAGACATGATTGAGGGCCTGCTTTCGACCGGCCTAGATGTCGTCGATATCGGCCTGGTAACTACGCCACTAGTTTATTTTGGATGCTGGACTTTGCCTGTGCAAGGCGGAGTAATGATCACGGGTAGCCACAATCCTCCCGATCACAACGGCATGAAGATCTGCGTAGGCACTGCCAGTGTGATGGGTGAGCAAGTGCAACAGATCCGCAAGATGGCGGAGAAAAAAGATTTCGACCAAGGCCAGGGCAAACTCACCACCCTCGACATCCGCGAAGCGTATCTCGAGAAAATCGTGAGTGGCATTCATCACCCATTGAATTTGCATGTGGTGATCGATTCCGGAAACGGTACTGCCGGCGTAGTAGCCCCCGAGCTTTTTCGACGACTGGGCTGTAGGGTTGAGGACCTTTACTCCGAGCCAGATGGCAATTTCCCAAATCACCACCCTGATCCCACCGTGCCGGAAAACATGGAAGATCTTATCGCGCGGGTAAAAGAATCCGGCGCGTGCGTGGGAGTGGGCTTTGATGGCGACTCCGATCGCATCGGTATCGTCGATAAAACCGGCAAACTCATTTACGGTGATGAACTGCTCGTACTCTTTGCGCGTCAGGTACTTAAGAAACATCCGGGCGCCACGGTGATTTCTGAAGTCAAAGCTTCGCACCGCTTGTACGAAGATATCAGCCGTCACGGCGGCAAGCCGGTGCAGTGGAAGACAGGCCACAGTTTAATTAAAGCCAAGATGAAAGAGACCGGTGCGCTGCTCGCTGGAGAAATGAGCGGCCACGTTTTTTTCAAAGACCGGTATTTCGGTTTTGACGATGCAGTATATGCAGCAGCTCGGCTGTTTGAGATTTTGCACGAGACAGGCAAGACGCCTCTCGAATTGCTCTCAGATTTGCCACCGTCTTTTTCTACACCCGAAATCCGCGTCGATTGCCCAGACGAGATCAAGTTCGCTGTAGTGAAAGCGGCTCGCGATACGTTCATTCAGCAAGGTTTGAAGGTAAACGATATTGACGGCGCTCGCGTGGAATTTGGGGATGGCTGGGGATTGGTCCGAGCGTCAAACACTCAGCCCGTCCTCGTCTATCGCTTTGAAGCGGTCAGCGCTGCCCGCCTTGACCAAATTCGATCTACCGTCGAAACCGTGGTAAAGCATTGTGTGGTCCAAGCCAGCTAAGTTTTAAACATGAGCCAAAAATACATTGTGGTCCGGGGGGCCCGAGAGCACAACCTAAAGCATGTTTCGTTGGATATTCCGCGAAATAAGTTTGTGGTTATCACGGGTCTCAGCGGTTCTGGAAAATCGTCCCTGGCGTTCGATACGATTTACGCCGAAGGACAACGTCGGTATTTGGAATCGCTCTCGGCCTACGCCCGCCAGTTTATGGAACAGCTGAAGAAGCCGGCTGTGGATTCCATCGAAGGGCTCTCGCCATCGATTTCTATCGAGCAGAAAAACATCAGCCGCAATCCGCGCTCGACGGTTGGTACCGTCACCGAGATTTACGATTACCTTCGCCTACTCTTTGCCCGCGCTGGAACGCCGTTTGATGAGGCGACTGGCCAAGCCATTAAACCTCTCACAACAACTCAGATTATCGACGAGGTAATGGCCCTACCAGAAGGTACGAAGCTGGCGATTATGGCGCCGGTAGTGCGCGGTAAAAAGGGTGAGTACCAGAAGGAGTTACTGGGATTTCGCAGCCAAGGATTTACCCGCGCCAGAATCGACGGCGAAGAGATGAGTTTGGCCGAGCCAATCAAACTCCAAAAAAGCTACAAGCACGACATTTCCATTTTTGTAGATCGCATTGTTCTCAAAGCTGCCGCGCGCACGCGTATTGCCGACGCAATTGAGCTAGCCATTCGCACTGCCGAAGGCTTAGTAGAAGTCGATTTCTACGGCACTACGCCGTCCAAGACTTACTCGACAAAAATCGCAGGAATGACTGAACTCGAGCCGCGCACGTTTTCGTTCAATTCCCCGCACGGCGCTTGTCCGCTGTGCACGGGCCTGGGAGTGCTGCCGCGCTTTGACCCAGACAAAGTGGTGCCCGATCCCGGCGTTTCGATTTTACGCGGAGCCATTGTTCCCTGGTTAGATCACTCTGAAAATTGGCTCAAGCGCGCGTTTCAGCCAATCGCAGATCATTACACTTTTGATTTAGGCATCGCGTTTGGCGAGATCCCGGAAGAAGCCCGCAAAGTGATTTTGTTTGGTTCGGGCGAGAAAGAATTTACTTTTACGGGTTTGGGAAAATCCGGCAAACACGCTTTTCACCAAGCGTTTGAAGGTGTCATTCCGAGTTTAGAAGCGCGCAAAAAGGAACGCGCTCGTTACGATGATCAAGAGCTTGAAGTGTTCATGTCGTATCAAGATTGCCCGGTTTGCCAGGGCGCCAGACTAAGGCCAGAAGCCTTGCGCGTTTTAGTCGGCGGTAAAAACATCGCACAAATTTGCTTAATGCCGATTAACGACTGCCGCACTTTTTTCGAGAGCATTCAATTGAGTGCGCAAGAGGCGCTGATCGCAAAGCCAATCTTAAAAGAGATTCGCGCGCGTCTGCATTTCTTAGAAAACGTCGGCCTGTCGTATCTCAATCTTTATCGCTCGGCTGCCACTCTTTCTGGCGGCGAAGCGCAGCGGATTCGGCTAGCCACGCAAATCGGTTCTCACTTAGTCGGCGTGCTTTATGTGCTCGATGAACCGAGCATTGGTTTACATCAGCGCGACAATGAGAAACTCATCACCACGCTGGAGCAATTACGCGACAAGGGAAATTCGGTAATCGTCGTAGAGCACGATCAAGAGACTATTGAGCGCGCGGATTTTGTCGTCGATTTAGGGCCCGGCGCAGGTAGTAAAGGTGGCGAATTAGTTTATGCCGGCCTACCCGACCAGCTTAGCGATTGTGCACGAAGCCTCACCGGAAATTACTTATCGGGAGAACGTGCCATCCCTATTCCAGCCAAACGCCGCGAAGTCGATCCCGAGCGAATCGTAAAGATCATCGGTGCTAAGTTAAATAATTTACAAAATGTCGACGTAGAAATCCCATTGGGAACTTTTGTTTGCGTGACCGGCGTTTCTGGCAGCGGCAAAAGCTCGCTGATCATCGATACGCTTTTGATTGGTCTACAGAACAAATTCCGCGAGCGCCCACTGCCTAGCGATTACGCGAAGGGCATTGATGGTCTGGAGAAATTAGACAAGGTGGTCTTCGTCGACCAAAGCCCGATCGGTCGAACCCCTAGGTCGAATCCGGCGACCTACACGGGCGTCTTTACCGACATTCGCGGCATGTTTGCGAATTTGCCAGAAGCCAAGGCCCGCGGTTACACCGCCAGCCGATTTAGTTTCAACGTCCCCGGCGGCCGCTGCGAACACTGCTCGGGCGATGGCACGATCCGGGTGACGATGCATTTCCTGCCCGATGTTTACGTCGAGTGCGAAGTTTGCCACGGACGCCGCTACAACCGCGAAACGTTAGAAATCCTCTACCGCGGAAAAAGCATTGCAGATGTTTTATCTATGACGATTGAAGAAGCCGCGAGCTTCTTCGAAAGGGTCCCTCAAATCCGCGAGAAGGTGGCCACGTTACTCGATGTGGGCCTTGGGTATGTGCAGGTAGGCCAAAGCGCAGTTACGTTGAGCGGCGGCGAAGCGCAGCGTATTAAACTGTCCAAGGAACTTACTAAACGCGCTACCGGCAGAACGATTTACATTCTCGATGAACCGACAACTGGTTTGCACTTCGAAGACGTCAAAAACCTACTTTATATTTTGCAACGTCTCGTCGACACCGGAAATACGGTCATCGTTATCGAACACAATTTGGACGTCATCAAACAAGCCGACTACTTGCTGGACCTGGGCCCTGAAGGTGGATCCGGTGGCGGCGAACTTTTATATTCCGGCCCTCCAGAAGGCCTGGCAAAAGTCGAAAATTCTCACACTGGGTACTTTCTCAGAAAACTTTTGGCGCCGTCTAAGAAACAAAAAACATCCGAACTCGCCACTAAATCGCTTTAACTCCACCGGCCAGTCTTTGCTCAATTCTACTTGCTCATTGCGACACGGCGCGATAACCGTACTGGCCATGGCTTTTCAGGGGCGTATTTAGAAGCATCTAGGAGGGTTTGACTATGTGGGCTCAATTATCTGCACTCGCTGCAACTTTCGTTCTACCTGCGATGGGAGCTCCCATCATTCAGAACATTTCGGGACCTTCGAACCCTGCAGAAGAAGCCGTTCCAATCCGCGGAAGTGTCACTTACTTAGCTGGGGATAGCGTGCGGTATGGTTCCTGTGACTCTTTAGAGTCCTTCTGCTACCCAAACTCCGCTACATTCAAAGCGCGTCGAGAAATAGATTTTAAACGTTATCAGACGCTGCTTGCGGAACGCTTTAACATCCCCGCCCAATATTTATTGGCCGACGATAAAATGGATCAAAACTTCCAAAATATGACGACGCTCCTCAAGAACGTTCTAGAGGATGAGTCTGTCAGCCAGCCTGAGAAAGCCCAGGCCAAGACAAAGTTCGACACCCTCACTCAAAAGGGCGGACTCATCAGCCGTTTCAATCGTGCTCGTGCGCTAAAGCAGGCTTTAAAGTGGGATGAGGCCAATCCGGATCAAGATCTGGTGCGATTTGAAAAAAGCCAGCGTGAGTTTGAAGATTCCAATTGGCCGCTAAATTTTGTGGAAGACCTCGATAACAGCGACCTGTTGAACATATTTGAGCCCTCTACGGAGAAGTCTTGGATCCTCGTCGCCCGAAATATGAACCGCGCTCAGGCCGGAGAAGCCTGTGCCAAAAAGGGTTACCGCCTCCCGACCAAAAACGATTGGGAAGTTTCCAAACCTTGGATGAAGACTTCGGCGATTATTGCAGCCGTTCAGAAAGGCACTGGAAAATTCTGGCTGTCTGAAATGGGCAGCAGGGGCCAAGAAGTTAAATTTGAAAAGTACAACGAGAGAATCGGCAAGTCCTATACCGTCGTTGAAACGCATTGGAATCCTTTTTTCAACTACGTCAAATTCGAAGGGGCGAATATTACGTTGGAGTCCTACGAAATCGCAGGAACAACCAAGAACCTTTCCCCGGAAGAACAGCTTGTAGCAGCAGTGCAGACCGTATCGATGGAAGCTGTCTGCATCTTGGACGTATTAAATCGTAAGTAATCAAATCGGAATCAATATGAAGAAGTTAATTTTTACCCTTAGCTTGTGCGTTCTCAGCATCCACCCTGCATTCGCGAGTATTGAAGTCGTCATTTCGCCGGACGTCACTTCAAACAGCGTCGAAATCATGCGTTGGACGATTTACCGAGATGGAAACACCGTTAAGTATGGTCGCTGCGACCTTTTGGAAGCGCAGTGCACTCCAGATTCTCCTTCGCTGACGCTGCAGAGAGAATTGCCGTACGATCAGTACCTAAAGACTCTCGCCACGCGCTTTAATATTCCCCCCGCTTATTTGGAGAAACACCAAACCGGTATGACAAGTTACGTCGATTACCGCCAAATGCTTCAAGGATTGGTAGAGAACAAAGAGGCCACGGATATTGAACGCGCCCAAGCAAAAACTAAGTTCGACCTTTTGACGGGCAAAAATGGAACGCTTGAGCGCTATTACAAAGCGCTTGCTCTCAAACGCGAAATCGAGTGGCCGCGGACGGCCGAAGAAAAAATGGCTCTGTTAGAGGAATACGCCTCCCAATCGGCGTCGCCCTCTGGTGCGGAACTGGCGCTAGAGCCTCAGATGGTATTCACCTATGAAAAAAGCATGCGGCAATTCGAGGAAGCGCTTTACCCGATTAACTTCGCCGCCCCTCTCCACGGGGACCCTCGTAAGATCGATGAGCCCAGTACTGGTTTAACCTGGCTGCTTGCGGGTACGGCCCTTAGCTTTACTGAGTCTGGAGCTGTGTGCGACCGCGCCGCACCCGGCTTCAAGCCGCCGTCTGTGGAACAAGTGAAGTACTCGGCTCCTTGGCTCGGTAAGTCCACCATCGGAGATTTGGTCCCGACGATAAACGACGAGAAGTTCGTATGGATTTATGGCACCTACACCGAAAAGCGCAAACACATGGGCAAGAAATTCCAAACGATACAAACTTCTAGGAACTCGTCGAAGACGGGTGATTTTGATTACTTCTTTTCGTCTTACCAGTTTCCGGCCTTAGCGATTTGGCCTGCTTTCCGCCAAACGAGCGTGACCATGGAAACAAGCGAAGAGCAGTCACTTTCTCGCGAAGACATCCTAGCGAAGTACGGGTCGGCCGGAACCAAACTAGGGGTCCTTTGCGTTGGCGCTACCCGCTTCTAGCAGCTGCAACTCCGGCACGTACTTACCGCGTAACTGGGGTAACACGGACTCGGGCTGCTTGGACGAACCACGGGCTTACCTAGTATCTGCAGCTGATTCCATTCGCCGCTGCTATTTAAATGCTGCTTTTCCAAGAATTGCAGCGATGAAAAACTGCGAATCGGATTGAATGAGACGCTGAGCATCCGAAGGTTAATCAAAGGCTGTAGCGGAGTTAACTCCGCAACGGCATTTTTACTGATGGTCAGAATTTCCAGAGAGGCAATCGATCCCAGAGGCGATACGTCGCGCACTTGATTCTCACTCAGATTTAAACTCTTCAGCGCCGGCAAACTCACGAGAGGACTGACATCCGAAATCCGATTTACCGCCAAATCCAAATATTCAACGGCTTTTAAATCTGCCACACTTCCCAAATCGGAAATTTGGTTGGCTGAAAGCACCAAGGCTTTTAAATCCCGCAGCCCTTCCAGCGCCGACAGGTCGGCAACTTGATTGCCCGCTAAATTAATTGCCGTGATCCAAGGCATCTGCGAAAGCACGGACAAATCCGAAATTCCTTTGGAGGAAAGATCGAGTGTTGTTTTGAGACGCAGCCTTGCTTCTACCGCAACACAGACAGCTTCGCTTGGAACGGCCTTTTCGCCCACCAAAGCAAAAACTGCACTCAACGTTTTACTTTCAGCCGAAGTCAGATTTGCCGCACAGTTGTCCACAAAGGAACCGTGCGCGGATAAAGCGCACGTTCCCATTACAAAAATAGAAACGATTAAGTTTTTCATTTGGATCACGGGTCCTTGCGCACGCAGGCTACGTATGCCGCATTTGAATGATTCCAGCTGTCTTTATTGTTCTCGGTGATCTTGGAACTTCGCCAAGAAGTGAATCCAGTATAGAGATTCACCATCTTATTGGAGACCAGCACGGTGGTATCAAACCAATCGCCGTGCGAATCGTAGCGGTATTTAACGTCTTCGATAAAATCACTTGTCCAAAAATTCGCGTCCGTACGGAAGTTTAAATACGCACCCGCGATGGTGTCTCCGGCAATTTCCTCGAGTTCATCAGCCGTGGGCAATCGCCAGTCCTTTTTGCCTGCCTCTATGCGCTTGCAGTAAACTTCTGCACCACGGTAAGGCATTTCACTGTGCGAGCGACGGCCGAAGATGATTCCCGTTTTCTCGTAACGGCAACCCGTCTTTGTCGTTGAAAAATAAGAATCGTCGGCAAGCTTACAAGCCGCTGAAGTGCTTTCGGCAGCAGCTGCCCTGACGCATTTGCCCTGCTCATTCCAGGTGTAACCCTCGGGACAAATATTTACGCATTGGGTGCCATTCCAGACAGTCCCTTTTGCACACTTGTTATATTCCGCTTGAACGTAGCTGGAAAAAATGAACGCTGAGAACACTACCAATAGATTTTTCATAACCCTACCCCACAAATTGATATCTCAACGTAAACAGAAAAAGGGGGCTTAGGTCAAACGGGAGATTTTACGCGAACTCAAAAAAAAAACCGCCTGGCCCGGAAATACCGGAACCAGGCGGTCTGAAATAAAAACTTATACTTTGCCAACGAGCATTAGCGCGATCAGCAACGTGAACAACACTAAGGTTTCCACGAAGATTAAGCTTAGGATCAAAGGTGTGCGCATCAAGTTAACGGCTTGTGGATTGCGGGAAACGCCTTCCATGAAGCCTGCTGCGATTTTGCCTTGTGCACCGGCAGCGCCGAACACCGCGATGCCCATTCCGAGGCCGGCTGCTAAGCCGATCATGCTACCGCCACCGCCGCCTGCAGCAGCGTGTGCGCCTTCTTCGGCGAAACTGATCATGGGCAACAGCATGCCCGCCAACGTTAATTTTGCGTAGTTCATAAATGATTTCATGGTCGCTATCTCCTCTTATTGTTAATGGTCATGCTCTGTCGCCATCTGGACGTATACAGCCGTCAGAGTGGCGAAGACAAAGGCTTGGATCGTACAAACCACGATTCCAAAGATTAAAAGTGGTACCGGTAATAACCAGGCAAAAAGATTCTGAAACGAGAAAACAACTTCGTGATCGACGTGCATGTTCACGAAAAGCCGGATACCGAGCGAGAGAGGTCGCACCGCGTGCGAGACGATTTCGAGAAGGGCTACTAAAATGCCGGCAGGTCCCATTCCCATCAAAAAGTGCTTCATGTACCCGACTGGGCCATGTTCTACGATTCCTAAAACGTTGTAGTAAATGAACGCCGCGATTCCCAAAGCAAACGTGGTGTTTACGTTAGAGGTGGGTGCAGACGAGTAAGGAATCAGACCTAAAAAGTTTGAAAATAAAATGAAGAAGAAAAGCGACCCGATGAAAGGGACGTATTTTTCGCCATGCTTGCCGGTTGTATCGGTAATAAAGCCGTAAACGCCTTCGACCATGGCATCGGCGATATTTAAGAAACTGACTTTGCCATCTGGAATTACCTGAGCAGCCCGTCGGCGACGCAAACTTAAGTTTGCCGCGACAGAGAAAATCACAATGCCGATGAAAACCAGAACCGCCGCATTGACGTGCACAAAGTGCGGGTCATGCGGAAGAAAAGGCAGACTTAAAACCCAAGTTGTAGGCCCGTGCTCCATTGGCGCTCTCTTCCTTGTGGCTGGTTGATACCGTTAATAAGAAGAGAATTCAACTGAGATTCTGACGTGTTCGGAGATTTAACACAGGGTGTTAGGTGGGTTGGAAATAGCTCTATTTCGGCGGTTCTTCTGCGTTCAATCGGGCGGTCTCTTTTTCTGCCAACCAGACGATCCAAAAGATGCCCAATCCCAAGCAGCCGGTCACACAGATAAAAAGAAAAATCGGATACGTTCCCAGTTTAGCGTCAATCGCATTGCCCGCGTAAAGCCCGGCCACGACCAAAATTACTTTGGCCAAAACCGCGCCGCTCATACGCGCGTAAAACCGCATCCATTTTGGGTCAATCAACATAGGTCTTACTTACTCTTTTTCATGCGCTTTTGAACCGACGCCAAACGAAAATCCACCACCTTACGACTTGGGTAGTTTTCGCGAATCGCTTCGTAAGTTGCGAGCGCATCCGAAAGTTTATCTTGGTGCTCGAGACATTGCGCCATTTGAAACTGAGCTTCGATAGCGTGGTCACTGCCAGAGTGATGCCGAAGCACTTGCTTCAAAGCTTCAATCGCCACTTCGTATTTGCCTTCCATGTAATACGAATTACCGATTTCAAAACGTGCAGACGCTACCAGCTGACTCTTCGGAAACTCGTCGATAAGAATCTGGTATTGATGGCGGGCTTTTTCAAAATCGTTGGTGCGGAAAAAAGATTTGCCCAAGCGAAACCGCAGAAAATCGCGCTCTAAACTATCGGGACTAAGTTCGATAATTTTCTCGTAGGTCTCAGCGGCTTTCTCGGGATCGTTCAGATATTCGTAGTAGAGATTCGCTACGCGCTTCAGAACTTCGTAACGGCTCACGCTGTCTTGGCTCAGCCGACTAAATTCCTGGTAGCTAAGCAAAGCGCCTTCGTAGTCCTTGAGGTAGCTCTCTAAGAGGAATCCCAATTTGTACATGGCCTTTGCGGCCGCCTTGCTCTCTGGATCGAGAGCCACGGCTTTTCTTAAAAGACTCGAAGCTTCAGTGTGTTTGCCATCGCCAATGTAATGTTCTGCTTCAGTAAGCAAACCATCTTGGCGACGCTCAGTGCAGGAAATCGTCGTTAAAAGCAGCAGGCAAAAAAGGAAAAGAAAGCAGACGCTATTCTTCGGATTCTGATCCGTTGTCTGATCTAGTACCCGGTTTGGTACCTGAATCTTCTGCGTCGTCTGAATTCGATTCTGCGGATTCACTCGCGGTAGCTTCGCTTTCTGGAGAGTCCTCTGTGGAACCATGACTGGACGTAACGCCCTCGTCATCATTTTCCACTATTTTAGCGACTGCGCCTACTATTTCGCCATCTTCTAAGCTGATAAGACGGACGCCTTGCGCAATTCGTCCCACTTCAGAGATCTCTGCGACGGTCGTGCGAATGACCTTGCCCTGAGTAGAGGCGATGAGAATTTGATCCTCGTTGCGAACTTGGCGCACAGCGACCAACGGACCATTTTTGTCAGTCACACTCATGGTCTTAATGCCCGAGCCGCCACGTCCTTGAACGCGGTACTCTTCGAGCGCCGTTCTCTTACCAAAACCTTTTTCGGTTACCGTGAGAATCTGACCGTCTTTAAAATCTTCCGGCTTGGCGATTTCCATGCCGATGACTTTATCGTCTTCATCCAAGCGCATACCTGTTACACCACGAGCATTTCGGCCCATGGCGCGGATTTCGCTCTCTTCAAATCGAATGCTCTGACCTAGTTTGCTGACTAGGACGATGTTGTCGCTTCCGTGCGTCAGCTTAGCGTCAATGAGCTCGTCGCCATCGTCGGTCTTAAGAGCAATAATTCCGCGCTTCGTTGGATTGGAGAATTCCATCATCGATGTCTTTTTGATCACGCCTTTGCGCGTAACCATCACGATGAACTCGTTCTCTTTAAATTCTTTCACTGGCAATACGGCTTGTACGCGTTCGTTGGTGCCTAAGTTGAGCAAGTTGATAATCGGCCTGCCACGCGCCGAACGACTTGCTTCTGGAATCTTATGGACCTTGAGCCAATACAAGCGCCCTTGGTCGGTAATGACGAGGATGTAGTCGTGTGTAGAAGCGACAAAGAGATGCCAAATAAAGTCTTCGGCTTTTGCTCCGGCACCGGTCACGCCACGGCCCCCGCGTTTCTGCGAGCGATAAGTATCGAGCGGTAAGCGCTTGATGTAGCCAGTGTAGGTAACCGTGACGACGGTAGATTCGTCGGTAATAAAGTCTTCGGCGGTAACTTCGTCTTGTTCCGCAATAAACTTGGTGCGGCGCTCGTCGCCAAACTGAGCTTTGATTTCTTCGAGCTCGTTGCTGATGATCGCCAGAACTTTTTTCTCGTCGGCCAAAATGCCTTTGAGTTCTTCGATGAACTTGATCGTTTCGTCGTATTCTTTAACGATCTTATCGCGCTCAAGACCTGTCAGGCGCTGTAAGCGCATTTCCAAAATGGCTTTGGCTTGAACAGGCGAAAATTTAAAGCGCTCAATTAACTGGTCAGAGGCGGCGTTGGGGTTTTCCGCTTTGCGAATCAGGGCTACGACTTCGTCGAGATTCTCAACCGCTTTTTTCAATGCGACCAAGATGTGCGCGCGCTCTTCCGCTTTGCGCAGTTCGTGTAACGTTCTGCGAGTCACCACTTCTTTGCGGTGATTTAAAAACGCGATGAGAAATTCTTTAATCGACATGACCTTCGGTTGGCCGCGATCAAGCGCCAACATGCTGATACCGAAGGAGGTCTGCATCTGAGTATTGAGATAGAGCTGATTTAAAATTACGCGGCTATCGACGTCCTTGCGCAGATCAAAAACCACCCGCATGCCTTTGCGATCCGACTCGTCTCGAATATCGCTAATGCCTTCAATTTTCTTTTCACGAACTAGGTCGGCGACGTTTTCGATCAGTTTCGATTTATTGACCTGAAACGGAATTTCCGTGAGGACGATACGTTCGCGCTCGCCTTTAAAAGTTTCAATCTCCGCTTTGGCGCGCAGTTGAATAACGCCCTTTCCAGTAAGCGAAGCTTCTTTCAGTCCCTTGGAGCCGTAGATATACCCAGCTGTCGGGAAATCGGGGCCCGGAACAATTTTAAAAAGTTCGAGTGGAGTAACAGCAGGATTCGCAATCACTGCTTTTAAAGCATCGATAATCTCTGTCAGGTTATGAGGCGGAATGTTCGTCGCCATCCCGACTGCAATACCCGAAGCACCGTTGATCAAAAGATTCGGAACGCGCGTGGGCAATACCGTCGGCTCTTTTAAAGAGTTGTCGTAGTTCTGGGTGAAATCGACGGTCTCTTTATCTAAATCGGCAAGAACTTGGCCGGAAAGTTTCTCAAGACGGACTTCGGTGTAACGCATGGCTGCCGCGGTATCACCGTCGACAGAACCAAAGTTACCCTGCCCTTCCACGAGCGTGTAGCGCATGGAGAAATCTTGCGCCATACGGACCATGGCTTCGTAAACAGCGCTATCGCCGTGCGGATGGTATTTACCAATTACATCGCCGACGATACGAGCAGATTTTTTATAAGGCTTGTCATGGGTGTTTCCCATGTCGTACATCGCGTACAAAATCCGACGATGCACGGGCTTCATTCCATCACGAGCATCTGGAAGCGCGCGACCCACGATCACGCTCATTGCGTACTCTAGGTACGCATCCTTCATCTGTTCCTCAATACTTACCGGAATGACGTGGGAAATTGTTTCCATTAGCTACCAAAAACTTTCTAAATATCCAGAGTGCGAACTTTTAGAGCGTTCTCCTCGATAAAATCGCGTCGAGGTTTTACCTGATCGCCCATTAAAGTTGCGAAAATACTGTCCGCTTGTACTGCATCGTCGATCTGGACTTGCAGGAACGAACGCTTCGTCGGATCCATTGTGGTTTCCCACAATTGCTCCGGGTTCATTTCTCCCAAACCTTTATAGCGCTGAATCTGAAGTCCTGATTCGCCATGGGAGAAAATAAAATCTTTTAGATGTTCGATATCGTCGTACGAATCTTCACTTTGATCGTCGAGAACAACGCGGAAAGGTCCGGGGCCTAAAGCATCAAAACTATCCGAGATGCGGCGCAATTCTTGTAACTGCGTGGACTCTAAGAAATCATGAGTAATGCGAGTGCTGGTCTTTAAGCTATTTCGCAAAGTCGTGCAGTCTACCAATACGCAACCGTGCTCTTTGTCCTCTTTCAATTGATAGAGGAATTGGCTGCCATCATGGCGCTCCAAAAGCACATTGGCGTATTCGTCGAGCAATTGTTTGATCAGCTTTTCGTGTTTCAGGCACTCGCCATCCCATCGGATATCACGTGATAAACGGCGAATGAGTTCCCCATCTGCACGACGAGCAATGGTCTGAATCAGCTGATTGAATTGGCCGACTTTTCTAAAAACGTTTTTAGCCGTGGTCTTTTCCACTGGCCCTTTTTTCGACGATAACTCAACGTCTTCGAGACCTAAGCTTAGTACGAGATCTTCGTACATTGAATCGTTCTGCAGATAACGCTCGGTCTTGCCCTTTTTCACTTTATAGAGCGGTGGCTGCGCGATGTAGAGAAAGCCCTTTTCGATAATCTCGGGCATTTGACGATAAAAGAAAGTGAGTAAGAGCGTGCGAATATGCGCACCGTCGACATCGGCGTCGGTCATGATGACAATCTTATTGTAACGAACTTTGGCAATATCGTAATCGTCTTTGCCAATGCCCGTTCCAAGCGCCGTGATCAAAGTGCGAATTTCGGCGAATTCCAACATCTTGTCGAAACGTGCTTTTTCGACGTTTAGGATTTTACCTTTTAAAGGCAAGATCGCTTGGTTCTTCCGATCCCGCGCTTGTTTAGCAGATCCACCTGCTGAATCTCCTTCGACGATAAACAGCTCGCAGAGTGCCGGATCTTTTTCCTGACAGTCGGCCATTTTTCCGGGCAAGCCCGCAAAATCTAGCGCCGATTTCCGACGAGTTAAATCGCGCGCTTTACGGGCGGCAATACGAGCCCGTCCGCCTTCGATCGCTTTTTGAGCAATGCGTTTTGCTTCTGCGGGATTCTCTTCCAAGAAAATCGAAAGGCGCTCATTCAAAAGATTTTCGACCATCCCCTTCACTTCGGAATTTCCGAGTTTGGTTTTGGTCTGTCCTTCAAACTGAGGATTTGGAATCTTCACGCTAATGACGGCCGCAACACCCTCGCGAATATCTTCGCCAGTCAGACTCTCTTTGAGATCTTTATTGAGAGCGTTCGATTCAATGTACTTGTTGATGCACTTGGTGAGCGCGGCCTTGAGTCCCGCTAAGTGCGTGCCGCCCTCAATCGTATTGATGTTATTGGCGAACGTAAGAATGTTTTCTTTGTATCCATCGTTCCACTGCATCGCGAGCTCGAGATAAATCCCAGTGGCTTCGGCATAAAAATAGATGACGTCTTTGTGCAAGACGGTCTTTGCCTTGTTCATGTACTCGGCAAAAGATTTCAATCCGCCTTCAGAGTAAAACTCGGCTTTTTTCTCAGAGCGCTCGTCGATTAAATTCAGACGCACGCCTTTGTTGAGGAAACTTAATTCCCTCATGCGGTTAGCAATCGTCTCGTAGTTAAACTCCGAGACTTCAAAAATCGTCGAATCTGGTTTGAAAATAATGCGAGTGCCGCGCTTGTCGGTAACTCCCACTTCTTTAACCGAACCAATCGCCGCGCCCTTTTTAAAATTCTGGACGTAAACTTTGCCGTCACGACGGACTTCTGCGGTGACGGTTTCAGAGAGCGCATTTACAACGCTAATACCTACGCCGTGCAAACCGCCCGAAACTTTATAAGCATTGTTATCGAATTTACCGCCGGCGTGGAGTTTGGTCATAACCAACTCGAGTGCCGAGATGCCTTCGGTAGGATGGATATCGACGGGAATTCCGCGACCATCGTCGTCTACAGTGATGGAGTTATCGATGTGAATAGTGAGACTGACATTGGTGCAATGGCCAGCCATTGCTTCATCGATAGAGTTGTCGACGATTTCCCATATCAGATGATGCAGACCACGGACGCCGGTATCGCCGATGTACATGCCAGGCCGCTTCCGGACTGCTTCCAATCCTTCCAAAACCTGAATAGCACCGGCACCGTAGGCAGGTTGCCCCGTACCGCTAGTCGTTTGATTGTCTGAGGACATCCAAAGGCTCCAACTCTTTCAAAACTCGGACTCAGATCCGCATCGGCATTACAACGCTCGTATGATTCGCGCCTTGCGACGAACGAATCACGCCGGGGTTCTGTTTACCACGAAGTTCCAATAAAACCTGCTCACCTTCCATGCTGGAAACCGCATCGATTAGGTAGCGAGAGTTAAATCCAATTCTCAGATCTTCACCCTGGTAATCCACGCTCAACTCTTCAAGCGCGTCTCCCAATTCGGGGCTCTGACTCGAGATGGTCAAAATTCCCGGTTTCAGAGAAAACGTCACGCTTTTCGATTTGTCGGAAGACATCAGAGAGACTCGTTTTAAAGAGGCCAGAAATGCCTCTCGGTCGACGCTGATGGGCCCTTCGGACTGTTTTGGGATGATACGCTTGTAATCCGCGTACTTACCTTCAATGAGGCGCATGGAGAGGAAAATCCCATCTCGCTTCACAAACAACATCCGGCCTTTAATGGTGACGAAAAAGTCTTCTTTGCCTTCGGCCAATAGTCGACGCAGTTCGTTCAAGCCTTTGCGCGGCACAATGACCCCGTCTTTGAACAACCGCCAGGCACTTTCATCAAATAACGCACCCGGGTTATCCACTAGTGCGAGCCGGTGCGCATCAGTAGCGACCATGCGAAATAGGCGTTTATCGGCTTCTTCCAAAGTTTCGAAAAATACGCCGTTTAAGTGATAACGCGCCTCGTCAGTAGAAGCAGCGTAAAGTGTTTTATCCAGCATGGCCACGACTGCGGAGCCATTCATCCGTACAAATGTCTGGGTCTCTTCCGACGAAAAAGTGGGAACTTCGGGGAAATCCTCCGCAGGCAAACCTAGGATGTTAAAAACCGATTTTTTCGCAGTTATTTCCAAACGGCTATTTTCACGCGTTTGGAACTGAATATCGGTATCTGGAAGCTCTCGAACGATATCGAGCAAACTTCGGGCTTTTACAGTGATCGATCCCGGTTCTTTGATCTCTGCGGGAAGTAAACTTTGAATTCCAACTTCTAGGTCAGTAGCAGATAGGGAAAGTGCTCCAGTTTCAGTCTTAAGCAAAGCATTGGAGAGGATGGGCATAGTAGTCCGTCTCTCCACCACATTCTGTACTCGCTGCAGTCCTACCAACATCTGGGCTTTGGATATCGTCAGCTTCATTCCAGCTCCTAAAGCTCATTTATCTATATATAAGGGGTTTTATAATACTGATCTTTTAGTAGTAGTCATTACTGATGTTGAAATGTTGAAAACCTACCTAAAGTACTGAAATTTCGAAAAAAAAGCTGTGGATATCCCTGTGGATAGATCTGGGGATAAAAAGGCGGATCTGTGGACAACGAGTTATCAACAAGTTGTTAACACTCAATCAACAAGCAATTAACAAAGCTTTCAACAAAGTTATCAACAACGCTTTGCCGTTAATTCAGTGAAATCAACTACTCCGGGAAATTAAAGCACTACACTGCATGTATGGCAACGTAATGTATTGTAGTGCAGTGTATGGCAACGTAGTGCGATGTATGGTCACATATGGCAACTTTTGAAAAGGCAGAGCTCGTCAAATTGGCGGATTCAGCGTTTATCCAATAACCTCAAGCACTTACCGATTTTCCTGCTGAAGTTGACGCCGTGCACTGAAACCTGCTAAACCCCTGTCTCCAAATTTGAGTGGTGTTCACTCTTGTTAAAAGGAGAATAAAAAAATGCGTAAGTTTCATTTGAGCGCTTTGTCGCTCTTGGCTGCGTTAGTGTTTGTAACCGGTTGCGGAGACGATAAGGCAGCGGGCCCTGTCGAAGCTCCAGTCGAAAACCAAAAAGAACTAGTCGATTTAGACGCGAAAGTTCTCGCGCCTTCGCTCCGCGCAATTGCGTGGGACGTGAGCGATGCTGAAAAGCATGGCTTGATCATTACTAAAGCCATCAGCGAAACGCTGGTGAAAGCAGATGCCCAATTCTCTGAAGAAGAGAACAAGCATTTTGCTGAACATGTTGCTGCTTTGACGGCTACTCGTGATGCATTGAACTTGAAACTCGTTGCTAGCAATGGCGATGCAGATTCTGTTGCTGCACTCACCGCTGAATTGGCCACCTTCCGTAAGGAAGCGGACGAATTCGAAGGCGAAGTAGTTGCTTTCCGTGATGCGTTTGCAGCTGCAAACCCAGGCGCAACTATCAGCAGCATCCGTTCCACGAACGATCTCAGCCCACAAGACCTGAGCCCAGAATTGGCTCAACGTTATGTATTGGCTATGTCGTTTGACTTGGACGAAGAAACCCAAGTTGACCGTGATGCAGTTGCTGACCGCGCTGACTTGCAAGATGCAGTTGCTGCAGTTGATGCAAAATTGCTGAATGCTCGTAAAGCCATCCGCGCTAGCGCAAACGATGCTCAATCGCTACAAACGCAAGTTTTAGCGTTTGACGAAATCCGCGCTGAGTACGTTGCTTTGAAAACAAAGCCAACTCCAGAAGCCATCAAGGCTGCTGAAGAAAAACAAGCTGAATTAGTCGCTACTGCAACGGCGCTGATCGAAACTTCCAAAACGAAAGTTACGGAAGCTACGACAACTGCTGCAATCGCTGACAAAAAAGCTGTTGTGGACTCTCTTGTAGAAGCTGAAAAGAAAGCAGAAGAAGCTCACGCCGCTGCTGATACGGCAAAGGCTGCAACCGCGAAGCAGTTGGTCGATGCCAACGCTCTGTTTGCGACCGACGCTAGCGAAGCAAACAAAGAAGCTGCTGCAAAAGCATTAGTTGCTGCTGATGCTGCAGTGAAAGCTGCTGAAGAAGCAGTTGCTACAAAAGCAAAAGCTGTCGAAGCTCGTACTGCTGCACAAACAGTACTTACCGAAGCTGAGAAGTCGATCACAGACGCTGAAGCCGCTCTGAAAGCCGCTGAAGAAGCATTGGCTAACACCATTGCAACTCCAGTGAAGCCAGAAGCCCCAGTTGCAGCTCCTGCTAAGTAATTAAGCTTTTGATTTTCCCCGCTGGGGGAAATTAAAAAAAATTAACGGCCGCACCCCTCAAAAGGTGCGGCCGTTTTGCATTCAGTCGTTGCGAGCTAAGCGAATCAATCCCAATCCTCCGCTATAATAAATTATGTACAAAAACCACCTCTTCCCTCTCCTCTTCGCAATCCTATCCACAGGGTTATCCACAGAGGCGCGGGAGCTTAGGGGTGACGGCAGTTTAAATGGCGCTGGGACAGTCGAATTCACTGTGGAACGGTCGGGAGCCCCTAAAGAGGATTTGCGCGTCCAGGCGCTGATTGTGGGTCATCGGAAAAACGGCAATATGGAAGAGTTGCTTGCGAGTGAGAGTTTAGAAGTGATTCCATCCGGACCTAGCCGCACAGAACTGCTTGTAAGTGACGACAACTACCGCAACTGGTCGTACCATTACGTGAAAATCACGGCCGCTTTGAAAGTGCTTCCCCGCCCCGATAGCAAAGTGAATTGGCAGTATAAAAACCTGCTTGATCCCTCGCAGGCCGATACCGGCAATGGCCGCTTTCGGGTCCACGGACGTTGGGTAGCGCCGTAAGTTTTGTGACTATCTAAAAAGCGATTCGATCGTAGTGATGCACTTGAGGATTTCGGGATCCGTGCGCATCAAACCCGCCATCTTAGTGACCCCGTGCAAAACCGTCGTGTGATCCTTACCGCCTAAAAATCTGCCGATTTCCGGATAGCTCATCACCAAATGTCGTCGCAAAAGGTACATGCAAATTTGACGAGGCATCGTCAGATCGCGCGTGCGCTTGCTCGATTTCAAATCCACTACGCGAATATTAAATTGCAGCGCGACTAGTTTTAAAATCGCTTCGGGCGAAAGTTCGTGTCGCGCTTTTGGCGTGATGTCTTTCAAAGTTTGCTTGGCGAGGTCCACAGAAATTGTAGCGCCCATCAACGAGGCATAAGCACTTAGGCGGTGGAGCGTGCCTTCGAGCTCGCGAATATTCGACGTGATATGCGAGGCAATGTAAGTCGCTACATCGTCAGGAAGATAAATATTATCTTTCTCAGCTTTGTTCTTAAGAATCGCAATTCGTGTTTCAGTTTCTGGCGGTTGCACGTCGGCAACTAAGCCCCATTCAAACCGTGTTTGCAGACGATTCTCGAGACCTTGAATGTCTTTTGGATAACGGTCAGAAGTGATTACCAATTGCTTGCGCGATTCGTGCAGGTAATTAAACGTGTAGAAAAATTCTTCCTGCGTTCGTTCCTTACCCGCCAAAAAGTGCACATCGTCGATCAGTAAAACATCGCAACGCGAACGATACTTCTCGCGAAATTCACGCATCCGATCAACGCGAATCGCTTGGATCAATTCATTGGTAAAAGTTTCGCTCGTTAAAAATAAAACGCGGGCCAGCGGATTGTTTTTACAAATTTTGTGGCCGATGGCTCGGAGCAAATGCGTTTTGCCGAGCCCTGCCCCACCAAAAATAAAAAGAGGGTTGTAGCATTGGCCCGGCTGTTTAGAGACGGCGAGGCACGCGGCGTGCGCAAATTGGTTAGAGCTACCGATGACGAAATTCTCAAATGTGTGATTGCCGTCGAACGGATTTTTATAGGTCAGCTCGGTTTCAAATAACGAGCGCTGAACGGGCGGCCCACTGTCTTCCGTCACCGAGAGGTCTATCTCACAGTCGGAAATCTCCATTTTCTGCAGGGATTTTTGCAGCGGCAGGAGGCACTTTTCTTCAAAGTTTTCTTTGGAAAACAGGTCTTGAAACGAGAGCTCTATGCGTTTGGCCGAGGCATTCCGGCATCTGATGGGAGCGACAAGGGAGGCGTAGACGTGAGGAGGTATGCTCTCCTTCAAATCCTTACAGATGCTGTCCCACACGGTGCCGTCCATTGATGCCTACTAATCGCCAAAAAGAAGCCTATTAGAACCCGAAAGGCTCGTCCAACCCATCGAAATTTTTTTGGAAATCGATATTCCGAGATTGGTAACAAAGGCGCCTGGGCTTGGCAACGAGCGCTGGGTGCGGTTTAGCAAAGATCCAACGATTTTGGGTGTTTGACACTACTGGCCTCAAGCATTAGCATCCGGCGATTATGAAAAGAACTTATCAACCGAGTCGCATCAAGAGAAAAAGAGCACACGGGTTCATGAAGCGCATGGCGGACAAAGACGGTCGCCTTTGCTTGCAACGCCGTCGTCGCAAGGGCCGCAAGAAATTGGTGGTTGTGGTTGGAAAAAAGTAAGTCTCTTACTTTTCCGAAATCAGCACGCCTTCTAAAGTCTTGCGATTTTCAGCTCCAAGACCCGAAACGGGTCCAAACACCCTATTTTCGCGTTCTTTACACGGAACAAGGTAAAGGGCGTCTTGGTATTTCCGTTTCCAAGCGAGTCCTTAAAAACGCCGTTCAACGAAACCGCATTAAGCGCCTGGTGCGCGAAGGGTTTCGGTTGGGGCGTGAAGACTTTGTGGGTAAGGACGTCGTGGTTATTGGCTTAGCGCCCCTGACCAAAGCCTGGCATGAACTTAAGTTGGAAGACGTGAGAAAAGTGTTTTCTCGAGTCCAACATGTTTCTTAAAGCCCTTTTCTCTTTTGTCAGTTTTTCAATCCACTCAATCTCGGGCGGAGTAGCCCCCTGCTGCCGTTTTAGTCCAAGTTGTTCTCAATATGCCTCTGAAGCGGTAGAACGCTTTGGATGGTTCCACGGTTTACGCCTGGCCATTGGCCGGGTTTGGCGTTGTCGTCCGGGCGGCGCTTCTGGATGGGATCCAGTTCCCGCAGTACCCACTAATAAAGTTTTGGAGCCTCAATCATGAATTCACGCACCTGGGTCGCAGTCATTCTTTGTTGCTTGGTTTGGTTTGTGTACATGCGCTGGTACGCGCCAGTGCCGCCAACAGAATTGAATCAGCAAAATCCTACGGCGCAAACTTCTGGGACAGAAGCCGGTAAGCCAGTTGCTCCAGCCCCGCAAAAATCCGGCACCGCGGCGCCAGTCGATTCGGCCGCTGCTGCGAACACGCTTTTGCCCATCGGATTTATTCCCGGCGAAGACATCAAAAAGACCACCCAGGATCTCGAAATTTCGTTTTCCAAAACGGGTGGCAAAATCAGTCGTCTTCATACTCTAACGCATCGTCGTTCGATGGAGCCAGGTGCGCTGTCGATGCCGGTTTTGACGCCTGAGGACAGCCCTTGGGAATTAGCGACGACTTTCACTGAAAACGAATTGAAGAAATTAGACGCGCAACCTTACACGGTGCAGGAAAAAGGCAATTCCATTGTCTTCACGCAAACCGTTCCTGGCGCGGTCTCTGTATATAAGGAGTACACAGTTTCCGATGGTCACTACATTCCATGGAAGCTTGTGATCAAGAATTTAAGCGCGGCGCGTAAGGACTGGGGCTATCTCTATGTACCACTCGGTCAAGTAAACCCAGAGTTTCTCGGCGATGTTCCAGTAAAAGCTTGGGAAGCGGTGAGTTATCAAGACGACACTGTGACGCGCCATACCGTCGATAAACTTGGCGCCGTCGAATGGAAACAAGGCAAGACAGGTTGGCTCGCATTTGGAAATCGCTATTTCTCTACCGCGGTGCTGCCATCGGGTGCGATGAATCCAGACGTTGGTTTTGTAAAAGACAGCTCTTGGACCGGCGGCGTTCTGCGCTTTCCTTTGGTGTTCGGAAACCAGAGCGAGTTGAGTTTTGATTTCAAAGTTTTTGCGGGTCCTAAGGACTACGACGTTTTGAGAACCGAAAAATTAGGTGGCCTGATCGACTACGGCTTTTTCTCGTTCTTCGCATTTCCACTTTTGGAACTGCTCCGATTCTTCTATCGCTTTGTCCACAACTACGGGTTGGCGATTATTTTGCTGACACTCTTAGTGCGGATTCTTTTCTATCCATTGTCGTTAAAAGGTTACCGTTCGATGAAGGCGATGCAGAAGTTGCAGCCGCAGATTGCGGCGTTGAAAGAAAAGTACAAAGACGACACCCAGCGTTTTGGCCAAGAACAAATGGCGCTCTTCAAAACGCACAAAGTAAATCCAGCGGGCGGTTGCTTGCCAATGCTGGTGCAGTTGCCAGTCTTCATTGCGCTCTATGCCGTATTGAATAGCTCGGTGGAATTGTTCCACGCACCGTTTTATCTCTGGATTAAGGATCTATCGGCGAAAGATCCGTTTTACGTATTCCCCGTCTTGATGGGGATTTCGATGTTCGTTCAGCAAAAAATGACGCCAACGCCGGGTATGGATCCGACGCAGCAGAAAGTCATGTTGCTGATGCCGATCATTTTCAGCTTCATCATGTTGAATCTGCCATCGGGTCTGACGATTTATATTTTCCTAAGCACGCTCCTGGGAATCCTTCAGCAAGTCTCCATGAACCGCGACAGCGATAAAGCATCTGGCGTGCCAGTAGTAACCACCGTTCCTTCGGGGAAGTAATCCGAAGTTAGGGCGCTGGTTTTTTTGTAGGTAGTTAAGTGAAAAATCGATTACTCGATTTATCGACGACTATTTTCGCGTTGTCGTCCGGCAAGTTGCCGTCGGCAATTGCCGTGGTGCGTCTATCTGGGCCGCTTGCGCTTTCGATTACTGAAAAACTCACCGGCTCGTCGACAATTCGCACGCGCGGAATGTATCGCTTGGGAATTAGCACTCCCCAAGGCGAGTTTATCGACGATTGCATGGTTTTAGCTTTTCCAGGACCCGCCTCTTTTACCGGACAGGATGTCGTCGAATTCCAGTGCCATGGATCTATTCCTGTCGTCGATAAGCTCGAACAAACGCTCTTTGCGTTGGGAGCAATTCCCGCAGAAAAAGGGGAATTCTCCTACCGCGCTTATATGAATGGAAAGTTAGCGGCGGCCCAGGTGGAAAAGTTGGCAGATGTTTACCTCGCCAAAGATACCTCTGACTTAAAGTCCATTTATCTGCGCTTTGACGAAGCCACCCAAGCCGATCTTTCTCGCATACGCGAAACTGCTATCGGATTGCAGGCGATTTTAGATACCGCGATCGATTTTTCCGACGAGTACTCGTCGGTAACAGCGTCCGCCCTTGCCCCTATTGGGAAACTCCATGATGAGTGTTCGTGGATGCTCAGTAGATACTCACGCTTTCGGTTGGAACGCGAAATTCCACGTCTTGTGCTAGCGGGTCGTCCGAACGCAGGAAAATCCTCTCTTTTTAATGCGATTCTTTGTCGGTACCGCGCCATCGTGCATTCCGAGGCAGGAACCACCCGGGACGTCATCGAAGAAGACTTCGATCTAGCGGGAACGCGCTGGAAGCTAGTCGATACCGCAGGTCTCCGGGACACTTCTGCTTATACCGAGGCCCAAGGGATCGAAATTGCCCGCCGGTATCTGAAAAACGCTGCGATTTGGCTCTTGGTCGTCGATGGTACCCATGGGCTGACCGCGGAAGATGAGCAGTTGCTGCGCGAGTTTGAATCTGTTCCCCATTTGTTGGTGTGGAACAAAACCGACGAGACATCCTGTCAGGAGGCGCCAGCGGGAGCCGCCGCGATAAGCGCGCGCGCCGGAACAGGAATGTCGGAGCTTTTGGAGCGTCTAACGGCGCTCGCGCCGGTTTCAGCGGAGTCGAACGGGGCTTTTCTTCCATCAAGTTCTCAGGCAAAACGCCTGGAGTCGGTTTTAGCGAAACTCCATGCTTTGCGGACAATGTTGGAAGAATCGGCACCGCCGGAGTATCTGGCAGAAGAATCCCGACAAGTTTTATCGCTTCTGGAAGATCTGGTGGGCTTTGTAGATCCCGAGATCGTTCTGGACCGAGTTTTCAGCGATTTCTGTATTGGAAAGTGAAGTGTTCCACGTGGAACAGTTATCAAAAGTAGTGGTGATCGGTGGTGGACATGCGGGAATTGAAGCCGCACTCGCCTCCGCACGCATGGGCGTGCCCACTGTTCTCGTTACGATGGATCCCGCCAAAATCGGAGAAATGTCCTGCAACCCGTCTGTCGGCGGCGTGGGCAAAGGACAGTTGGTCAAAGAACTCGACGCTCTCGGCGGCGAAATGGGAATTTGCGCCGATTACACTGGAATTCAGTTCAAACGCCTCAACACTCGCAAAGGAAGCGCCGTTCAATCCTCGCGTTGCCAGTCAGATAAGAAGCTTTACGCGCAGAGAATGCAAAAAGTCGTGGGCGAACAGCCCGGACTCGAGGTTTTGCGTGCGGAAGTGAAGGAAATTGTCTTAGAAGGCGGCCGAGTTACGGGGATCCGCTACAAAAGCACGGGCGATAAGCTGGACTTTCTGCCCTCACGCCAGGTTCTCATTACATCCGGCACTTTCATGGCGGCCATCATGCATTGTGGGATGCAGACGAGCGAAGGCGGCCGCGCCGGAGAAAAGTCGTCAAAAGGCCTTTCGGATTGCTTGCGCACCTTAGGGCTTACTGTTTTACGCCTCAAAACCGGAACTCCCGCCCGTTTACTGGCCGGAAGCATCGATTTTACGAAGATGATCGAGCAATACGGCGATAGACCTCCTCGAAGGTTCAGTTTTTCGGCAACCGAGATTCCGCTACCGCAAGTGCCCTGCTACTTGGCCTACACCAACGAGCGCACTCACGATGTGATTCGGCAGAATTTGGACAAATCGCCCCTCTATAGCGGCAAGATTCAGGGCATTGGCCCTCGCTACTGTCCTTCTATTGAGGACAAAGTGGTGAAGTTTCCGCAAAAGGACCGCCACCAACTGTTTTTTGAGCCAGAAGCACTCGATTCCGATTGGATTTACCCCAATGGGCTTTCGACCAGTCTCCCGGGTGACGTTCAAGAGGCATTTATTCGCAGCATTGTCGGTTGCGAGAACGTAGTTTTCGCTCGGCATGGCTATGCGGTGGAATACGACTGCATCGACCCACGCCAGCTGCACCACACTTTGGAATGCAGAGAAGTCCCAGGGCTCTACTTAGCCGGCCAGGTAAACGGCACTTCAGGCTATGAAGAGGCTGCGGCCCAAGGAATTTTGGCTGGAATCAACGCCGCTCTCGCTTATCAGGAGAAAGAACCTCTCATTCTCGCGCGATCCGAGGCTTATATCGGCGTAATGGTCGATGACCTCACTCGCCACGGCATTAATGAGCCCTATCGCATGTTCACCTCTCGGGCGGAGTACCGATTGGCGTTGAGAGAGGACAATGCGGACCTTCGGCTGCGGCCACACGGCATTCGAATCGGCTTAGTGACCGAAGAGAACCGGATTCGCTTTGAAAAGCGCCGCGAGTTGATGTCGTCGTTAAAAACGAAGTTCAATACGACGTTTATTAAGCCGGCGGACAGTATCAATGCGCTTTTCGCAGAGAGAAATACGGCTCCTATGGCGATACCGCAAAATCTAGCGCAGATTCTTAAGCGCCCAGAGCTCGGACTCGAAGACTTGCGTGCGATTTCGCCCGCAACTTTCCCAGAGGATTTCGGTTGGGCCACTGAAGACGCTGAAACTCTCGAAGTCGAAGTGAAATACGAGGGATATATCGAGCAACAACGCTTCGAAATCGAGCGATTGAAGAAGATGCGCGAGAAAATCATCCCTGAAGGTTCGGACTTCTCGAAAGTGGCGGGTCTTTCCTTTGAAATTAAGGAAAAGCTCCTCAAACGCGCGCCCAAGTCGCTGGATGAAGCGGCTCAAATCCCAGGAATGACTCCCGCGGCGCTTTCCGTTCTCCTTTTTCATTTAAGAAAGTCCCCGACCAGCCATGAATTGGGCCGATAACTATCTCCAGCACCCTGAGCTCCCTGCGACCACACCCGAAGAGCGCGCGAAATACGCAGCTCACTTCGAGCTTTTGAAGGAATGGAACACGCGATTCAATCTTGTCTCGCGTAAATCGATCGAAAACGCCTTCGCGATTCACTATGCGGACAGTTTGTACCTCGCCGACCGAGCCTCGAAGCATTTTACCGACGATTTGCCCCTTATTGACCTTGGAACTGGCGCGGGATTCCCCGGGTCCGTCTTGGCGATTCGATACCCGGCCAAATCCATTCTGCTTTTGGAGCGAAGCGTGAAGAAACAGACTTTTCTAGCGGAAACAGTGAAGGCACTGGAGCTAAAGAACGTTCGCTTAGGCGAAACCTTCATCGGCCGGGAAAAGGTGCGGGCTTTTGTTATGTCGCGCGCGGTTTTGGCGCCCGCAGACTTCTTTGGATACGTTGCCCCGTTCCTTGCGAACACTTCGCGAGTGGCAGTGACGGTTGGGGGCTTGGCCGAGTTCCCCAAAGCCCCACCAGCCTTCCGTCTCTTAGAAAACGCGACATACACTTTGCCCGGCGACTCAGGGGGACGAAAAATTTCTATTTTTGAATATGTTCCACGTGGAACATCTAGGTAGTCCCGCCAAACGCCTCACGGCTTAAATGTTCCACGTGGAACGCTGTCATTTTTTGAAATGAAGTGACGAAGCAATCTTGTGAAGCGAGAACTATTCTTTGTCCGATGGAGATCGTTGGGGTATATTCCAATCACCAAAGCATTTCCCAACAACTAAATAAGAAGATCTATGACTAAGATCATCGCGATTGCGAACCAAAAGGGTGGAGTAGGAAAAACTACGACGGCGGTGAATCTTGCCGCGTCCGTTGCAGCAGCGGAACGACGAGTACTTCTCGTCGATTTAGATCCGCAGGGCAACGCTTCAAGCGGTCTAGGTCTCGACCGCGGCGTCTTCGCAGAAAAGAACATTTATAACGTTCTTATCGACGAATTACCGATTCGCGAGGCGCTCTACCCGACGGACCTTAAATTTTTAAAGGTCTGTCCCGCGGACAATAACTTAAGCGGCGCGGAAGTCGAATTGGTGCAAGCCATGGCCCGCGAAACGCGGTTGAAAAACGCGTTGGCAGGTTTAGACAAAGAAGGCCCTGGCGCATTCGATTATGTGTTTATCGATTGCCCGCCCAGTCTCGGACTTTTGACTCTGAACGCACTCACCGCTGCGAACTACTACATGATTCCTCTCCAGTGCGAATACTACGCAATGGAAGGTCTCGGACAGTTCTTGCACACAGCAGAATTAGTGCGCCGCGGATTAAATCGTGACTTGCAGCAGCTAGGCATTTTGCTGACGATGTTTGATTCCCGAAACAATCTCTCGCGACAAGTTGTCCAAGAAGTGCGCACGCACTTTAAGGGCTCTGCGTTTGAGACGCTGATTCCGCGGAACGTCAAACTGAGCGAAAGCCCCAGCCATGGTAAGCCGGTCATTTTGTATGATATTAGCTCGACCGGATCCCAGAGCTACCTGAGCTTAGCGCAGGAAGTGATGCAGAGACTGGAGCACCCAGCCGCTGCCGAAGAAATTCAAGCCACCTCCCTAGAGGCGGTAAAAGCAGTGCAGACAGCAGTGATTGCTTCACAAAACTTGGGACCGGAGAGCTTAGAACATGGCATTTCTTGAACCAGATAAGAAAAAGAATGTCTTAGGTCGTGGCCTAGCGTCGTTGATTCCAGAGGCAAAGCCTGCCGAAGGAACGGCACCGGCTGTTAAAAAGGACTACTTCCTTTGCGACATCGAAAAGATCATTCCTAGCACCTATCAGCCGCGCAAAATCTTCCAGAAAGAAGCGCTGGATGAATTGGTCGAATCGATTAAGTCGCACGGCATTATTCAGCCGTTGATCGTCCGCAATCGAAATGGAAATTACGAACTAATTGCCGGGGAGCGTCGATGGCGCGCTGCGCAACGAGCGGGGCTAAAACAAGTCCCAGTCGTTGTGAAAGAGGTTGCTGATAATGGCAGCACTCTGGAAATGGCGATTATCGAGAACGTCCAAAGAGCGGACTTAAACTGCATCGAAGAAGCGATTGCCTACCAGCAGCTCATGGATGAGTTTCAACTTTCTCAGGATGATATTGCGACGCGCGTCGGTAAGAACCGCGCCACGATTGCCAATACAATCCGCCTCCTAAAATTGCCGGCAGTGGTCCGCGAGGACCTTTCGCAGGGTAAGATGACCATGGGGCATGCGAGAGCCCTTCTATCGCTCGAGAGTGCGGAGCAGCAATTAGAGGTCCGCGAGCTTGTTTTGAAGAAAAAACTGTCCGTGCGCGATACTGAGCGCAAAGTCAGCGAACTTCTTCGCCAAAAAAGCCAGGGCGCCGCGGCACAACAGAGTGAGGACGTTCACCTTAAGGCTTTAGAAGAAGACCTCCGAAATAAGTTTGGAGCCCAAGTCCGAATTGTGGGAAACATGGACCGCGGCTTTATCCAAATTAGCTACGGAACCAAAGACGATTTGATGCGCATCTCCGACAAGTTAAAAGGTGAGAGCATCGTGGGCTCGGTCGCTCAAGGACAGGTCGGACAAGGAGACACAGTTGCTTCGCAAGACGGACCCATTTGATCTTCCCTCGGTCAGCCACGACGTTACGGTCGTTTTACAAAAAGGCTGTCATTTAGAAGGAAAACTCCAGTTTGAAGGAACCGCTCGTATCGACGGTCACTTCAAAGGCGAGATTTTCACACCCGATATTTTAGTTATCGGCGATGAGGCCCAAGTCAGTGGCCAAATTGAAGCCGACGTTGTGGTGATCTCCGGCCAATTTACTGGCGATATCTTCGCAACTCAGCGCGTAGAAATCCAAGCGCCTGCTGTTGTTCGTGGAACAATTCAGACTGCGATTTTGCAAGTGGACGAAGGCGCTGTTTTCGACGGTAAAACCAAGATGCTTGGACCCGTCCCCGCGCTCCGCCGTCGCTAGGGAGTTGGTAAGCAGTCACGTAGCCATCTCGGCATTGAAAACTTCCGCCTAAGCGTTTCCGCCTAGGTCTTACCCGCGCCAATTCATTCTGAGAGCACACCCTTTTTGCATTTCTTTGAACAGTCGCATCTGGTACTGGAGCAGTGGAATGTGGAAAAAAAACCTGAACCTCAAATGCCTGCAATCCCCTGAGTTTATTGTTCTTGCTTTGCTTCTGGTGATAAATGCGATTTCGATTTTCGGATTCGTTGTCTTTACCCTCAATCCTAGCTCTCTTGCGCGCTGGCCCTGGGCAGTTCCTATTTATACCGTTTCCTATCAGGTGTTCGCGCAACTGCAGATAGTTGTCGCCTTTGTAGCAATGGTGACCGCGCTTGTGCGTCACTGCGGAAGGCAGTGGGTGCTTTGCTTTGTCTTAATCACTCTTTTTAGCGGCGCGAGCGAGCTAGTGGGGACCTCATTTGGTATGCCCTTCGGTCCTTATTCCTATACTGACCTTTTAGGACCCAAAATTTTTGGCAAAGTGCCCTATCTCATTCCGCTGAGCTGGTTTTTCATGTCGCTTCCTTCTTATTGGCTGGGAGTAAAAGCGATTCCGATTTCCAAACGCCGGCTTTCGTTTGTCCGCGTGCCGCTAGCCTCTTTGCTGCTTCTTTCTTGGGATCTAACGCTGGATCCGGCCATGAGCTTTCTCACGCCGTTTTGGCTTTGGGGGGAACAAGGGGATTACTACGGCATGCCGTTTTCCAATTTAATCGGCTGGTTTGTCACCGGCCTAGTTCTGATGATTGTTTTGGAGGTTCTCAATGCCTCAAAGTGGCTCAGTAAAATCCCAGGAGAGTTTCTAGGTTTCTTTTATCTCCTCAATATTCTGCTTCCCTTCGCGATGGCGCTCTTCGCCGGACTGTGGGGCGCAGTTTTCGTTACCCTCAGTATTGCAGCTCTCTACCTTGGAACTCTCTACTTTTCTGAAAGGCAGATCGCGCGAGGTCTCTTAACGCATGGGGCGAGTAAGCATTTTTAGGTCTGCTTCTTTTTCCAGGTTTTTCTCTCGAATTTTCTTCGCCTTGGCTTACCCTTTCTTCGCCTTTCGAACGGGTCCCATCTGGGTCAAAGGCTTGAGCTCCACAAAAAACGCTTTAGACACTGGGATACCGTTGCTGATTTATTGCAACCATACGAGCTGTTACGACGGCTTTCTGGTGCATCGTATTGCAAAGCTTCTTCGCCCGGATTGTTTCTTCGTCCTGCCGATGGTCGAAAGAGAATACGTCCGCAGGAGGTATTTTTCTTTGCTAGGAGCGATCCCGCTTTCAAAAAGCGCGAGTAGCATCCGATACTTTGTGCGGGCACTAGAAAATATTCGAACTGCACAGAAAGAGCGCCTTGTACTTGCATACTTTCCGCAAGGCAGGATAACTCCCTCGACCTGCAGGGACCTAAAGTTTGAGCGCGGACTGGAGTTCCTGGTTCCTAGATTATCTCCCATCCAATGCGTACCGGCCGCCATTCAGTTTGAAATGTTGCAAGGAACCCGACCGCAGATTTTCTTCACACTGGGAGTGCCAATTCAGAATCCGATTCAAACTGTCGAATTTGAGCAACGGGTCCAATTGCTGCTTACTGAAACACGGGCTGAGATCGAAGAACTAGGCGAGGATTTTGGTGCGCACCACCGACCCGACTGGGAGCAGATTTCTTGGTAGAATTTACTCTAGGAGTTAGCTTCTGTTTGGCGTTCGGCAGCTTGGTAGTTGCTGTCACCAATTTTTTCTTGGCCCCACGGCTTCGGCAATATCAACAGCACTCGGTGAGTAAGCCTAAAGTAAGCCTGCTGATCCCCGCTCGAAACGAAGCGCAGAATTTGCAGCGCTTACTGCCACGGCTTCTTTCATCTGATTATGAAAACTTCGAGATACTTGTCCTAGATGATCACTCAACCGATGGCACGGCCGATACGGTTAAACAGTTCAATATCCCATGCATTATCGGAGAACCTTTACCGCCCCAATGGACAGGCAAGAACTGGGCTTGTTGGCAGTTATCGCGGTTGGCGCAAGGAGAGATTCTTTTGTTCATCGACGCCGACGTACTGCCGAGTACATCGGCCTTACGTCTAAGTGTGAACTGCATGGAATCTCAAAAGTTGGACGGTTTGAGCTGCTTTGCTAGGCAGATTTACGACACGTCCCTTCTATCCGCCGTGGTGCCGTTTGTTATGGAGTTACCTATCACGGGTTGGATTCCTATTGGAGCCATTCGAAACAGGCGTTTTGCGTCGCTCATCGCCGCAAATGGACAATGGTTAGCTTTTCGACGGCGCGCTTATGACAGTATTGGTGGCCATGCAAAAGTTCGCTCACGGGTTTTGGAAGACATGGCCCTGGGAGCGAATGTAAAAGCTTATGGAGCTTTTCAGTCCTTTTTGGCAATGGACGATATTTCGGTGCGCATGTACCGAACGCTTCGAGAGATGCTCGACGGTTTTTCGAAAAATTGCTTCCAGCTATTCGGCGGGCACTTCGTTGCGTTTTCTCTGTTCTTTCTTTTTTTTCTCACGCTCTATCTGGTGCCGTGGCTTGCGCTGGGAACAGAGTTTTGGCCACTTGCCGTGTCTACTCTCGCAATGACCCTTTTATGGAGAGTTCTTTCTGCCAGTATTTTTAAAAGTTCTCCCAATTCACTTTTACTTCACCCGTTGGGCATGATCATCGCAGGCTATCTTTTTTTGCTATCGGCAAAGCGACACTACTTCGGAGGAAATTCCTGGAAAGAAAGAGCGCTCCCACTAAGCTCCTAGATATGGGGCGCTAGGTGTTGAATAAGTAAGTCTCTCGCCTTCAAGAATTTCTCTTCAATCACCGATTTGCTTACTTTTCGGAATAGAAACGGCGGGAAAGCATACCACGGTCGATCCAAATGGACCTCGTTCTCAAAGCGAATCTGTGAGGGATGAAACACGGTGCGGAAAATCACTTTCTGCAAAGCGCTTGCTCTACCCGATGCCTTCACTTCAGTGGATTGTGTCTCATAGAGCAGAGCCTTGCTAGGTGCTAGGCCCAAGAACATGTTTTGACGAATAGACAGAGAATCCTCTTCCTCAGAAAAAGAGTCCGTCACATCCCAAACCACCCCAGTGTAGTGCTCTCGTTCAGATTTTTTAGCGGGAGAATGGACAGTGTATCGACCGGACTTTTCGACGTCTGACCTGAGAAAATGAAACAACCGCGAAGGCCCGTCCTTGGGGGCGCCCGAGAGAGAGCAATTGCTTCCCACCCGACCAATCAAGATCCCATCCTTAAAATACGGGTTAATGACCCAGTCAGGTGCAGTGCACGTCCAGCGGACCGGGAGTGAAGCAGCAGTCTGCGCAAGCGAATTACAAGCCAGGAGAGAAAAAATCAAAACAGCGGAAATATTCTGCCAGCGAAGGTACATCAAGCGCATCGAAAGTTAAGATACCCGGTCAATCGGCGCAATCAACCCTACAGCACGAAATCCTTTTCAAAGTGGCTTGAAGCCAAGTCCCCATACTGGCAAACGAACTTTACTCTCATGCCCTTAACCCCTTTTGGCAGGTGCATCGAAGAGGCAAAATACGAGAGACTCCCGGGCGCCATCCTATGCTGGCTGGGCGGCTTGTTTGGGGCATACATCGACGCCGATATCCTCACTCCAGTTTCATCTAAGACTTCGCAATTTAGCATTCTGTCTTTTGTGATGGTCACCATGAAGTATTCACTCGATGTATTGAGAATGGGTACATCGACACGAGCATAAGGCAGCGAGACCGTGAATTTCGGGCTGCCAATGCTCATATTACTGAAGAACATTCCTTCATCCGCAGGAAGATCATAAACCAAAATGGGCTTTCCCACTTTCTTGCCAGCTGATTCCAGTTTCAGCCAGGAAATATTGTTCTTAACCGCTTGCGCCAGCAAGTCGGAGACAGAGAGAACGACAAACGGTGGCTCAGGGCGAGTGACGTCCTGAACGGCTCGACTAGCAACGACGGTATCCGCGCTAGGAGAGAAACGCAGGCTGATAGTGCCATCGACTGAATAAGTATCACCCTTCGAAACGTCATAAATAAAAACTTGGCGTATTCGCGGCGGGCTGGTCGAGGGTTGTTCGGACGAGTAAGCGATAAATTGCCCATCTCGCGAAACGGATAGTGAATGGCGCTGCACTCCGCCCTTTATCAAAATCTGAATCGTTTTTTTGGCCACATCTATCGCTCCAACTTGGCCGCCGCCGCTAAGAGTACTTCTAACAAAGTAAATCGTATTGGCCGTTGGCCAGTAGAGCTCCGAGGCCGACTCCTTCGAAAAGAGGGTCTCGTGTTTACCGGTTGCTCGATCAAAAAGGCGAATCGAGTAAAGGGTGTTCTCGTTCTTATCCCGTTCTTGCAGCAAATAGGCGATTTTCTGGGAGTCCGGGGACCATGCAGAATCCCAGATGGCATCACCCAGCTCTTGTTGTTTGCCCAGACTGGTCGGTTGCCCCTCGTGCAGAACTTGTCCGTAATCGGACATCGATTTGGCAGATTTTGCCAGCAGGTCGAAGAAAAACTTCTTTGCCTCAGTCAGGACCAAATCCTGGCCTAACACGTACCGAGAACCGCTTTTCCAGCCACTAAACAGAAAAGACTTACTATCCGGTGAGAATCTGGGGACTTTTTCCAAGTACGAGTCTTCTAAAACTTGAAAAGAAGAAAAACTCGCATCGGTAAGATCCACTACTTCCAGCCGGGTAGCTCGCCCGCCAGAGTATTCAATGGGCTCTTGCTGAAGCAGTGCCATCTTCTCATCGGTGCTAACAGCAATTCGTGGCCGGAGTCGGTGCGTTGACCAGTATCGAGGGCTGTCGATAATGTACGTTTCCCTTGGCCAAGTGGAGAGGAGAAAGTGCTTGTCCTGTTTTACGTCCCAAGCAAACGCCTCCCCTGTAACTGCCAGCTGAGAGTAGATGTTTCCCGACTTCCCGATTTCAATGGGGTAATGCAGCAAAACACCCGTGGGCTTGCCTTTTGTAGGGGTCGCCAAAGCAAGCCCGCACCACAACAAACACGTTACCGCCGATAGATACGGTGTCCCCTTCGTTGTGAAATCAGTATGCATCTAGGTTCCCCCTCGGTATGAAATTCCCTGGATGATTTCTTATTTACCGGTCCTCGTCATGGCACGGCGATGCTTCAAAAAAACTGCCCGACCACAGTTGTCGGGTGCTACTTTGTCGTCAAGGAGCTCTAATGAAGTACTTCGCCCCTCTGGTACTAGCAGCAGCTATGTTCAGCGCCGCCGGTTTCGCCGAGAAGTTAGGCAGCAATCATCAGATTGGCCAATCGAGTGACAAACAATCAGGCGGTGAGTCCGGTCCTGGGCAAGGACAGCAAGGTAAGCACCGCGGTCCTCCGCCAGAAGCGCTTGCAGCTTGTGAGGGAAAATCCTCGGGTGCGGAGTGTTCTTTCCAATCTCCGCGCGGAGACACTGTGTCGGGCACTTGTTTCGCACCGAAATCGGATCTGCCATTGGGCTGTCGACCTAGTCATCCTCCAGGACAAAATGGCGGCGGGCGTGGACAGGGCGGCGGACAAGGCCAAGGCGGACAAGGTCAGAATAGTGGTGGCGGTGGACAAGATGGCCCGCCCCCCGGCGACGAATAGCCCCTAATCTCTCAGAGATCTCTCTAAAAAATTCGCGATTGCGTCCATGTGGTTTTCAATGGAATGCCCGTCATTAAAAGACGCGCCTTGAACCCGTTCAGGGAATTTTTTTCGTAATTTTCCGACGATTTCGCAGGTGGAGTTAGAGGAGCACTGAGTGTCGTTTGTGCCCCAGAATAGAGCTACTTTGAGATTTTTCTCGTCTGCTAAACTCTGCTCCAGAGTTTCTGCCAAACTTTCATCCGCAAAAATATTTTCCCAATAAGCGGCAGAAATATTTCCGTTTCGTGCTTTTAATAAGAACGAATCGTCTCTCCGCTTGATGGCTTCCAAGAAAGTCTCTCTTTGAGACGAATCAGGAATTTGAAATTCCAAAAGTTCGCGAAAATTCATTGCGGGAGAAGTGAGCAACAACTCGATGGGGCGATCAACAAATAATTTGGCGTGATTGTGAACAACATTCGTCAGCACTTGCGCGCCTTCGCTGTGTCCCCAGAGAACACGAGGAGCTCTAACTCCCAATTCTTTTTCCGCCCACACGATAGCGAGTGCAGTTGCTTCCACGACATCTTCACGAGAATACTCGGCGAATTCCGCGCGAATTACTTTTGCGGATTCGCAATCCACTCCTGGCTTTTCAAGAGTGAGAATGGCAGTGGAATTTTTCGCTGCTAGTTCGGCAAATTCGGTAGGGATATTTTTCTGGGCGCAGTAAACGCCGGTGCCCATTGTGGCGACGATAAACTGGGTCGCGGGCTTGTTATTGAAGGAAGTTAGCGCTGCTTGAAACGTCTTTTTACCCACGTGAATGGGTTGTTTAACCACCGTTTCAGACGCGAAAGACGCGACCGAAAATAGGAAGGCCATTGCAATGTAAGGAAGGGGTTTCAAAGCGGGCTAATTTAACATTTTCGCGACGATGCCCGCTAGGTGCCCAAAAACGTCACTACTTCTGCAGTATCTGCCGCAAGTTTTCGTCCGTAATGTCCCCGCGCAAGGTGATGAAAGTAGTTCCATCTGACCGTTTTAGGGTCACCGGCTCTACAGGGCTGGTCGCATTCTCCTCTAAAGAGGTGACATCGTAGAGCATGGACATAGGGATAGAATTAGATTTGTCATTGTATTTCCAAAAGGCGGCGTTCGCGCCCGCGTCTAACCTGACATCCCCAGCCACGTAACTCTTCCCTGTGGGGTCTATCTTTTTAAGCCTGACACTCAGTCTTTTGCAGGGGTCACAGTGCGCGTCGTCACCAAATTTAATCAGTAATTTCTTTTGTCCGGCTGCTTTCGCCTCCTTCAATCTGGCCAGAATCCAGGCGTCTGCCTCTTCTGAAGTGGGAGCGGCTTTGGTCGCGGCAGCTGGTGGGGCAATGCCAATGAGGGCAGCGGCGAGCTTGTCGTCTATCGCAAGGTTTCCGCCGAGTTTCGGATTCATTATCTGCCCGGGCAGCGGCTTGCAGTCCGTTCCGCTACAATCCGACGCTGGCACCCATTCCTTGGGGTTTTGTAGGTAATTCAGCATGCGCGCGGCGGGCCTTGCCTCGGGCAATTCAGCATGCCCATCGTCCCTTTTATCACCCACACCGAGGTCCATTTTGCCGGAGTGCCTTCCTTTTCCTAAGAGCCCAGAGGCACCTAAGAACGAAGGTTTTGCTTCAGGAGCGAGGTCTTCGAGAGATTTTCCATATTGGGCGCGCAGAAACTCAGAAGCGACGATACTGGCCGCCTTGGCTTTCTTTTCATCCTTGGAATTCGCGACTTTCAAAACCTCGAGGAGGAGATTTCGAAACAGCTTTTTGTTCATCATCGATTCGTTCATCAAGATAGCAGCTGTTTTTCCGTCGACGGTCCGCTCCATTTGCCCTGGCTTCGTTTTGCTCGGGACGATGGGAAAATAGGAGTTAGCGGTCGTCTGTTGGCCGTTCAACGTGAAGAACACCTTCCCCGCCTCTGGCTTTTCAGGTTTCCCCGCTTCCACTACTAGAGCGGCCATGCCGATGGCAGCAGCGGCTTCGTTCCACTCTGCTGCGCTAGATGGCTTTTTGATATCTTCAAACTGCTCCGCATAGCCGATTGAAACGCACAGAGTTAAAACCGCAATGAATAGGGTCTTCGCCATAAAATTTTCTCGAGAGTTTGGTGTAGAGAGGTCTTTATTCTACCTCGCGCAAGCCATCTTTCAAAGGCGGGCGGCTGAACTCTCTAACGCGTTTTGTTATGGATGCCCTGCTATTTGCGACGAATTTGGTCATCTAGATACGGAGATTGTCATCCGCCCCCTAGGCCGCCCTTGGGTTGAGCGAGAATTCTTTCGTTTGTGGAACCTACCCATTGGCACGGCTTTGCAATGACCTGCAGTGGGGAAGGGTTTGATGTTTCGATGGCTTTTAATTTTAGCTTTATTCGCTTTTGCTGCTCCGACCTTGGCATTTGCGGATAGCTTCGAGGTTAACGCATATGGGGCGTACACCCTCATGCCACTCAGTGCGCCGGAACAACCTAACGACGTAGTAAAAGTTCTTTCCTACTCTCCCGAACCATCTTCTTATTCCGTCGATCCCCCTCACCCACTGATCGATGCGGTTGCCCAGTTACAGCGAACGGTATTTAGCTCACAGAATTTTAAAAAACTAATTGGGACACGCCAGTATATTGGCGCCGCAGTTGCCGTGTTTTGGTAGTCGTTGTGATTAGTTGGATGTGCCCAGCTGGTAGGTAGTGGTCGTCTCGCGCGTATTGATGCAGTTCCCGCTATAGACTGTCACCAGGCGCGGTCGAAGTTGTTCCGCAGCTTGAGTTGAATAAAACCGGGTATTGCCCACCGCTTGATTCGGCACCGGTCTAATGACCATTCCATAATGAACCAAGTCGACGGAATCTAACCAATGTTGAAAATAGCTCGTCAAATCAAAGGTCACATCGGATCCGTTTTGAGCCGCAGAAATAGCAGTATAGTTCGAATCAATGTCTCCCCCTGCCGTAGCCCACTGGCCACTCAACGAGAAGTAATGCGCAAAGCTCCAAGTTGCGTTTTGCCACCACGGGCGCGAAAGCATTTCTAACTGAATCTTTCCGGCAACTGTCGTCTCATCTGACGAAACAACTTTGAAAAAAAGTTTAGCAGAGCTGAGGCTTCCAGATGCCAACACCGTTGCCTCGCAATTGAGTAGCTCCTGAGCGATGGCTGCCGTTAGTAAAAAGGCGCCCAAGGCCGAAGTCGGGCGGTTATTGATTACGTTATCGATATCAATTGAATTTTGTTCCTCGCGCCCTTGTGTTGAACCCGATGGAAGCTTCGCCAAAATCCGTTCTTCGGAGTTTGGTAAGCGAGAAATCGCGAGGTATTCAGCAGCGGAATTATTACTGAAATCAGAGGATGAAATAAACGTGTCGGTTTCGATGGGGATGATGTTGACGGCGACCTTCGGTCCACACCCGGCCAAAAATAAAAACAACACCGCGGACAGTCCGTTTTTTACAGCTCCCATGTGATTTCTCCGGAGAAAGTAGTCGGTGACAGAGAATAAAAGTGGGTCACCAACGGGAATTGGTAGAACATCGAACGAGCGTCCTTCACCAATTCCACCCGATGCATTTGCAGCAGCAGATCGCCCCCAAGAAAACCGAAGCCTACTCCCACCGAATAGCGCAGGAAGTTTTGTGCGGGAAGCTTGAGCGCAAAACTATTAGATGCCACGCCCATATCGGGAAGAAGAATGTAGTCAGCCGTCGCCAGGATACGAAAAATGCCAGCGAAACTCTTCTCCGCCCATCCGCTAAAGATGGGAATGCTGCCAAATCCGATCTGCGTGGGAAGCCCCTCATTCACGCTGACGGTATTATTTCTAAGCGCCACGAGCCTTCCGGTAACGCCCCCTTTCCAGCTATCGCCGATGTAATCGAGATTTATGTAACCGGAGTACCAGTCAGTATCGAGCTGGCTATCGACGAGCGGGCCGGAGTTTCGAGTGCTCTGAAAATGGATTGCCCCCATCAACTCAAGCTTCACGCTGTCCGATAACCAAAACCGAAGCCCCCCATCGAAACCAACGATGGGAAAACCCGGCGGCCAATAAAAATAAAGCTGCGGATCGAAAAGAATACCGGCGCTCGAATCATCCGCTAGTCGTTTAAAAAGCCGCAGCGAGATCGCCGCCGGGGCCACTAGATCGATCAGACTCATTTCGGGAGGCAGTAAACCCGTGGAAACCATCGCGGCAGGCACATTCACAGTCAGCATCGGTGAATGCTGGGCAAAGAACGAGGGGCGCGCACGAGGGAGAGAGCGGCTGGGCGCAGGCGTTGCTGTTCGCGGAGCCACTCGTCGCAATTCTTTTCTTCGGAGCGCGTCGGGATCGCGTTCCGCCGTCGGATCGGCCACTGTCTCATCGACAACAGCCTCGTCGATCACCGCGTCACTTTCGATGGTACCAAAACCAGAGTGGGAGAACGCGCTGGCGATGAGCAACGCGAGAGGTGCGAGTAATTTCAAAGTCTTCAAAATTACGTCCCCCCTTCTTCATCTAAAGGCACATTTGGGTCCTCATTAGGGCGTCGTTGCCTTGGACTAGTCGGAGAGGGTTTGGCGACGGTACCGCCATTGTGGGCGGATCCAAAAAAGAAACCCATGCTGAGTTGAAACCCGCGAAACGGGTCGCTTTGCTTTAACTCGTGAAAATAACTGATCTCAAAAAGCATCCCTTGCTGGTCCCCGTAGCGAAGGCCCAGCGTGGCGCCCAGAAGGTGTGAAGAGCCATTGGCTCCGCCCATGACGTACCGGCCGTAATATTTGGGAGAGCTGTACAACGTGGTCAGCTGGCTGACGTCGAAACTGAAAAACAAGGGTAGGACAAGGTCAAAATAGTTTCTAACGCCCCCGCTTGCGTTGGTCAGGTTTGTGGCCGCCCCCACATCCGTCTGAGAGGGGCCTGCCATGTAACCCAAATACCCGCCCACAGCTGCTGCGAACCGGTCCGTGTCGATCCACTGGTATTTAATGTCGAGTCCAATTGTTCCCGGAATCGTCGCCCGCCCACCCCAATCCAAGTGTTTAGATATCCCCTCGCGGTACGAGATATCGGCGTAGGGAATAAAGAAATTCTTAGAAGTCGAATCGGTTCTTTTACCTAATATCTCGTCGATCTCTTCACCATAGTAAGCTCCGCCACCTATGGTGAATCGACTCTGTCCCGGGCTCACGGTGCGAGCCGTCTGCATCGTCGCGAAATTGGCGCATCCGCTCAAAACAGCAACGAAGAAAGTGCAGCCGAAAATTGTTAGTCGGCTGTTAGAAAAGTGACGCACGGAGGTTGTTAAATAACCAAGGGTTGGGGGCAGCCCTCTAAAAACCCCACACAAATCAGTAAGAACTGAACACTGCATTTGGCTGATTCTAGCAAAGAATACTGCTGGTATGCAGGTTGCATTTTGGGCGGTCCAGCAGCGTGTGTTTACACGCGCTTGGAGGTTCTTTTTCGATGCGCCCAATTTTATTTCTTGTTTTTTTTCTCGTTCATTCCGTAGCCCACGCTGAAGTGCACACCGCTTCTCACGGTCGGGCTGAAGTTAGTTACATGGGCAACGAGCAAGAACGCCACATCGAAGAGTTAGTTCGATCGGTTCTTCTTGCCGACAATATCGACAAAATGCCCGAAGTTAAAAAAGCCTTTACCGAAATCGCGCTCCGCTTCGATGCCGCGACAGACCAGGGAAAAGCTTTCAAAGCGAAGAATTTTACAGAGATGGATATGAAGGTCCTTCTCGATAATATCCAGATCCTGGCCGAGTTCACTTGGGCAGTCGACGGGCTGCTCTTGCAAAATCCAGATCTGAGTCTTGAAGACGCCCAATCTCTCGCTGCCCGAAATCTTGCGCTTAAATTCCAAGCGGATCCTACACGGATGAATGAGTGGGAAGTGAAAATCGATAGCGACTTAACCGCAGAAGGAAAAAAGGAATTTGCTCGCCGTGAAGCCATCTTTGGTCAGCGAAAAGCGGATCCTTACAAAGCGCTCGCATTGCGCCTCAATGGACTTTACCAGTCCGTAAGTTTGCCTTCGACCAAAGAACTCCGGGGCCGTATCGAAACTACTATGAAGAACATTCAGGCGAATCCTCGCGCCTTCATTGAGTCCGATTTAAATACGCTTCGCGAAGAACTCAGACTTTCCGATCCCGAGCGCGCCAAAGAAGCCGAAGCGATCGTGCAACGTTATCAGGACCGATTGACGTCGCTGCGCGATCTGAAAACCAAAATTCGTGAAACCAAAGTCAAAGATCTCGAGCAAACGCTGAAAGACGAATTAAACAGTCGCGCCTCGGAACTAAAGGAGTGCGAAGGCGATTTGCGCCGATTCGTAACAATCCTCGGAGATGCTCTAAAAAATTCGGACATCGAAGTAGTCCAAATCGTTCGCACCTCGATTGAGAAGGTAAAAGACAAATCCGAATACGCCCGCGCTGAGGCGGAACGTATCAAAGGCGAAGTTGAGCGGTCGAGCCGCAGTATCGGCAAAAAAGTCGAATCGGAAGCTGAGCGAGCCAAGAGCGAAGTAGAGAGAGCTCTTGATGCGGGTGAGAGCAAGGCTGGCGATTTGCTGGAAGACGCCAAACGCAAGCTTCGCAAGATTCTCGATTAATTAGCCCGGGCAGTTGGGGACGTTATGAATAAAATTCACGCAATAATTAAGTTCGCCGCCTTGGCGGTAGTGGTAGCAGGATGCAGCCTTCAGTTCGAAGCACCCGTTCTTCCAGGGGTACAGTTGGATAATTTGCCCAACCAGTCCGCTGGCGGCAAAATGCCGCCCTCGGCTGGTGATTTAATGGCCGCATCAAAGAAGGACACGGCCGAGAACAAAAAGAGCTGGATCGCTAATCTAACTTGGGATTCGGGCGTCGCCAGTGAAAACAAAATTGATGCCTCGATCAACTGCGTACAGCTAGTTCAGCTCAGCACGGGTCCGGTGATTGTGGATTTCACCAATCAACAATGCCCCGCGAGCAGTGCTCTAGCGAGCGCGAGCTCCATCGTGCAAAGCGTCGTTTATCAAAAAATAAGCTCGGGCGTTTACGAGCTCTATCTGAGCAAATCTGGCACCAATGTCGAATTGGGTCGGATGGAAATCTCCGGTAGTGAGGTCAAGTTGGTGGAGCTCTGCACTGGCTCCGTTTATGAAGCTTCCTGTTTCGTCATTTCCTCCTCCAACCGAATCAGCTCCATTTATTTGTACGGGTACTAACGCCCCCCTTCCTTCTTGAGGGTAAAACTCGCCATTCCAAGCCCAGCTCGCCTTGACACTTTTTCCGAGCACATGATAGCTACGACACGGCCGTTACAAACTTGACTCGAAAACGTTTTCTGAAGTGATTCAACTATGGGGCACGAGCCTGTTTTAGTACCCGACACAACGCTGTTTATTCAGCTAGCCATTTTCCTGGCTAGCTACTTCGTCCTGCGTTCACTGCTTTTCCGTCCTTATATAGAGCTGCTACACGAGCGCCGCGAGAAAACGCTCGGCATGAAAGAGAAAGCACAATCCGATCAAGCCAGCGCTGAAAAACACAAAGCCGAATACGAAGATTTCATGCGTGTAGAGCGCAAAAGAATCGCCGAATTCACCGAGGCTGAGCGCCGCAAAATCGGCGATGAAGAAAAGAAAATTATCGATGCCGCCCGGGCGGCAGCTGCAAAGCAGCAGCAAGCGGTCTCGGCGACTCTTGCCGCCGAATACGAAAAAACGCGTGCAGAACTAAAAGGCCGCGTTCCCGAATATGCGAGCCTTCTCGCTTCCAAGATTTTAGGCAAAAAAGTCCAAGTCGGCGCTGCTCCTTCCCGGGCCGGCCGCACTAATGAAGAATCGGTCATAGGATAGTCATGGACATCAACGTCATTGCATCTTGTCTGAACTTCGCGGTGGTCCTAGCGATCCTCGGTTATTTCGGTCGCCAACCCGCCAAAGATTTTTTCAAAACGCGCAGCGAGGTTCTGTCCAAATCTGTGCGCGAAGCAGAAGCCATTGCTCAAGCAGCGATTCGCGCTAAGTCGGAAATGGCGCATAAGCTGGCGACTGCTAAAACTGAAATGGTCACTCGTCATCGCGAAGCCGAAGACTCGATGACGAAGCTAAAAGTAGCCGCATTGTTTAAGGCCTCTCAAGAGGCAGAGCGCATTCACCGCGATAGCCAATTGCTCCAAGAAGGAGAACAGCTGCGCGCTCGCAAAAACCTTTTAAAAGAACTTGGCGAAGACAGCGTCGCCGCAGTTCGCCGATACCTGTCCACTTCTCTCGACGATAAGGACAAGGACGCATTAGTAACGGATTACTTGACCCGGGTTTCCCCCGGTCATGCTGGTTAACGAGGAGAACGAGTGACTTCTAAAGTCTCCAGACGATACGCAAAAGCGGTCTTCGAGCTCGTAAAAGGCTCAAAGAACGGCTCTCAGGTTGCCGACGAGCTAGAAGCTTTTGGTCGCTTGATCGAAAGCAGCCGCGAAGCGCGCATTGTTTTAGTTTTTGGAATGGTCCCAGTGGAAAAACGCAAACAAGTCGTCGCTGACTTGGGAGCGAAAATGGGTCTGAGCCCGCTCACTTTGCAGGTGCTGTCCGTGTTAACGGGTGCTGGTCGCTTGCGAGAATTAGCGGGAATCGCCAATGGGCTGCGCGCCATGCTGTCCGTCCAATCCGGTATCACTTTGATGGATGTGAAGAGCGCCGAAGTTCTCGACGGTAAAATGAGAACTTCCGTGGAACAAAAGTTTGAAAAAGTTTTGAAAAACAAAGTAGAAGCCCGCTACAGCGTGGACTCAACGTTGTTAGGTGGATTGCACGTATTCGCAGGAGGCAGGACCTTTGACGGCTCCGTTGCCGGAATGCTGGGAACGATGCAGGAGCAGATTGCCGAAGGAGAGATATAAATGATGGAAATTCGTGCCGACGAGATTAGTCAGATTATTCGCAAGCGTATCGAGGAATTCGATAAAGAAGTGCAGGTTTCTGAAACCGGCACAGTGCTCTCCGTCGGGGACGGTGTGGCTCGGATTTTCGGTCTTCAAGACGCCATGTCGGGTGAGATGGTGGAGTTCCCAGGTGGACTCTACGGACTCGTTCTGAACTTGGAAGAAGAGAGCGTGGGCGTTGCGATTTTCGGGGACGTGAACAAAGTCCGCGAAGGCGATGTCGTTAAGCGTACCGGCAAGATTCTCCAAGTGCCTGTCGGCATGCCGATGATCGGCCGCGTAGTGAACGCTCTTGGCCAACCTATCGATGGTAAAGGCGCAATTGAATCCAAAGAATACCGCCAGGTGGAATTAAAAGCCCCCGGTATCGTGAAGCGCTCGTCGGTAAATCAGCCTTTGCAAACCGGCATTAAAGCGATTGATTCGATGGTCCCAATTGGTCGCGGACAGCGGGAATTGATCATCGGTGACCGCCAAACCGGTAAGACCGCAATTGCTATTGATACAATCATCAACCAAAAGGGCCTGGATGTTTATTGCATCTACGTCGCGATTGGACAGAAAGCTTCGACCGTTGCCCAGGTAGTGGAAAAACTCCGCTCTGCTGGCGCCATGGAATACACCTGCGTTGTTTGCGCAACTGCTTCGGACTCTGCTCCGCTTCAGTACATTGCGGCGTACGGCGGTGTGGCCGTTGGCGAATATTTCCGTGACAACGGCAAACACGCTTTAATTGTTTACGACGATTTGACGAAACAAGCGCAAGCCTATCGTCAGTTGTCCTTGTTGCTCCGTCGCCCACCCGGCCGCGAAGCTTATCCTGGCGACGTGTTCTATCTTCACAGCCGTTTGTTAGAGCGCGCTGCAAAGTTGAGCGACGCAGAAGGCGGCGGCAGCTTGACCGCACTGCCTATCATTGAAACCCAGGCGGGTGACGTTTCGGCGTACATTCCGACCAACGTGATTTCGATTACCGACGGACAGATCTTCTTAGATACTGATTTGTTCTACTCCGGTATTCGTCCGGCGATTAACGTCGGTCTGTCGGTTTCCCGGGTCGGTGGAAGCGCTCAAATTAAGGCGATGAAATCTGTCGCCGGTAACTTGCGTCTGTCTCTCGCGCAGTACCGCGATATGGCAGCGTTTGCGCAGTTCGGTTCTGACTTAGACAAATCTACCCAAAGCTTGCTCACCCGCGGTGAGCGCATGGTCGCTATCTTGAAGCAGGGCCAGTATTCGCCGCTTCCGGTAGAAAAACAGATTGTCATTATTTACGCAGGCTCCAGCGGCAAACTCGACGCGATTGCAGTCGATAAGCTGACGGACTTCGAACGCGCGTTATTTGAAGAAGTCGAATCGAAAGCTCCTGAGATTTTTAAAACGATTCGCGAATCCAAAACTTTGGATGATGCGACCAAGACAAAATTGAACAAAGTTATCGACGATACAGCCGCTAACTTCGCATAAGACGGAACTATGGCGAGTCTTAAGGACATTCGAAAAAGAATCCAAAGCGTCAAGAACACGCGGCAGATCACGCGCGCCATGAAAATGGTGGCAGCGGCAAAACTGCGGCGTGCGCAAGAGAACATCGTAAATTCTCGCGCGTATGCCTATCGCATCTACTCGCTTCTGGTTTCTCTCTCTAAAATGCAGGAGATCAAGCACCCATTACTGGAAGAGCGCGCGGAAGCTCGCATTCGAGTGATTGTGCTGGCGGGCGATCGCGGTCTGTGCGGATCGTTTAACTCTTCGGTTTTGAAAAAGGCCGACCTGTTTATTCGTTCGAAGCGCCAAGCGGGCGTAGAAGTGACTGTCGACGTGATTGGCAAAAAGGCATTTGAGTTTTTCAAAAACCGTCCTGGTTTCGGCAAACAGCACGAAGGCCTACTCGGCAAATCGTCGTTTGCTCCTACTTCGGTAGTGGCGGGTCAGGTTTTGGCAGATTTCACAGACGGCGCTTTTGATGCTGTTTATCTGGTCTACAACGAATTCAAATCGGCCATTCAGCAAACGGTTACGACCGAGCGCTTGATTCCGATTTCGGTAACTCAAGTTCCTCAAGGCGTCACCGCACTGATTCAGCCGTCGGAAAACGACGAATACCGCAAAGCGATTTTTGAGCCGTCTAAAGAAGAAGTTTTAGAAGCCCTGATTCCTCGTCACTTTAAGACGCAGCTTTATCGCGCGGTTTTAGAGTCGATTGCGAGCGAGCAAGGCGCGCGGATGTCGGCGATGGAAAACGCCACCAAGAATGCGTCTGAAATGATCGATGGATTAACGTTGCAGTACAACAAAGCCCGCCAAGCGGCGATTACGAAGGAACTTTCGGAAATCGTCGGTGGTATGGAAGCTATGGGCTAGCGCCCGGCTAAAAGGAATTGAAGGAGAGAATATGCAAACAAGTACTGGGAAAATGACCGGTCAAATTACACAGGTAATCGGACCTGCGGTGGACATTCAGTTTCCGCCGACAGCTCTCCCGTCTATTTATAATGCGCTTAAAGCGACTAACCCAAGCTTGGGTGACGGTAAGGACAATCTTACTCTCGAAGTCGCGCAGCACTTAGGCGACGGCATGGTCCGTTGCATCGCGATGGATTCCACCGACGGTTTGACCCGCGGCATGGATGTTCGAGATACAGGCGCTCCAATCAGCATGCCAGTTGGACGTGAGACTCTGGGTCGGATCATGAACGTCATCGGCGAACCTGTCGACGAGGCGGGCCCGATCAACGCTAAGAAGACTTACCCGATTCACCGCAAACCGCCTACGTTCGAAGAACAGAGCACCAAGGTAGAAGCGCTGAACACTGGCATTAAGGTCATTGACCTCTTAGCTCCTTACGCCAAGGGCGGTAAGATCGGCCTCTTCGGCGGCGCCGGCGTCGGTAAAACCGTTTTGATTCAAGAGCTGATCAACAACATCGCTACCCAGCACGGTGGCTTGTCGGTGTTCGCAGGAGTCGGAGAACGTACTCGTGAAGGGAACGATCTTTGGCACGAAATGAAAGATTCTGGCGTTATCGACAAAACCTGTCTGGTATTCGGACAGATGAACGAGCCTCCAGGTGCACGTCTTCGGGTGGCATTGTCCGCTCTGACCAACGCAGAATTCTTCCGCGATGAAGAAGGCCAAGACGTACTTTTATTCGTCGATAACATTTTCCGTTTCACCCAAGCGGGTTCGGAAGTGTCGGCACTCTTAGGACGTATTCCTTCTGCCGTAGGTTACCAACCCACGTTGGCAACTGAGATGGGCGAATTACAAGAGCGCATCACATCCACGAAAAAGGGTTCGATTACGTCGGTGCAAGCTATTTACGTACCTGCGGATGATTACACCGATCCAGCGCCTGCAACGGCGTTTGCGCATTTGGATGCGACAACCAACTTGTCTCGTTCGATTTCGGAAAAAGGTATTTACCCTGCGGTGGATCCTCTCGCTTCCACGTCGCGTCTTCTGTCGCCAGAAGTCGTCGGTGAAGAGCACTACAAAGTCGCTCGGGAAGTTCAGCGTATTTTGCAGCGTTACAAAGACTTGCAAGACATCATCGCGATCTTGGGTATGGACGAGTTGTCGGAAGACGACAAATTGACCGTATCGCGCGCTCGTCGCTTAGAGCGTTTCTTGTCGCAGCCATTCTTCGTCGCCGAGCAGTTCACTGGCAACGTAGGACAGTACGTCGAATTGAAAGACACGGTTCGTGGATTCAAAGAAATCTGCGAAGGCAAACACGACGAACTTCCTGAACAAGCTTTCTACATGGTCGGCACGATCGAGCAGGCCATTGAGAAAGCTAATAAGCTTGCAGGCAATGCATGATTCAAGTCGATATCGTCACCCCCACTCGCAAATTGCTAGTGGGCGAACAAGTCGAATCCATCACGATTCCCACCTCCTCAGGTGAGATCATGGTGCTTCCCGGACATACGGAATTGGTAACGATTCTAGATGTCGGCGGAATGTATCTCCAAAAGCCAGACGGCATGCGCAAGTTCGCTGTCAGCTACGGCTTTGGAGTGGTCCGCGACGACAAGGTGACGATCTTGGCTGAGACCTGCGAAGAAGCTCACGAAATCGATCGTGATCGCGCGGTAATGGCGCAAAAGACGGCTGAAGAAATGTTGCTCGAGTCGGTGGAAGAAGCCATGCTCGATAAATATCGACTTAAAGCAAAACGCGCAGCGGTTCGTCAGGCGATCTCCGAGCCTAGCGATCGCTAACGTTCGCGCTATAATCCCAGCGTGTTCCGTAACACCACATTCGTAGTCCGTTTATTCGCGCTAATTAATTTGGCGGTGTATTTGGCGTGGACGTACTGGCCAGCGGGCCGGCTGTTCATGGCGACCCATTTCCTGGTCAGCGGCTTGCACATGCAAGAGCGAATTTATTGGACGCTACTCACGTCTGAATTTTCTCAAAACTATTTCCTGCATTTAGCTTTCAACATGATGGCTCTTTTGAGTTTTGGTCCGCCACTAGAACGCCTAATGGGTCATTTAGGCTTTGCGACTTTCTACCTGACCTGCGCGATAGCGGCATCGGTAAGCCACGTCGTCTCGTCGACATATTTTTTGGGCGCTCCCGATCAAATGGCCTTAGGCGCATCGGGCGCAATAGCAGGATTACTCTTGGTCTTCGCCCTGCTCTTCCCACGCAGCCAAATCCTGATTTTCGGAATCATCCCAGTGCCGGCGATCTACGGCGCACTCGCATTTGTAGGCCTAGACATCTGGGGCCTAGTCGCCCAATCAAAGGGCCACGGCCTGCCGATTGGCCACGGCGCCCACTTAGGCGGCGCTTTCGCAGGACTCGTCTATTACCTAATCTGGGGAAGATTTCTCCTCCAGTCGTTGCGAGCAGAGCGAAGCAATCCCCAATTTTAAAACCCCCTTACGGCAAACGTCTGAATTGGATGAAACGTTTGTTAGGATAAGCCAACCAAGTCTTTCGTGAATCCCAACGCGCGCCCGTTTCTTTGATTTGGTACACTTACGTGTTTGGTAAAAAACTGGATCGGTGATGCATGCGGCAAGGAACGTTTCCGATTTCGATACCCACAGTTTCAGTCGTTACATTTATCTTGTGGGCTATACCGTATCTCCTTGTCTCCCCATGGGACGTAGCATTGTTACGATCCGGCAGCGTGGCACTTTTCACGGCTAGCTTGTTTTTCCTTCTCGACCTTCTACGGTTCCGCCGACACACTTTTATTTGCCTGTGCGTCTGTGTTCCATATTTTTTTCTTTGTTACCTAGAGCTTGGTCACTTTGTTTTCAAAAATGGGCCTTTTAGCGTCGAATTCTATCAAGCACTCGATTTCGGTTTGTTAGGAATGGCATTTCAGAGTGCGCCTCTTTCGATTCTTGCTGCACTTGCACACTTTGCGATTTGCGCGGTTTTAATTGTTACTCTTGGTAGATCTTTAGAGCCCCGAACCCGTTCTCAAGCAACGCAACCGCACTTATATGTTTTTACTTTGTTGATGACTGTTTGCCTGTGGGTGAACGGCCACTACTCTCCAATGCGCTCTCTGTATGAGGTTGTTCGGCTGCACCATTCGCTAGTTTCTAACAGTGCAAAACAAAAGTTGGAAACACCGCTAATAAAGAAGAGTAACGTTAGGGCGGAAAAAGGGCACAATCTAGTACGGGTTATTTTGGAGTCCCTTACAGATATTTACGCAGACGCTAACCGGTTTCCGGGGCTAACTCCCAATTTGACGAGCTATAAGGCCAGGGGAATAGCTGCCAATAAGATGTTACAAACCCCCAATCAGGCCAATAGTTATATGGGGCATGTGGTGTCTAACTGTGGCCGGAGTTACTTCCGCCAACCCATAAATGCTTCGGAAGAAGTTTGTCTGGGAGATGTTTTGAAGAAGGCCGGATACCGAGGGGCGTTCCTGAGGGGTGCGAACGCGGAATCGGCAGGCCCTTTTCCCCAATTGTATTCCCCGCAAAACGGTTACGATGTCTTTCTTTCCTCACGGGATCTCCGCGAAAAGTATCCTGGTTCGAAGCCACAAGGGCTGGGCTTTCCGGATGAGGTATTGTTTTCTGAAGGGCTTGCACAGTATCGAAAGCTACAAGAGGCAGGCGCTCCCTTTCACTTGACCCTTTTCACTCTCGATACCCACGCGTTCTCTCAGCCAATCTCCCCTAGCTGTCGATCCAATCCCTACCGAGGGCCGCATGAACAAGATGAATTGGTTCAAGCGGCGCACTGTACCGATCGCCTTATTGGCGATTTTGTCGAGCAGCTGTTTCAAGAACCAGGGGCCGAGAATCTGGTTGTCGCGATTCACGGCGATCATGTGCCGCACAAACCAACTCCCGCGATAGCGAGCGGCCCGCAGACGATTTATTCGGTGATTTTTGGAAACGGCGTATCGGCGTACCAACAGGATGAGCCAGTGTCTCTGACAGACCTGCCGCCAACACTGCTTAGCGTGATGGACGTGAGAACCAATGCAAACTTCTCAGAGGGGCGCGATTTCTCCCGGCGCTTGCGGGACTCCGTGGGAAGAACGTCCAGCAATATGGAACCCCCTTATTCAGACGATTATGTTTTGTCTCAATTGGCTATGGACCGAAATTGGAATGGCTCGTTCAAAAACATTCCATTCCAGCGTTTTCAGCATGCCGACAGCGTTTTTTCTTATGGAACTCTCTTCGGTTCCATTTTTAGAAGCCATTATTTCCTAATAAAAGTCCCCCGAGCAGACGAGGTGCCAGGTTACGTGGCGGTCGTTGTGGACAAATTGAAACCCGATAAAAAACACCTGTTCGAACCGGATAGTGTTCTCATCCCCCAATCTACCGGCGACAATCTTCTGCAGCTCGCTTTTGTGACCGGCATTGATACGCGTTGGAAAGGCATATTTCTCTTTAACTCCAGGGCAGGTAGTGGGGTTCTTTTTCGGTTCGATGATAGCGCAGCCCCCGAAATTATTTCCAAATCGATCAGAATTCCTGCGAATGCTCAGAAGCTGCGGTTGCCACCTGCTACCATTGTCGGCTGGGAGGGAATGAAGCATTTGACTAGCAGTGACTTCTTATCCACCGACGAAGACCCTAGAATTTTTCTCCGATCAAATGGATGGAACCGGAAGCGACAACACTGGGTGTCTGTAACCTTAGACTCGCCAGCTGAGGGCCATGCTAGATTGTTTTACAAACCTCACGGCAAAAATTTCTATCCCCACCTGGTGAGCACACTTCCAACTCGCATTGGCAGCCAAGAGCTGAAATTTTTTGTACCGAAAGGAAAATCCGATGGTCAACTAAGACTGGATGTCGGCGAAACCCCGGGCCTATACAAGGTAAGCATTGTGCAGGTCTGGGAGGAATCATAATCTCAGCATGCTCGCGGCGGCCGAAAATAGAAACGCCCCAGGAATGTATCTCCTGGAGCGCCTAATTTTGATCGCTAAAACTGTAACTTCTACTTGTCGAGTTCTGCGGTCATCATGTCGAAAGACGGATTCATTTGACCATCGGTGGATGCTATTCCACGACCACCTGTAAAAGAGAATTTCGACTCGCTACCTTTGACGATTTCGAGCGACTTCATTTGGCAGACTGCTTTTTTAGAATCAGCATCGGTGCAATACTTAGGAGCGCCTGTCGCGATATCTTCCACCATGTACTTTGCTTGTCGCATGTCGGCTTCCGATTTGATCGTGGCACCGAAAGTGATTTTCAAGTCGCAGCCGCATTTTTTGTAAGCAGCTTGCGCTTTCTTCACAGATGGATCGAGCTCATTTGCTTTGTATTCACGTTCTGCTTTTCCCGCGAATGCTAAAACAGGAAGAATGATAAGAATGCCAATTAGCTTTTTCATTTTTTCTCCTTTTCGAGATTGGGTTGGTATGCTTTGAGGATATCCTCAAACTTTGTTACTTCAGAATCCTTCTGCGAGTAGGTCAGCGAAATGGTCTGAGCTGGCTTGAGTGGATGAGCGAGAGTCCAGTGGTCGTTGTTCTGATTCAGAACAACATACTGAATAGTTTTGCTCCCTCGCTTCTTATTGTAGAAGATGTCTTTACCTTGTCGCCCATTGTCGGTGAACTGATACAGGCGAGTTTTCCCTTCAAACTCGTCCCCGTTAACCCCAATGTTCTTAAAAAAGACGAGCATTTCCTTGGACTCATTCACTTCGACCATCACTACGAGTTCGCCCTCGGGTCCGCGAAACGCCTTTACTGGACTTGTCTGTATAGGTTTGGTCCCGGCCCATAGAATCGACGAAAATAAAAGTACCGCAATTAGTGTCTGTTTCACGAATCCTTCCCCTCACATTTTTTAACTAACTTTTCTTCTTTCAGGATTTCGCACGCGTTGCGCGCAGTATCCGCATTCGAACTATCCATTTCCTCTAGGAAATCTTTCCGAAATTGCTTGTCGCGCAGGCAAAGCTTCACTGCTTTTTTCACATCCTCCAAAAAGCGTTTCGTCGAATCGGAATTGCTCGGAGGATAGGAAAGTGATTTGGTGAATACTTCGTAGACTTTCATTTCATTGCACAGAGCAAGATGGTTGGAGGCAACCACTTGCAAAAGAGGCAACGACGTCTCGGGTGCGGCGCCTCTTCTTGCCGCGGTCACGAAAGACATAACTTTATCGGAGCTCTTCTCGCCGCTTGCGATCTTTACGGCACTTGCGATACAGCGGTCCTGTATCTCAAGCCGATCCAAGTAGCGCTTCTCCGACCCTGCTTCAGTTCGCACCTCGTCCAAAAGATGATCGGCTTTCAGACACTTCTCCAGTCCCGCAGGATCTTTGAATTGAAAGATGCTTCCACTCGCGAAGCCATAGGAGGCCGCAAGCGATAAGACGGCGACGAAGATTTTCATTTATTGTTTCCCCAGAAATTGGTGGGTCAGTTCGAAGGCTGAAATTGTAGCATATATTTTAGGTGTCCCGTAGGCCCACCGCCTCAACGCCAAGCAAAGTTAATTCAGGGAAGTTTGAATTTTGGGCGCCCGTGCTATCAAATTGCTCGCCTTGAGATGACTGATATGGATAGCTTGGCCGCATGGATAAAGAGCAGTCAGTTCTTGCGGCCCAAAGAGCGTACTTTAGCGAGGGCAGGACGCGCCCTTTGGCATTTCGATTGGAGCAGTTAGAAAAGCTCCGTTCGTCGATAAAACGCGCAGAGTCACAAATCCTCGCAGCTCTCAAAACAGATTTAGGTAAGCCAGAGTACGAGGCATTCATCAGCGAAGTAGGATTTCTCTACGACGAGATTCGCCACACACGCAAAAAATTACGCCGCTGGATGCGCCCCAAGAGGGTGCGAACGACTTGGCTGTTGGGCCCATCGCAGGGACGAGTGCACACGGAACGGCAACTGTGCGATTTTAAAACCCTCGGAATTAGCACCGGCAACTTCTGCTGTCGTCGCTAAGTTGATTCGAGAGACTTTTGATCCAAAGTACATCGCGGCGTTCGAGGGCGGATTAGAAGTCTCCCAAAGGCTATTGGCCCTTCCCCACGATTACATTTTCTTCACGGGCGGCACGCAAGTGGGCCGAGTGGTGATGGAAGCAGCGGCCAAGCATCTAACACCGGTCACGCTAGAACTGGGCGGCAAAAGCCCATGCATTATCGACGAGACTAGCGATTTAGTGGTGACAAGCAGGCGAGTGGCTTGGGGAAAATTCTTCAACGCGGGCCAAACCTGCGTGGCGCCGGATTATGTGTTGGTACAAAAAAACGTACAGGCGGCATTCTTAGAGCAAATGAAATTGCGAGTAGAAGAATTCTTTGGCAGTGATCCGGAGCAAAGCCCAGACTACGCGCGCATTATCAACGACCGCCATTTCGATAGATTGAGTAAGTATTTGGAAACTAAAAAACCGTTTATCGGCGGCAAAACAGCCCGCGAGTCACGCTACTTCGCACCGACGTTGCTTACGGACGCCAGATCAACAGACGCAGTAATGCAGGAAGAAATCTTCGGACCCATTCTTCCGGTAATGCCTTATGACAAATTGGAAGAAGCGATTGAATTCGTAAACGCCCGCCCAAAGCCCTTGGCATTTTATTTCTTCTCAAAAAACAGCGCACAACAAAGAAAAATATTAGAAGAAATCTCTTTCGGTGGCGGCTGCATCAACGACACGCTAGTGCACCTAATGAGCCCCGACCTGCCATTCGGTGGCGTAGGCGAAAGCGGCATTGGCGCGTACCACGGCAAACACTCCTACGCGCTATTCTCCCACCACAAAAGCGTGGTCAAAAAACCCTTCTTCGCCGACGTAGCCCTTCGCTACCCGCCCTACGGCAATCGTCTAAACTGGATGAAAAAGTTATTGGGCTGAGTCGTTGCGAGCGAAGCGAAGCAATCTCAACTTACCTGTCCCGGACAGGTAACTAAGCCCGTTTGGCGTACCAATACGCCCAAGCAATCAAAACTAACTGCACGGGAAGCCGCAACCAAAGCGCCGTCGGCGAAGGCTGCATATCCCCAAGCGGAATCTGATGAATCGCCATGTGCACATTCGCCGGAAAGACGGCAATATAGAGAGCAATCAGTCCCCATCCCGCCGCACGACTTAATCTAGGAATCACTAACCCAACGCCGCCCAGGATCTCGAAGAACCCGCTAATAAGAACCAGCGCTTCGGGAAAAGGCAGGTAAGCCGGAACAACCCGCACAAACATCGCCGTCTGCGTGAAATGCAGCACGCCCACCATCACCATTAAAACAGCCAACAACCAACGCAGTATTTCTCGGACCATGAGACCCTCTTGCCCCGAATCCTCTGAGAAAGCAGCGCATTCTCAAAGCTAAATTTGTGCGGAGGTACCTATCCGGTGAGGTGACTGTAACTTATCGTCTGCCGACTCGATTCGTTTACATCGCCGCTGGTTGTATACGCATCCGCGCGAACTAATTTCCAGTGGCCTCGACCTTGCACTTTATGAGGTCGATTTATGTCGACCAGGCTCCAAATTTTTATTCTTTTTCTAGCGCTCCAAATAACATCGCCGTTGCACGCGATAGATTGCGGCCCCACACTTCGCAAAATCGCCCTTCTCACCGTTGCGCCTATTACCGAGGCAGAAAAATACATCTACATTGCGGCTCCCCCGATAGCGATGGTCTGGTCGGGTGCTCCTAAGTGGGCGGCGTATACGTATGTAGCCGGCTACTTGCTTTGGAAAACTCACTTTGGAAACAAGATCCCATCCACGGGACGCGGTGTGATGAATTATCTTAGCAACTTGCGACTACTAAATTACGATTTCACTGGAAAAAAGATCTTAGATGTCGGCAGTGGACATAGCCGCTTCGCGCAAGTCGTAGATGGAATTTATCGAGCGACAGGAACCCAAGCCACCGCTCTCGACAAACAAGTCCAACCTGCGGGTAGAAACAGCGTGAAAGCCGACGCAACGAATATGCCCTTTAAAGACGGGGAATTTGATCTGGTGGTCTCGAGCTGGGCATACACCTATTGGCACGAAACCAAAGTGGGATTCAACGCTCTCAACGAAATGATTCGAGTGGCAAAACCTGCCGGAGAGATTCGATTGCGCGTGCTGCGCTCCTCGACAGAAGCCCTGACCGACGAATACCTCGCCAATCATCCTAATGTAGAGAGCTTTAGCTACCAGGTAATTCCCGCGCTTACAGAAAAGCTCTTGGTCATCAAACTCAAGTCCGAACCGAAAACGACCGGCTTGGGCTATCACCAAGATTGGCTAGAGCTGCATCCCGAGATTAAAGAAACGCTTTAGCCGCTGCTGCCAATACGCTCTTCAATCCGCTTACGGAAAAGCATGTCCGGGACAGACGCGGATTGTGCGCTTCCCTAGTTAGCTAGCTTTTTTACTGGGAGAGTTATTTCTATAAGCGTGAACAAGAATCTTCACGTCATCATCGGTCTTCTCGAAGTTCCAGTTCCCCGTGTACTTCACATGCTCGAGACCATTGGTCAGGTCCATCTTGCCGATTAAGTGCGGAGGCAAGTAGCGAGCAAAGAGAATGCTGCCGTCGACAAGTTCTTTGTGATCGACGACTGCTTTCGAAGAGCGATCCATCACTTCCAAAACCGCGCGGCGCTTGCCCGCGATTTTCTTAAAGGCGATTTGATAATCCTGCGTCTTCGAATCATGAAACAGCTGCTCGCGGCCGATTTTTTCGGCTTTATGAGCACGCTTGTAAAACCAAGCTGCTGAGCCAATCAATCCTGCGAAGAGCAAGGCTAAGAGCGAACCGCCCCATGCAGCAGCTTCTCCATCGAGTGTAATTTGATTGGAGCCAGAGACTAAATCAGTAGAAGTCGAAGCGGGTTTGCGACGACCCGTAGCTTCCATTAACCAGCGACCGAGGTCGGAGCTAGCTTTGGAGGCAGTTGCGAGGGTGGCATCGAGCAATTGATCGAGCTTCGAATCGAGAGAAGAATTGTAAGCGGCTTTTTCTCCGGTCGATGTCTGAGCCGCAGAGCCGGAAGCGAACGATTGTCCAGCAGAAGCAGCGAGAGATTTCTTGTCGTCTTTCTTCTCTTCGGGCTTTGCATCTGCAGGGCCTTTTTTCTTTGCTAACGCGCGAGCGAGTAAAACAGCGGTTGCGGCATCGACTTTATCGTTCGCAGCAACAATGCCTGCTCCAGGAGCTGGCGGATTGTAAGTGCCATCCACGGAAGTAAGTTTGCGACCAGCCTGACCGAATTCGGATTCCATCGGCACGGATACGCCGACGCCACTAAATGTAGCTGCAGATTCTTTTCCGCCGACAGCGGAAATCGAACCGTCTGGATTCATGATGACAACTGAGCCCACGGATTGGGGAGAGCGTTCGATCTCCTCATGTGAAAATACTTGCTCCTCGTTACCGAGGTTTGTGACTTCGCCGGAACTCGGAGTGCGAGTGCTAGGCAAAGGAATAGAAATCGTTTCGGCCGTGCCGGTGTTTGGATCGAATCCGCCCGTTGTGATGCTGGGTGGTTGGGACGGAGCTGGCTCGGAGGCTGTGCCTCGTTCGCTGGAGCTAGAGTTGGAATTCGATTTCCCCGGTGATTGGGGAACGCTGTTGAAAGCGGCTAATTCTTGGAGCGCCATTTGTGCGAGAATTTCGTCGCGGGTGGCCTTGTTGATTTTGCCGTCTTGGTAGAGTGCTTCGACTTGGGCGCTGTTCATCGCTGCTTCTGCACCGACTGCATTGGCAGCCGTTCGCGCCTCTTCAGATGATTTCGACGGTGCCGCAGCTATTTCACCAGCTTTTTTTCCAGTCCCCACGGCAGCGTCTCCACCCTCGTTGCCGACTACCTCAGTAACCTGCTCCTTGTTGGTTTTTTCGACAGGGTTGCCGTTGGCATCGTCCTCTTTCTCAGTCTGCACAACGATTTTGGTTTGAGGAGGCGCGGCAATACACGTTAGAGAAATTGCCAGGGCGCTTAGCAAAAGCGATTTTGATAATTGCGTAGCCGTCATGAATACAAACTAATGCAGGCAAGGTGCCAAAAATTGGCTAAATATTGCTTAGTTATTTCGGCGGTTTAGGCAAACGTAACAGCGTTGTTCTGCACAGAATTTGGCCAGCGCCTACACCGTCTTTAAAACACCCATAATTTTAGCGGGATATGGTGTGTGAAACTTAGACGGATGGGCTAATGCCAGAATCCGCTTAATTTGCTGGTACTTATGCGGCAAATTTCGAAATTTTCGATTACATTAACGGGCTAGTTCTGATACACTGCGTCTAGGGTTTAGATGAAGAAACATGTGCAAAATTTGTCGACCGCGATGCTGGTGATGATCTCCACGCTGATGAGTAGCCCCCTCATCGCGAAAGAGACGTACAACACTATGTACGACTACCTGACCAAAGGTGGTTTTGAGTGCCGTGTGAACAATAAAAATTTGTTAAAGCCGGGCCTTTCGCCTGACGCAGAGGCAGTTTTAGGCAATGAGCCAACCTGCTTTTATAACGTTACGTGTGTTCCACGTTCTGGCTCAAAGGGTTTGGTTTCTTCGAACGCCCAACAGGAGTGCCCCGCCCCCAAAGGCGTTTGTCAGGAACTGGTCGAGTGTGCAAAAGCCGATTCGAAGCCGTCTGCAAGCCAAGAGACCTCTCCTAAATGGAGCGTACTCCCGATCGCCCCTGAGGTTGCGAAACGAGCCGGTACCCCGAAATGCTGGCTCGAACAAAATGATAAAAGCGAAATGGGTGTTTTCCAGTTTTACGATGGGGCTAGGGTAGCGGAGCAGGTGTGCATTACCTCCTACGCTTGTGAAAATGACCGTATCCTGAAAAACTTGGCAGCGTCGCCAATTACAATTCAAGTGCAAGGTAAGTCCGTTAAGGCCTGTCCCAATTTAACTTCGGCCATCGAGAAGCAGATCGAGATGCCACCCGCGGTTACAGAAAAAGAATTACTCAAATTAGCCGAAGTGAATCCTCGTAGAGCCGATGTATTGCGTAGTGAACTTGCTGCGCCTGCTCGAGTAGCTGCCGCCACCGTACCAGGCAACGCTGTTAGTTCGACTTCATTTCAGCCACGGACCGCTAATATTATTGGTTCGCGTGCCTCCGTTTCGAATCCTCCGGCTTCTAAGCCACCTGCAACTGGCCACACCGGTCGAGGAATGAAGTAGTAGTTCTTCGAACCGCTTCCCCTCTTCTTTAAAACAACAACCTAGGCAAAAACCGAAACTGCGATTCTATAAACGCGCGTGCGTTTGGGAAGCTTGGTAAGGACTGAATGCGTCTTATGCCAGGCGGGAATGGCATCCGTTCGAAATAGTCCGGCGGCACGCTTTGTCCCGCTGCCAGTGCTAAATGATCCTGGTTCGCACGGCCGAAGAACTCTGCAAACTCTGGTTGCCTATCGCGGGGAATAGCCACATCAAACTGCGCCAGGTTCCGTTCGTACTGAGCATATTCCTCCGACATCGCCCCCATCAGAGTTTCAATATGTGCACGGTAATCAAGAGGATCTCGAAGAGGGTCTAGCAGCCGCCAATTCTCCGATTGTGTCTGCGCCAGGCCGCGAATCATGTTTCGTATTTTCTCTCCGGGAGTAAAGCGGTCTACGAATTGCTGGCCAGACAATCTCAACACCCACAAATCCTCAGCTACCCTTGCCTCTTCCTCGAATAAATAAGGGGCTGCGGAGAACACTCGCTTGCCCGCAGCATCCACGAGAATTCTCACCACCGCCGGAATGCCTCGGGCGAGAAAATTCGCCTCCAAATACGTCGACACTTCTCGAAGCAAATAGCGAAAACCCTCCAGTTCCCACAACAGGACATCGGTATTCTTAAACCCCATTCCTAATTCGATCAGGCCCGCCGATGCACCGGTGCTTCGTTCCGGTACTCGATAACCTGTGAGCTTCTCTAACGGATGCAATTCAGAATGGCCCGCAATCGCAGATCCATCATGCAATCGAATGTGTGCGGCGAATCGCCCCTGCTCGCGCGGGTGAATCAGATTCAGGGCCAGATACAGGAGGTTGCGCTCCGACAGCATTTTACGTTCCGCATGAAATTCAGTCTGAAGTTGCGCGCGGCGTTTTTCCGACAGGCGGAACTTTTTCCTATCTTCATAAGTGGCCGTTTGATTGCCACATACCGTTTCAAACTGAGTTTCGTACAAACCCACCGGCCCAAAATTGAATAGCGGCACCACGGTCGGTCCTGGAGAGTAAAATCCGCCGTCAAAAGTCTTTGTCAGCGTGTAGCGATCTCCCACCGCTAGCCACGGAATCTCGCCTGTATTGATAATCACCCGATGGACCCACACTCCGACCGGCGAGTCGCGCGCGGCTTGGGCGTCAGCAGCTAGCCTGGCCGCCCGAATATTCTTTTCACAGCCCAAAGACGAAGCTGGAGCCCAAAGCAGCGCTAAAAAAATCCACAACCTGGTCCGCATCCACGCACCAAATCACCTGTCCCGGGACAGGTAAAGGCACTTGCGCTCTCAACCAAGCAAATCCGCAAACCCTGTGCTAAAGCCTGTTCATGGCCGTGCAGCTGAAAATAAACGAGATTTTTTATAGCATCCAAGGCGAGAGCCTTTTTGCCGGGAAGCCTACTGTTTTTGTCCGTCTATCGAGCTGCAATCTCCGCTGCACTTACTGCGATACGCGCTATTCCTTTTGGAAAGGGCACGTCCAGTCGCTTGAAGACATCCTCGCCGAGATCCATAAGCACCCGACTAAATACGTCTGCGTGACCGGTGGGGAACCCCTGGGCCAAGCCGGGGTTTATCCGCTCATGCAGACCCTTGTCGACGAGGGCTATACTGTTTCTCTCGAAACCAATGGCAGCTTTCTCGTCGATAAAGTTCCCGAGCAAGTTATCAATGTTCTCGATCTCAAAACGCCCGATAGCGGCGAGGCCGACGCCAACGAATGGCGCAACATCCCTCTCCTCAAACCCAACGACCAAATTAAATTTGTCGTTGCTAGCCGCGCCGATTTTGATTGGGCTTGCGAACAAGTCTCAAGACTTGCTCTCTCCACAAAATGCACGATTCTCTTCTCGCCCGTCCATGAACGGGTTCAGCCGAGGGAACTAGCCGAATGGGTGCTCCAAGCTCCCTTCCCTTCCACCTTCCAACTACAAATGCATAAAGAAATCTGGGGCGCGGGAACGCGCGGAGTTTGATTTGCCGCCATTTAGAAAAGCTAACCATTTAACGGTTGGGTTTTGGCTACCACGCGACTACCATCCGGCGAAATGAACGAACTCGGAATCTCTTTTTGGCTCTACCTTGGCCTTGCTCTTGTGCTCGCTGAAGTGATTTTGCCTGGACTGATTTCCGTGTTCGTCGGCATGGGCGCATTTACCGTAGCGCTGTTTCTTCATTTTAATTGGATTGAATCTGTAAGCAGCCAGGTCATTGCCTGGTTGAGTGCATCGCTCGTCTATATCTTTTCCCTGCGTCTTGTCGTCATGCGCTACTACCCGAGTGATCGCGGGAAGCAAGATATCGACGAGACCCATGCCATGGTGGGTAAAGTTGTCGACGTAGTCGAGACCATTTCCCGTAGCCACCCGGGCCGAATTCGCTTTGGGGAGACTACTTGGAAGGCCATCTGCAAGGACGAAAGTGTATTCGCTCTAGGCGATAAGGTCCAAATTGTGGGAAGAGACAACATCACTTGGGTAGTGACCAAAGTAGAAGGAGACCGCTAAGACTATGCTGAGTTTTGCATCGATACTCATTATCATTGCCGTTTTAATCGTATTCAAAACGCTGCTCATCGTGCCGGAGAGGGAAAACGTTATCGTCGAACGACTGGGTAAATATCGGGCGACACTGAAACCTGGCCTGCATGTATTGATTCCGTTTTTCGATAAAGCTGCTTACCGCCACGAAGTGCGTGAGCAAGTGATCGATATCCCTCCGCAGTCGGTGATTACTAGCGACAACATCCAAGTCGAAGTGGATGGTCTGCTGTACCTCCAAGTTATGGACGCTGCGAAGGCCAGTTACGGAATTGGAAACTACATGGCCGCCAGTATTAACTTGGCGCAAACGACCATGAGATCGGAAGTGGGAAAGATTTCCCTCGGAGAGATTTTCTCTGAGCGCGAAAAGGTAAATGCCAAAATCATCACTGAGATTGATAAAGCATCAGACCCGTGGGGAATTAAAGTATTGCGCTATGAGGTTCGAGACATCACTCCAACTCGACACGTGATCGAAACCCTCGAAAAACAAATGGAAGCCGAGCGAGAAAAACGAGCCGAGATCACGCGCGCCACGGCGGAAAAAGAAAAGCTTATTAACGTCTCCCAAGGTGAGCGCCAGATGGCGATCAACATGTCCGAGGGGGCGAAACAAAAACGTATCAATGAGGCAACGGGACGAGCGGAGTCGATTCGCTTAATCGCCGATGCTACCTCCAAGAGTTTGCAAATGATCGGCGAGGCCATCGAAAAGCCAGGCGGCCGCGACGCTCTGAAAATGAAATTGGTCGACCAATACATAGATCAACTAGGCGAGATCATCGAGGGGGGCGAAGTTTCGATTTTCCCCGCGGAATTGGCCACACTAAAAGGCCTGGTCGAGGAGTTGAAATCGCGGGCTACGTCGTCGAGCCCTAGGTCGAATCAATCCTCTACCGTTGAAGATCGCCCGCGGGCCAGAACTTAGGAGTTAATTTATGTCTTTCGATCAAATGTTTTTCTTGTTTGTCTTGGGGGGCCTCTTTCTCTACATAGTGGCCGCCTTGATTCAGTCTGTGCGACTGGTTCCGTCCCAAACCGAATTTATCGTGGAGAGATTTGGCAAGTACCACACGACGTTGCGGGCGGGTTTTCATCTGCTTTTTCCATTTCTCGACCGAGTCGCGCACACTCAGAGCCTGAAGGAACACACCATGGAAGTTCCGGCACAGAGTTGTTTTACTAAAGACGAGATTCAAGTAGAGGTCGACGGCGTAATCTACATGCAGGTTTTGGATTCCGCGCGGGCGAGTTACGGGATTACCGATTTTCAGTTCGCCGCCGTACAACTGGCTCAAACCACAACTCGCGCCATTATTGGCACACTTGATCTTGATCGAACTTTTGAAGAGCGCGAAGCGATCAGCGGCAAAGTGGTGACGGTTCTAGATAATGCGGCGTCGAAGTGGGGCGTGAGGATTCTGCGTTTTGAAATCAAAAACCTGGTTCCGCCCGAGTCTGTTCGTCAGTCGATGGAAAAGCAGGTCACGGCAGAAAGAAACCGTCGTGCAATTGTCGAAAAGAGCGTTGGTGCGATGCAATCGTTGATCAACACTTCTGAAGGCCAGATGACCGAAATGATCAATCGTTCGGAAGGCGAGATGCAAAAGCGTATCAATGAGGCGCAAGGTAAAGCCCAGGAAATTTTAGCGATTGGCTTTGCTACTGCAGAATCCATCACGAAAGTTGCCCAGGCGCTTACTTCCGAGGGTGGCAAAAACGCCATGAAGCTGGAGCTGGGTCAGAAATACGTCGGAACTCTGGGGCAGCTAAAGACCGGAAATCGTGTAATCCTTTCTGGCAACTTAACTAATATGAACGAAATGCTTAAAGCGATGGAGTTGGACCTCTAATGCCTATGCGAAATCTGTTTTTAATCACTCTTACTCTTCTAGCCGCGCCGAGTTTTGCGCTGGATTGCTCGGATAATAAAATCACCCAGGAACTCTGCGACACCATCGACGAAGCCGAGGCTTGCCTTAGAAATAAGCGTTCGTGCAAAGACGTCGACTATGTCGGCGGACGGCTTACCGCGGGGCTTATTTATCTTGGAAAAGTGGAAGGTGCGCTCTTAGGACTCAGCACCGCTGGTCTAACGGGTGGTGGTGTCGCCACCAAAGTGCGCTTTTTCAAAATGGACTTACCCGATCCCGCTTGGTGGGCTGTGTCCCACGACGGGAACTGGATCAAGGCGGTGAACCAGGCCAATAAGTCTATCCGCGAGAGCCTCGATCGCATCGAGAAACTCATTAAATAGCCACATAAACCAAATCAAAAATGCAGGGCTGTTGGTGCCGTCTCGCGCGCACAGCACCACAGAAGGTGTTACCCTACTTCCAACTAGTTTAAGAATCTGAGGGGGTAATATGCGTTTTGGAATTTTGGGAGCCACCGGCCCGACCGGAAAAGAAATATTAAAAAAGCTTCAGGGGAAGACGGTTTCGGTTTATGTCCGCAACCCCTCCCGTTTGCCAGAAGGGCATGGCGCGGAAGTGGTGCAAGGCGCACTCTCCGACGAGGCCAGTCTCAGAGACTGGGCCGGTAGGCAGGATGTGATTCTTTGCGCTCTGGGGCACGGACTTTCTTTTTCGCAGACCTTGGCCAATCTCTCATTGGGAACCTACCCGCAAGCGGGCATGTTAGAAAAAACGTGGCGGACCGTTTTGCAAGCCAAGCCCAAACGCGTCGTCCATTGCAGCGCTTATGGCACTCAGGAAACGCGCGCCGATCTTCCCTTTGTTTTTGGGAAAATATTGCTGCCATTGCTAATTGAGAAGTCCTACGAGGATCACGAAAACGTCGAAAAGCTTTTGCAGGCCTCGTCGACAGAATGGGTTGTCGCGCGACCTGGCATGCTCACCAATGGCGAAGCCAAAGGGGTGTATCAAACCGTAGATCGCTTTGCCGGCAATGGTACTAAAAGCATCTCTCGGGCCGACGTCGCCGACTTCATGGTTAAAGCTGCAACAACACCCACCTATCTGCGAAAGCTTGTGGGGTTGGGGTATTGAGTTCCCCTGCGGAGCCCCCGTGCACCCGCTTACTTTTCATCCGAAGCGGCGCTAATAAAATCCAGAACTCGGTCCGCATCCACGCACCAAATCTGAGTGGCTCGCAATCGTTGATCCATTGCCGTGCTAACGCCGCAAGCCAGTCAACCCTGGGGCGTCACAAATTTTGAAACAGCCAGTGGCCGAGACCAGCAGGTGGAAAGTCTAAAAAGCTATAGTCCGGCTTCTATCAAGCGTTTCGAGGTTTTGTAATAAATGAAACTTGGCTTTTTCGTGCACTTTTTCCTACTGGCAAGTGTGAGCTGCTTTGCTCACCTTCCGCGTTGTGGCGATATCGTCCTTTCTCAATTGGCCAATCAATCCACCGGCGATATCGGAGGGCTTTTGGAAATTTATGCCAAGGCCAAAGGCGATATCCGGATTTTGTTTGTGCAGACACCAGGCCAGGGAATCGTCCCCTATGTGTTTTTAAAGCCCGAGTTAGTAGGGGAAATTCAGGAGCAGTTGGATGGCCGAGGGGCCCGGTTCTCATTCAATCTTGCCCATAGCCGCAGCACTTTGGGTGAATTTGCCTCTTGGGGAACCGCCTTAACGGGATTTGCCGTCGCTCTTTGGGGGGCCAGCGCCATTACTCCTCATTTCCCGGACTGGATGGAAACCCAGTACACACCGGAAGCAGAGTCACAAAGATGGGCCTTTATCTCCACTCGTGCAATGACGCCCACTGGTTTCTACATTGGCGGCCGTCTGGGGAATTGGCTGCAGCAGCAGCACTCCTGGGAAAAAAACCAGGTCCGTGCTGAACGGGTGCTCCGAAAAATATTGGCTCCGGTAGTACACGTTGCCGTCGATAGTTTTTGCGAGCAAGCAAATCTGGCCAAGGACTCTTGGTTTAACCGAGCTCGCTCGATGCTTAAAATTGAGAATAGCGAAGAAGTAACTCTCACTCGTCTCACCCAATACTTACAAGACATCGCCACGGCCCCGGATCAGGTAATAAAAACGGCCCAAAGCTTAATCCCGGTCGATACTTCTTTTTCTGTCGAAACTGGCATGCTGATTCGTCGATATACTCCTCCTCGCCGTCAACTTTTCCGTAGGCGGCGTCCTGATGTCGACGGCCTGAACTTGGTCCTGACTCAAGCAGTGATAAGCGATATAGATTCTAAGCATCTTTCTCCACTGGAGTTGCATGCCGATGGAGCGTCCATTGGGATTCTTTATCTCAAGGTCAAGGACGAACAAGAAAACCGACGCGATGCTTATAACCAGGTTGCTGGCTTTGTGTATGAACGTCCCGGCTCCGATGAGTACAGATTTTATTTGCCATTCATTGCGGCGGCCGATCAGAAACGAGAAATTATTAGCCGCTTTGCGTGGCAACGCGACTTTGTCGATCCTACCATTGCGCCCTTTGATCCTGGTGACTCCCAAAATCGCATTAAGATGCAGCTTATCGGCAGAGAGGTGCGTGAATTATCCAGTGCGGTCTGTGCCCACCGACAGAGGCTAGAAAGCAGCTATGGTATGGGGCCTTATCGCTATCACTACGTTGATAGCCATCTGCTTCTCAAAACCCCCCAAGGAGAAGAGCAAGTAAGCTCGGACTTGCAGCACTTGCTTGATACCATGACGGGCTGCTGATCCGCGCCCATCCGCACGACTGGTTGTCACCGAGGCAGTGAACCAATGGCCACCGTAGGTTTTTCCTCGTCCACCGGATGAGCCAACCCCGTGAGAAACACCTTTAACTTCTCTTCGCCACCATTGCGGGCGGTATACCGCGTAACTAGCCCGACGATATGGGGCGCCCCCTGCTGAACGTACTCGATATACGTGGCGATGCTTTGACCATTTGTCCCGAGCGCCTGTGAGATGAGATCGGGATTTAGGACGCAGGTTGTATAAAGCGCCTCCGCTGTTTGAATGTTCCACTTCACCAACCGGCGAATTACTTGAGGCGACAAGGCCGTCAGAGCAAGTAAGGGGGTTGTTTGGTAGTGCACCGATAGACTGCCCCGGTGTACGAGTTCACCGCAGCCATTTGCCCACTTTTTTGCCCACTCTGATCCCGTGACCCTCCAAACGCTTGCGACCGTGCTACGAACTCCCTCTTCAGCTACCTGAAGGGCCGCTGCAACGCCCGCGGGATTTACGTGACCAGAAATTAAAAATTCGCGGTCAGTGTGCACGCCATGCATGGCAAGTACCTCGACCGCCTCTGCTGGAAAGCCAGCCATTTGGGAGAGTAGAACGGGTTTCTGAGCGGCGAATGCAAGTCCGCCAGCAAGCCAAGCTATAAGCACAACAGTTGTTTTCACGACGCCTTCATAGTGTTGAGAAGACTTAAAAACAAGGCAGATATGAAGGTCTCTGATTTTGATGCGGGCTGGGCCCTTCAATAGTCCCCAGGGCGGCCCGTGCACCCGCTACCTTTTCGGCCGAAAAGTAGATGGGCACCTGTTTGCCGAACCCGTCGGGATCTACTAGGTTCTATAGCGCTATGGCGCTTCCTCTTACTGCTCGTAAACCTGATTGGTTGAAAATTCGTCCTCCGGGCGGGGAGAACTATTCTGAGATTAAGGCGCTCCTCCGGGAGCTCAAGCTCCACACCGTCTGCGAAGAGGCGGCTTGCCCGAATGTGTCCGAATGCTGGGGTGGCGGCACCGCCACACTCATGCTCATGGGCGATACTTGCACCCGTGGCTGTAAATTTTGCCATGTAAAAAGCGGGAACCCCCAGGGGCTTCTCGACCTTGAGGAGCCCACTAAAGTCGCTACTGCGCTGGCGAAGCTCGGACTGACTTACGTCGTCCTCACTTCCGTCGACCGCGACGATTTGCCCGATGGCGGCGCCGATCACTTTGGCCGCACCGTCGAAGAAACCAAAAAACGTATTCCCGAGATGCTCATCGAAGTGCTCACTCCCGATTTCCGCGGCGATAAAAAAGCTATCGCGCGTGTTATCGCCAGTGGCGTAGACGTTTTCGCACACAACATTGAAACCATCTCGCGACTCCAAAACAAAGTCCGCGACGGTCGTTGCAGTTACGAGCAATCGCTCGAAGTGCTTCGCTACGCGAAAGAGCTCCGCCCTGCCGTCTATACCAAGTCATCGATCATGGTCGGCGTTGGCGAAACCAAAGAAGAAGTTTTTCAAGCCATGGACGACTTACGGGCCGTGGGAGTTTCGATTCTCACTCTCGGCCAATACTTGCGCCCGTCGTCGTGGCATCTGGCTGTCGAAGAATATGTCCGTCCCGAACTCTTCGAAGAGTACGAGCGGGTCGGTCTCGAAAAAGGTTTCTTATGCGTTCCCTCCGGAGCGCTCGTCCGCAGTTCCTATCGAGCAGGGGAAAAGTTTCTCGAAGGGTTGTTACGTTCCAAAAGGAGATGAGGGTGGAAATGGCCCAAACGGCATCTAAGAAGAAGAAAGCTGGCCCGCCAGCGCGTGCAGCACGTTCTAAAACAGTGGCAAAAGCCGCCAGTTCTAAAGCGAGCGGCTCTAAGGCAGCTAAATCCGTTCTGCGCGAAGATTGTTTTTTCGTCTTAAACGAAAACAACACTGTCGACGCGAAACGCGAGCCGAAGCTCGATAAGGCTTTGCTCATTCGCATGTACCGCAACATGGTCCTCACTCGCGCCTACGACGAGCGCGGCATGATGCTTCAGCGCCAAGGCCGCATCGGCTTCTACGTCCCCTCGACTGGCCAAGAGGCTATTCAGATCGGCACCGCCGCTGCTCTCACAAATTCCGACTGGGTTTTCCCCAGCTACCGCGAGCCAGGTATTTGCCTTTATCGCGGAGCCAGTCTGCATAAGATGTTCTGTAATCTCTGGGGCAATGCCGAAGACGTCTCCAAAGGCCGTCAGATGCCCGTGCATTACAGCTTTGCTGATCTGCGCATCTTCTCGATCTCGAGCCCCATCTCCACTCAGGTGATTCAGGCCGTGGGTGCCGCGATGGCGTCTAAGATCAAAAAAGAAAAAGACGTCGCAATCTCCTACAACGGCGATGGCGGTACATCCGAAAACGATTTCCATACCGGCCTGACATTCGCTGGTGCGTACAATGCGCCCGCGATTTTTATCGTCACCAACAACCAATACGCCATCTCTGTGCCGCTCCATAAGCAAACTGCTTGTAAGAGACTCGTGGATAAGGCGATTGGTTACGGCATGCCCGGCATTGCTGTCGACGGGAATGATGTTCTCGCCGTCTACATGGCGACGAAAGAAGCTGTCGATCGCGCGCGTCGCGGCGAAGGCCCAACGCTGATTGAGATGGTGACTCTCCGCATGGGTCCTCACTCTTCGTCCGATGATCCGACTCGCTATCGCGACGAGAAACTTTTTCAAGCCTGGCAGAAACGCGATCCAATCGAGCGCTTCAAAACTTATCTCACCGGCAAAAAACTCTGGTCGGAAAAAGACGAAGTCGCTCTCAAAGAAGAATTAAAAGCTCAGATTTCGGCAGCGATCGAGACAGCGGAACCTGTTCCGCCTCCTTCTGTCGAAGAGCTTTTTGACGACGTGTACGCCGAGAAGACAGCCCAATTGAAAAAACAAGAAGCGGACTTGGTGAGAGAGCGCGAATTGCGCGGCAAGTTCATTAACACCAGCGAAGCCTTCCCGCTTTAGAGCGGGCGCTGTTGAAGGGGAAGCTCTAAAAGGGGATTTATGGCGACAATGACTTTATTAGCAGCAGTACGCGACGCACTGCTGACCGAAATGGGACTCAACGACAAAATCGTCATCATGGGCGAAGACGTCGGACACAATGGCGGCGTGTTCCGCGCCACCGAAGGCCTGCAAGCCGAATTCGGCGAAGACCGCGTGATGGATACGCCTCTCGCCGAGAGCGGCATTATCGGCATGGCTGTTGGTATGGCCGTCAACGGCCTGAAGCCCGTTCCCGAAATCCAATTTATGGATTTCATCTACCCAGCATTTGATCAAATCGTCAGCGAAGTCGCAAAGCTGCGTTATCGCTCCGGCGGTGGATTTAGCTGCCCAATGGTCATTCGCACGCCTTACGGCGGCGGTATCCGCGGCGGCCATTACCACTCGCAAAGCGCTGAAGCTTATTTCGCGCACACCGCGGGACTCAAAGTCGTAATTCCTTCGAATCCCTACGACGCTAAAGGTCTGTTGATCGCTGCCATGCGCGACGATGATCCGATCCTATTCATGGAGCCGAAAAAGATTTATCGCTCGATGAAAGGCGAAGTCCCCGAAGGCCCCTATACCGTCGAATTGGGTAAAGCCAATGTCGTGCGCGAGGGCAAAGACGTGACCCTCATTTGCTGGGGCGCGATGACTCAGGTTTGTCTCCAAGCGGCAGACCTCTGCGTTCCGCGCGGAGCCGATTGCGAAGTTGTCGACTTGCGCACTCTCGTTCCTCTCGACGAGGAAACGATTCTCGAGTCGGTGAAGAAAACCGGACGCGTCGTCATTGTGCACGAAGCGCAGAAGACTTGTGGATTTGGCGCCGAGGTCTCGGCGTTAATTGCGGAAGAGGCGTTGCTCTATTTGGAAGCGCCTATTGTGCGAGTCGCCGGGCTCGATACACCCTTCCCTTACACTTTGGAACATGTTTACATGCCCGACGCTGAGCGTGTGGCTCTCGCTGTGGGCAAGGTTAAAAACTTTTAGGTGCATTATGGAATTCAAACTACCTGATATTGGCGAAGGGGTTCACGAGGGCGAAATCACGAAGTGGCTCGTCCAGGCCGGCCAACAAATTCAAGCCGACCAGCCCATGGTCGAAGTCATGACGGATAAAGCTACGGTGGAGATTCCCTCCCCTGTTTCCGGCACGGTCGCCGAGATTGTATTCAAAGAAGGCCAGACCGTTGAAGTCGGCAAAGTGATTCTACGGATTGATGAGGCCGGCAAAGCGAAGGCTGCACCGGCTCCTGCAGCAGCGGCGCCTGCACCCGCTAAAGAATCTCCCGCTCCTCGCGCAGCAGCTCCTGCTCCATCTGCTCCAGCACAAGGTGCTAGCAAAAGCGCTCACCGCGTAGCTACCGAAGCGAACGAGCCACCAGAAGTCGAGCCAGACATCCCTTTTAATGTGCTAGCCACTCCAGCAACGCGCAAATTAGCGCGCGACTTGAAAATCGATTTAGGCGGCGTTTCGGGTTCCGGCCCCAATGGCCGCGTGACCAAAGACGACGTGCAGTTAGCGTTTGAAGGACAGCAAGCAGCTGCTCCCAGATCTTCGCATCCAGCACCTGCACAACCAAAGTCTGCACTTGGTGGATCTTCGCCATCGACATTGCCAGTTCCTGCGAACAGAACTCCTGTCGTCACTCGGGGTGCTATCGAGCGCATTCCGCTCAAAGGCATTCGCAAGAAAATCGCGGAATCCATGGCGCATTCCAAGCGCACGGCCGCTCACTTCACTTACGTTGAAGAAGTCGACATGACGTTGGTTGCGCAAATGCGCAAAGCTGCCAACAAAGAAGCTGAATCGCGCGGCGTGAAGCTGACGTTCTTGCCCTTTGTGATCAAGGCGCTGATTCCTTGCTTAAAGGAATTTCCATTCCTCAATTCGTCTTTAGAAGACGACAAACAGGAAATCGTTTTAAAGGGCGACTACAACATCGGCATTGCCGTTGATACGCCGAATGGCTTGATTGTTCCCGTTATTAAAAACGCGGATGCAAAAGGCATTTGGGAATTGGCAGCAGAGATCTCTGAGCTGTCAGAAAAGGCCCGCTCTGGAAAATTAGCGCTGGACGATATGAAGGGCGGAACCTTCACAATCACCAACGCAGGCTCCATCGGTGGTGTGTTTGCAACGCCTGTGATCAACCACCCCGAAGTGGCGATCCTCGGAGTGAACGCGATTCGGAAGCGCCCTGTCGTTGTCGACGATGAAATCGTCATCCGCGACATGATGTTCCTCTCTATCTCGGTCGATCACCGGGTAGTCGACGGAGCCGACGCAGCTCGCTTCATGAACCGAATCGTTTACTTCCTCAATGAACCTTCAAGATTGGTGTTCGCATGAAACAGTTTGATGCCATCGTCATTGGTGCCGGCCCAGGCGGATATGTCTGCGCCATTCGTCTTGCCCAATTGGGAATTAAAACCGCTTGCGTCGAAAAAGAATATTTCGGCGGCGTTTGCTTAAACGTCGGCTGCATTCCTTCTAAGGCGATGATCCACGCTGCGAGTACGATTTGGAAAATCCGCAACGAAGCGGCCCACATGGGAATTATGGTCGCTGAGCCAAAGCTCGACATGGCCAAGACCCAAGCTTGGAAAAATGGCGTTGTGAAGCAATTGACCGGCGGAATCGCAGGTCTCTTCAAGAACAACGGCGTAGAAAGCTTCAAGGGCAATGCGACTTTCAAAGACGCGAAGACCTTAGAAATCAAATTAGCCGACGGCAAAACGGAAACCATCACAGCCAAGAACATCGTGATCGCAACCGGCTCGCGCCCGGTCGAAGTCCCTATTTTGAAATACAACGGCAAGAATATCGTCGATTCGACGGGTGCCTTGGATTTCCCTGAATTGCCAAAAAAGCTCGTCGTCATCGGCGGCGGATTTATTGGCGTAGAAATTGGTATGGCGTACGCCAAGATGGGCGCGAAAGTGACCATCGTCGAATTCGGCCCAAGCATTTTGCCAGCGATTGATCGGGACCTCGTCCAAGTGGTCGAGAAGAAAATGCGCAAACTCGGAATCGAAGTCTTGGCAAGTACCAAGGCTACCGGTCTACAAGAAAAAGACGCATCCAAGGCGACAACTCTGCATTTAGAAGTCGAGAGCCAAGGTAAGAAGAGCGTTGTCGAAGCGAGCCACATTCTCGTCTCTGTCGGCCGCAAGCCCAATACCGACGGCCTTGGCCTCGAAAAAGTCGGCGTCAAACTCGACGAGCGCGGAAATATTATCACCAACAATCTTAGCCAAACCGGCGTTCCTGGCGTTTATGCCATTGGCGATGCGGCAGGCGCTCCTCAACTCGCACACCGCGCGATGATGGACGGCCAATTGGTCGCCGCCACGATTGCGGGCGAGCCTTCTTACAAGGACTACAAAACAGTGCCCTGGGCAGTGTTTTGTGACCCTGAAATCGCGGTCTCGGGCTTAAGCGAAAAAGAAGCGACCGAAAAAGGCATCAAATTCAAAGTGGGCAAATTCCCCTTTGCAGCCAACGGCCGCGCGCTCAGCGTGAACGACACGGACGGATTTATCAAAGTCCTCTTGGCCGAGCCGCATGAGACAGTGATTGGCGTGCATATCGTCGGGCCAGAAGCTTCGAACTTAATTGCCGAAGCAACGCTGGCGATTGAGATGGGCGCTTGCGCCGAAGACATCATTCGCACGATTCACACGCATCCCACATTGCCTGAAGCAATGCCCGAAGCGATCGAAGCGGCGTTCTACAAGACGATTCACATCTACAAAGCGCCACCTAAGGGAGCGAGCGCTAAGCCGGATGCTCACGCCTAATCTCGATATTAGAGATCTGGGGATCGTCCCCTACGAGCAGGCATTGAGCCTGCAAAAAGCACTCGTTGATTCACGTAAGCGGCAGGAAGTTGCAGACACCCTGGTGCTTTTAGAGCACCCGACTGTTTACACGATCGGCCGCAAAGGCCAGCGCCTACAGCAGGAAAATCCGGTTGAGTCGTTGGTGAATGAAGTGGCGGTGGAACGCGGTGGGGAAAGTACCTTTCACAATCCAGGGCAATTAGTTGCTTACCCTATTCTTGGACTTGCTGATTCAGAACGCGATGTTGCTAAGTACCTGCGCAATCTGGAAGTCGTATTGATTGAGCTACTAAAGACTTATGGAATCGCGAGCGAAGCACGCGGCGGCGCAACCGGCGTTTGGATTGTCGGCCAGCAAAAGAAAATCGCAAGTATCGGCGTGGCTTTAACGGGTTGGGTTACCTATCACGGGATTGCTCTAAACGTAGAAAACGATCTGACGGGATTTGCGCGCATTCAACCTTGTGGCTTCTCGGCATCGGTAATGACGAGCCTCCAAGAAGTACTGGGCACGGCGCCCAACATGTCTCAAGTAAAGCAGGATTTCGTAAAGGTTTTCGCGGAAGTATTTAAGCGTCAGCCATCATTGCCAATGGCTTCGACCGGGCAAGCAATCATGGCGTCTTCGCACTGAGCTTCTTCTTCAGCCGTAGTGGGCTGTTTATAAACAATATCGTGATCATGCGCTTCGGCTTCGCGAAAGTTATTGGGCGCCGCTTCAGAACAGACGCTGCAAAGGATGCATTTCTTATCGACGTACCATTTGCCCGGAACGTTATCTTCGAATTTTTGCGTGTTATCGCCCATCGGCGCCACTTATAGCACAAGAGTCGTTATGAGCGCAGCGATGCAATCTATAACTACCTGTCCCGGACAGGTAAAGCATGCTCCCTCCCACAATTTGACCAAAGGTCGCTAACCGGGCACGCTCTTGAAATAAATTTAACTACCCCAATAGGACGACATATTGCGTGAAAGCCGCTCGCATTAAGCAAATCGAAATAGTGGCAGGCCCCAACGGAAGTGGGAAATCCACGTTTGCTCAGGCCTACTTTGGATTTCGAAATGGAGAAAGCCGCTTTATAAACGCTGATATTGTGGCCGCCGGTCTCGCATCTGGAAATGAGGCTCAGGCCGCGTTTCACGCGGGGCGAGTGGTGCTGAAGGCCATTGAAGATGCCATCGCTGCTGGTGAGAGCTTCGCATTTGAATCTACACTGTCCGGACTTACCTGGCGGTCCTTACTTCGCAGAGCGCAAAACGATGGATATGCAATTACCATCTACTTTGTTTATCTGGAGAAACCGGCTCTAAACATACAGAGAATCAAGCAGCGAGTGAGCGAAGGCGGACATTTTATTCCGCGGGATACGGTTCTGCGTCGATATCCAAGGTCGATCAATAATTTTTGGAATATTTACCGTCCGCTTTGTTACAACTGGTTCATATTCGAAAACTCCGGGACAAAGCCAAAACAAGTTCATTCGAAAGCGCTGTACGACGCTAGTGAACTGTCTTTGCGGCTTAAGTTTGAAAAAAGCTTTTTGAAGGGGCGTAGGTAACATGAAGGGTAAAACGAAACCGCCATCCCTCCCGAAGGATATTGAGAGGGCCCTAGAGCGATTTCCAAAAATTCTGGTACTTAATCGCAAACGACTTCAAAAAAAAAGAAAGACCGTCGCAAAATTTAAAGATCTGGCGAGGAGCGTTCATCGAGAAGTTCTGAAAACGATGCGCAAGCCGCCCCAGAAATCGCAGGGAAAACACCCGTGGAGACTTTGTCCTCCCGGTTGCGATCATCTTTACCCAGACGAAATGCATCAAATGGCAAAGATTCACTTTGAAGGGCACTCGGGCGGGGTTGGCAGCGCTTCTAGAATCGACTTTCCGAATGGTGACCAGTTCGACGATCTGATTTGGGGTTGGACCGCTTATTGGAACGAGGTACTGAAGCCCGAGACCCCGTTAGATCCAAATTTGATTAAGGCTCTTGTTGCGTCCGAATCCAGTTTCAACCCGGCAGCAAAAGCTCTAGCGGGAAAAGGCAATTTTGCTAGAGGACTGCTGCAAGTTACCGACGAAACACGTTTGATTCTGCGCGATGAGAGGGGTGAGCTGAAGGACCACTACGTAAACATTTCCGATAAGGATGCTTACAACTCGAACTTAAACATATGTGCCGGTGTTCGGTGGCTCTTTCAAAAAAGATTTCTGGCATCTGTGAGGTTGAAGCGACTAGCGACTTGGGAAGAGGCGGTCGAAGAATATAAATCTTCTTTAAGTAAGCGCTTAAGGGGACAAAAATACAACAAGGAGCCGATGGAGAAGTTTAAGAAATATGTGGAACGGCTTACACAAAAGGGATCTCTGTAACGGAATAGCCGTCTTTCTAGCTCTCGTTGTGGGCAAGGTGTTGGTACGGAGTTCAAGGCTGGAATTTTGTCCGATGATTTCGGGATCGCCCCGAAAATGGTGGGCCAAGTGCCACCCCTGAGTTTGTTCTTCGCGGTGATTCCAAAACCTTCAATTTTTACCTTCCTCACGCTTGGGGCTCGTATCGCTGTCAACGGAACGTGTCTGCCTGGCGGCGAATTGTGAGAGTGGGGGAGGTTGCTTGTTTTTCTGGATTCTACAACAGCAGTTCACAGACTGTGAACGGGCTTCAGCGTGTAAAGACGAAGCAAGGTCAGTGGTCATATTTCAGGTAGATTGCTTCGTCGCTACGCTCTTCGCAACGACTGGGATTAAAGCAGTTCCCTGGAAAAATATTTCAGCCAATTTTGCCAGGACCGATAGAAAATCACCGGATATCCCCACTCGTTGAGCGTCAGTGATGCATATTGGCCGGCTAGTGAAGTAAATGAAGACCCACTTGGAGCCAGATCCAAATATTCCACAGACCAAGAGTTGGACCCAGAGGTCAGAGTGGCCAGCGCAAGACCTCGATAGCTCGCGCTATAGAATGCGGCATAGAGCACCCCAGAGCTATTCACCTCGAGGCTGGGTTTGGTGGTGATCGTACTCGTTGTGCCCACTGCGGCAACCACTGAGGAGGTAAAGCTCGAAGCCCCAGCAGTGACGCAAGTACTTACTTGGTCCGCGCACCGAACATACCTCTGTTCACCCACAGTCGAATCAAAATGAATTATATGGGGTACATCCCCAGATGAGAGAGCGAAGCTTATTCCGGTTGCCGCAATATTTCCGCTCGGATCCAAATCAATACAAGTCCATGAATAAGAAGTGCTAGTAAGGCTTTCCGATGCCAAAGCGAGCTTCAGACCCGTTTGAGACTTGTAGGCGATTGCAGGCAGCCCTTGCGAAGTAAAGCGCAACGCCGCAAACGCGCCGGCATCGTTACTCGCGTTGCCGCACGAACCCGTTCCAGTCATTCCATCGACGGCGAAACGCCGCCAGCCTAGAGAAGGCGTGAAGCGGGCAAACTTCACTCCGGTATTGGTGACATCGTAGTAGGCGATTCCAATGGCTTCGCCATGAGTCGCGATGGAAGGATACTGACCTACGTTGGCAGCGATATCGTCGACAACCGCAATTGAAAAAGCGGATCCGTGGTTGCTGGTCCTGGCGACATTTAGATTTTGTTGAGCGGCCACGCCGTTGTAAAATGCTATCACTGGATTGTCAGTGGAGTCGTAGGCAAGAGACGGGTAGGAACCTACGAATAGTGGAGAGGCGCCACCCTCGATGTGGTTCACTACTGTGCGAAGCGAAAACACAGGACTAGAATTCGATCCTCCCCTGACTCCGTAATAAAGCCGCGAATCAGCTGTGGTGACGTCCTGAAAAAAACCGACAAACCCCTGCATTCCGCCGCTCGTTTTTGCAGATGCAAGAGTGGGAATGGCGGTTGTCGGAAAAAAGTTTGCCATGTTATCGACGTTTTCCAGTACGAATGCTCCGGCAGGACCTGAGTTGATTACATCCTCTTGCATTGCCGAACCTATCTTGATGTCGTTTCCGAACGCTGCCGCTGCAGCCCCAGGTAAGTTTGCATAGGAAACATAGATCGAATTCCCGGAGCTATCATAGGCGGCCCCAATGCCTTCGCCAGCTACTGTGGTGGTTTCGACAATGGTTCCAGTTGAGAACCAAGCTCCGTTTGGCCCAGTTGATTTGTTGATCGCAACGTTAGTCGTCGCTGTGGAATAGGCTAGGAAATTTAGATTGAGCGATGTGGAGGATGCAAAAACCCGAAGGCCATTTAGGCCTTGAGACGCAGCTCCCGCTACAAGCGGAGTTCCCCACGCGCCGGCAGTCGTGGTCTGGGTTTGACTGCAGTCAAGAGGTGCCGTGAAGGAAAGTAAAGTATTGGCTGGCGTTGAAGTAGAATACGTCGCAATTATCGGGCGCTGGGTGGCGGCATCAATAGCCATATCGGCGCGACTGCCAGAGTTGGTGGCAGTCGTGATTATGCTTGAAAAGCGTCACGGCAGAGCCAATCGAAGACACCGTCCAGGCACCGCTTGAACTGCGGAAGAGATATTGCAGCTGGCTACTAGTGATAGTTTGGGCGTAAAGAGCAAAGGTAATGTGCGGTCGATCTTCCGAATCAAACAGCAATGTGACGCCCTTTATGGGATCTACAGTTGCCGAAGTCGATACGTTCGTTGCAGCTGCGGCTGTGGAGGATGAAAACGGTGAAGAGACAGTCCACGTGCCTTGCGCATTTCTCTCGGCGAAACGAACCTGCTTAAAGCCGCCAGCAGTTGCCGCACTCGCGCCGTAAACATAAGCGATTGCTGGCAAGCCATCGCTGGTGAACCCGAGTCGCAGAATGGAGGCAGTGTTTCCCAGCGCTACGTTTGGAGCCCCTAAGCAAAAAGAGTTTGCTGTGCCGCAAGCCGTAGTGCCGTAGTTGGCGTCCACTACTTCGATATTCCAATTTCCGTCTTCGTCCCTGAAGGCATACTTCAAAGCTCCGATCGCAGTAGTTGCGGAGGCTGAGCTGTTTTTGTCGTAGTAAGCGATGGCCGGTTGCTGATTACTGGGGTTGAGGGCTAAGTCATTTACGCCCCCGGTGAGGTTGTTGAAAGAAAACGTTTCGCCTCCCGAGACCACACCGTAGATGTCGCTGAGAGTACTTGGCTGTGGTGCTACCACTTGCGCAGTCGTCGACAACCCATCGAATTCAGCGCTGGATCCACACCCCATGATAAGCAAGCAACAAGCACAATTGAGAAGCTCTATGGTGACAGCTCTCCTGTTCATCAGAACTGGACCTCCAGCCGTATAGGAAAGGATACGATCGTCGTCGTCTGTCCTGCGTTTGTTACGCCTCGATCTCCAGAACCGCTGAAACCTTGTTTTTCCAATGAAACGGCGGTGCCCATAAAAGCTGTTAGCGACTGGGTAACCGGGTACCCGACTTCCAATGACCACTGAAACTGAATCAGGTTTTCAACGGAGCCAGTTTTTAGTCGGGTTTCTCTAAACCAGTGAGCAAACCAAAGCGTTAGCGAGGTCCGAAGTTTCAAATCTCTCAGAGGCTTTTCGTATGAAACACCAAGGGTAGGTCCTGCAAGGTCATTTGGAGACACGGCAGCATTAGGCGAAGTCAGGTCTGCTCTACTCCATTGAACTCCGTACCCAACTTCAAGGCGAACGCCCTCAAAAACCCCTTCGAACTTTGGGTCATAGGAGAACCCAAGGGACAATTGATACTGTCTCAAAGATATCGCAGAGGGAGTCAGCCCTGTTAAGCCGGAAAACTCTGCGCCGGTTTTGGCGCCGTAAACAAAGGCTCTCCAGTTTAGGTCGAGATCCCTGTTTGCCCGCAAACCAATCGTGGAGCCTGAGGTGAGTGGCAGCGTTGCATTGAACCCACTTCCACGTAGTCGGTATCCCCAAAATGACGGCCCTGCATGAATTGAAACACGGTTTCTCGCGGGGTCGATCTTCGCTTGGGTCGTCGGTTCATCGGTCGCAAAAGCGCCCTGTGCGCTGCCAAATGCGATGCTGACGCAGAGGCAAGACATGGGAATGATTGTGGTTTTTTTTCTCAACTCTTCGCTCCAAGCGAGACCTGATACGGGATCATATCGGCATTTTTTAGCTTAGAATTGAGTGGTCTCTAGCGTCGCGTCGTTGCGAAGCCCGGAGGGCTGAAGCATCCCCAAGACGGTTGCGGGCAAAGGCTTCTAGAGGATATCGTTGCTATCGAGTGCCAACGTAACCGGGCCGTCGTTTACCAACTCGATTTGGATGTCCGAACCGAATTGTGTGTAGTGCACACTGGATTCTCCCAGAATACGCACCATCGTTTTGGCGAAGTGTTCGTAATACTCCTTCGCACGGCCCTTAGGTGCAGCCTTATCAAACGAAGGGCGATTACCGTATTTAACGTCGGCGTACAGCGTGAATTGGGACGTCACTAGGTACTGGGCGCCTACTTCAGAGCCGCCTAGGTTCATCTTGCCATTGGCGTCGGCGAAGATGCGTAGGCTCTTAATCTTTTGCGCCATCTGCTCAATCAACAGGGGCGAGTCTTTTTCTTCAAAAGCCGCTAAGACCACCAAGCCCTTGCCTACTGCTGCCTGCACTAAATGCGGAGAAGTGGATTCGGAAACTTGCGCTCTGCTTACTCTTTGAATGACGACTCTCATATTTAGCCTCGAATTTTAAGGTGTGCTTTGAGAATACGTTTTACTCGTTACTGTAAACGATCCGTACATCTCCTATTCTAGTGGGCCTAGGTCGATTTCCCCTAATAGTTTCTACGGGTTAGCTCGGCCGCATTCTGAAATCGTCAAAAAATCAGACACCCTAAAACGGCTGTCTACTTCTTGTGCGCGGGGCGCGGCGTTCGCGTTCGTGCGTGAATCAGCATCTGGAACAGCGCTTGCAATCTTTTGCCCCAAATAGACCTGACTAATTTTTTTTCGGAATTTGAAAGCGGGGAGTCATATGAAAACCAAATCGATTGCGATTCTGCAGTCCTTTGTGATGGTAGTTGGATTAATCGTAGCGCCGGCGTACGGCGATGAAGGCACTCACGCCGGTGAAGGCGCGAGCGGTGGTGTTGCAACTACCCGTCCTGGCTTAACGCCTCCTTCGGCCGCCAATGCTTATAACTTCTTGAACCAAGAAGTAGCTAAAGGCGACGAAATCAAATTGAAAAACGATGTCGCCGAAGGAGAAATCACTCTCTCCAAAGAAGATCTCGGCGGAAAGTTTTCTAAATGGATTATTGCTATTGAGAACATGCACTCGAAAGTCTCCTCGTGCAAAGTGCGCGGTGGCGAACAACTCAGTGACTTGCTCAATAAGTACGCAAACGGCTTGGCCATTCAAATGGCAAAGGCAAAGAACGTCGCTTCGCCCATCGCAGGCGTGGCTGCTGGGAGCAAAGTTGAAGTGAAAGATCTTTACGCTATCACCGAAGCGATTCGCCAAGTTTTAGCGGAGCAAGAAAAAGCCGCGGGCAACTGGGAAAAAGCTGTGAAAGAACAGAACAAACTCATGCTCGATATGCTGGACAAGACCAATCGTTTTCTTGCAGGTGTTGATTCTCAAGAAAAGCTCGATGCTAAGTTTAAAGAGGCTGGCTTAGGTGCTGTGCTCTCGTTAGCTTTCAATTCCAGCTCAAGCGAGTCGCGCAAGCTCGAGGAAATTGTTGCGGAAGCTAAAGCCAGCGTCGAAAAAGGCGACGGCAAGGCCTGTCTCTTCACTGAAGTTCCAAAAACTGGTCGCGGCGGCACGTCCGCTAAGCGCGATTCGGATGCTGTGAAGCAATTAAAAGAAGAAATGGAAGCAGCAAAGACTCTTCAAGAGAAGAAAGACGCTGAACACAAGGCGGCGCTCGAAGCCAAAGACTTAGAGCTCAAGAAAATCTTATCCGATGCGCAAAAACGCACCGAAGAAAAGAAATGGCCTGCTACTCCTGCCGTAGAAAACAAACCTGGCGACGACAAGAAGCCTGGTGGCGGCACGGATCAAAAAGATCCTAAAGGCGGCGCCGGTGGTGGTGCTGGTGGTTCGGGCGGTGGCTCGGGCGCGCAGAACATCGATCCTGCGTATCCTGATCTGAACGCAGCCTTAGGTTCTGGCTTAAACGGACAACTCGGCGACTTAGCTGCTCTTGAAGATCAGTATCGTCGTCAACACGAGCAGGATAATTTAGAGCTGCAAAAGGCGCTGATTGCACAGCAACAGCCCTTAGCGACTCCTTCGTTCTCGAGCAAGTCGGCAACTCCGGCGCCTCCGCCTCCTCCGCCGATTCCGCCGCAGATTCCGCCGGTGGCTGTAGGCGCGACGAATCCGCCTCCGCCGTATCCTCCGATGGGTGGAATGCCGCCTCCAGGTGGTGGAATGCCTCCTTTCGGAATGATGCCTCCGCCTCCTCCGCCTCCGGTAGCTCCGGTTCCGGTGAAGACGGAAACGACGACCGAGACGGAAGAGCGTTATACGCCTCCTACGTCGATGGTTCCGCCGATTGCGTTACCAATGCCGATGCCGCAACAGCAAATGGGCATGTATCCTCCGACGGTAGTGAATGATGTGAACATCATCATCCGCTATCCAAACGGAACGACGGCAACGTGGCCTGCTAACCAGCCTATCCCGGCTGGCGCGACCCAAATCACTAGCTCCAACCCGTACGCAACGGGAACTGGAAACGTGACGACGGCTAACCCCACGGCCGCGGCGAATACGTCGACAATCACGGGAATGGTATCGTCGGTAAACACGTCGAACCGTACCGGAACCACGACTCAGAGCACGAATAGCTCTAACGTGAATTCCGCTAATCCTAACGGCTCTCGTGGTGGATTGACCTGGTAAGAGTATTAACTAGGACTGTTTGTCCATACGGATAGAGAGTTCTTCGAATTGAAGCGCGTTCTCGGATACCTGGTGAGCAGGTATCCGAGAACGGTTCAATCCCACAAAACGACTGACGTTCACTTCCTCGCCCACTTCAGAATTATCCCCGAGAACAGCAAACGGTCCGACGGTAACCTTGCTACCGAAATCACAATCTTTGCCAATGACGACGGGGCCCTCTGTTACCAATCCTTTTGGTAGCGTTGTTCCCGCTGGAGCCCACACGCCTGGCTCCTTTTCTTCGTAGCGTCCCATCGTCTTTAAAAATTCGCGGATGTAACCATCGCCCGCATTTAAACTTTCCATCAGGTGTATCGATGTTTGATAGAGCTGCGAGAGCGCGCCCGTGTCGTACCAATAGGCCTTTTCCATGAACAACCCAAGCGTGGCCTCGGGATGTTCTTTCATCAGCGCTGGATAAAGCACTTGATTGATGCCGCTTGGAGCTTCTTCTAAGTATTGAAAAATCTCGGGCTCTAGAATGTGAATGCCCGTGAAAATTCCCGTACGCACTGGCTCTTGCGTCGATAACAACGGCATCGAACACAAGTGCCCTGCCCCGTCGATACCGACTTTGCCGTAGAACGCCTGCATCTTGGGATTTTCCCAAAGCACCATCGAAGCCATGCTGCCCGCTTCTTGATGGCGTTGAATCAGCGGTTTGAGATCGACGTTACTAATAAAGTCGCAATTCACCAGAATCAGTGGCTCGCCTTTGAAAAACGGTTCGGCTCTTTTCAAGCCGCCGCCAGTTCCTAAAAGCAAAGTCTCCGACGAAAAATGAAAGTCGACTCCCCAGGCTTCGCCTGTGCCCAAAAATTCCACAATCTTATCGGCCAGGTGATGCAGGTTGATCGTGATGTCATCGATGCCCGCGCGCTTTAGTAGAAACACGCTGTAGAGAATATTGGCGACGTTCAATACGGGAACCAAAGGCTTGGGGTTTTTTTCCGTGATGGGCAGCAATCGTGTGCCTAACCCCGCGGCCAAAATCATTCCCTTACGAATCGGAGTATTGCTGTCGGATTTCTTTTTCGCCATGTGAGTGTCTCAGGAATTAGTTTACAGGCATTTCTGCGGCGCGGTTTGCCCACGCGCGCACGGGCCATTCGGCAACTAACGGCCCTAGGATCTCTTGCAGGTGCAGAGCGGAATCCAACGCCGGCTTTAAATACGGTAAATGCGTTTTCTTACTGTAACGCGTGAAGAACGAAGCAAAAGAGCCCGCTGCTTTGACGACGCGCTGAAACGCTACGGCATGAACATCCGCTTCAAACCGATCCCAATTGATTTTATCACCGAGCGCATAAGCTCCGACGACCTCTTTGTAGCGCGCCAAAAGACTTGTGCGATCGGCGTCTGTCACCGGCACATATGCGTCATAAAGCAAGCTTGCGACGTCATAATGAGGAGAGCCCATTCGCGCATCTTGGAAGTCGATTAAATAGAGGCTTTCCTTATGTAGAAGGATATTTCGCGTGTGGTAATCGCGGTGGCAAAAAACTTGCGGTTGAATGGTTGCGATTTTTTCGCAGAAACTTCCGACGAATTTACGTTCTTTTTCGGTCATTGGACCGATGCCTAAGTAGCCGTCGATTAAATGGGTCCACGTAAATTCCATTTCCTGAAAATACTTTTCCCTATCAAAGCGGCGGGTAAAGCACGGCAACGATGCGGGCACGGGATAACTCTTGCCGTGCAGGTCACCTAAAACCTCAATCGCGCGTCTTAGGTACGCGGACTTTTTGTCGGGGCTTGCGACAATCTGTCCCTGCAGCAGCGCATCGCCTAAGTCTTCCATGAGCGCGACACCAGCCTTGGAATCCTCGGCCAGGAACCGCGGTACAGGGATGCCGCGGCTTTCCAAATACGCTTGATGGGGTGCGTAGTCCTTGCTAGACGTCCAGGTAGGGTCAGACAAAAGGATAAGAGACTCGGAACGAAGCGAGACTCGATAGAACTTTCTATCGGAGCCATCGCCTGCCAAGAGTTCCACCTGAAAGGCGGCACCTTTTCGGTGATTGCTTATCCACCCTGAGAGCCAACTACTGAGTGGGGTTGGGAGGATAGTCTTCTGGATGTTCATTTATGGTTATTAGAGTATCCAGAATATCCAGTATTTTCAATGGTTTAATTGCATTTTAGGATTGTGAAGATTTTACCGATATTACATACTGAAAAGACGAAGTAGCTGCCTGCAACGTCTAATAGGGACGGATCCCAACTTGAATTTTCTCCTCAAAAAACTCCCGCACTTGTTCTGGATGCTGACGATTGCCAGCACAGCCGCGGCTCTATTGAGCGCTCCTGCTCCTGAGATTTTTGAATCCGGTTCCAGTCGTCGCGAGGAGCGAAGCGACAAAGCGATCTCCACACCCGCAATTGATTTCACGTTGCCGCCTGATGCGATTCAATCTTCTGAAAATGATTTTTCTGAATGCTTCGTAGAGAACGGTCCAGTGCCGTCTCCCGAATTTCCTAAGCGCCGTGTGCTGACTACCCAAGCGCGCAAACGTCTCGCACAGCAAAAGCGGGATCGCGAAGTTTTGAAGCGTCTGGTTTCGATGGCGTGGTTGCAGTGGGATCGTTCTGCTGCAGATGCTACGCACGCCGAAGACACTTTCTCGATTGCTGATGAATTGCTCGCCACTGCACTCAATAGTGAATTGAATGCTGATTTATCGACGATAAAAGCATCTGATTTTGATTGGCGCGTACAAGCTTCGCAACTTGATACCGAGGCCGCTCTCGGATTTAAGATGGCTCGTTGGGAATTGCCGATGGAAACAATCGGTCGATTCCAAAAAACAGATTTTGCTCAACTCCGCTCTCGTCTAACGATCCTAAAGAAGGAAGAAGCTTCGTTAGCTGCTGCTGAGAAGAAAGCTTCGAAAAAAGCAGAGCCTCAAATCGTTGCGAAAAAAGCCGCTCCGAAAAAGGCCAAAAATGCAGTTGAGAAGACCAAAGAAGATTTCATCATCGCCGCTGCAGTTCCCGCAGCGCCGGTAGAAGTAGCAAAGCCAGTTAAAGTGGTTGCTCCCGTCGTAGCAATTGCCCCTGTTGAACAACCCGTTTTCGATGCTCGCACGGATGTAGCAGTAAACTCTGTCTCCAGCGCACCCGCTGCTGCGGAAACAGTCGTTGCGGAGGCAACCCAACAAGCAGTAGCGGAAGCAACCCAACAAGTAGTTGCGGAAGCAACCGAACAAGTCGTTGCGAGCGAATCGAAGCAATCCCCCGAATTGGAATCAAACGAACCTACTTTAGAAGCCGCTCCAGTGGTGCAAGCCCCGACTCAAGTGGCCGTAGAGGCCCCGACTGTGGCCCCGGCAGTGGCGCAGGCCGTCCCCGTAGCGCCTTCTGTGGCCGTTACCCCCAAAATGGCGTCGGCGGACTTCGCAACGGGCATTTCCCAGCAAATCGTGGCTCGTTTAACTGATTACGCAAACCGCTCCCCCGAAAAAGTGGCAGATCCCGAGCCCCAAGCGGCAACGGGTCGCTTTAAAGCGGCTTCCGCTCGTCGGAGTATCCAGAGTACTCAGGAAGAAAAGTTTGGAACCGAGCTTTTTGGTCGCATAACTGTGGACCGCGATGTGGTCGACTTCTTACAATCGCGCCGCGCGAGCCTGGAGTACTTCCTGGTCCCTGTCCAAGGCAATCAGCGCAAAGACCTGATCCCGCTAGCCCGGTTTCCCGAAGAGCAATTCGAATTCGATGCAGCCAAATTAGAGGGCGCTTACCGCTTAGTAGCCTTGGCGTTTGCACCCGAAAGTTCGGATCATATCGGACGCGCAGTTTTTGAAACGGAAATCACTCGCGATAACTCCAAACAAAATATTCGTTTCAACGTATCGCTCAGAGATTTGCTAGCGGGCGGAATGAAAGAGGTCGCAGATCGCGCCACTGTTCCTGTCACTCTCTCTATCTTTAAAGGCGCCTCGTCTGAGTATCGCCAATCGAATCCCATTGCTGGTGCAAAAATCCAAATCGCTGGATTGCCAGAGCTCGGAGAGTTCTACACCGACGAAAACGGCGATGTTTTAGGATTCCCTGAGATGCCAATTCACTCACGCATTCTCTTAGTCGTGAGTGCGGGCGATAAGTTTCTGCCGACGACACAAATCGTAAGCATCGGAACCCGCGATCCAGCAGAGCGCGTGTTCTTAATTGAGCGCACGCAAGCGGAACTCATTTCCAATTTAGTTCCAAACGCCACTCCTGATAATCGCACTGCAGTGGTCATGGGACGCGTTTACGATCCTTCTACTTTTATTCCGCTGGCAGGGCAGCAAGTAACATTGCAAGGACACGACGCAGGTCAACTGGGATATTTTGGTTTGGGATCGGATGAATTTGAACCGGTCACGCAATCAGAAGGTTACTTCTCTTTCTTCAAAGTGCTCCCAGGTCTTGTGGCTCTCAATCGACCGAAAACTGATTTGCGGACTTTTGTTTGGAGAGCGCGGCCAGGAACGGGTTACTACGTTGAATTGGGCAAACTCGGCACGCAGAGTTTAAAGGGCCAAGTCGAAGATTTCTTCACTCGCTCTCCGCTCGAGCAAGTGGAAGTGAATTTAGTTGGAGATGATTCGATTTCTTCAACTCTCGCCAGTGGGAGATTTTCTATTCCCGGAATTGAAGCGCCGTCGGGTCGTTTGACGATGGAATTAAAACGCGTCGAGTACCCGATCGTGTGGCACACGGCTGGCTACAATCCATTGGATAGAGTGCGTCCTCGTCGTTATCCAATGATTTCGACGGACGACGTAAATACGATTTTATTCCAACACCGCTCGCCCAAGTGGATTCACTCCACGGGAATGATCATTGGGCGCGCATTCTCTAGTTTGTTTGATAAAGCGGGCGAAGAGATTTTAGAAGTAGAAGTGCGCACGCCAAGCGGTAAAAAAGTACCTTCCACAATGGGTCCATTCCCAGTCAAAGGCAGCCAGCCTACACAAGGCCTGACACGCGATCATTCGGCATTTGCTTACTGGAATTTAATTCCGGGTGAGTATGTGGTGATTTGGCGACGGGCTTCAGATAAGAAATTGGTGAGAATCGAACTCACCGATACAGAACGCGACCGTGTTTCGATCGCGATGTAACTTCTAGACTTTCTGTCTCATAAACTTCTCTAAAACGTTCGTTGAAAGTCTTCACGGGGCGGAAAGCCACGCGGACAGCTTGCTCGTCGTCAGAAAGCTCCGCGAATAGTTCTTCCTTATACGCCTCGATTAAATTCGCCGTTAAAAACTGCGCATAGAAATTCTTCCCTGCAAAACCCAGAGTCTTATCGTTGGATTCAATGATCTTCACGATGTCGCGCGCGTGGTAATTGCGGACCAATCGCTGCAAGCGACCAACGCCGGAATTGTACGACGTGATAGCCGTGCTCCAGTCGGGCAATAGGCTGCGGAAAATGATCAATAAGCGAGCCGCTGCTTTACTCTGCGTAAGCGGCTCCGCCCAAATCTTGCGATCCGTTGGGTGGATCATCTGCGCAGCAGTTTCTGGCATGAATTGCCAAATGCCGACCGCACCGACTTTCGAGGACGCACGCGCATTAAACGAGCTCTCAACAAAGGGTAATCGCGCTAGAGCAGTCGGCAGCGAATAGCTCTTCATCACGCTCTCGATATACGGCAGTAATTTTTCGCTGCGGTTGAGCGCTTCTAAGAATTCATTGCGCTGACCGCTTTGGGTGCGAATGCGAGAAAGTAGTTTGGTAACCCGCTCGGAATTCATCGCACCGGCGCGCGAGAGGAAATTGCGCAACTCTGCTTTTTCCCATGGTGTGAGAATCTCGGTCTTCGTTAAGCCAGCTGCTTCTTCAATGCGGGCCTTTAAATCAGCTAAAATCTTTTTCTCGATCTGACGGCGATTGAGTTCGGCGCGCATCTTATCTGTGATGTTTGCGTACAAAGGCGAATAATCGATAGTGCCGTAGATAATCGACGGGTTGTCGCGATCATGCACAAGGCGCGCGTGTTTATTTAGCTTGGTGTAAACATTGAGCCAGAAAAAAACACGGTCTGCTAATTGGTAAGGAACTTGGAACTCTTTCTCTAAGCGCCCATCTGGATCGTGCACAATCCGACGTAGCTTCTCAGCCGATACGTAGAGCTCTTGATAATGAATGGGCGCTGCGGCCGCTGGATTGTTGTCCACCGCGTGCTGTTGCCACTTAGGATGAAAATAGGACCAGGGTTCAACGGCAGGAACCTTCTCGGTCAGCGCCTTCACTCTAGGATCGGTAATCTTGGGCATGATGCCGAAGGAAGATTCCGGCAGCGACTTCGCCTGAGTACTTCCCAATTGCGAGATGGCCTTTAAAACAGGAGCGCTCACTTTAGAGAGAGTATTTTTACGTGCACTCGCATCCAGCATCAGCATTGTTAAAACTAGAAGGACGATAGCGATAAAAACGAGCGAACTACCCTTTGGAACGTGACGGCCGGCATCGGACAGAAATGCCTTCATAATTAGGGTCGTTCTGTTGCCACGGCGACGCCAAGGACGCGCGGGACCCTTAGATTTAGTTTTGCTGTCCTTGGACACGAATTCCCCTTTAACGGCCGAAAAGTGACAAAAAATGTCACCGCTTGAGCGAGGGGAAATGATTCCCCTCATAGCAGGGGGACAACTGAGCAAGGGCTATGCCATGAGAATACGAAGGGCTCCGCAGCCCTAGGCCAGTCTTTGCGAGCGAAGCGAAGCAATCCATGCCCTTCGTTAAGAGGGCGGAGATCGGAGAAATTCTATCCGGCTATTTCGCCTGGCTCCCGAACGGGACGCCTGGGGTTATTTATTTTCTATGGGTTTTTCTCGCGCTAAGACCGCGGAGGTGGGGATTGCGGCTTCGATTGGTTTTTTGCCCGCGGTATTCCCGTTCGGGAGCCAGGCGAAATAGCCGGATAGAATTTGTCCGGTCCGTACTTTTTACTAAGACGGGGATTGCTTCGCTTGGCTCGCAAAGACTGGGCTAGATAGTTGTAGGGACGAACTCGTATTTGCGGAGTTCGGACATTGCGCGTTTGTAGCCGATGCTTACTACGTTTTGTAGAGTTCTTGAGTCTAGCGTGAAGTGATCACCGAAGAACATTTCACGGTCTCGCGGTTCTGGATGAATAAATAGATAGTGGAGTGACTCTTTGAAATCGAGTTTGTCTTGCAGGCGCGCTGTTAATTCGTGGATGTCTTCTTCGGGGTACTTTTTCTCTTTTAGAAAATCGCGGATCGTCTTTAGTGCTAGCACTTTATTCTCATGCGATTTCTTTGCGCCATAGACCTTCTGCTCAATTGCTTGGTAGACCGTTTGAATCAAGATCGCAGAGATGCCGTAATCGTAGAGCGAGCCGATTTCCTCTTTGTAATGGTACGGCTGGTGCGTGTAGGAGCAGATCATTAGGTCGCAGTTGTTTTCCTTTGCGACGTGAGTGGAAAGCGTTTCGCGGATTTCGCCGTCGATGTAGTAACGCAGTTTTCCGCCGGGATGCACGATTGGATACGGCACATAGATTGGTGGCAGCGCCATCGAAGCGCCCACCGCATCGGCAATAGGCACATTGGAAGTGTACTGAGAATAATTATCGACCGTCTTTTCGGTGCCGTAGCGACCAAAGATGATTTTGCGCGAGTGATCAAGTCGCGTGCCCACGATAAAGAGATCTGCTTTGAGTTCGTTAAAGCGATTAGTCGTCAATACGTTCTTGCGTAAGTAATCGACCAGGCCGCGCGTAGAGAACAAACCCGGTAATCGCAGGTTGCGTAGCAGCATCGATTCCAAGGTGCGGGCGAAAAACGAATTGCGCTTCAAGCTCTTCATCAAGTGCGAAGGCTTGGGCCAATGAACCGCGAGCATGTCGCGGTAAGAGATCTTCGGGATCTCGGCGTGGTGCCCCGGGATCTTAAAATGAGGATCTTTCGTAAACGAATTGATGATCGATTCAATGCTCACACCCGCCGCCAGCAACGTCGTGATCAAAGCGCCGGCGCTTGAGCCAACGTATGTGTGAATCTGATGTGGGTGATAGACCGGCCGTGGGAACGGCATGGAATCTGGTGGAATAAGGTCCTCGGACTTACCGCCGATAAACGAGAAACCCTTATCCCGAAGAGCTAAGCAAACGCCGATGTGAAAAGCGGCAGCCTTAGTGGCGCCGCCGCTGCAAACTAAGCCGGTTTTGCTAAAACTGAGACGAGTTCTGAACTTAGCCATTAATGAGAATTATAAACCTTGGAGAGCTTTCCGTCTCCTCCCATCACAACTACTTCGCACTCTAAGCGGACTTGAAATTTTTCCAGGACGGTCTTCTGGGTAATGTCGATCAAGGCCAAGATATCGGTGGCTGTGGCCTTGCCCTTATTTAAAAAGAAGTTGGCGTGCTTCAAAGAGATCTCAGCATCCCCTACTCGCGTGCCCTTTAGTCCTGCCTTTTCAATCAAGCGGCCGGCAGAAAATCCTTCGGGATTCTTAAAGGTCGAACCGCAACTGGGGAAATCCAAAGGCTGCTTTTCTGCGCGTTCAGCGATGATGCGATTCACCTCCGTTCGTGCCACTTGGGGATCGGCGTGCTTTAATTCAAAGATCATCGAGACAACGAAGCGACCTGCTTTGAGTGCATTTTGCTGACGGTAACCGAACGAAAAAGATTCTTTGGGATAGCGGATCAAGCCTTCGTACAAATCAAATACCGTAAACTCGCGCAAGATATCGGCGTAACAACCATACTTGGTGCCGGCATTCATAAAGATGCCGCCGCCCAATGTGCCCGGCACCCCGCTACTAAACTCTAAGCCGCCAAGGGAGTGCTGCATCGACCATTCTAGGAGATCGGCCTTTGCCACCCCTGCCCCACATTTCACCAGCGTTGAAGTCTCGGACGTCGATACAATCTCAATATCTCGAAATCCTCGGGTGAAAGAAATCACCACTCCGCGAATGCCCTCGTCGAGAACTAACAAGTTCGTTCCCGTGCCCACCACTGTGACGGAGATTTGGGTGTCGCGGCAGCGAGTTTGAATCCAGGTTAAATCTGCTTCGTTGCGAGGGAAAACAAGGATATCGGCGGGTCCACCAATTTGGTACGCCAGATAAGGAGCTAGCGGCTCGTTGAAGAGAACGTTCTCTCCAAAGTGCGCTAGGAACGCTTCGTTTTGATTAGAAAAGCTTTGCATAGATTCGGGGCAAATCGCCCGCACCTAAAGTAAGAACAACGTCTTGGCTATTTCCGGATTCAAGCCACTCATTCGCCGTTTGTAGAGGATCTGTTGCGAAGTAAGCGCGCGTGCCGTTGCGGGTGATCTCTTCGGCTAGGCGAACCGAGTTAATGCCGTCCATCGGCGCTTCGCCCGCACTGTAGATCCCAGCGACGGCAACTTCTTCACACGGCCCGAAGCATTCCGAGAACTCTCTCCACAAGCCACTGACGCGAGAAAAGCGATGCGGCTGAAACAAAACCTTGATCTTCGCTTCTGGAAACCGTTCGCGCGCCGAAGCAAGCGTGGCAGCGATCTCAGTGGGGTGATGCGCGTAATCATCGAAGAATTTGAGTCCATTGCGTTCGCCGCGAAACTGAAAGCGCCGTTGCACTCCACTATATTCGCTCAACGCCCGCAGCGAGATGCCACGAGGAATTGCTAATTGATCGGCCAGTGCAAGGCTAGCCACGGCATTCAAAGCATTGTGCTTACCGACGGTAGAAAGCTTCACCGGAATATCTTCCACTCCGTGGCGCACTTGAAACTGACATCCCCAAGCTCCCGAAGTGTAGTCATGCAGCTTGTAATCGCTGTCTGTAAATCCGTACGTGACTGTGCGACGGCTCAAGCCTTTGCGAATCGAGGTCAGCGTCGGATCATCAGCACAGATAATAGCCGCACCATAAAATGGAATTTTATCCAAAAACCGCTCAAAGGCGGCAACAAGATTGGCAAATGTGCCGTAATGCTCCATGTGCTCGTGATCCATATTGGTCACGATCGCAAGCGTTGGACTGAGCTTATTAAAGGAGCCATCGCTCTCGTCAGCTTCGACGACCATAAAATCGCCCAGGCCTAGACAAGCATTGGTGCCGCCAAAATTATCCATCCGGCCGCCAACCACGATTGTCGGATCGAGACCCGCTTCGCGCAAAATCAAACCCACCATCGAAGTTGTGGTGGTCTTGCCGTGCGCGCCCGCTACGGCCACGCCGTATTTCAAACGCATTAATTCGGCGAGCATTTCCGCGCGGCCGATGCAGGGGACTCCGCGCTTTTTGGCCTCGACCATCTCTGGATTTTCGGTCGCTACAGCCGATGAAAAAACTACGACTTCCGCGGTCTCCACATTGGCCGTGTGGTGGCCCAAGAAGATCTTGATCCCCATGTTTTCCAGGGCGCGACAGCTATCGCCTTTATTTAAATCGGACCCGGTTACGTTGTAACCATGGCGCTGGAGCAATTGAGCGATGCCGCTCATGCCGATGCCGCCGATTCCGATTAGGTGGAAATTTCTAAATTTGGGGTACAAATCCGGTCCTTTTAGCCCTTTTGTTCAATTGCGTCGCAGATGCTAGCAAGGGCGTTCGGTCGGTGCAATTGCGAAAAGCCCTGACCCATACGGGAAAGGCTTTCCGACGAGAAAACCTCGCGAAATGCTTTAGCAAATCGCTGATTGAATTCGTCGCCTTGTTCTACAACTCGCGCCAAATTCCGCTTTTCTAAGAAGCTCGCATTGGCTGTTTGATCGTTTTGACCCCGACGAGGAAAAGGGACTAGTAACGACGGTCTGCCCGTCGCAATGAGCTCCGACACAGTTAAAGCGCCCGATCGGCAGACGACCAAGGCTGCATCTGCATAGGCCTCGTCTACTTTTTCAATAAAAGGAACCACCTGCCATTTTCCTTTCAGGCCACTCTTTGCGTAGCCCTCGGTCACTGATTGCAAATCCGATTGTCCTGTTTGATGGACGATTTCGACGTCAGAAAGTGACGGCAAAATTTCTACCATCGCCTGATTCACCGCGCGTGCGCCTTGGCTTCCGCCCATGATGAGAATTTTGCGTGTGCCGGGGTTGTAGGGAGGAAAAGATTTCTTAAAAAACTCTGGTCGCAACGGATTGCCCGTCGCAACGGTACGGCCTTGGGGGAAATACTGCTTAGCATCTTCAAATCCCAAGAAAACTTTGCGGGCGAGTTTCCCCAAGAAACGGTTGGCCAGACCCACCGAAACATTTTGCTCCTGCAAATAAAGCGGAATGCGCAGCAGAAAAGCAGCAACACAAATAGGCGCGCTGACGTACCCGCCAACACCTACCACCGCATCCGGCCGGCGTTTGATGAGCAGTCCCAGACTGCGAAGCATCGCCAGCGAAAGCAGAAATGCTGACTTAATGATTTTCAAAATGCTTTGGTTCTTGATTCCGGAGGTGCGGAAGGTTTTTAGCGGGATTTGCTTTTGCGGAGCAACGCGGACTTCCATGCCGCGATCGGACCCGACGTAGAGAACTTCGTTTCCTCGCCGCATCAATTCTTCTGCAATCGCTACTGCTGGAAATACATGTCCACCTGTACCGCCGCCTGTGATGACGTAATAACTCATGGGCATACAGTAGCAGGCGAAGGAGGGTTAAAAAAAGCTGCTAATTTGCGGCTGGCTATTGGCGACCAACAGGAGGTCTGGGTGCGGCTCGAGGCGCGGTGGGTGGCGCTTGGGATTGGCGCACGATGTTTAAAAACACGCCCATTAAAAACAGATTCACTAGCAGCGCCGAACGGCCCCACGATAGAAACGGCAAAGGTAGGCCCTTCACCGGGAGAGTGCCCGTCACTCCGCCCAAGTTGACGGCAATCTGCAAGGCAAAAGACAGAGTCAAACCAATGGCCAGATACTTGCCGAAATCATCGCGCGCATACGTCGCGGCCTTCAGCATCAGATAAATCAAAGTCGCAAAGAGCATGACGAGCGAAATCGCGCCGACGAATCCCAATTCCTCCCCAATCAGCGCGAAGATAAAATCAGTGTGCACTTCGGGCAGGTAGAACAACTTGCTATTGCCGTTGCCTAAGCCCACGCCAAAAACTTTTCCCGAATAGAGCGAGATAAACGACTGCAAAGTTTGAAACCCACTGCCCTGCGGGTCCGCCCAGGGATCTAAGAAGGCAAGTAGCCGGCGCCGTCGATAAGGAGAGTAGAGCATTGCGAGTGTTACAAACGTCGCAATCGAAATTCCAAATCCCACGAAGTAGCGCAGTCGCACACCGGCGACAAAAATCATTCCCAACACCACTCCCAGTAGCAATGCCGTCGTTCCTAAGTCAGGTTGTCGGAAAATCAAAAATAGCAGAACAAACACCGGTAAGATCCGCAGCACATTGCCCTGCACTGTGGGCGGCTTGGGAGTAGAGAGATAACGAGCCAGGTAAAGTGCGACGGTAAAACGAGCGAGCTCACTCGGCTGAAACGATAACGGGCCGAATCGAATCCAGCGCGTAGCGCCCAGTGCTTGGTGCGCCAAAGGCGAATAAAGTGTAATGGCCGCTAGAGCAATCTGCAGGAGTAGTAACGGCGTCGCGAGCGCTGAGAGTTTTTGATACGGAAAATGCGAAAGCGTCGCCATCAGCGTCACGCCGACCAGCGCGATCGCTGCTTGCCGGCTTACGTAGTAAAACTCTGAGCCATACCTCTGGATTCCCAGCACTCCGCTCGCCGAAAAAAGCATGAGCAGTCCAAAAGCCAGAAGGACACAGAGAATCCAGCTGATTCTAGCGACGGGAGAAAAGGTGGGTGTGGACACCCACCCATTTTAGCTTAGGGATGAAATCCAAGTTGCCGGACTGCGTTACCGGCGTGGGGCACGTGCTACATGCGGTAGTCATCCGCACGGATATTGTACTTTTGCAGTTTTCTCAAAAGTGTCTTTTTGGGAATTCCTGCATGCAGCGCCGTCTGATTGATCCGACCCTTAAAGGTTCGTAGCGCTTTGACAATAAATTCGCGCTCGAACTGCTCTTTAAAGCTCTTGTAGTCGAGTAGTGGCTCAGAGGGCTCATCGCCCGCTTCTAAGTCGAGCGGTTCATCTGTCGACTCTTTCAGCGACTGCAACGACGGATAAAGTTCGCCGACCAAGTAAGTAGGCAGCGAAGCAACAGTGATCTTGTCCGACACTTCGATAACAAACGAATGCTCGATAACGTTTTCCAGCTCGCGGATATTTCCCGGCCAATTGTGCTTCATCAGCACTTCAGTCGATTGCGGAGAAATTTCCACCACGTTCTTGCGGTGCAAGCGATTAAACTTTTGAATGAAGTGAGTGACCAGGCGCTCGATGTCTTCTTTGCGCTCGCGCAGCGGTGGCAAGTAAACCGGGATCACATTCAGACGATAAAAGAGATCTTCGCGGAACGTGCCTTTGGAGATCATCTCCTCCAGATTGCGATTGGTTGCTGCAATAATCCGCACGTTCATTTCAATTTCGCGGTTTGCTCCAACCGGAGTGAATTTTCGCTCCTGCAATACGCGCAGCAACTTTACCTGCATCGCTAGCGATAGATCGCCAATCTCGTCGAGAAACACCGTCCCGCCTTCGGCGTATTGGAATTTTCCAATCTGTCTTTGGTCGGCGCCGGTGAAGGCGCCCTTCTCGTGGCCAAAGAGCTCGCTCTCGAACAATGTCTCAGCAATGGAGCTGCAATTGATAGCAACGAGCTTTTCATCTTTGCGAGCCGAGTTGTAATGGATGGCGCGTGCGACGAGTTCCTTGCCCGTACCACTCTCCCCGCGAATCAATACCGACGTATCCACCTTAGCGAGCTTGTGGATGATATTAAAAATCTTCCGCATCTCAGTCGATGCACCGACAAATTGGCCGGAGTCGATTTTAACTACAGGCGCCGAAAACGCCATGTGGTGCACCATCTCTTGGGCGGCAAGTGCCCGCTCCACCATCTCGACAATAGTTTGGTGCTTAATCGGCTTTGCGAGGTAGTTGTAAGCGCCTTCTTTAATAGCGACAACCGCGTCTTCAATCGTGCTGTACGCAGTCATGACGATAGCGACTATAGAAGGATCAAATTCTTTTATTTTTCGCAAACACTCCAAACCATTGAGCTTGGGCATGTTGACGTCGAGGAGCACCAGGTCGCAGCGTTCTTTTTTCACCATTGCATAAGCTTCTTCTCCGTCCGCGGCTTCGCGGACTTGGAAACTCGGCTTATTGAGAGCCTGCATGATGGTTTTGCGAAGTTCTGCATCATCTTCAAC
>Ga0163144_10000312_pt1 | contig 112105 bp, 83 predicted proteins | sample OliLak19BULKMAT1_FD_123175 | JGI IMG/M metagenome (GOLD analysis project Ga0163144, IMG submission 123175) | Freshwater microbial mat bacterial communities from Lake Vanda, McMurdo Dry Valleys, Antarctica - Oligotrophic Lake LV.19.BULKMAT1 | ecosystem: Environmental > Aquatic > Freshwater >...
ACGCCGCCAGGGCAACCACGCCCGTGGCCGCACCTATCACTCCCAGTGCCGCGACCTCCGCTTGATGGCCCTGACACACAACGTCATGATTCTCATACGTGTCGAGGTTTTCTACTGAGCCGGACGCAAACCTTTTTCTCACCCATCCTTGGGCTGCGACTCCTTTGACCAGGTGCACTGGCGGTCAGTAGGTTCCCTGAATAATCATTTCGCGGTCGTCGGCAATTGGCGAAGCTTCTCTCGCAGTTTTTCCCCCAGCTCCTTCCGCGTCGCCTCGTGCTGCGGATCCTCCGCCAGGTTCCGCTGCTCTTTCGGATCCGCATCGTGATCGTACAGCTCGCGGCCTTTCGTGCCGTTGTCCCATTCGGTGTAGCGCCAGCGGCTGGTGCGGAGGCTGCGGCCGACCACTTCGGCGCGGAGGACCTGCGTGTAGGCGGCGTCGGTCCAGGGGCTGTCGGGATTTTCTAAGAGCGGGCGGAGGCTCTGACCTTCCAGCTCAGCCGGTGTGGGCAGGCCGCAGAGGTCGACCAGCGTTGGGTAAACATCCACCAGCTCGACCACACGCGGGCTGGGCTTGCCAGAGCCGGCCATGCCCGGGGCCGCGATCACCAGCGGCACGCGGGCCGACTCTTCGAAGACCGACATCTTGTGCCACATGCCGCCGTGCTCGCCCAGGTGGTAGCCGTGGTCACTGTAAAACACCACCACCGTGTTCTTCCACAGGTTCAGGCGGTCGACCGTGGCCAGGACCTTGCCGACCTGGGCGTCGACAAACGTGATGCAAGACCAGTAGGCGGCGACCCCTTCGGCCCGCTCGCGCGGGGTGATCGGCGTGGTGCCGGCGGGATAAGTGAAAGCCGCGGTCGGAATGTGCTTGAGATGCCCGGGCGATTCCTCCAAGAGCGGGATCGTGTCGACCGGGTAGAGGTCAAAGTATTTCTGCGGCGCGGCATACGGTGCGTGCGGGCGGCGAAAGCCCACGGCCAGGAAGAACGGATTGGCGTCTTTTGAGACGCGCTCAAGCAATTCGCCGGCCTGCTGGGCCACCACGCCGTCGGCCGTTTGTTCGTCAGTCGAGCGCAGCACGTTCCACTCGATCGAATACTTCTCGGGCCGCTCGAGCCGCTGCTCGCGGATCACGGCCTCGGCCGGCGGGTGCTTGCCGGTCTCGCGCACCTCGTGATCCCAGCTGGGCGGGTCCTCAAAGGCGTCGCCCGTGTGGAAGATCTTGCCGACGTGCGCGGTGTAATAGCCGTGCTGGCGGAAATATTGCGGCAAGAACACGACGTCTTTCAAGTGCGTGCGCGGTGGAGTTTGCAGGTCATAGACCTTGGTCGTATCGGGGCGGCGGCCCGAGAGCATCGAGACCCGCGACGGATTGCAGACGGGGTACTGGCAATAGGCCCGATCAAACCGCATGCCGCGCGCGGCCAGGGAGTCGATCGCCGGCGACTTGACCTGCGGATGACCGTAGCAGCCCAGGTCGTTGTTCATGTCGTCCACAGCGATCAGCAGCACGTTGAGTTTGTCGGCCGCGGTGACCGAATGGATCGAGACAGCGGCGACAAGAACGACGACCGCCACACCAAGTGCACGAAGGATGTATCGAACGTGTGGCATAGGATCACCGGGGATTGTGCAATTAACAGACGACGACCGTGCGGCTGCGCGATGTGCAGACTAACCTACCCCACTAATCTACCCCATCGAGCCGATCAAAACTCACGCTTGGTCGACGCCTTCGGCTGAGCCGGCGCGGGCAATGTCGGCACCTTCAGCAGCGACGGCTTGGGCTTGGCTGCGTCCTTGGAATCCTTCGGGTTCTTTAGATTCGCGGCGGCGGCCGGTTTGCCAAACGGCAAGCTCGGCAGCGAGAACCCGGCGGCCGGCCGAGCCTCGACCGGCATGATCACTTCGCCGTGCAAGGCCGCCAGGCCGTCGACCATCGCCACCTCCAGGTCGATGCCGCGAAACCAGTTGAGCGCCGGCATCTGGTAGCCGGCCGGCGGTTCCTTGGCGCTGGGATGATCGGCCACGGAGGTAGAGACCCAGGACTTTTGTCCGCCCGGCAATTCGCGCAGCTCGTACTTGCCGCCGAACGGCTCCAGCAATCTGGCAGACAGCAGCGTCTCGGCCACGGTCATGGCGTCGGCCTGCGGCACGTGCAGTTGCTCGACCAGCATGTTCATGAATCGCGTGTTGCCCAGCGCCATCTGTCGCGACTGGCGATAGCCATAGGCATTGATCATCGGAGCCAACTGGCTCTTGGCCAGGTCCTCGGCATGCAGCCAGACCTGGGCCGGCCGCTCGGCTTTTTCAAAGCGCAACTGCGGCGACACGCGGGCGAGGATCTCTGGCTGGAATGAAAGCAACGTGAAATTGTCAAACTGCCGCCGCCAGACTCCGGTGAGCGATCGCGAATAGCCGCCGGCGTCGGGCGTGCTCTCGCCAAAAATGGAAAGCATTTGCAGGAAGCCGGGATTGGGCCAAGCGCCCAGGTAACCTTGCAATCCTTGCAGCTTGCTCTTGAACAGTTGCGGGATCAGGCCCGTGTTGGGGTTCATGGCGATGGTCGGATCGGCATCGGCCAGCCCACCGAAAAGATGATGCTCTTGCGCTCGGAACAACGAATTGCCGCGCAAGATCGCCTCAAAGGCCACGACGTCACCCGCGACCCGAGCCAACCGTTGATCGGAAGGTGCGCCGAGCCAATCGGCGAGCATTTTTGAGTGCCGCTCGGACAGGGGCGCCGCCTTGACGTCCAGCAACACGCGTTCCAGCTCCTTGCCCATTGGCTGTCGCTGAATGCCGGCGACGATCGGATCCATCGCCCCCCAGCTGGTCGTATAGGTCTCGGCCAGTTGCCGATACTCGGCCAGCTCGGCGGGGGTCACGCGCTCGATCGGCACGTCGGGCACGGGCAGAAACGAGCCCGGGGCGCCGCGCAGGCTGTCGCTGATTGTCGCACCGTTGACCTCCAGATGCCCACCGTCGGCGTGCATGCCAAAGCTCTCCGGCAGAAATCCGCCGGCGACCAGCTCGGCGATGCTCTCGGCCGGGCGGCGTTCGCTCTGCGACGCGAGCCGCGCGATTCGCACCAGCTCGATCTCGACGCTCGAACGCAACCGGCGACGCAGCTCGACCTGGTATTGCGGGCTGAGCAGATTTTGAAAGAAGGAGGGCGAGAAGTAGGCAAACACTGTGTCGTTGCGCTCCAGCGGCATGTACTTTCGCGCCAGGCGAAAGGCCTCGCTACTGCCGAGCGACAGATGCTTGCCAGCGCCCGTGGCCACGAACCACTCGGCCAGCGTGCGACTGGTGGTGACCAGGTGATAGTCGCCGTCGACCACGTAGAACGAACGCAGGGAGTTGTCCGGTGTTGAAATAAACGTGGCTGGGTGGTCATCGATGGTGATCTTTTCCAGCTTGCCGCCGGCCGATTCTTTGACCGCGGCGCTCCGCTGCTGGGTGAAGTCGACGTTCAGCGCGGCGCTATTGCGGGCCTGAAACAAGATGCCGATCGCGGCCCCCTCACGCAGGAACGTGTCGGTGCCGATCATCGCCACGTCGGCGATGACCTTCTCGCCGAACATCTCGGCCAGCTTCGACTCGCGGAGGCCAAGCTGCCGCTGCATCCGCTGGTTGAGATCAAAGTCGAGCCCGCGCTCGGAGACGATGTCGCGCACTTCGCCGCCCCAGTCCTCCAGGCGGTGCCGCAGCCAGAGAAAATTCGTGAAGCTGCCAAAGCGGACGTAAAAACATTCCAACGGCACGCGCAGCGACAGTGGCTCGACCGGTGCATCGCTCGGGTTGAGCACCTCGGGCACCGGGGGTGGCAGCTCAAACGGCAGCGGCTCACTGGCCGCCTGGTGCACCGCATCGCCCAGCAGCACCGCGCGGGCCGCCTGCTGCCGGGCCTTCTCGGTGCCGGCCAGCAGATTCAATTGCGCGGCCAACATCCCGCTATCCGCAGCCGCGGGTCGCTCGGGGATCGGCAGGCGCAGTCGCCGCGAGAGCGTGTCGACCAGATACTCTTCGACGATGGGCGGAAAATCCTGCGGGCGGTCGCTGCTGTCATCGGCCGCGGCTGAGAAATCTCGCCACCAGGCGCTGAGCAGGCGGTCGAACAGCGCCGGGTCGCGCCGCGGCACCAGGTTGGCCGCCTGTGCTTGAGGGGTGAAGACCGTGACGTCGAGCGGTTGATTGCCCTCGAATAGAAAATAGAGCGTGGTCTGCTTGGGCACGCTGATAAACTCGCGCAGGATCGGCCGGTCGCGCTTCTCGAAGACCGGATAGAACACCCGGCCGCTCCGCTCAACCAGCGCCATCTCGGTCGTGTCGAGGCTGACCGTGTCAGATTTGACCCCGGTCTGCTCGGCGAGCCGCTTGGCCAGGTTGGCAATGCGTCCGCCGCGAGCAGGAAGTTCACGCGCGGCGCCGCCGCGCGGGCCCAGGTTCAAGCGAAAGTCACCGCCGGAGGAGACCGTGATCCGGCCGACGCCGAACGGCTCGCCCACCGCGGCCTCGACCTCCAACCGCACCTGCCCGACGCAGCACGCCGGCGCCAACAAGCACCAGGTGACCGCGGCCAGAGTCAGCGCCCATGTTGGCGCGAGATAGCGGGACCGATTGATTGAGCGGAACTGGGCGAACATCGGGGGCACTCCGTCGCAGTGGGTTCGGGTCCGCGCTGCAAGCGCCGACCGCGGATTTATCCGTATCGCTGGTTGGCTTCCTGGAAATTGATCAGCCGGGCCCGAATCGCGCCGCCGGCGACCTTTTCGCCCTCGGGATCGACATAAATCCGGCCGGTGACCTTCTTGGTGCCCGGGTTCACGTCCATCACGTGCAGGTTGAAGATAAAGGCCGCGTCGCTGGTGGCCTGGAACCAGTGCACGTTGTCCTTATAGTCAGACACGGTCGAGCACTCGCCCGGCTTGAACGTGCGATCGATCGTGGGCTTGATGAGCATGTGGCCAGGCTCGTCGGCCAGGCGGTCGTAGTGGCGGCCGCGGAGCTCACCATCGAGAATCAGGAAGGCCGTGGCCATGTTGTTGTGCCCATGCGGCACGACCGAGCGCCCCTTCTTGAGCGCGAAGATCTGCTTGCCAAAGCTCCACTCGGTCGGCAGACCCTCGACCTTGGGAAACGTGGGCTTCAGGCTGCGTTCGCCGCGGTCGGCAAACCGCACGTCGGAAGTCAGCTTGTCGAAGTCAATCAGCGCCCGCACGTCTGAGAGGTTGGCCCGAGCCATCAGCTCCTCGACCTTGGTCTGCCAGACCTGCTGGTCGATGGCCTCGCCCTTGAGGTCCTGGCCCAATTGGTTGACGTCAACCAGCCAGCGTATCGCGTCGCTGCGAACCTCGGCGGCAAACAGATCGTAGCGGCAGAGCGTCTCTAGCAGCGAAAACGTCAAAAGCGAACCAAGCGTCTGGCTATTAAACGCGCGACGGGTAGGCAAGTGCTTTTGCATTGGGCGGCTCGACCGGGTGAGATAGGGAGAGTCTGGCACGACTTTGTCGGAATCAGGACCAACGGGCTCGCCCCAATCGTACCCCGGTCCGCGGGGCGGAGCAACGTTTGAACAATCGTCGTGCGGCGCTCAATGCTTGTATTCGCGGCGCACATCGGCACAATTAAGGTTGATGCTAGCCCCCCAATTTTCACTACGCCGGCTGCTGTGGTGGGTCACGCTCAGCGGCTTCGTCTCGCTGATCGGCGCTTCGGCCGCGCGCGGACAGGTCGGGGCAATGGCCATTCTGCTGGCACTGGCTGGCTTCTTGGCGATGCTGGTCACGTACGCCGCGGCCTACGCCGTGGTGAAACTGGCCGGCAGCTTCCTGGAGCGGATCAGCCAGCGACGCGCCGCCGCGGCGACCGTGCAGAAGTCATGAAGGCTCTGCAGTAACTGGAACCGGAACTTTCACGAGGGGCGCGTCGACATGAGGCACGGCCGCATCGCTGGCGGGTTCGCGATCATGGCGACGGTGCTCTGCTGCCTGGCGGTCGGCAGCCTGACGGTTTGCGCCCCGCGAATCTATGCCGCGCAAGGTTTTGTTGCGCCGCTGCCGGCGCCGCCACGGGCGAGCACCTGCGGCATCTCGCTGCGGCTGGATTGCCTGTCGCTCGACGGTCCGGGCTATCATCCGGTGAAGCTCACATTTACCTGCACACCCTCCAGTCCTAGAGATCGGCTGCTTTCGGTCGAGCTGACCACGCGCTCCAGGGCCGAGGTCCGGCCGGTGACCGTGACCGCGCCGGTCGAGATCTCAACCGGCACGACCAGCGTGACCAAGGTCATCCCCCTGCCCCACTTGTCGACCGGCTATAACCTTTCGATCACCGTCCGCGAGAACGGCTACAAGCTGGATGACCTCTCGGCCGAAGACTTCAACATGCTCACGTCCACCACTGGGTTGAACGTGGCGCCGGGCATGTTATTTGTCGGCGCCGCGCCGCCTGACATCACTACGCTGTACATGGTTTTTGAAAACCCGCAGGTTCAGAACTATCCGCCTGGCACGAACGTACCCAACCTGCCGAGCCAGCCGGCCCAGATATCCAAGTTCGGCCAGGCCACGACCGCCGACCTCTGGGAGGACTGGATCAACTACTGCGGTACTGACGTGGTGTTCATCTCGTTCGATGATCTCAAGGACGTCAGCCAGTCGCGCGCCAAGGCCTGGCAGGCGCTGCGAAGCTGGGCTCGCGCCGGCGGCAACCTGTGCGTCTACGGCGCCGGCGACGACTGGCACGCGCTGGCCGAGCTAGAAGAGATCCTGAGCCTGCCGCCCCTCCAGGATGCCGACAAGGGACCCCGGCGCGGTTGGGCCGAGCCTGCCGGCGCGACCTTCGGCGTGACAGTAAACGCGGACGGCTCGACCGTGGTGCAGGCGAAGCCCAACGCGCCAGGCGCCTCGACTCCGCCGACCCCGCCCATGAAGGCTCCCTTTGTCTGGCGCAACCACGGCATGGGGCTGGTTCTGGCGATAGCTGCCGAGAAACCATTCCCGGGCACCATCGACGAGTGGCGGTGGTTGCTCAATTCGATCGGCGCCAATCGATACTCCTGGCCTACCCGGCACGGTCTTTCGCCGCAGGGAGGCAATCCTGGCTTTGACGATTTTCTGATCTCGGACATTGGCCTGCCGCCGGTCCGCACATACCGCGTGCTGATCACGTTGTTTGTCGTGGCGATCGGTCCCTTGAACTACTGGCTGCTGCGCCGCGCCGGCCGGTTGCACTTGCTGCTGTTTACGGTGCCGGCGGCGGCGGCGCTGGTGTCGGGCGCGCTGTTGGCGTTTGCGGTGGTCGGCGACGGCTTTGATACTTACGTCCGCGCGCGCAGCTATACCGAGCTCGACCAGCGGCGGCACGAGGCCGTGACCTGGTCGCGATTAAGCTACTACGCCGGGCTAGCGCCGGCTGACGGCCTGACGTTTCCGGGCGACACGGCCGTGCTGCCGATCGACCGCGAGGCCATGTGGAACGGCGGCGGCTTACCGCTGCGCGAGCTCGATTGGTCCGACGGGCAACATTTGAGCCGCGGCTGGCTGGCGTCGCGCACGCCGACCCAGTTTCTCACCGTCCGCCCCCACAGCACCCAGCGCGAGCTGCGCATCGTGGAACCGTCCGAGCCGGGAAAATGCCTGGTCGAGAACCGCTTGAACACCAAAATCCGCCGGCTGCTGCTACGAGATGCCAACAGGCAGTTGTTCGCCGGCAAGGACCTGGCCGCCGGCGCCAAGGTCGAGCTGCAAGCCATGATCGCCGACTCGCAGGTCGCCGAAGCCGTGGGCTCGCTGGTGGCGGAGCGCAATCGCGACATGCCCGCGCTGCCTCGCGATGTGACGACCTCGGTGGCGCGGATTTTCTTTGGCGGCCGACGGTCAATGCACCGTGGCTACCGCGAGTTCAACGGCACAACCTCTAGCAGTCTGCTCGAGCAATCGATCGCCGCGGCTGGCGATCTGGCCGGCAACCGGTTGCCCGAGCCGCGGACCTACCTGGCCGTGGTCGACCGGCCCGAGGACGTCGTGCTGGGCATCGACGACCCGCTCGAATCGCAGTCCATGCACCTCATTCTGGGCAACTGGTGAGCGGCATGATCGACAACCATCCCCTGATCGAGCTGGTCGGCCTGCACCGATTCTTTGGCAAGACCAAGGCGGTCGACAACGTCAGCTTTCAGGTCGGCCGCGGTCAGGTGTTCGGCTTCATCGGACCCAACGGCGCCGGTAAGACCACCAGCATGCGGATCCTCGCGACCTTAGACCTGCCCACCTCGGGCGACGCCTTTGTCGACGGTTTCTCGGTCGTGCAAGATGCCGATCGGGTGCGCCGCCGCCTGGGGTTCATGCCCGATTACTTTGACACGCATCCCAACATCATCGTCGGCGAGTACCTCGATTTCTTCGCCCGGGCCTATGGTCTGATGGGCGCCGAGCGGCTGCGGGCGCTCAAGCGGGTGATGAGCTTCACCAAGCTCGACAGCCTGGCCGAGAAACCGACCGACGGCTTGAGCAAGGGCATGAAGCAACGCCTCTGCCTGGGTCGGGCGATGATCCACGATCCGGCCGTGATGATCCTGGACGAGCCGGCCGCGGGCCTTGACCCGCGAGCCCGCATCGAGCTGCGCGAGATGATCGGCCACCTGGCCGCCGACGGCAAGGCGCTCTTGGTCAGCTCGCACATCCTGACCGAACTGGCCGAGATGTGCGACCGCGTGGCCATCATTGAGCAGGGCCGGCTGTTGGCCGTCGGTACGGTCGATGAGATTCACCGGGTGCGGCAAACGCGGCGGGCCGTGCGAATGCGAATTCTTGGCGGCGCCGAGGTCGCGCGCGCGGCGCTGACGGCCCGCGCGGACCTGCACGAGCTCAAGATCGACGGAGACCAGGCCGAGTTTTTGCACGACGGGTCCGAAGAGACCGAGGCCGACCTGCTCCGCGAGCTGGTGACCGCGGGACTGCGGATCGTGGCTTTCGGTTCGCGGGCCCAGAGCCTGGAGGATGTGTTCATGCAGGTGACCGAGGGCCTGGTGCAATGACGACCGTCGATCGCACGACCAACCTCGACCCCGGCGAGTTGGTGCCGGTGCTGCCTGCGACATGGTGGGATCGCTACGAATCGCTGTTGATGCGCGCCAGCGACTATTTGAACCCGATCCTGGTCAAAGAAGCGCGGCAGGCGCTGCGCAGCCGGCAATTTATCTCCACGTTTTTCCTGATGCTCGCCGCCGGTTGGGCCTGGAGCATCTTGGGTCTGGCGGCGATCGGCCCTGCGGTTTACTACTCGACCGAAGGGCCGGGCATGCTGATCGCTTACCACCTGATCCTGTCGGTGCCGCTGTTGGTGGTGATACCCTACTCGGCCTTTTATTCGCTATGGGCCGAGCGGCAGGACCGCACGCACGAGCTGGTCTCGATCACGTCGCTCGGCGCCACGCAGATCCTGGCCGGCAAGATGTGCGGCATCGGCTTGCAGATGATGGTCTATCTGTCGGCCATCTTCCCCTGCCTGGCCTTCACCTACCTGCTGCGCGGGCTGGACATCTTCACGATCATGCTGGTCGTGATTTACACCTGCACGCTGTCGCTCTCGCTGTCGGTGCTGGGACTGCTGCTGGGGTCGATCGTGGCCTTGCGGCAGCGGCAGATCGCCATGCTGGTGTTCTTTGCGTTGGTGTTGTTTGCCGCGACCTTCATCGACAACACCTGGACGATCTCGATCGTGCAATACGGCGGCCTGGGCTTGCGCACGACGGAATTTTGGACCGTGCAGGCGGCGTTCGCCACGGTCTTCTTCAATTTTTTCGCGATCACGTTTTTGGCCGCCCGCAGCCAGTTAGTCGCAGTCAGTCAGAACCGTTCGACCGCGCTGCGCTGGGCGTTGGTCGTGGCCCAACTGTCGCTGGTAGCCTGGATCGCCCGCGGGCAAATGATCTTTGGCGGCGACTTTGTATATGGAATGGTCTACTTCAGCGCCCTGTACTGGTTCGTCGCCGGCATGTTTTTGACCAGCGAGTCGCCCGTGCTGTCGGAGCGCGTGAAGCGCGACCTGCCAAACAGCGCGCTGGCCCGGGTGTTTCTCACCTGGTTCACGCCTGGGCCAGGCACGGGTTACGTGTTTGTGATCGCTAACATGTTGGTGGTGACCGTGCTGGCCTCGCTGCCCTATTTCTGGATCGTCGAACGGTTTCGCGACGTCACGGGCACGAACGTTGCGGCAATGACTTCGGCGGCCGGCGGCGTGGTAAACAACTACACTTTTCGGCCGCAAGTCGTCGCGCAGATGCCGAACGCGGGCCGGCCGGGCGTATTCGGCGCGGGCATCGTGGCCACCAGCTACCTGGCGATCTTCCTGGGCACGTCGGCGCTGTTGATCCGCGGCATCCGCCGGGTGTCGGACGTCAAACTCACGCTGCCGGTGCTGGTCAACCTGCTGTTGCTGTTGTTGGGCTCGGGCGTGCCGTGGGCCATTCAGATGAGCAGCTCCCGCATGCGCAACTGGGAATACTCGCTGTTGCAGATCAGCAATCCGATGTGGACCCTGGACGAGATCTGCTTTCACAGCGCGCCGCCGGAAATGCCCGCCCTGGTGTTGGCTCTTGCCGGGGTCGCCGTGATGATCTTGTTGCTGAACCTGCCGGCACTTTACGACGAGCTGAAGCAGGTGCGGGTCGTGCGACCGCCGCGCGTTGCAGAAGAAGACGCCGAATTGGCCCGCGCCGCCAGCCCGGGCGGGCCGAAGAGCCCTTGGGATTAGGCCCGCGGTTGCGCTTGCCGCGGCTCGTTTCCTGGCAGCGGGTCGCGTAAACGATCGGCCTCGTTCTGGGCCGCCGAACCGCCCTTTGCCGGCGATGGTCTAAAGCATTAGAATCGCGGTCTTTGCCCATCGCGCACTCTTGCCAACCTACGCCTCCGGTCATGCCCCGCTATAACCCCGCCACCATCGAGCCCAAGTGGCAAAAGTACTGGGCCGAGCACAAGACCTTCGCCACGCCGCGGATGCCCGAGGGGCCCAAGCTGTATGTGCTGGACATGTTTCCCTATCCCAGCGGCGACGGCCTGCACGTCGGCCATCCCGAGGGTTACACGGCCACCGACATCCTCTGCCGCTTTGCCCGGATGCGGGGCCGGGCGGTGATGCACCCGATGGGCTGGGACGCCTTTGGCCTGCCGGCCGAGCAGCACGCCAAGAAGACCGGCACCCCGCCTCGCGTGACTACCGAAAAGAACGTGGCCACGTTTCGCCGCCAACTGCAGATGCTCGGTTTCAGCTACGACTGGGACCGCGAGCTGGCCACGACCGACCCCGGCTACTTCCGCTGGACGCAGTGGATCTTTCTGGAGCTGTTCGATACCTGGTTCGATCACGATGCCCAACGCGGCCGGCCGATTGCCGAACTGCCGATTCCGGCGGATGTGAAAGCCAGCGGAGCAGAAGCCGTCCGCCGCTATCAAGACGCGCATCGCCTGGCGTATCAGTCGGAGGCGCCGGTCAACTGGTGTCCGGCCCTGGGCACGGTGCTCTCCAACGAAGAAGTGATCGGCGGCCTGAGCGAGCGCGGCAGTCATCCGGTAGTGCGGTTGCCGCTGCGGCAATGGATGCTAAAAATCACGGCCTATGCAGACCGGCTGGAAAAGGACCTGGAAACGGTCGACTGGTCCGAGAGCATCAAGGCCCTGCAACGCAACTGGATCGGCCGCTCGACCGGCGCCGAAGTCGACTTTTTCGTCGGGCCTCCCGGGACCAAGGCAGGCAAGCCGGCCGGCGCGGACTTTAACGCCTGGCGCAGCGCGCGATCTGCCGGCGGATTTCTCGAAGCGCCCGGCGACGACGTCATTCGGGTTTATACCACGCGACCCGACACGCTGTTTGGCGCCACCTACATGGTGATCGCGCCCGAGCATCCTTACGTCGCGCGACTCACGCAGCCCGCTCAGACCGACGCGGTTAAAGCCTATTGCGAGCAGGCGGCCCGCAAGAGCGACCTGGATCGCACCGACCTGGCCAAGGAAAAGACGGGCGTGTTCACCGGCTCGTATGCGGCCAACCCCGTGAACTCGCGCCCCGTGCCGATTTGGATCGCCGACTATGTGCTGGCCAGTTACGGCACCGGCGCAATCATGGCCGTGCCGGCGCACGACACCCGCGACTTTGAGTTTGCCCAGCAGTTTGGCCTGCCAATTGTGCCGGTGGTCGACCCCGGTAATGCGGCGGGCGTGGACCGCGATGCCGTGCTGGCCGGCCAGGCCGTGTTTGCCGACGAGGGCACGGCGATCAACAGCAAGGAATACGACGGGCTGTCGACCGCTGAATTTAAATACAAAATCACCGGCGAGCTGGCACAGCGGGGCGTCGGTCGCCAGGCGGTCAACTACAAGCTCCGCGATTGGCTCTTTAGCCGGCAGCACTTTTGGGGCGAGCCGTTTCCGATCTTGCACGAGCTCGACGCCGCCGGCAAACCGACCGGGCTGACGCGGACCGTGCCGGCCGGCGAACTGCCGGTCGACCTGCCGGAGCTGGCGAACTTCACCTCGCACGGCAGCCCCGATCCGCCGCTGGAGCAAGCGCCCGAAAGCTGGCTATATCCGACCATCGACGGCCGCCGCTACAAGCGTGAGACCAACACCATGCCGCAGTGGGCCGGCTCTTGCTGGTACTACCTGCGGTTTCTCGACCCGAAGAACGAGCAGGCGCTGGTCGATCCCGCGATCGAGAAGGCCTGGATGCCGGTGGACGTGTACATCGGCGGCGCGGAACACGCGGTGCTGCACCTGCTCTATTCGCGGTTCTGGCACAAGGTGCTCTTTGACCGAGGCCACGTCAGCACGGCCGAGCCGTTTCAGAAGCTGGTCAACCAGGGCATGATCCTGGGCGAGATGGAACTGACCGGCTACCAGACCGCCGACGGCGGCTGGGTCAGCGCGGCGCTGGTGACCTCGAATGAAGAGGGGCACTCTGTGGTCAAAGGCTCGGGCCAGCCGGTCACTGCCGTGCGCGTGCCGGCCGAGCAAACGCAAAAGTCGGGCGAGTCGTTCGTGCTCTCCGCCGATCCGTCGGTCCGCCTGGAAAGCCGGGCTCACAAAATGTCCAAGAGCCGCGGCAACGTCGTGAACCCCGACGCGGTCGTGCGCGACTATGGGGCCGATGCACTGCGGCTGTACGAAATGTTCATGGGTCCGCTTGAAGCCACCAAGCCCTGGAGCATGGAAGGGGTCAACGGCGTCCGCGGTTTTCTCGACCGCGTCTGGCGGATGATCCTGAACGATCGGGCCGAGGGTTACGAGCTCAGCGCCGCCGTGCAGGACGTCGCGCCCACGCCCGAGCAGAATCGGGTGCTGCATAAGACCATCCAGGGTGTGACGCAGGACCTGGAGCGGATGGCCTTCAACACCTCGATCGCCAAGATGATGGAGTTCACCAACTACTTCACCAAAAGCGACCTGCGTCCGCGCGTGGCGATGGAGAGCCTGGTGCTGCTGTTGGCGCCCTTGGCTCCGCACGTGGCCGAAGAGCTCTGGCAGCGGCTGGGTCACGATAAAACGCTGGCCTACGAGCCGTGGCCCGTGTTCGACCCCGCGGCGGTGCACGAGGACACGGTGGAGGTGCCGGTGCAGATCAAGGGCAAGCTCCGCGGCCGCGTGATGGTGCCGGCCGGATCGACAGAGGCCGCGATCGAGGAGGCCGCCCGCAACGACCCGCGCATCGCCGAGCTATTGGCCGATCAGACCGTGGTCAAAGTGATCGTGGTCAAAGGCCGGATGATCAATTTCGTCACGAAGTGAGCGGCGACCGAGCGGCGCACCGATTGAGCGGCGAGCAAGGTCCAGGCAAGCACCCGCGTCTAAAAAGTATCCGAGGAACGCAATGCGGAAAGTTCTCACGTTGGTCCTAGGCGGCGGGCGAGGCACCCGGCTCTATCCGTTGACCAAGTATCGCTCCAAACCGGCGGTGCCCTTGGCCGGCAAGTATCGGTTGATCGACATCCCGCTATCCAATTGCATCAACAGCGGGCTGAACCGCATCTACGTGCTCACGCAGTTCAACTCGGTCAGTCTGCACCGGCACATTCGCCGGGCGTATGCCTTCGACCATTTCAACGCCGGCTTCGTCGAGATCCTGGCCGCGCAACAGACCATGGACGCCCAGGCCTGGTACCAGGGCACGGCCGACGCGGTGCGGCAAAACCTTCGCTACATCGACCCGGGCGAATACGACCACGTGCTGATCCTCTCGGGCGACCAACTGTACCGGATGAATTTTCAGGAGATGATGGCCACGCACCAGGAGACCAAAGCCGACGTCACGATCGCGGCGATGCCGGTCGACCGCGAGACGGCCAAGAGCATGGGACTGATGCGCGTGGACGATGCGGGGCGCGTGGCAGGCTTTCTGGAAAAGCCGCAGACCGACAAAGAGATGGACATCGTGAAGATGGATCCCAAGTGGATCGACGCTCACGGAGTGGACAGCCGCGGCCGCGATTGCCTGGCCAGCATGGGCATCTACCTGTTCAACAGCGAGGCATTGGTCAAGCTATTGACCAAGACCGACTATCACGACTTTGGCCGCGAGATCTTTCCGGCGGCGATTCGCACGCACCGGGTGCAGGTCCACCTGTTTGACGGTTACTGGGAGGACATCGGCACGATCCGCTCGTTCTACGAAGCCAACCTGGCGCTGGCCACGCCCGAGCGGCCGTTTGACCTGGCCAGCGCCACGGCGCCGATCTACACCCGGACCCGCTTCCTGCCGCCTTCACGGCTGGACGGCGTGACCGTGCGCAACAGCCTGATCGCCGACGGCTGCTCGATCGAAGAAGGCACGGTCATCGAGAACAGCGTGATCGGCGTGCGCTGCCAGATCGGCCGTGACGTGGTGATCCGCAACTCGGTGCTGATGGGCGCCGACGAGTACGAAACGCTGGACGAAGCGGCGGCCTCGGCCGTGGCCGGCATTCCGCTGCAAGGGATCGGCGCTGGCACTCTGATACAGGGGGCGATCATCGACAAGAATTGCCGCATCGGCCGCGACGTCCGCGTGGCCAACGACCGCAACGTGGAGACCAGCGACGAAACGCCCGAGGCCATGATCCGCGACGGCATCGCCTGCGTGCAAAAAGGCGCAATCCTGCCCGACGGCTGGCGGATGTAGGGCGGCGAGGTCGATGCGAAATCGATTGGCGGCGCGTTGCTAAGCCGCAAGCGAATGGTCCGGCGGGCGGCAGCGCGAGCTAAGCCGCAAGCGAACGGACTTTCGCCCGGCGTTGCTCTCTTCGTCCTGAAGCCTAAAGCCCGAGGCCTAAAGCCTGCCCCCTCAGTCCGTGATCTGCGAGGCCAGGTAGTTCGGATCGGCCTGGCCGTTGATCGCGTCGGTCAGATCGATCTCGTGTCCTGCGACGCTGGTGGCCAGGAAGCGGTTCAAGAAGACCATCACCTCGTCCACGACGTCGGCCTGGATGACCAGCAGGTCGCCCGGGCGGGCTTCTCGCAGCACGCTCTCGATGGCCTTGAGGTTGCCCTTAAACTCCTGGACGTCGCTGACGCGGGCGCCCTTGGTCAGACCCTGGCGAAACAGCCGCATGATGTCGCCTTCTTCGCGACCGCGGATGTAATGGTCCTCGTACAGGATCACGCGGTCGAACGACTCGCCCAGCATCTCGCCCTGGCGCAGCAGGTCTTCGTCGCGGCGGTCGCCTGCGGCCGAGTAGACCACGGTGCGGCGTTCGTGCGGGAACTGCTCGATCGCTTCGACCAAGGCCGACAGAGCTGAGACGTTGTGGCCGTAGTCGACGATCACGGTGGCGCCGGCGACTTCCAGCAGGTTGAACCGGCCGGGCGATTTTTCCAGGTCGCCGGTGAACGTTTCCAGCGCGACCTTGATGGCTTCGCGCGGAACTTCCAGAGCCCAGGCCGCGGCGGCCGACGCCAACGCGTTCTCGATCTGGAAGGCGATCCGACCCCCGTGGGTCAAAGGCACATTGGCCAGCGCCACCAGCGGCGTCTCCACTTCGCCCTCGGCCAACACAATGGTGCCCTGCCGCACGAAGACGGCCCGGCCCCCTTGGCGGCGGTGCGAGGTGATGACCGCGTCGTCGCCGAAGCGGGCAAAGAAGATGATCGGCGCGGGGCAGTCGCGGGCCATGGCGGCCACCAGCGGGTCGGCCGCGTTGAGCACGACCGCGCCGTCGCCGCTCGTGGCGTCGACGATGGTCCGCTTCACGGCAGCCAGCTTCTCGATCGTCTCCACGTCGGACAGTCCGAGGTGGTCGCCCTCGCCGATGTTGGTCACGACCGACACATCGCAGCGATCAAAGCCCAGCCCAGCGCGGAGGATGCCGCCGCGAGCCGTCTCGAGCACGGCCGCCTCGACGGTCGGATTCATCAGCACGGCCTTGGCGCTCAAGGGTCCGCTGCAATCGCCGGTGTCGACGCGGCGCGAGTCGATAAAGATGCCGTCGGTGCAAGTCATGCCCACGCGACGGCCCAGCGACCGCAAAATGTGGGCGATGAATCGCACGGTCGTGGTCTTGCCGTTGACGCCGGTGACCGCGACGATGGGGATCCGCCCCGATTGACCCTGGGGATACAGGCTCTCGACGATGGCCTCGCCGACCGGACGCGGCTTGCCCGAGGAAGGTTGCAGGTGCATCCGCAACCCCGGACCGGCATTCACTTCGACGATCACGCCCGACTGACTCTCGAGCGGCTTGGAAATGTCTACCGCCACGATATCCACTCCGGCGATGTCCAGCCCGATCATCCGCGCGGCGTCGATGGCCCGGGCGGCGACTTCGGGATGGACCTTTTCGGTCACGTCGGCGGCGGTGCCGCCGGTGCTCAGGTTGGCATTTCGGCGGATCAGCACCCGGGCGCCGGCGGGCGGCACCGACTCGGGCGTGTAGCCTTGCTCGGCCAGCACGGCCAGGGCGATCTGCTCCAACCGGATCTTGGTCAATACGGTGGCGTGGTCGTCGCTGCGGCGCGGGTCGCGATTGACCTCTTCGACCAACTCCCGGACGGTCGAGTGGCCGTCGCCGATCACGTGCGCGCTCTCACGGCGAGCCGCCGCGACCAGCTTTCCGCCGATGACCAGCAGCCGATAGTCGGCCCCCGGGGCGAACTTCTCGACGACGATGCTGGAACCTTCTTCCTTGGCCGCGGCAAACGCGGCCCGGACCTGGGCTTCGCTGGTGAGGTTGGTCACCACGCCACGGCCCTGATTGCCGTATTGCGGTTTGACCACCACCGGCACGCCAATCTCTTCGGCCGCGGCCCAGGCGTCGTCGGCGTCGATCACCGGACGTCCCGTCGGCACGGGCACGCCGATCTGCGCCAACAGCGAGCGGGTCAGTTCTTTGTCTTGAGCAATCGATTCGGCGATGGCGCTGGTGGCATCGGTCTCGGCAGTGCAGATGCGCCGAGCGCGATGACCGTAACCCAACTGTACCAAGCTCTGACCGTTGAGCCGCTTGACGGGGATACCCCGCGCGTTGGCCGCGCGAACGATCGCGGCGGTGCTGGGCCCCAAGCAGATGTCATGGGCCAGCTCTTCGAGCTTCTTGACCTCCGCGCCGACGTCAAACGGGCGGTCTTCGATCGCCGCGACGCACATCTGCCGGGCGACTTCCAGGCACTTGCGCCCCAGTTCTTCGTCTTGGTATTCCACGACCACGCGATAGACGCCCGCCTCGGAGGTCTCGCGAATGCGGCCGAAGCTCACGGGCGAGCCGGCCAGCTTCTGCAACTCGCCGGTGACGTGCTGCAGGATATTTGCCAGAAACGTTCCGCGGCGCAGGCTGTCCAAAAAGCCGCCCTGGCCAATGCCCGCCCGGGGGTCGATGAGGCTCGGCAGCCAGCTCACCAAGCGGTCGCTGAAGCCGGGAAAATGTTCCGTGGGGCTATTGTCCCACTGCTTGAGATCAACCCAGGCCTCGAGCACCGTAAGTTGGGTCCAAATGTTAGGTCCACGAAGCGCGAGAACCTTCCTGAATTCCATGTGACTTCACGTGCTCCCGATGCAATTCCAATGTGCGTCCGCCTGACCCGCCCGAGCTCGACAGCTCAGGCGCTCGACCCAGATCGCCCGGTCGAGCCAATTCGCCTTCCATCACGCGTGGAATGTGTTGTGGGTGGGGGAAAGTCCCCGTCGTCCTGAATGTGTTGTGCTGGATATGCCGTGCGTATCGAAGCTATTGCCTGGTTCACTGGCCGTCGCGGGGCGGACGCAATTGTCTATCGGCCACCCACCGTCTGGCCAGCATTAAGCCCCAAGAATCTCCCCGTGCGACCCTGGCACCACAAATGGATGCTGCCGTCACACATGGCTGTTCCTTGAGCCCATAGTGCGAAGGGCAGGTCGTGTGCCGGGCGGCTGCTGGCAAAGCCAGGACGCGTCGTAACTCCAGGTGCTCGACCATGGTCATTTCGCCGCAACCTGATGCAGGCCCTTGGCCCGGAATGGGGCCCTGGGGTCCAGCGGGCGAGAAGATAAGATTTTCCAGAGGCCGCAGCTCCGCCGGGTCGTTGCCTTCCAAATTCGCGGTTTTCGTTGTCATTTTGAGCACGATGGATGTCATTTTGATGACAATTGCTCGCGGTGCTGGCGAACTCAATTCGATCAACGGCCGTTGATCTTGGCCGACTACCCCGCCGACCCAACCGCCGAGTCTCGTCGCCGTCGACAGGTGGAAAACGCTAAACTAGCATGCACCTGCCAAGAGTGGACGATATCGCTATCGTTGCCAGGCAGGCGTCGGCGGAATCTACGCTTCGGGTCGTATTGCATGTCCAACGGCGCCTCAACTCGATTCGAACTACAGCACGACGCGGCCGGCCAACTGGTACTGATCGACGAGCACGGCGTGCGCCACACGGGTGTGGGACCGGTCCGCTCGTTTCCGATCTCGGAGCCAGACCATTGGATCTCGATCTGCGATAGCAATGGTCGCGAACTTGTGGTGGTGCAAGACCTCAACACGCTCTCGCCCGCGGTGCGGAAGATCCTCGAGCAGGATCTGGCGAAACGAGAATTCGTGCCGCTGATCCGCCGCATCGTGAGCGTTCCGGCTGACAGCGAGCCCACGGAGTGGGAGGTCGAAACCGATCGTGGCGCGACCCGCTTTGAGTTGGCCAGCGCCGACGATGTGCGGCGGCTGGGAGCGGAACGCGCCCTGGTGATCGACGCGCGAGGCATTCGCTACCTGATCGAGGATATTCGATCGCTCGACGCATTGAGCCGCCGCGTCCTGGAGCGATACCTCTGACGCCCTTGGCGTAACCGTCGGCAAGCGATGCTTCTCCAAGCTGATGAATCGGCGGTCTGGGCCGAGCCGTTCGATTGAGCGTCCCAGCGTTCGTCCAGCTTATCGCTGCCAAAGTTTCTTGGCGGGCGACTCGTCGGCCGGCTTCGTCGCGCCGGTTGCCGGCTTGCCTTTGGGCGCCAGGTACTTCGACTGGTCGGGGGTGCGCGCCTTGGGCAGGCCGAATTGCGGCCGGGCTGCCGGGCCCTTTGCCGTGGAACCCTGGGCGGCCGGATTCGCACCGGGAACACTCGTCGCCCGGCTGGAAGCGCCAAGCTGGCTGGGCTGAAGCCGGTTGCGGCTGACGGCACGCGGATCGGCGCCGGCCTGCGGCGCGGTGCGGCGGGGGTCGACCGCCGACTGCGGTTGCCCGGCCCGGCTGGTCGGTGCGGTTTGCTTTTGTCGTTGCAATTGCAGTTGGCGGTAGCGTTCGATGGCCTGCTGCTGGGCTTTGACGGTCGGATGGACGCTTGGCTGGTTCGTTTGCTGAGGGATCGTGCCCTCTGTCTGGCCGCGATCGGAGGGCACGCGGTTGATTCGCCGCGGCTCGCTGGCGGCCGGCGCAAACGGATCGGGCCGATTGTCGTGCTCAGTCGGCAAGGTCCCACGCTGCTCGAGGGTCCCTTGCGTGCCGAAGTCCGGCGCGCTTTCGTCGGAAACCGGCGGCAGCGAATTCCGGGCAGGAGCCAACGCCGGAGCATCCGGGTCGGGCAGAATCGGGCCGTCGTCGTTGGCCACCGCCGCGCCAATCGCGATAAACCATGCGAACGCCAAGCACGCGCCGAACGACGTCTGCTGCCTCATCTGCGAAAGCTCCGGATGGACTGTGTGGTTGTAGGCGAGCGATTGCCCGCCGTCGGTCGATCGTCCGGCGCGGCGAGTTAAAACGAATCGTGCGCCCGCTCGGTCTCTGGAGTTACTCGGCGCGCCGCGGGCCGGCGATGCACAACTGCGCAGCCGGACCTTGTGATTTGCACAACCGCGTCCGCTAGCGCGCCCTCGCTTGCGAGGCTGCGGGACGCACGGTCTAATGACGGCCGCAAAAGCGGCTCCAGCCGCAGACCTTGGCAAATTCCGGCGGCGCGGCGGGCGATTATTTCGCACTCTTTCCGCGGCAGCCAGGCCGTCCATTCGTTGTGACCGTTCTTCGAGGAGTTCGATGACACCCTTGCGTTATGGCATTGTCGGCGGCGGCTTCATTTCCGCGTTCCAACTGAAGGCCCTGCGGCAAGTCCGCGGCGCAGAAGTGGCCGGCCTGGTCTCGCGCCGTCCGCCCGAGGCCTTGGCCGCCTACGTCCGCGAGCAAGGGTTGGGCGAGGGCAAGATTTACGGATCGATCCGTGAAATGGCTCCGCACGTCGACGTTGTGGCCCTGTTTGCCCCCAACTTTGCCCGAGTGGAAATGGTCGAAGAGCTGGTCGAGGCTGTCAAAGCCGGCGCCCGGCTGAAGGCCGTGATCTGCGAAAAGCCGCTGGCCCGCAACCTGGCCGAGGCCCGTCGCGTGATCAAGCTGGTAGAAGACGTCGGCCTGCCGCACATCTACTTCGAAAACCAACTGCACATGAAGTCGATGCAGGTCAACCGCCAGCAGCTCGCGCCGATCATGCAGGCGATGGGTCCGCCGCTGTTGGTTCGTTCGGCCGAGGAGCATGCCGGACCGCACAACCCCTGGTTTTGGGACCCCACGCGGCAAGGTGGCGGCGTGATGAGCGACATGGGCTGTCACTGCCTGGCCGTCGGCTGGTACGCGCTGACCCCGCCGGGCAAAGGCCCGCGATTTCTCGAGCCGCAAAGCGTGCTGGCCGACCTGTCGCTGCTGAAGTGGGGTCAGCCGCGATGGCGCAAAGACCTGTTGGATCGCCACGGCGTGGACTACGCCCGCACTCCGGCCGAGGACTTTGCCACCGGCATGGTCACTTACAAGAACCCCGAGTCGGGCCAGTTGGTCAAAGCCCAGTTCACCGTCTCCTGGATGTACGACAAACAAGGGTTGCGATTGGCGCTCGACGGCATCGGCCCGGGCTATGCCTTTGAGATGAACACGCTCCGCTCGCCGCTAGAGGTGTTCATCGGCGACGCGGCCGCCACCAGCGTCGCCGACAGCGAGCTGGCCTTGGAAAAATCGCAAGCCAGCCGCGGGCTTCTGGCCGTGCAATCCAACGAGGCCGACCTGTATGGCTACACCGACGAAAACGAAGACGCCGTGGATGCAATCGCCAAGGGCCGGCCGGCGCTGTTGGATTGGAACTATGGCTTGGAAATCGTGCGGCTGACGATGGCCGCATACCTCTCGGCCGAGCGTCGCGCGACGGTCGACCTGACCGATCCGGCCACGGCTCGCGAACTAGAGACCTACGTGCCGCTGATCCAGCAAGGCCGCGGCGGCGAGGTGCTGGGGCGGTAAAAACTCGGTGGTTTCCTTGCGTTCCGCGACACTTTTGTTGCGTTCCGCGACGCCGCCGAGAGCATGTTACACTAGAACAGGCAACGTCCGGCCAAAGCGTCCGCCGGACCCGGTCCCCTACTCACCCGACATCAAAACTGCCATGAACCACGAGCGACCCGAGATCGAGCAATGGCTCACCGACCGCGGTTATCCAGCGGCTGCGATCGAAAAAATCCTCCAGCGGCTCGACAGCTACGACTCAAGGGTCAATCGCGAGAGCGTGTTCGACGCGATGGCCCAGGGCGAGCTGGACATGGACGCGCTGATCAAGGAAGCCCTCGGCGAGGAAGAAAAGAAGTAGTTCGCTCGCCTGGTATATCTGTAGCCGGGCCGTGTGATCCCGGAGCATATCTGTAGCCGGGGTCTGTGACCCCGAAGCATTCTGTAGCCTGGGTCTGTGACCCCGGAGCGCAGTCGCGCGACGCTGCGTTTTCTCATTAGACCGAAGCGCCAGCGAGGGAATTCACCGACGAGTTATCAATTGCCAGGGTTCCCTCGCTCGCGCATCGGGTTAGTGTTCACTGCGACGGCCGCTGGCAGTTCTCCGGCCTCACAGAGGCCGGCTACAGGGCCTCACAGAGGCCGGCTACAGGTTCTCGCAGAGGTCGGGTACAGGGCTTACTCGCCGGCCGCGTCGAAGTGTTCGCGGGTGAGATGAAAATCTACGACCAGCGGCAGGTGATCGCTGGCGCGCCGGGCCATCTTGCTCTTCACGACCCGGGCCGCCCGCACGAAGACGTCCCCCTTGGCAAAGGCCTTGTCCAGCGACCCCATGGGGAAGTACGCGGGGAATGAGCGGAACCGCGAGGCCGGCGCCGTGATCTGCACAAATCCGTGTGCGGCAAACGGTCCGTTGCACAACGTATTGCGCCAGTCGTTGCAGTCGCCGGCCACGAGCACCGGCATCGCGTCGCAGGAGCGAAACAGATGATGCGTCAGCAGGTGGCTGACCTGCCAGTGGCGCTCCTTCTCGGCCAGGCCCAGGTGCCAGTGAACGAGCTGAAAAGGTCCCTCGGGCGATTCGACCACCGCCATCTGGGCGCCGCGCGGTTTCTTGGAGTTCAGCCGCAGCGAAATTTGGTGGCAAGAGTGCATGGGCCACCGCGACAGGATCAGGTTGCCGTAGCTGCCGGTCTTCAGCCGCACCGTGGTCTGCCCGAGCTTGGCCACGGCGTTAAAGTGCTTGGCCAGCAGTTGCGGCTGGTCGTGAAACCGCGAACGGCGCACGCCATGGTCGACCTCTTGCAGGCAGATCAGGTCGGGGTTCTCTTCCTCGATGACTTCGATGATCCGCGACAGGTCGTAGCGACGGTCGCTACCGCCGATGCCCTTGTGGATGTTGTACGTCAGGAGCCGCATAGCAAAAGCGAACCCAGGTCGCGTGCCTCTAAGTTACTCAGTCCGTGTTCCGTTCCGGTTTTCCCTGTCCGAAGCCTAGCTCGCCGCCAGCCCCCGCGTAGCTACCTGTCACGCCCGTTGGCGATTTGCCGCCTGGCGGCGCTTGCCAGGCGCTTTCCAGCCGAGTAGCCTAAACCCGCTACGAGCCGGGGAGATTCCCGGGCTTTTGAGGTTCGACCACGAGCCCGCCACAGTTTTCTCCGGGAGAATTCACCATGACCGACCGGCTTACTGCCTTGATTATAACCGCCCTCGCGCTCGTTTGGGCAGACGCCTCGGCCGCCGCAGAGCTGCCCGCGTCCGACGCGGTGCACGCCGTGCCCATTATCGAGGTGGACCACTACTGCGAAGGGGTCGTGTTTGACCGTGACGGTCGCGGCTATGTGTCCGAAGGCAAGCAGATCGTGCAGTTCACGCTCGATGGCCAGAAAAAAACCTGGGCCGAAACGGGCTCGCCAAACGGTCACAAGATCCTGGCCGATGGCACGCACCTGGTTTGCGACGCCAGCCAGCACGCCGTGCTGCACCTCTCGGCCGATGGCAAGCTGTTGCCTCCGGCCGCCAGCGCCTGTGCCGGCGCGCCGCTGCGCGGGCCAAACGACCTCACGCTCGACACGCCCCACGGCGGTTTCTATTTCAGCGACCCCGGCGGCTCCAGCGACGTCACGCCGATCGGCACCGTGCACTATGTCGACGCTAAGGGGAACGTGACGCTGGTCGATGAAAAGCTGGCCTTCCCCAACGGCATCGTGCTCACGCCCGACGGCAAGCGGCTGCTGTTGGCCGAGAGCAAAAAAAATCGCGTGCTCGCCTACGACGTCACGGCGCCGGGCAAGGTGGCCAATCGCCGCGTGTATGCCGAACTTCCGACCAAGGACACCTCCACCGGGCAAATCGACAACCAGCCCGACGGCATGTGCCTGGACGCCGCCGGCAATTTGTACGTAGCCCATTACGGCATGAAGCAGGTGCAGGTCGTCGACCCCGCGGGCAAAGTGATTCGTCGCTATCCCGGCGGCAACGTCACGACCAGCAACGTCGCCTTCGGCGGGCCGAAGCTCGATCAACTGTTCGTCACCGGCGGTCTGGGCCCTGAAGCCGGCGCCGGCGGATTGTTTCGACTGGACCTGGGCGTGCCGGGGCTGAAGGTGCTGCCCTCGGCGAGCAAGTGACGCACCAACCGATCATTCCACAAGCGACAATTTCTAAAGCGACCTTGGTCGCACGTTTCTCTAGAGCAAAGGCGGCAAGCATGCAGGGTGGACGACTCTTATATTGGCGCTGTGCGGCTTCGCTAGCGGTTTGCCTGGTGATCGCTGCGACCACGGCCCAGGCGGCCGACGACTATAAGCTCGGTCCCGATTCCGAAAAGCAGGAGGGCGTGCCCGAGGGCACGGTCACCCAGGCCCGCTGGACCACGAGCAAGGCCTTTGCCGGCACGGAGCGCGACTATTGGGTTTATGTGCCCAAGCAATACGACGGCCAAAAGCCGGCCTGCGTGATGGTCTTTCAAGACGGCGGCAACTATGCCGACCTGAAGAAAGACTTCCGCGTGCCGATCGTGTTTGACAACTTGATTCACAAAGGTGAGATGCCTGTGACCGTGGGCATCTTCATCAACCCTGGCGTGATCCCGCCGGCCACGCCTGATGGCGCGCCGCGACAGAACCGCAGCTTTGAATACGATTCACTCGGCCCGCAATATGCCGACTTCCTACTCAAGGAGATCCTGCCCGAGGTCGGCAAGAAGGTGAAGCTGACCAGCAAGGCCAGCGAACGGGCGATCGGCGGCATCAGCTCGGGCGGCATTTGCGCCTGGACCGTGGCCTGGGAACGGCCCGAGGCGTTTCAAAAGGTCTTGAGCCACGTCGGCAGCTTCACCAACATTCGCGGCGGACACGTCTACCCCTCGCTGATTCGCAAGACCGAGCGCAAACCGATCCGCGTCTTCCTGCAAGACGGCTCGGGGGACCTCGACAACATCCACGGCAACTGGCCGCTGGCAAATCAGGACATGGCCGCAGCGCTCAAGCTGGCCGGTTACGATTATCAGTTTGTCTATGGCGACGGCGGCCACAACGGCAAGCAAGGCGGCGCGATCCTGCCCGACTCGCTCCGCTGGCTGTGGAAAGACGTCGTGGCAGAACGGGCCGGCAAGTAACGCCAAGGTCGCCAGAACAAATCAAACTTCGAACACCCTAGCTGGAGTTTCATCCATGCGGCGCCCAATGTTTTGGAGCGTGTCAATGTCGCGGAGAGTGCCAATGTTGTGGAGCATGTTGGTCGTGCTAGGTCTGTCGGCCGGCGTGGTCCGCGCCCAGGACATGAAGCTCACCGACCTGCTCATCGACGGTCAGGACTGGGAACTGGTGGGCGAAGGCTTCACGTTTACCGAGGGCCCGGCGGTGGACCTGCAGGGCAACCTGTACTTCACCGACGTGTTTCGCTCGCGCATCCACCGCCTCAACTCCGAGGGCAAGGTCGAGGTCTTCGTCGACCCCAGCGGCGGCTCCAACGGCCTGATGTTCGGGCCCGATGGCCTGCTCTATGCCTGCCAGAACGGCAAGCAGCGGATCGTGGCCTACGACGCCGCGGGCAAAGAGAAGGTCATCGCCGAAGGCGTGAAGAGCAACGACCTGGTCGTCACCCGAGCGGGCGCCATCTACTTCACCGATCCCGAGAACCATCAGCTCTGGTACATCTCGCCCACCGGCGAAAAGAAGGTCGTCGACCGTGGGCTGGGCTATCCCAACGGTCTGATCCTCACGCCCGACCAGGGCACGCTCGTCGTGGCCGACATGAAGAGCGCGCATCTGTATGCCTTTCGGGTCGAACCCGACGGATCGCTGAAATATCGCCAGCCGTTTTTCACGATGAGGGTGCCCACGGGCAAGCTCGACGTCGGCGCCGACGGCATGACGTTTGACTCCGCCGGCCGCATCTACGTCGCCACGCAACTCGGCCTGCAAATCTTTGACCCCAGCGGACGCTTGGGCGGCGTGATCGCCAAACCCCAATCCGCCTGGCTATCGAACGCCGTCTTCGGCGGGCCCAAGCTCGACACGCTGTACGTCACCTGCACCAACCGCGTCTACAAGCGCAACGTCCACACCGGCGGGCAGCGGTATTTTGAGCCGCCGAAGCAGGCGGCGAAATAGTGCGGCGTGGGGATCGCGAATTGCTTGCGAGCGTGTGACACTCCGCTCTCTTTACCCGCGCGAGGGGGCGTGTTAGTATGCGCGCCGCGTGCCGCGGTCGTCTTGTTCCCTTGTGCGCCAGCCCTTCCTTGCGGACTCCCCCCGTGTCCGATGCCTTCGATCCGTATCGCGACTGGCTGGAGATCTCCGGCGGCAAGGCCGGGGCCGACTACTACCAGTTGCTCGGTCTCGCGGCGTATGAGTCCGACCCGCGCTTGATCCAGACCGCGGCCGATGGGCGGATCGCCCTCGTCGAGAAAATCCCGCCCGGCAGTCACGCGGTCGAACGACTGCAGTTGCTCGACGAGCTGCGCGCCGCCCGGCTCTGCCTGATGAACCCCGCGGGTCGCGCGCGATACGACGCGGCCCTGCGCAGCCAGCCGCGGGCCGACCCGTCGCGGCCGGGCGACGCGCCGGCAATGGCGATTCCTCTGGCGGGAGCGCCTGCGCATGAAGCGCCACCCTGGGGCGAAGAGGAGATTCCCAAGACGTTATTGAGCAGCCAGGGCGGTGCTGGCCCCTCGTCGCTCTCGACCGTCTTAGGACTGGCCGCCGCGGCGGGCGCTGTCGTGATGGGCGCGGCCGCCTGGTGGCAGTTGCAGAAGGCCGATGATTTGCCCACGCATAAAAGGCACGCCGTTGCCGAGGCTGGAGCTCATGAGTTAACGGTTGACCCGGACGTCACACGTCACGCTCCCGCGAAGATCACGCCCGCCTCATCGATGACCGCCGCGGACGACGAGCCGCAGGCGGCCGATCCTGTCCCGCTCCCCGCATCAGCGACGCCCGCATCAGCAACTTCCAATTCGCCTTCGCCAGACTCCGCCGACAACGCGCCACCGCTGGGCGTGCTGGCTGCTGGACCCAAACGGACGGGCGACGATGGCACGGTCAGCTTTTCGCGGTCGGTCAATCGGGTTCGCGCGGCGCTGGCCGATCGTGAGCTGGAGCTGGCTCGCAAGCACCTCGATCGGGCCCGCGAGCTGGCGACCAGCGACGAGCATCACGTCCAGGTGCAACAGCTCGACGCGCTGCACGCCGAGCTGGCGCGGTTTGTCGATGCCGTGCAAGCCGGCATTCCCAAGTTCGCCGCGGCCGACGAACTCACGCTGGGCGACCGCGTGATGATTGTCATCGAAAGCGGGCCCGACCGGTTGACCGTGCGCGATGAGGGTCAGCGGCGCGAGTTCACCGCGGCCAACATGCCGGCCGCGCTGGCGTTGCACGTGGCCAAGGCCGGCATCGACGAAAACACGGCCGAGGCGCGGCGGGCTTTCGGCGCGTTTCATGCCGCCGTGGCCGAGGGTGACCGCGACCTGGCCAAACAACTCTGGCAGCAGGCCGCGGCCGACGGTCAGGAGATGGCCCTGCTGGAACCGCTGCTCGCGCCCGAGGCGTTGGCGATCCAGCGCGAGGCCGTTCCCGACCGCCCGGCGATCGACGCTGCCCAAGCGCGGGTTGCGGGCGAGTTTGCCGAGGCGATCAAGACCCACAAGTCGCGCGAGCAAAAGGAACTGCTGGCGGCCCGGCTAATCGCGGCGGCGGCGGCGGCCGACGACCCGGCCGATCAATACGCGTTGTTGAGCGAGGCCTGCTCCTGGAGCGCCTCGGCAGCCGATCCGCGGCGGGCCCTGGTGGCGGTCGACCAGTTGGCGACCTGGTTCACGGTCGACGCGTCCGCACTCCGCGCCGCCACGCTAGCCAAGACCGCGGCCGCCGCACCCCCGGGCGAAGCCTCGGCCGAAGTAGCCCGCGCCGCCCTGGCCGAACTGGATCGCAACGAAGCGAGCGACGACGATGGGAGTAAAGAGGCCCAACGCTCACTGGCCGGCACCGCCGTGCAGGCGGCCCGCAAAAGCCGCGACGCCAACCTGCTGGAACAAGCGATCCAGCAGCGACGCGTGGTGGGCCGGGCGGGGAAGTAGGTTTGCTCGTCGTCGGTTCAGTGCTCCGATTTTCTCCTCTGCTACACTCAGCCCCATGAGCAACAGCCCCCCGCGCCATTGGTATCAACTCAGCCTGTGGAGCATTTTGTTTCTGGGCGTGCCGTTTGCGGCGATGCTGTCCTGGATCGTGGCTTTAGATGGACCGTGGATTGATCCCCGCCGCGTGTGCTCGCATAAGCTCGGCCTAACCCTCCTGCTGGTCAACGCCGTGTTTGTGATCTGGCTGCTGCGGTCGGTGTGCGGCGCAACTGGCCGAGCTCGATTTTCCAGGCTACGCCGTCGCGAGAGTATCGTGATGCTGTCGCTTTGGCTGATTGCGATCCTGTTTCTGGCAGCGGTGATCCTCGGCAATCGGCAGCAAGTGATCGAGCGCGAGGCCGAGCAAAGCCCGCTGTCCGTGTCAACCAGCGTTGGCGTAACTCCGTCTCGCTAGATCCACGTATCGATTGATGCGCTGAGGCGCCCACGCTCTTCCTCGCTGACGCGCTCGCGGCTGTACAAAAAGCTCGCAACCCAGCGTCCGACCCAAACGGCTCCTGAGTGCGCCGCCCTTTCTGCGAGCCTGTCCCGATTGTGCCCCCTTTGTGCCCCGGTTTGGATTTTCTTCTCCCGAGGGCTGCCCTTGTTGGCAATTTGCTGCGATTTCGATTGTCGGGTTTACGGCTTTGTCCAGTAATCATTTAATTCAGGTCCTTTTCTGGACAACTCGAAGTTCTGTCCAGAAAACCGCTTCGGTTCGGTGCTTGAATTTTTTTCTCGGATATACTCTGCCCCATGAACGAAGGCCCGCCAACCAAGCGCCGGTGGTTCCAGTTCAGCCTCAAGAGGCTGCTTGGCTCGATTGCGCTCTTTTCTGTTGCCATCGCCGTCTGGCAGATCCCGATTCCGAATGATTTTCCCGACCTGCTGTTCTTGGGTGGCATATTCGTCACTTCAGTTGGCGCCGGAGGGGCTGCTCTGGGGCTGCTCGCCGGGAAGATGCGCATGGGGCTATTAATCGGCGCTGGCCTCGCACTCGCTTGGTGTCTGTTTCTGGCAGGTAGGGGGATGTGAATCTTTTTGCCTCCGTTAGTTAATAGCCGCCTTGCCGGACACCCAAGTCGGTCGTACCGGCTTTTCTTCACGAGCCGGAATCGTCATCGGCTCGGCCCAGAACTTCGCATCGACGCCGAACTCGTGCATCGACTGAATCAGGCAGCAGATGTTGTGGCAGACGATCTTGGCCATCGCTTCGTTCCGCATTGCGATGTCCGTCTTGGTCCTGAGTGATTCGCAGTGGCGTGGGACGCGCCCGGGTCGGTGCGTGCCGGAGGTAGCGTAGCGCCTTCTCGCTAAGTCCAGACATCGATTGATGCGATCAGGCGTCGTCGCCATATCTTCCTGACGCGCTCGCGGCCCAGCTTCCGATCCGAACGGCTCCGGAGTGCGCCCCTTTCTGCGACCCTGTCCCGATTGTGACCCCTTTGTGCCCCGGTTTGGATTTTCTTCTCCCGGGGGCTGCCCTTGTTGGCAATTTGCTGCGATTTCGATTGTCGGGTTTACGATACATATGTACACTACAGAGACAGGAGCCCTTGCTAGCAATGACAGCTGCCCAGCCTTTGCAACATGTCGCCGCCGTGGTGGCCGAATTGGCCCAGCGGGTTCGCCAATTGGAGCGACCTCGCCGGGCCGAGGGGGGCGACGTGGTCTCCAGTGGGCATGCCCGGCTGGACGCCCTGCTGCCCGAGCGAGGGCTGCGGCGGGGGACCTTGGTCGAGTGGCTCTCGACCGCCGCGGCCGCGGGGGCCGGCACGCTGGCGCTGGTCGCCGCGCGGCAGGCCGCTGAGCGGGGCGGGCCGATCGTGGTGGTCGATCGGGCCGGCAACTTTTATCCCCCCGGCGCGCAGCGGCTGGGCATCGACCTGGCGCGGCTGATCGTCGTGCGGCCTGACAACGACGCCGACCAGAGCTGGGTCATCGACCAGGCGCTGCGCACCCGGGGCGTGGCGGCGGTCTGCGCGGCGATCGATCGGGTGGACGAACACAGCCTGCGCCGCTGGCAACTGGCGGCCGAGACCGGCGACACGCTGGGACTGCTGGTCCGCCCCGAGCGGGTCCGCCATGAACCGAGCTGGGCCGAGCTGCGGTTGTGGGTCGAGCCGATCGCCGAGCCCGAGCAGCAGCAACAAAAACAACAGCGGCAACAGCGCCAACCTCAACAGCAGCAGCCCCAACAACAGCGTCCCCAACAACAGGGGCGCAGCCGCCGCTTGCGCGTGCATCTGCTGCGGTGGCGCGGCGGTCAGGCGGGGCGGACGGCAGAAGTGGAAATTCGCCCGCCCGATCTGCCGCACGATTTACCTCGTGACCTGCTGCATGACGCGCCGCACGAGTTGTCACGCGCTGCGCCCACGATGCCCTGGCCCGAACAAGTCGACCGTTTGCGACGAGGCACCTCTGATGAAACGCGCAGTGTGCATCTGGCTTCCCAACTGGCCCCTGCAAAGACTGGCCGCCGCGCGCGGGGAGCTTAGGTCGCGAGCCGTGGTGTTGTATGAGCGGCACGCCACGCGGGGCGCTCGCGTGGTGAGCTACGCCGCGCCGCTGGCCGAGGCCGCCGCGGGTCCCTGGCTGGTCGAAGCCCGGCACACGGCCGGCATCCGCGCGGACATGCCGCTGGCCGAAGCCACGGCCCTGGCCGGCTTTGCCCAGGCAGATGCGGTGCACCTCGAGCTGCACGATCCACTGGCCGACCGCCGCGCGCTCGAGGTCCTGGCCGACGCCTGCCAGCGATTCAGCCCCAGCGTGGGCCTGGAAGAAGGAGACCGGCCCGAGAGCCTGTTGCTGGACACGAGCGGCGTGGGCCCGGTGTTCGGCAGCGAAGCGCGGCTGGTGGCCGGCGTGCTCGACGAGTTGACCGCGCGCGGGTTGGTGGGACGAGTGGCCATGGCCGACACGGTGGGCGGGGCTTGGGCGGTGGCGCATTTTGCGGAGTTGGCAATGCCGAGTGGAGAGGGAGAACCGGCGGCGGATTGCCCCCTCACCCTGCCCTCTCCCCGAAGGGGCGAGGGTGAAGACAAAGAACGGGCGGTCGTGCTGCGGGCGATTGCGGTGCCGGTGATTGTCGATAGCGGGGCGATGTCCTTGGCCTTGGCGCCGTTGAGCATTGCGGCGTTGCGATTGCCGGTGGCTATTTGCGAGCGATTGGCCGAGCTGGGGCTGGTGCGGATCGAGCAGGTGCTGGCGCTGCCGCGGTCGGCGCTGCTGTCTCGCTTTGGTCCAGAGCTGCTGGTGCGGCTGGATCAGGCCCGCGGCGGGGCGGCCGAGGCGATCACGACCCGCGAGGTACCCAGCGAGTGGCAATTTGCCTGGCCGTTTGAGCATCCGGCTTCGCGGCCGGAAATCATCGACGCGGCGCTTGAGCAATTGATTGCGCGGGTCTGTCAGGCGCTTGGCGCCGAGCAGCGGGGCGCGCTGCGGCTGGGTTGCCGGTTGGAAATGGAAACGCGCACCACCGGGCGGCCCGCGGCCGAGGAGTGCGTGGTCGGTTTCTATCGTCCCACGGCCGACCCGCGGCACATGGGCGAGCTGGTGCGGCTGAAGCTGGAATCGTTGCGGGTGGCGCACCCGGTGGCGAATCTGCGCCTCGCGGTGCTGGCCAGCGACCGTTTGGAATATCGCCAGCAGGAAATTTTTGCCGCGGCCGAGCAGGCGACCTCGCGCGCGTTGGCGGCGCTGATAGACCGCTTGAGCAACCGGCTGGGCGCCGACCGCGTGACCCGCCCCTGGCTGCTGGCCGGCGCGCAGCCCGAGTTCGCCTGCCAATATCAACCGCTGGCCAGCCTGCCGGCGCGGCGTGGCATAAAGCAGCGCGGCTCAAAGCAGGACCCTTCCAAACGTGGCAAGCGCGTGCCGTCCGACAGTAACAACTCCGCGCCGCGCGTGCCGGGCGATCGTCCGCTGGTGCTCCACCCGCGACCGCTCAAGCTGCCCGTGATGTCGGTGGCGCCCGAGGGTCCGCCGGTGCGGTTTCGTCACCTGGGTGCGGAGCATCGGGTGGCGCGGTTTTGGGGGCCCGAGCGGATCGAGACCGGCTGGTGGCGGTTTCGCGGCGTGCGTCGCGACTATTACCAGGTCGAGACCGGCGACGGTCAGCGGTTTTGGCTGTTTCGCGAGCTGACCAGCGGCGCGTGGTTCTTACATGGAGAGTTTGTCTGATGCCCGACCAACCTGTTTCCAGCAAGCGTCCGCCCTTGACCCCCGCGCCGCGCCGACAGCAATCACGCTCGGCGGGACCCCGCTATGCCGAGCTGCACGCCAAGACGAACTTTTCGTTTCTGGAAGGGGCCTCGCATGCCGACGAGCTGGCCGAGCAAGCCGCCGCGCTGGGGCTGACGGCCTTGGCCGTGACCGACCGCAACACCTTGGCCGGAGTGGTCCGCGCGCACGCGGCCGCCAAGACATTGGAACTGAAGCTCGTGGTCGGCGCCGAAATCCACCTGGTCGACGCGCCGCCGGTCGTGCTCTGGACCACCGACCGCGCCAGCTACGGCCGGCTGGCCCGGCTGATCACGCACGGTCGCCGGCAAGCGCCCAAGGGTCAGTTTCGGTTGACGTTCGACGAGTTGGCCACGTATGCCGAGGGTCTGCTCTGCGGCGTGCTGCCGAGGGTCGATTTGGAAACACCACTCAGCGAGGCTTCAAATCTTCCGGAAGGATCGATTTCTTCGGGAGGGTCGATTTCTTCGGGAGGGCGAGGCTCCCGCCGAGCCGCAGCGCCGTTTGAGCCGGTTGGTTCAGCAGACGTCAACGGCATTGGAGCATCGAGCGCAGGGCAGGCTCAGCAGGAGCTTCGCCCTCCCGGGCGGGAGCTTCGCCCTCCCGTACAAAAACTGCGCCCTCCCGAACTGAGGCTGCGCCCTCCCGGGCAGGAAGCGCGCGGCTATACCTGGCTGGTTGAGCGGTTGCACGACTACCGCGAGTTGTTTGGCGATCGGGCCTATCTGCTGGCCGAGCTGGTCAAAGGGCCCGACGACTGCCAGACCTTGGACCAGCGCGTGGCGCTGGCGCGGCGCGCGCGGCTGCCGCTGGTCGCGGCCGGCGACGTCCACTATCACGCCCGGTCGCGGCTGCCGCTGCAAGACGTGCTGACCGCGATTCGCCTGGGCACGACCGTGGCCGAGGCGGGCGAGCACCTGTTTGCCAACGCCGAGCGGTATTTGAAATCGCCCCAGGAAATGCAGGCCCGCTTTTCCGCCGCGCCGGAGGCGATCGCCCGCACGCTGGAAATCGCCGAGCGTTCGACCTTTTCGCTCACCGAGCTGCGCTATGAATATCCCGAGGAGCTGGCGCCGCCGGGTGAGACCCCGCTGGAGTACCTGACCCGACTGGCCTGGAGCGGCGCGCGGAAGCGCTATCCGCAAGGCATTCCCCAGAAGGTTCGCGGACTCATCGAGCATGAGCTGGCGCTGATCGCCGAATTGCACTACGAGGCTTACTTTCTCACCGTGTTTGACCTGGTTCGCTTTGCCCGGCGGCGGCAGATCCTGTGCCAGGGTCGGGGGTCGGCCGCCAACTCGGCGGTCTGCTACTGCCTGGGCGTGACGGCTGTGGACCCCGAGCAGCTGGACGTGCTGTTCGAACGGTTCGTCAGCCGCGAGCGGAACGAAGCGCCCGACATCGACATTGACTTTGAGCACGAGCGGCGCGAGGAGGTGCTGCAATATCTTTATGAAAAGTACGGCCGCGAGCGGGCCGGCATGACCGCCGAGGTGATTACCTACCGGCCCCGCTCGGCAGTGCGCGACGTGGGCAAGGCCCTGGGCCTGTCGCTGGATCGGGTGGACGCCGTGGCCAAAAGCCTGGAAGGGCACCGCCACCAGGACGATCACCTGGCAGATCGGCTGCGCGACGCGGCGCTCGACCCCGACTCGCCGCTGGGCGGCCAACTGCTGGCGCTGGTCAGCCAGTTGGTCGGCTTTCCCAGGCACCTCGGTCAGCACGTGGGCGGCATGGTCATGACCCGCGGACCGCTGTGCGAGCTGGTGCCGATCGAGAACGCGGCGATGGACAACCGCACCGTGATCGAATGGAACAAGGACGACTTGGACGAGCTGGGCATCTTAAAGGTCGACTGCCTGTCGCTGGGCATGCTGACCGCGATTCGCAAATGCTTTGACCTGGTTCGCGAGCACACCGGCCGGCAGTGGACCCTGGCCAGCGTGCCCGAGGAAGACCCGGCCGTGTATCGCATGATCTGTCGGGCCGACACGATGGGGGTGTTTCAGATCGAGAGCCGGGCGCAGATGAGCATGTTGCCGCGGCTGCGGCCCCGCGAGTTTTATGACCTGGTGATCGAGGTGGCCATCGTCCGCCCCGGACCGATCCAGGGCAACATGGTGCATCCTTACCTGCGGCGCCGCGCGGGGATTGAGCCGGTGAGCTTTCCCAACGACGAAATCCGCGCCGTGCTCCAAAAGACTCTGGGCGTGCCCCTGTTTCAGGAGCAGGCCATGCGGCTGGCCGTGGTCGCCGCCGGGTTCACGCCGGGCGAGGCCGATCAACTGCGCCGCGCGATGGGCGCCTGGCGGCGGCCGGGCGTGATCGAGCAGTTTCGGGTCAAGCTGATCGAAGGGATGCGCGGCAAGGGGCTGCCCGAGGAATTTGCCGAAAACGTCTTTCGGCAGATTCGCGGTTTCGGCGAGTACGGTTTTCCAGAGTCGCACGCGGCCAGCTTTGCGCTGTTGGTCTATGTCTCGTCGTGGTTGAAGCATTACTACCCGGCGGCCTTCACCGCGGCCTTGATCAATAGCCAGCCGATGGGTTTTTATGCGCCGGCCCAGTTGGTGCGGAATGCCCGCGAGCACGGCGTGGAGGTCCGCGGCGTCGACGTGGGCGCCAGCTCGTGGGATTGCACGCTGGAAGAGGGCGCGCTGCGGCTGGGTTTGCGACTGGTCAAAGGTCTGTCCGAAGTGCAGGCCCGACGAATCGAAGAAGTGCGCGAGCAGGGTCCGTTTCAAGGTTGGGACGACTTCGCCCGGCGGACCCGGCTGAACCAGGCCGTGATGTCGCGGTTGGCCGCGGCCGACGCCTTTGCCTCGCTGTCGCTCGACCGCCGCGGCGCGCTGTGGCAAGCGTTGGGCGAGGAATCTACGCCCCGCGTGTTGCCGCTGCTGGATGCGCTGGCGCCCGACGACGAGCCACCGGCCCCCCTGCCCCGGTTATCGGCCGCCGACGAAGTGGTGGCCGACTATCGCACTGCGGGCCTGTCTCTCAAGGCGCACCCGATGCAGTTTCAGCGGGCCCGGCTCGACACGCTGGGCATTGTGCCCGCGTCGCGGCTGGCCACGCACCCAGTGAACCGGCACGTCCGCACGGCGGGCATCGTGCTGGTGCGGCAGCGGCCCAGCACAGCCAAAGGCATCACATTCGTCACGCTCGAGGACGAGACCGGCACGTCCAACCTGATCGTGCGGCAGGACGTCTGGCAAAGATTTTATCGCCCGGCCCGCACGGCCGCGGCCCTGATCGCCGAAGGCCGCTTGCAACGACAAGGTCGCGTGATCCACGTGCTGGTGACCAGGCTGGAAGACCTGAGCGAGACCCTGCGCGGATTGACCTCGCAATCGCGCGATTTTCATTGAGAGCGATGCCGTCAGCTCTGTAGCCGGCCTCTGTGAGGCCGGAGCACTGCCGAGAGATTTTGAACCGTGCAACAACGTCACCGGGGTCACAGACCCCGGCTACAGAAGAGAGGCCAGCGACAAGGTCACTGAGGTTGCAGACCCCGGCTACAGCGGAGGTGCCTTGCGCAGTCGCGCGCAATCAATGGCCGGGCGCGGTCGTGCCGTCGTCGGGCATGCCGTCGACGTGGCGCGGCACAAACAACCCGGCGGCGCCCAGCACCAGCGCGACGACGAGATAAATCGCCGCGGTCGAAGCGATGGCCACGCTCATGGACATGCCCTTGTCCACCGCCAGGCCGATCAGGAACGTGAGCACCGAGCCTCCCATCCAGCCGATCATGTTCATCAAGCCCACGGACGTGCTGCGGCGCGACGGGGGCACGACGTCGTAGAGCGAGGCCCAGATATTGGAATCGTAGACCCCTTTGCACAAACCCAGACAGATCAGTCCGCCCTTCAACAAGCCGAGGTCTTCCGTGCTGCCGCAGAGATAAACGAACGGCGCGCCGCACAAAGCGCCAAAGGCTTGCACATACATCCGCCCACCGCGCGCCAGCTTGCGAAAGCGATCGGCCATCGCACCGCCCAGCATCGAGCCCACCATGCTGCCGACTTGCAGATAGATCGTGGCCATCACACCGGCCTGAGTCAGGCTGAGCGAAAACTTCTCGTTCATAAACGTCGGCATCCAGGTGAGAAACACCATGCCGACCGAATTCGCCCCCAGAAAACCAAGAATCAACAGCAGCACCGTGGGCATCCTGGCCAACGAGACCAAAAAGCTGCCCATTGGCACGGGCGCCTCGGCCACGGGCGCCGCCGACCCGCCCGACTCCTGCCGTTCGGCTTCGTCGCGTTGGGGCTCGCGAATGAACACGGCCAGCAAAAGCCCCAGCACCACGCCGGCCACGCCCAGCAACACAAAGGGAGACTGCCAGCCCCAGCGCTCCCCCATCCAGCCCGCCAAGGCGCCGCCGCCGATCGTGCCGGCATAGACGCTGGTTTGATGCAGTCCCATCGCCCGACTCCGGGTGCGCTTGGAATGGTAGTCGCTGACCAGCGACATGGAGGCGGGAAAATAAACGGTCTCGCCCAACCCCTCGGCCCCGCGGACCAGCACAAACTGCCAGGCCTTTGAGCAGACGGCCGTGAACCCCGTGACAATGCTCCAGACGTACAGCCCGCCCAGGATCACGAGCTTGCGCGAGGAGCGGTCGCTGATCTGCCCGGCCACGGGCGCGGTGATGGCATAGACAAAGGCGAACGCCGAGCCGATCAAACCCAGCTCGGCTTTGGAGAAGCCAAACTCCGCTTCCAAGACAGGGAACACCGAGAAGATCGCCTGACGGTCGGCGTAGTTAAAAAAGCAGATAAACCACAACATCCCCACCACGGCCCAGCGGTACCAGGGTTTGCGCGCGGCGGCGTCGAGCCAAGAGGTGCGGGGCACGGCAGCGGGGTCGGGACGTTGCATCAAAGAGGCTCGGGGGGCGAGGGTGGGACCGGCAGCCGGTTGAGAGAACGCACGACGGCTGGCGGCCAAGGTTAATGCGAAAAACCAATCGCCGCAAGTCAGAGCGATGAAAAGGCTTTGGCCGTCGCTCGCAGTCCTGCCCCGCGGGTATCTCGCAGCTTGACGCCCGCCGAAAGCTTGGACTATCCTGACCTATCGCCGGGAATGATCCTGACGGTCCCACTTCGCACCACAGGGGCCCGCCGCGCTCTGCATTGGCACGGTCGCCCTGGCTCGCCGCTCGTTTCCGCCCGAACCCACCCCGCCGAGAGTTCTCGCCATGCGTCTTGCGTCCTCGTTGTGCGTATTCTTGGCCATCAGCGCCAGTGTTTGGGCGGATGAGACCTGGCCGCAGTTTCGCGGGCCCAAGGGAGACGGTCACTCAGACGCCACCGACATCCCGCTGACTTGGAGCGAAACCAAGAACGTCGCCTGGAAGACCGAGATCCCCGGAGAAGGCTGGTCGTCGCCGGTGGTCGCCGGCAATCAGATCTGGATGACCACCGCCACCGACGAGGGGCGCTCGCTGCGGGCCATCATGGTTGACCGCACCACCGGCCGCGTCGTGCACAACCTCGAGATCTTTCATCGCGACACGCCGATCGAGAAGCACGCCACCAACAGCTTCGCCTCGCCCACGCCGATTCTGGACGGCCAGCGAGTCTACCTTCACTTCGGCACCATGGGCACAGCCTGCCTGGACACGCGCACTGCCGAGGTCGTCTGGCAAAACCAAGAGCTGCAATGGGACCACCAGGTCGGCCCCGGCGCTTCGCCAACGTTGTTTGAAAACCTGCTGCTGCTGAGTTGCGACGGCACGGATGTGCAGTTTGCCGCCGCGCTCGACAAGCGCACTGGCGAGGTCGTGTGGAAAACCGATCGATCGGGCGTGATCGACAAGGCCAAGGACCAGAAGAAGTCATTCGTCACGCCGTTGGTGATCCAGGTCGAGGGGCGCGACGTGGCGATCATGACCGGCGCGGAATGGGTCTATGCCTACGACCCGCGCACCGGCCAGGAGCTGTGGAACGTGAAGCACCCGGGCTTTTCAACGGCGCCGCGCAGCGTCTATGGCCACGGTTTGCTCTATGTCTGCACCGGCTACATGCTGCCTGAGCTGTACGCCATCCGTCCGGTGGGCACGGGCGCGCTGCCGGTCGAGAACGTGGTCTGGAAGACGGACAAGAGCGTGCCGTCGAAGCCCTCGCCGCTGCTGATCGGCGACGAGCTATACATCATCTCCGACTCGGGCATCGTCACCTGCTTCGACGCCAAGACTGGCAAGCAGCACTGGCGACAGCGGCTGGGGGGCAATTTCTCGGCCTCACCGATCTACGTCGAGGGGCGGATCTATTGCCAGGATGAGGCCGGCCGCACCGTCGTGTTTGCCCCCGGCAAGAAGTACGAGCAACTTGCCGAAAACCCGTTGGACGGCCGCTTCATGGCCTCGCCCGCCGTGGCCGGCAAGGAGCTGTACTTGCGTACGGACAAGCACCTGTACCGGATCGAAGAATGATCGGCGCGTTCTCGGCGTTGCCCCGTAAGCTACTTCTTCACGTCGTAGCACATTAGTGCGTCCTGCTCTCGCAGGTAGAGCTTGCCGCCGGCAATCACGGGGTGTGACCAACTGGGCTGCTCGGCGCCAGGGATCTTGAACGTCCCCTTCTCCAGATACTCCTCGGGTGTGGCGCCGATCAGGGCCATCACGCCGTTTTCGAATCGCACGTAGAGGTTGCCGTCGGCATACGACACTGCGGCACTGCCGGTGCCCGGGCCGCGGTTGTGCCGCCAGACGGTCTTGCCGGTCTTCAACTCCAGGCAGGTCGGCGCGCCGGCGTTGTGACCGTGGCCCGCGTAGATGTAGTCGCCCAGCAGGATCATGCCGCCGTGGTGATTCTGAAATTCCTTGCCGTCGAGAAAATAGACCTCGTCGGCGCGGACGCCGCCGCCCTCGGGCACCAGCTTGAGCAGTGCCGCCCCGGCGCCATAGCCCGAGGAGCAAAACACGTAGTCGCCCTGCACCAGCGGCGTGGGAATGCTGGCGGTGCCATTGACCACGCGGTTGTAGCCCCACAGGAACTTGCCGTCGTCGGCGGCCACGCCCACGACGCCGCGACCCATCATTTGCACCAACTGCCGCACGCCACCGGCATTGCTCACGACGATCGAAGAATACGCCGCGCCGTCCATGCCCTGGCTTCCCAATGGCGGGATCGGTGTTCGCCAGAGGTCCTTGCCGGACTTCTTGTCGAGCGCGACGATTCCGGCGTCGGGACCGCCGGGAGTGCAGATCACACGGTTGCCGTCGACCAGCGGCGATTCGCTGAAGCCCCAATGCGGCAGCACGCCGCCAAAGTCGGTCTTCAGGTTGCGGTGCCAACGCTCCTTGCCGTCGGCCGCGGCCAGGCAGACCAGATCGCCATGCGGACCGATCACAAAGATCGCGTCGCCGTCGACTGTGGGGGTCGAGCGCGGGCCACTGTATCCCTGCGGTTCCCAGGCGTCGCCGATCCGGGTACTCCAGAGCAGCTTGCCATCGGCCAGGCGAAGCGCGATGACGTATTGTCCATCCTCGCGATCACCCATGGTGAAGATGCGGTCGCCGGCGATCGAGATGCTCGAGAATCCCTTGCCCAGTCCGGTGGCCTTCCAAACCAGCGCGGGGCCTCCCTCGGGCCACTGGTCCAGCAGTCCGCGATCGGTCGAGATGCCGTCACGCAGCTTGCCGCGCCACTCGGGCCACTCTTTGGAGCTGGCGGTTTTGCCAGCGGGTCGGCGGTCGGCGGCCCGCGAGACCGCGCACGTCGCGGCAATTCCCAGGCAGGCAAAAACGGCGAGATGGCGCAACGACATGGCGAGAGACTCCCTTCAAGGCGGGCGGTAGTGGCGAGGGTGTTCCGCGGCACATGAAGCGGAGACCGCATCGGGAGCGCGCGAAACCGCACGAAAGTCTATCCGTTCGTGCGACCAGCGACAAGCGACGCACCAGCGCCACGCCGCGTGTGACGTTCGCGCCTGGCCAGCCAAGCGCGGCAATGCTTAGCGCCCGTTAGCCCGCGGGTTGATTCGCGTCGGGCGCTTCGATGACGAGCGTGCCGGCGGTCAGCGGAGGCATGGCTTTGAGATCGGGTTTGGCATTGGCCGGCGCTTGCATGATGGTCAAGCCGCCCGCGCTGACTTTCGTAGGCGCGGCGCCGCCCGGTGTGTCGATCGATTCCGGCGCTCGCCAGGCGACAATCACGATAGAGGAGTGCGCGTCGTGAACCCACAGCTCGAACACGCCGGGCAACTTGGCAGTGGTTTTTTCGTTGGAAGTGTTCATGATGTAGAACGGTTGCTCTCCGACGACGCGTAACCGCTTCCAGGAGATGGCCTTGTCTTCGGGCGTCTGAGCATCGATCGTATCCCATTCGGTCGGCGCGTCCTTGAACGTGGCTTGCAGCTTCTCTTGCAGCTCGGTGCAGAGCTTGGCCGCGTCGCCGTCTTTGGCCGGCAGCGTCGCCAGGTAGCAGTAGAACGGAACCTTCTCGCCCGAGCCGGTCGTCGCCGTGCTCTCGAAGCACATCTTGAAGCCCGGCAGCGGCAGGAAGGGAGGCTGCAAACGGTCGGGCTTGATGGGTCCGCCGTCGTCGGGATGCTTGCTCCCTTCGACATACGAGGTCTTGAAGACCAGCGGCACACGCAGCTTTACCGGAGAGTCGGGCAGTTCCGTGGGTCCGAACAAACCGCGAAATGGGGCCCCGGCACGCAGTTGGTCGAGCCGCTTGCCCAGCAGTGCGTCGTATTCTCGGCCGCCGCAGCCGCCGCTGACGACCACCAGCACCACCGCCAGGGCCGCACCGAGGCCACGCCAATGTATCCGACACTCAATCATGGTTCACTCACGCTCGCTCTCGAGGCTGCCGACGACACAAATCGACGCACGTTCGCTTCTCACCTAACTCGATTCTCATTGCCACGGGCGCGAGCTGTCAAGCGATTGCAGAACCGCCGCACCGCCACGCTGCTGGTTGCCAGCGGCTTCGCGGCTGCCCATAATCACCACTTTAGCCCGTAGTTGCCGGCGATTACTCCGGCGCGGTTCCTTCCGCCACCCTGGCCAACCGAGCATGTCACGATCCTCTTTCCGCCGCGGCTTGGCCCTGTTTCTTCGCCTGGCCGCGATCTTATTCGCGCCGGCGCTGGCAAGTGCGGCCGACGTCATTCCGCACGCGCAGGACAAGCCCCCCGGCCCCGCCCTGTCGCCGGCCGAAGCGATGGCCAAGATGACCCTGCCCCCCGGCTTCACGGTCGAGCTGGTCGCGGCCGAACCCGACATCGTCAACCCCGTGGCAATGACCTTCGATGAGCGCGGGCGAATCTGGATCACCGAGAGCCTGGAGTATCCTCGTGAGAGCGCCGGGCCGGGCCGAGACCGCATCAAGGTCTTGGAAGACACCGATGCCGATGGCCGCGCCGATCGCTTCACGATCTTTGCCGAAGGGTTCAACATTCCCTCGGGCATCGCCGTGGGGCACGGCGGCGTGTGGGTGGCCAATGCGCCTGACATCTTGTTCTTGCAGGATACTGACGGCGACGGACGGGCTGACAAGCAAGAGGTCGTGGTCACGGGCTTTGGCCGCGACGATACCCACGAGCTACCCAACTCGTTGACCTGGGGACCCGACGGGTGGCTCTATGGCTTAAACGGCGTGTTCAATCGCAGCGTGGTTGAGCATCAGGGCAAAAAGCACGACTTTACCTGCGCGCTGTTTCGTATCCATCCGAAGACGCGCGAGTTTGAACTCTTCTGCCAGGGCACCAGCAACCCCTGGGGCGTGGCCTGGGATGGCGAAGGCAGCGCGTTTGTCAGCGCCTGCGTGATCGATCACCTCTGGCACCTCGCCGAAAGCGCTTACTATATCCGCCAGGGCGGACCCTACCCGCCGTTCACCTCGCCGATGCGCTCGATTGTCAAGCACAAGCACCAGAAGGCCGCCTACTGCGGCATTCACTATTTCGACAGCGATGCCTATCCGGAGCAATATCGCGACCGGTTGATGATGGGCAATATCCATGGCGGTGCGATCAACGTCGACGTCTTGGCCCGCAACGGTTCGACCTATGCCGGCAGCACGGCCGAGGATTTGCTGACGGCCAACGACGCCTGGTTCATGCCGGTGGTGCAAAAGACCGGACCCGACGGCTGCCTGTACGTGCTGGACTGGTACGACCGGTATCATTGCTATCAGGACGCCAAGCGCGACCCGGACGGCCTCGACCGCCTGAAAGGCCGGCTGTACCGCATTCGCTACCACGACACGCCGCGGGCAATGCCGTTTGACCTGGCAGCCGAGTCCGACGCGGAGCTCATCGAGCGGCTTGGTAGCCCGAACATTTATTACCGCGATATCGCCCAGCGCATCCTGGCCGAACGCAATGATCCCGAGACGCGGCCGCAGCTCGAGCGACTGGTTGCCAATCGCGCCGAGCCGCGCAAAACGCGGCTGCACTCGCTGTGGGCCCTGGCGGGCGGCGGTCCGCTGGCGGTCGGCTTGCATCAGACACTATTAGCTGACGACGACCCGAGCTTTCGCGCCTGGGGTGTGCGCGTCGCGGGCAACATGCACCAGGTCGACCCAACGGTGCGCGACAAGGTCCTGTCGTTGGTCGCCGATCCGGCGGCGGACGTCCGCTTGCAGGTTGCCGTGGTCGCGCGCAAGCTCGATGGTGTTGATTCGTTGGCCACTTTGCTCCAGGTGCTCACCGTCAGCGGCGACGACCCGCTGATTCCGCACGTCGTCTGGCAAAACCTGCACCCGCTGCTGGAGGATCAGGGCGAGCGGTTTTTGCAATTGGTCGCCGCCGAGCCCTATGACAAGTCCCCGGCGGTGGCAGCGCTGATGGACCGGGCGATCGACCGGCTGTTGGCGGCCCGCGAGGCCCGCACGATCGTGGCGCTGTTCGACTATGTCACCAAGGGTGAGCAGTTGCACTTGCCGACCTTGTCCAAGTGCCTGAAGAGCCTGACGGTGAAGCTGCACAACCGCGAAATACCCGCCGCCCAACTGGCCGAGCTGCAACCGCGTCTCGCCCCCATCGTGCGGCGGCTGATCGATACCGAAAAACCTGACAGCGAACTGTATGACGACGCCCTGCTGCTGGCCGCCAATTGGCAAGAGCCGCGCGCCGTGGAAGCCGTGCGGGCAATGTTCACTTCGCCGACCCAGCCGGTGGCAAGGCGCGCGCAAGCGTTGGCCGCCTTGGTCGCCGCGCGAGACGAATCGCTCTCGGCCGGTGTCGAGGCCGTGTTTGCCGACCCTCGCACCAATCCGGTTGAGCTGCGGGCGGCGGCGCTGACCTCGCTGGCCCATCTGGATGCTCCCTGGGTCGCCACGGTCGTGCTGGGACATTTCAATCAGTTGGAGCCCGAGTTGCGGCCGAAAGCCGTGGAGCTCTTGGCAGAGCGCACCGTCTGGGCCGAGCAGTTGCTCGACGCGATGGGGCGCGGCGAAGTGCCCACCGCGGCGCTGAACCTTAACCAGATCCGGCAGTTGCTGGTCCGGGCTGACAGCCGTCTGGCCGAGAAGCTTCAGGCTCGCTGGGGCTCGCTCCGCACGGACCGCGATCCCAAGCGCGACGAGGTGATCAACCAGATGCGCAGCCACCTCCGCTCGAACTCCGGCGACGCCGTGGCCGGCCAGGAGGTTTTCAAGCGCGTCTGCGGTCAGTGTCACAAGCTGCACGGCGAAGGGCAGGAAGTCGGGCCCGACATCACCAGCAACGGCCGCAGTTCGTTCGAGCAGTTGCTCTCCAACGTCTTCGATCCCAGTCTCGTCATCGGCGCCGGTTACCAGGCTCGCACGGTGGTCACGGCCGATGGTCGCGTTTTGACCGGGCTGGTGGCCGAAGAAGGTCCGCAGCGAATTGTGCTGAAGGTGCAAGGCGGCAAGCTGGAAGTGATTCCACGTGATGAGGTCGAGGTGATGAAGACCAGCCCGCTGTCGCTAATGCCCGAGGATTTGGAAAAACAACTCAAACTCGCAGAGCTGTCCGATCTGTTCGCGCTGTTGACCTTGGACAAACCGCCGACCGATCCCACCGCCAAACGGTTGCCCGGCTCGCAGCCGATTGAACCTCGGGAGACAAGCGACCCGGCGCAGTTCGCCGAATTGGTCGGCCAGGTCGCGCCCGGTTTTAACACTCGCAAGGCGGGCAAGCCGGGCGTGGCCATCGTGGCCGAGCATGCCGGCCGCGTCGGCGTGCTGCGGACCCACCCCGCCAGTTCCATTGAACCCTGCGTGCTGAGGCGATCGGTTGACGTGCCCGAGGGCAAGCAGACCCGGCTGGTTTTGGCCGTGGCGCCGGCTGCCTCGGGCGTTTGGACGTTGGTGGTTAATGCCAACGGCGAGCGGCTGCACGAAGGCCGCGTCGGCGACGGCGCCAGCACAGCGGCCTGGCAAACCGTGACCTTGGACCTGAGCCGGTATACCGGCAAGAAACTGCAGCTCGAACTGCTGCACGGCGCGGTGACCGGCAAGCCCGACGCTGCTTATTGGGGCCAGGTAGAAATTATCTCGCAGTAGACCGCGAGGAAATAGCAGTCCCGCAGCGCGGCAGGCCGTCGACCTCGTTTGTGACACCCACTAGATTTGCAACTTAAGATTCGCACCCCACACCGCGGGAGTTTTCGGCCATGGCGGAGTATGTGTTCCCCAGCGTAACCAAGCCCACGAAGGTCAAGAAAAACCAGGTCTTGCTCGTCGCCAGCGGCGACCTGCGGCCGAGCGCCAACCAGGTCTGCTGGCCGGCGCAGCAGGAAATGGAGCAGGCCCTGGGTCGCGCCGTGGCCGACGCCGGCTATGAACTGGTCCGGGCCCATCCCTACAAGGACGACCAGAAGCATGGCTTCATCGCCTCGCAAAAAGAAGGCATGCAGATCTTTGCCGACCTGGACCCCAAAGCGCCTTTGATCGTGGCCGAGGCGGTCTGGCAATACTCGCATCACGTGTTGAGCGGTTTGATCACGCATCGTGGGCCGATTCTGACCGTGGCCAACTGGTCGGGCACGTGGCCGGGTCTGGTCGGCATGCTCAATCTGAACGGCTCGCTCACCAAGGCGGGTCGCAAATATTCCACGCTCTGGAGCGAGGACTTCACCGACAAGTTCTTTGTCCGCGGACTCGAGCGCTGGCTGGCCAAGGGTTCGCTTAAGCACAAGACCGACCACGTCACGTCGCTGTCCCGCGTGAAAGTCTCCGGCAAAGAGCAAAAACTCGCCGAAGCGCTGGCCGAGCAACTGCGACGTGAGAAGGCCATCATGGGAGTCTTCGACGAAGGTTGCATGGGCATGTTCAACGCGATCATCCCCGACCACCTGCTGCATCCCACGGGGGTCTACAAAGAGCGGCTCAGCCAGTCGGCCCTGTATTACGAGACCACACAGGTCAAGGACGACGAGGCCCGCGCGGTGCGGCAGTGGATGGAATCGCGGGGCATGAAGTTCGTCACTGGACCGAACCATGCCGAGCATCTGACCGACGAACAGATTCACAAGCAGTGTCAGATGTACGTCGCCGCGGTTCGCCTGGCCGACGATTTTGGCTGCCACGCGATCGGCATCCAGTATCAGCAAGGCTTGAAGGACCTGTTGCCGGCCAGCGACCTGGTCGAGGGCACGCTCAACAACGCCGACCGACCGCCGGTCACTAGCCGCGACGGGTCGCGAGAGCTCTACGCCGGCGAGCCGGTCGTACACTTTAACGAGGTCGACGAGTGCGCCGGCCTCGACGGCCTGCTGACCTATCGCGTGCACAAGGCCATGGGTCAGCCCGTGGAGAACACGCTGCACGACGTCCGCTGGGGCGACTGGGACAAGAGCGGCTCGGTGGAGGACTACGTCTGGGTTCTGTTGATCAGCGGCTCGGCGCCGCCGGCCCATTTTGCTGGCGGCTGGAAAGGCGCTTCGAGCGAGCGACAGCCGGCGATGTACTTTCCGTCGGGCGGCGGCACGCTTAAGGGGGTCTCCAAGCCGGGCGAAATCGTCTGGTCGAGGATCTATATCGAAGACGGCCGGCTATGCATGGACCTCGGTCGAGCCGCCGCGGTCGAACTGCCCGAGCAAGAGACCAAGCGCCGCTGGGAAGCGACCACGCCGCAATGGCCGATCATGCACGCCGTGACTTACGGCGTGTCGCGCGACCAGCTGATGGCCCGGCACAAGGCCAACCACATTCAAGTGGCCTACGCCAACAGCGTCGAAGAGGCCGATCGGGCGATGCTGGCCAAGGCCGCCATGGCCGCGGAGCTTGGCCTGGATGTATTCGTCTGCGGCACCCGCAAAAACGGCGAGGCCTGGTAGCCGACTCGTTGGCCGCCAACCTTAGCGAACGGGGCCACCCACCGCCGGGGTGCGGAGCGGGTTCTGCGAGGGTTGCGCCGGTGGCTGATTGGTTTGCGGCACCCGATAGCCTTGCGGTCCGACCGGCGGCGTGTAGGCCGAGGGTGACACGCGGTCGGTCGCGATCGAGCCCGGCGTATACCCGGGCGCCGGCTCACGGCGAGCCACAACCGCGGCCGGTTGACCGGCGGTCATCGGCGGCGCACCTGCCGGCGGACCGTAGGGGCTGCCCATTGGCGCGGTCAATTGCGCGACCCACTGCTGCGCCTCCGCGAAACCCGGATCGAGCTGCGCCGCGCGGCGGAAGTGTTGCAGGGCGTTTTGATTGTCGTGCTTTTGCACGAGCAGGTAAGCCAGGTTGTAGTTGCCCACCGCCTCGCCGTGCGCTTTGCTGAGCTGCGTGAGTGCGTCTTCCGGCTTGCCCTGATCCACGAGCACCGCGGCCAGGTTGTCGCGATAGAGCTTCTTGTGCGACTCGAGCTCGACGGCCCTGCTGAGGCTCTTGTTCGCTTCGTTCAGCAGGCCGCGGCGATGATAGCACAGCCCCATGTCGTTGTGCACCGACGCCACTTTGCTGTGCTTCTTCAGGGCCTTTTGATAGTACCTCGTGGCCTCTTCGAAGTCGCGGCGGCGATCTTCGAGGTGGGCATAGGCCAGCAACGCGCCCAGGTGATTGGGATTCATGCCGAGCGCTTTGCGCAATTGGGTCTCGGCCTCTTCGATGTTGCCGTTGCGCTCGTGCATCTCGGCGAGCGCGACGTAGACGGCCGGACTGGGCGGCTTGGGCGGACCGCTGACGATCTCCGTGCCGGGCGCGGGGGGCTTGGGCGTGACCATCGCGCCGAGCTTGCCGGCCCCGCTCTTGACGCTGGCGCCGAGCTTTGCTGTCCAGGACTGCTGGGTCTGACCCGGCATGGCTTGCGCGGACGCGACGCCGCCGGAGATTACGGCGGGCAGGATCAGGGCAAAGGCAGCTTGATAGCGATATTTGCAGCGCACGACACGTCCTCGCTTTACGTCACGCTTGAGTTCGATCCTTCGACTCGTCGTGGTCTGAAGCAGCTCGGCTTCTGACCGATTCGATCGCTGGGCGAGAGAACCGCGACCTCGAGTTTGCACCGGCGGCGTCGCGCCAGCGTTGCCATCCCTGGCTCGCCCGTCTTTGGGTCCAATGTCTAGTTGCTGTTGTTGCTGCCGCCGCCGCCGCTGTCACCGTTGGACTGCACGGCTTGCAAGCGCGGGTCGGGCCGCGTGGCATTGAACCTGCGTGCCACGGCATCCACGTCGTCGGCCGGCCAGCCATCGTTGGGCAGGTCGGACTCAACCACGTTAGGCATCACACCGGGCGGCAGAATCTTTACCGCCGCGTTGTTCACGGCGTTCATCCGCAGCGCCGTCTCTTCCTGCGTTAGCCCTTGCTGCACGAAGATGGTCCGTCGAGACGGCGGCATCTGCGTGAGAATAAACCGCAGCTTGGTCTCGCCGGCGAGTGATAGCTGGTGCTTCTCTTCGTCGAAGTGATAGTCGGAGATGAGGTTCTGCCGGCGCCAGCCGTTGGCCACCATCACGCCGAACGGCGCGATCGTCGCGGCACGGTCGGCCTGCAAGAACGGCTCAGGCCAGCATTGGTTGCGGTGATAGTCCCGCTTAACCTTTTCGCAGAACGTCTCGAACCACTGAGCCTTGGCAGGCGTGGCTGCGGTCAGGATCGTCCATGCGACCAGTAATCCGGTCCCCCACCGTAACATCAGCTCCCTCCGATGGATTGATGCCAAGCTCCGACGAAACGCGAAAGCGTGTCGCCTCATCCTCCGTTATCGACCCGGGAGCGACTGGAACTGTGGTCCGATAGAACCGTTTAAGGACGGGATTTAACGCACCCCCTCTATTTACCGCCGTTCATCATCGGGAACATCTCGTTGACGATCGTGATAGCAGCCGGGCCAACCAGCACCACGAAGATCGCCGGAAAGATGAAGATCACCAGCGGAAAGATCAGCTTGACCGCCGTCTTGGCGGCCTTCTCCTCGGCGAGTTGGCGGCGCCGGGTCCGCATCGAGTCGCTCTGCACGCGCAGCGCCTGGGCGATGCTAGAGCCAAATTTGTCGGCCTGGATCAAGATCGCGGCCAGGCTGCGCAGATCGTCCACGCCGGTGCGAGCCCCCAGGTCCTGCAACACTTCGTTGCGAGCGCGGCCCATCTGCAACTGAAAGTTGCATAGCGCGAACTCGTCGGCAACGATCCGGCACGACTTCCTCATCTCCTCGCTCACCTTCCGCATCGCCTGATCCAGACCCAGTCCGGCCTCAACGCACACGACCAACAGATCCAGCACGTCGGGCAATCCCATGAAGATCGCATCTTTGCGATGCTTGGCGATAAACCAGACGACGACGTCGGGCAGGTAGAACAGAAACGCGCTGACGCCGACCGTGTAGATCAACGCCGACTGGGTGTAGCTGCCCGTAAATAGCGCCGTGCCGCCGCTGGCCACCAGACCGATGACCAGGCCGATGAACTTCATGCCCAAAAAGATGCTGGTGGCGGTTTCGGTGCGGAAGCCCGCCTGGCTCAGGCGGCTCTTGATCTTGGACGCTTCCAGGTCGGTTTTGGGCTGGAGCGGCTTGGCCATAGGCGAAGCCTTCTCGAGCACCTTGGTCATGGTCGCGGATCTTTTGACCGGAGTGGCCGCTTCTCCGCGGCGGCGCAGCGCCGGGTTCTTGAGCTCGTCCAGCCGCTCCTCGGCGCGGGGCTTGCGCCCGCCCAAGGTTTCGAGGATCAGCCACGCGCCCACGGCGAACAGGCCGAAGATGGCCAACGGGACCAGGCTGGTAAACGGGATCGCGACGAGCGGCGTCATGGCACTAGACCTTGATGTTGATGATCTTTTTGATCACGATCGCCCCGAGCAACTGCATCACGATGCCGCCGGCCAGCATCTGCCGGCCCATCGGATCGGTGAACAGGGGCATGACATATTCGGGATTAAGACGGTACACCGCCAGGAACAACACCGGCGGCAGGGCCAACAGCACGATGCCTGACAGTCGACCTTCGCCGGTCAAGGCCTGCACCTGGCCCCAGATCTTGAATCGTTCGCGGACCAGGTAGCCGATCTTGTCGAGAATCTCGGCCAGGTCACCGCCGGTCTGGCGTTGCAGGACAATGGCGGTTGAGAAGAATCTCAGATCCAGGTTCGGGATCCTATCGGTCATGTTGTCCAGCGACTTGTCGAGCGAGACACCGAGGTTCTGCTCCTCAAAGACGCGCTGAAATTCTTTGGCGATCGGATCGCGCATCTCCTCGGCGACCAGCGAGAAACCGGACGCCAGGCTGTGCCCCGCGCGCAACGCCCGCGAGATCAGTTCCAAGGCGTCGGGCAATTGCTTGGCAAACTTGGCAAACCGCCGCTTGCGGCGAAACAACAGCCAGGCCCAGGGCAACACGGCCAGCATCAACCCCATCGGCAACACGATGCTGGGATGCAGCCCGGCAACCACGGGGATAAACATACCGACCAGAGCCATCACGCCCGAGATCGCAAAGAACTGACCGGGCGAGAGCGTGGCGTCGGCCTGCTCAAACAGCAGGGTCAGATTTCCCATCTGCGCCAGCTTGGCCCAGAGCAGGCTCTGGCTCCCTTCCAACGGGTGCGCCAACACGCTGCCTTTGAGCAGCGCCTCCTTGGCTTGCTTGCCGCTGGTGGCGCCGGTGATCATGGCCAGGCGGTCTTCGACGCCGGCCTCGGCCGTGCCGCGCATAAACATGCCGACGCTGGCGACCAGCGCGGCGACCGCGACAAACGTGGCGACGGGAACGATGATTTCAAGCATGGTCTTTCGCCGGCCCACGGCGATCGCTCAGGACCACCGGTCAGCGCGGCGCCAAAGTCAGGGTTTAATCTTCCAGCATGACGCGTTGGCGGAAGGCGCTCGACGGCAGGCGGACGCCGGCGGCTTCCAGGCGGTCCATAAAGTTGGGCCGCACGCCGGTGGCCTCGAAGCGGCCGAAAGCCCGGCCGTTTTCGTCGATGCCTTCCTTCTCGTAGTGATAAATGTCCTGCATCACGATCGTGTCCTGTTCCATTCCCAGGATCTCGGTAATGTGCGTGATCTTTCGCGGACCGCCCTGCAAGCGGCTGGCCTGCACGACCAGGTCCACGGCGCTGGCGATCTGCTGGCGCAACGCCTTGAGCGGCAACTCGAAGCCGGCCATCGTGATCATCGTTTCCATACGAGCCACGGCGTCGCGGGGAGTATTGGCATGGATCGTGGTCAGCGATCCTTCGTGACCGGTGTTCATGGCCTGCAACATGTCCAGGGTTTCGGCGCCTCGGCACTCGCCGATGATGATTCGTTCGGGCCGCATACGCAGGGCATTCTTGACCAGGTCGGTGGCCGTGATCGAGCCCTTGCCTTCGATGTTCGGCGGCCGGGTCTCCAGCCGCACGACGTGGTCTTGCTGCAACTGAAGCTCGGCCGCGTCCTCGATCGTCACGATACGGTCGGAGTTAGAAATGAAGCTCGACAACGTGTTCAAAAGCGTGGTCTTACCCGAGCCCGTACCGCCAGAGATCACGATATTAAGCCGGGCCTTGATGGCCCCTTCCAACAGCATCACCATCTCGGGCGTGAAGGCCTTGTAGTTCAACAGGTCTTCCAGCTTGAGCGGATTGGCGCCGAAACGACGAATGGAGACGCAAGCGCCGTCCAACGCCAAAGGCGGAATGATCGCGTTCACGCGGGATCCGTCCTGCAACCGGGCATCGACCATCGGGCAGACTTCGTCCACGCGACGACCGACCTTCGACACGATGCGATCGATAATCTGCATCAGGTGGTTGTTGTCGCGAAACGTGACCGTGGTCTTCTCCATCTTGCCGCGACGTTCGACGTAGACGTTTTTCGGACCGTTGATCAAGATATCGCTGATCGTCGGGTCCTTGAGCAACAGCTCCAACGGTCCGAGGCCGAACGTCTCGTCCAGCACCTCGTCGACCAATCGCTCGCGTTCGCTCCGATTCAGCAGCGTGTCTTCGGTGTCGCAGAGGTGCTCAACAACCAGGCGAATTTCGCGGCGCAACACGTCGCCCTCGAGCTCGCCCACGCGCGTCAGGTCGAGCTTGTCGACGAGCTTGCCGTGGATGCGTCGCTTGAGGTTCTCGAATTCGGCGCTCTTCGTGTCTTCGGTGGTTCGCAAGGTGGGGGTCTTCATGATCGTTCCTGGCAGGACTTCATCCGGTGGTGATGGCAAACAGCGGCGCGCGGTCGACTCGCCAGACCGATCGACGGGTGAAACCGGCGATGGTCAGGCAAGCTGCGCAAACAATTCTGCCCCTTGAAAGATAGCTCGCTGTGGGTGTCGAGCCGGATTGCCCCATCCGGAACCACCATTGAGAAAGCGCCCAATGCCGATGGGCGCTGGGCCGCGTGCGGGCCGTGCGGGTCGTGCGGTCTGCGACGGCACGCGCCCCGGGCTTACTTGCCCTGGGCTGCCCGGCCTCGGCTGGGCCAGAGATTCAACAGCTTGGAGACCGTGGCACTCTTGGACAACATCGAGGCCGAGAGCGCGGACTGCTTTTGCCCACTGCCGCACAGGGCGTCGGCCAGGGCCACGATCGATTGCGTGATGGCCGCCTTGGGCGCCTGCTCGATCAGCGGCACTCCATTGTTGCGGACGTCGACCATCACGCGGTAGTCGTTGGGCAACTGCCAGTAGATGTCGCGTCCGATGGTTTCTTGGGCCTTCTTGATGCCGATGTGGTTGTCCAGGCCGACGCGATTGACCACGATCTTGATCTTGTCTTTGATCGCGTCCATCTGGCCAAACGACATCATCAACCGCACCAGATTGCGCAGGCACGGCAGGTCGAGCTGCGTGACCAGCAGAATGTGGTTGGCCATTTCCAGCGCAACCATGTCAATCGGCGTATAGCCTTTCGAAATGTCGATGATCACGTGCGTGAACGTGGCTTTCAACAGACCGATCACCCGTCGCAGGTCGTCGGGCGTGATCAGCGCCATGTCTTCCAGTTGCACGGGCCGGGGCAGCAGGTACAGGCCCGACGAGTGCTTGGTCAACGATCGCTTGAGCAGAGTGAAATCCAATCGCGTGACGTTTTGCGCCACGTCAACCAGCGTGTAATCGGGGATCGTGTCCAGGAACACGTCGGCATCGCCCAGGCAGAGGTCGACGTCCACCAGTGCGACGGTGTTTTGGGGATCAGCCGCCAGCGCACAGCCGAGGTTCACGGCCAGGCTGGTGGAACCCACGCCGCCGGTCGCGCCAGCCACGGCGATGATGGCGCTGGAGCGATTCTTGCTGTCGCTGCGGCCAAACCGCTGGACGCTGATGCGCTCCAGAGCCGCGACCAGGTCCTCGATGCGGACAGGCTGCGGCAGAAACTCTTTGACCCCGGCCCGCATCGCCCGCAGGATCAGCGCGCCGTCGGTGGACGAGCTGATGACGATGATGCTGCACTCGGGCGAGTTGGCGTGCAACTGTTCGACCAGGTGCAGCGCTTTCTCGGGATTGTGATTCAACGAGACGATGCCGACGTCGGGATGCGTTTGGGCGACGACGTCGGTGAAGAACTCGTAGCGCGAGCACTCGGCCTCGAGCCATACCATCTCCATGCCCAACAGTGTGGACTTGAGGGTCTCGCGCGAGCCGTCGACAGGGTCGACGATGGCCAATCGAAGCACGTTGCTCATGAGAACTCGTCAAACGTCAGGGTTGTGGCATCATCACGTTGGCGCCGCGAGCACAATAAACGGCCCGCGCCGTACGTCCCGCTGCCCACGGACGTCCGAACGTCAGCGTTCATTCACGGCCCAGCTTGGCCGCCCAAGATCGCTCTTAGTTTCTTACGTCATAACCGCGCGGCCCGATGAAACCGGGGGGTGCGGTTTGCGTATTTGTTCGCCCCTGAGATTTCGGGGCTTGCGACGTGGAAGGATTGTAGGGGCTGGCCGAAGTGGGCCCGGCCACGGCACGCCGTGCGCTGGCCGCCGCCACTCTTGGGCTCTGCGGACCGTCGCTGATCACGACCGCCGAGCCGACCGCCTGACTCGGCGCCGAACGCCGGGCCGAGGGAATCTCCGCGTCCGAGGGGCGGGGCCGGTCCGCCGGCGGCGCGTCGTCGGCGGGGCTGGGCTCGCCTGCAGGAATCGACTCGGGGCCGGGGCCCATCGGGCCCGGACCGCCACCCGGCAGCTTGACCGGCACTTCCATGTAGCCCTTCCAGAACAGCTCGCAGTCGGCCGGCGCCATCGAGGTCATGCCCGGGCCGCACGGCGGGACTTGTTCGGGATCCATCGCCTCGACCAGCTCAGGCCGGACCAGGATCAGCAGTTCGACTTCGTTAATCTTGCTTTCCTTGCGGCTGAAGGCGGCGCCCAGGTACGGTACGTCCATGAGGTACGGGATACCGCGCTTCTGCATCTGCACGCGCTGTTGCAACAACCCGGCGATGGCCAGCGTCTGTCCGAATTTCAACTCGACGCCCGTATCCACCTCGCGCATGCGGAAACCCGGCACCGACGTGCCGTTGACCGTGATACTGAGCGTGGGATCAATTTCGCTCACCCGGGGGCGGACTTCCAATCGCACGCCGCCGTTGCCCAGCACGATCGGCACGAAGTCGATCTGCGTGCCGAAGTCGCGGAAGTTGATAGCGATGTTACCGAAGCCGGTAGGCTGCGGGTACGGCATCTGTCCGCCGACCAGGTAGCTGGCCGGGCGGCCGCTGACGGTGACCAGGTTGGGCTCGGCCAGAACCTTGGCCAGGTCCTCCTGCTTGAGCGCTTCCAGGAAGCCGACGAAGCCTTCCGGATTGCTGACGACGCCAAACTGCAGAGTCTCGCGGCCGGCCGTGGTCATTGCGCCCGCGGTGCGAAAGACACTGGCCGTGGGATTGGCTTTGGTGATGATACCGCTGGCGGCCGAGCCGACGAAGTCGCCGCCCGCCGAGAAATTCATCCAGTCGAAGCCGAGGATCTTCAGATTGGTGCGAGAGACTTCCATGACCTTGACGTGCAGCAACACCTGTTGCGACCCGCCCACGATCATGTTGTTGAGCACCTTGGGAAAATAGTCCTGGGCGATCTGCACGATGCGGTTGACATAGTCGGCCCGATCCACGTAGCCGAACAAGATCAGGGTCGACGACGAAGTCGGATAGAGCTTGATACTGGCGGTGGGAAACTGCATCCGCAGCAGGTTGTCCAGCTCGCGAATGTCACCGGTGACGATCACGTCGACCGTGTGAATCTCCTGCTTCTCATCCCAAAGATTGACGGTCGTGATGCCCGCTTTCTTGGCATGGATTTGCACCTGGTTTTCTGACAGCACGGTGAAGTCCAGCAAGTCGGGATTGGCGACCTGGGCTTTGGGGATCGGGCCTTCCATCATCAGGATGCGGCTGCCGTTGACCATCATCTCGACCTTGCTGTTGGCAGCTTCGATCTTTTGGACGACGGGCTGAACAGGGAACTGCGGCCGAGTCTCGGCAATCTCCTGCGGGAGTTGTTGCGCCGTGGCCGGCAACGCCGCCACAGTCGCCGTCAACACAATGGCCAGAAAACGGCCGTGAAACCGCCAGGTTCGTTCACGCATCCTATACATCCTTGTATTGCCGCGATCTCCGGAGAGAACGCTGTGACTTTTGCCCGTCGCGACGGATGCGAGCGGGCAAATGGGCTTTCGGTTTCTAACCGCGACGCCGACATCCTTGTCGCACGCCTTAACTTGTTCGCTTCGCGCTAGTTCTTCGCGTCCTCGATGAATTCATCGCTCTTGGCGTCGGTTGCCTCGGTCGGCGGTGGCGACGGCGGAGCCGGTGCTGCAGCCGGAGCCAAAAACCCGCCGCCGGTTAACTGCGAGCCGCCGCTGGCGCCGCCAAACGAGTCCTTCTTAAACGGGTTCGCCGGCAGGGAGCCGTCGCCCGGAAAATCCACTTGCATCAGCTCGCTGCCGTACATCACGATCATTTTGCCGCGCGACGTGGTCGGCTGCGGCAGGGCTGGCGCGGGCGGCACGACCGGCGCTTGCTCTTGCTTGTTGGCTTCCTCGCCGTTCAACCAGGCGGTGACGTCGTCTCCCTCTTTCCCCGTCTCCTCACCTTTCTCGCCCTTGCGGCTGGACTTTTCGTCCGGGCCGAAGATGTCGCTGATCGAAGCTCCCTGCGACACATAGTGCACGTCGTCTTCGGGATTTCGCAGGACCAGTCGCAAGGAACCAGCCATCTCCTGGGCAGCGTGCAATATCTCGGCCTGCCGCGGCGTGACCAACAGCGACAACGTCTTGGCCGTCATCGGCTCCGATTGCTCGCCCTTGGTTTTGGTGTATTCGGTTTCAGTGTGCGTATCCACCGCAAAGACCTTGATGTCCTGCAGGACGATCTTTGAAGCCGTGGCACGCAGATCGGTGCCACCGGTTTGGCGAAACACCAGCACGTCGACGCGGTCGCCCGGCAGGATCAGGTTGCTGGAACCCGAAGCCGAATCGACCCGCACGTGGGCCACGCGGTAGCCGGCAGGAATGTCCTTGGCGGCGCCAATCGACTCGTCCGGACCGAGAATTTTCGACGAGATAATCGGTTCGCCGGCATAGACCTTCGTGCGGCAGCGCTTGCCCTCGACGTCTTCCAACCGGGTCAACGCCCCGGTCGGCACAATGTTCTTTGGCCACTCTTCCAGCTTGATGTTCTGCGCGGTGAGCTCGTCGTTGGCGTTGATGTCGGCCAAGGCAACAAAGACGGCCAGACGTTCGCCCTCGTCGGCGTTCTTATTGCGCGCTTCCATCAGCTGGCTGATGCCGATCGAGGCCACGAGGCCGCAGCCCAGCGCCAATGCCAACAGCACGATCGATTTGGATCGCATCGACCTCTCTCCGATGTCACCCGGCCACAAACGCCGATTCGCCGCCTACCCGGAGTTTCCCTTTCGCATGCCAGCACGGCAGCGCGAAACTCCAGGTCGTCTCATGTAGGAAGATTGGCGTCCGCAGGCAGTAAACTTGATAAAAAAGGACTAAAAAGGAGACTCAGCGCCCGTGGCCCCTCGCCAGATGTTTACCTCTGGACCCCAGGCCGATCCGAGCCCACTCGTTCCCGAGCATGGTTCGCTTTCAAGCCATTGGAGGGATCGCTCCTTCATCTCGTCCCGGCGGCCTGGTAAACGCCGTGACGACCCCCAAGCTCACACAGTCAGACTACTTAGCTCTGGCAATCGGGCGCACCAGCTCCTGCGTGCAGGCACGTTGTGTCGACCGACCGCATGTCCTGGTCCGACTGCCAGCACGCCCGTGTCGAGCACCCCCAGACAACGTTGACTTTCGCCCCGGCAGCGGGTTTCGGACGGCGTCAGTGCAGCATGCCGCTATAGGCAAAATAGGCAATCGTGCCGATGGCAATCGGGATGCCGTAGGGCAGCAGCAGCATGCGGGGCTTGCGCTCCGCAGCGATCGCCGCCAGCTTTTCCGGATCGCGAATCGTCACCATTTCATTCCAGATTGTGAGGAACTGACCATAGTGCTTGTGCCAGCCGCGGCGCGCCAGGACCATCACGATGGCGATCACGCCGCCGACGATGGCTGATACGCAAAAGGCATAGAGCGTGATCGTGCCGCCGACCCAGGCGCCGACGCCGGCCAGCAGTTTCACGTCGCCCGCGCCCATGCCACCGATGGCATACAGCGGCAACAGCAGGGCCAGTCCCACGGCCGTGCCGACCAGGCTCCAGGCCAGCCCTTCCCAGCCGTACGACATGGCGCTCATGGCCCAGCCGCTGATGATCATCGGAAAGGTGAGCCAGTTGGGGACCTTCAACTTATAGCCGTCAATCACGGCGGCCACGATCAGCGTGATGGTGACCAGCCAGGCGGGCCAGTTTTCGCTCAAATGATTTCCGAAGACGGATGCGTCGATCATCGCGGGGATCCTTTGCTCGCTTGCGATATGGTCGGGGGATGGTGCCGGCCGGCAGGCCTCCGCGTCGTCGCGGTATCAGGCGGGCCAGCTCTTCAGCGTCTCAAATCGGGACTGGGCGGGATCGACTGGTCTTATTGTCGCACCAGGAGGCAGCTAAAGACTGCGACCACCAGGGTGAAAAAACAACAGATCAGCTCGACCGCTCCGCTCAGCATCTCCAAAGGCAATACGGGAACCATGGCAATACTCTCGCTGCGCGCCGGCGCGCGCGTTGGTGTTGTTGCGAATTGGCGGGCCCCTCACGGGACGTCCGCCATGAAAACCTAGCATGCCGACTGTGCCGATGCGGCAAGCTACGAAAAAAATATCGAGCAGGTGGTGCCGCGCCAGCCGACCGAGAGGCACGGGCGCATAACGACGCCCTCCGGCACGCGATGGGTGCATGCCGGAGGGCGTGTGTATGTTTTTCTAGGCAAGGCCCCGCGCTTGTGCGTCGAGCCTTGCTGCGGCGAACCGCTTAGCTACCGATCGAGTTGGCAACGTTGGTGAACGTCGTCTTGGCGTTGGTGCCCAGCGAGTTAATCGCCGTCAAGCAGACGATGATAATCAGGGCCAGCATCACGGCGTATTCGACCGCGGTGGGGCCATCTTCCGAGACGAGGAAACGTTGCATCTTCTTGGCAAGGCTCTTCATGGAATCCTCCGGTTGTGGAAGTCCGCGGGTCCAACTTGGACCTGGTTGCGGACAACCATTTAAAGTTTAAATGGGGCTTCTTCAACCGCGGCGGCGGACTGTTCATCCGCTGCTCGCCTGCGGTGCGATCTCCAAAGCCCCGGATTCAAAATTTCACCTCGTCAGGGTTGCGCCCCGGTCTTGCGACCGACGCGGCCCACGGATTGGCGAGGCTTGCAGGCCTCACGCGAGTGCTTCGAGTGCCGAACGGCTTTTGGTTATTGGCCGGGAAACCGGCAGTTCGAAAGGCTCACGTGCGATGTCCTTGACGGACACCGAAGGGGCATTGCGCTCTCACGCGTTGCCTCTTCACTCAAAAAGTAGGTCGCCATAAACTGAAGTCAAATCGCCGGCTTTAATTATTCTTGGAAAGATTCTCCGCCGGGCCGATGACGCTGAGCAGCGCGCGGCCCGCATCGTCAAAAATCACGTGATGTTCCGCATTTTGCGCCCGATCCTGGAGCGTCTGCATCACGCGCGCTTCATCGTCACTGCCGGCAAATTCGATAAACCACGACTTTCGCCGCGCGGCTCCAGCGCTTGCACCGGGCGCCGGGGTCGCTTGCTTCTCGCCGGCCAGCGACGGGTCGCAGGTCTCGCTGGCCACAACGTGCAGCGTTGGATCGTCGCTGGCCAGATAGGCAAGCGGCCAATACAACCACCAGCTCGAACAAACGACCGTGTTTTCTTCGCCGGGCGAGCTGGCGCCGCGCACCAGGTCGAGCGCCGCCAGCTTCGGCTCGACCTCGGCCGTGCGAAAAGTGACATGCGACAACCCGCCCGTCTGGCGAAAACAGGCGAAGTAATTCCAAGCGAAAGCCACCGGCCAAATCGTGGCCGCCAGCAGTAGCACGGTGGCCGCCCGTCTTCCTGTCACGCCTGGCCGGTCGATCCACCACGTCAGGCCGCGGGCCAGAACCATCGCGCCGGGCGCGATCAGACAAATTCCATAACGCTCAAAGTGAGGCGCAATCGCTCGCGGTCCCGCCACGACGAAAAATGCCGCCAGCATGGCGAACCAGCCGAGTACCAGGGCCGCGTCGAGCGGGTCGACCTCGGCCGAGTTCCCCTCGCTGGCCAATCGCCGGTACATCCCCACCAGCGCCACCAGCGCCGCCGCGGCAAACGCCAGATTGCAAATCGTCGAGACCCAGGCGAACGACTCTCCGCCCGGCGCTGCCAGGCCCGCTCCTGAGATGTATTCGTAGATGCCACTGCCCGAGAAGAACCGCAGATAGTTGTCGGCAAACGACCCCAGTTCGTCCGTGCCGTGCAGTCGCCCCACCAGTCGCGGTGCGACGGTCCAGACGGTAAATGTCGCACCCGCCGCGATTGCCGCAAGTGCCGCCAAAGCCCACGGCCGGGCCGAAACGGACGTCGTTCGCAGCGCAACAATCAGTTGCTCGCGCCGGGCATAACCGACGATGGCCGCTGGCAACAACAGCGCGAATACGTTGGTCGGATGGATCAGGATCGCCGCCGCCACGGCCAGCATCGTGCCGGCAGTAATCGTCGCCTGGGCGCCGTACCGTCGCACCGCGATCAGCGGCAGGTAAAGCACCACGAGCACGGCGGGGAGCGTTTGACAGGTGTCCCAGGCAAACCGGCTGTAGGCGATGTTCAATGGCATCAGCGCCAGGATCAGCGTCGACGTGATGGCCGTACCTCGGTCGAACGCCCGGCAACAGAGGACAAAGTTGATCAACAACGCCGCCAGGCCGCTCGCCAAAGGAACGATTCGCAGCAGCGTGACCGACGGCGGAAACAGGGCATGCAGCAGTAGTTGCGGCCCGAAGAAAAACGGATTGAGCGGGTTGCCGGTGGGTGTGGTCCAGCGCACCGGCTCGCCGTGCAGCAGTCGTTCGACCTGCACGCCACCCCAGGCCTCGTCGCCATTTAGCCCAGGCACGCCGCCCAGGTCCCAAGCCCGCAGGCCGACCGCCGCGACCGTCAGCGCAACCAGCGCGACGGCAACTGCCAGCCTGCCGACCTTGACGGGCGAGTGCGCGCGGGCGCGGTGTTCGACTAGCAGCGTGCTCACGTCGGGCTCGCAATTGGGGGGTGCATTGCCGCGGCAAGTTGGGTCTGGCGCAGGTAACCAATCCTAGGCCACAAGCCGTGCAATCCGCATTTGCGGCTCGGGGCGTCGGCTCCGAACAGCGAGAATTTGGCGGCTCGGCAATCGGCGAGAGGTATCCTTAGTTACCAGGTAGATCGCCGCGTGCCGCCTGGCCTGCCCACCGCCGCTGCCGCTCATCCCACCTGGATTGCTTCTGACGACTGGATGGCTTGTATGGAACCTGCCAGCGAAGTGATCGCGCGGCTCGCCGCCTGCCAGACCTTCGGCTACCACGCCGACGCGCCCAATGCGAGCGAGCCGGTCGCGTTGTCCGCGTTGGCGCTTTTGGAAGCGGATCAGCAACCGCGCGCCGTCGAGCTGCTGGACTGGCTCTTGGCGCGGCAGAATTCCGACGGCAGCCTGGGCATCGATGCCGACAACGCCACGCCGGGGTGGCCCACCGGTTGGGCCGTGGTCGCCTGGCACGCCGCGCAGCAAGGTCCCGTCGCCGACGTGCGATATGCCCAAGCGATCGAGCGCGCGATGACCTGGGTCGAGTCAATTCAAGGTCAGATCCTCGAACATGCGACCGAGCTGGGCCACGACACTCTGATCCGCGGCTGGCCCTGGGTTGACGGCACCCACGCCTGGGCCGAACCGACCGCGATGAACCTGTTGGCGCTAAAACATTCCGGCCGCGACGAGCATCCGCGCGCCCGCGAAGCCGTGCGGCTGTTGCACGATCGGCTGCTGCCCAGCGGCGGCGCAAACTATGGCAACACCGTGGTCTTTGGCCAGGAGCTGCGGGCCCACGTGCAACCGACCGGCTTGTGCCTCTTGGCCCTTGCGGGCGAGGCCGATCCGTCGGGTCGAACCCAAAAGTCACTAGCGTTCTTGTCTGCCGCGCTGAACGAGCGAACCACGACCGAATCACTCTGCTACGCGTTGTTGGGCCTGACCGCCCATCATCGCACGCCGGTGGAAGCCACCGCGTTGCTTGCCGCGTCCACCGAGCGAACGTTAAAACGTGACCCCGCCGCATACAAGCTGGCACTGTTGGCGTTGGCCGCGGCAGGTCGCAAGTCGCCGCTGATACCTCAAAGCCGGGAGGCCGCCGCCTGATGAGCCAGGTACCCTCCGATGCGACCCCGGCAACCGGCGGTCAAAGGATAAATCGCCGCAACTTGCTGGTGGCCACCGGCGTGGCGGCCACGGCGGCCGTGACGCTGCCCTTAGTCGGCCGCGCGCTGCGGATGCGCGCTGCCGCGTTCGTCGCCCGCAACCAGCGCTACGACGGTCCGATCGAAGAAACGATTCGCGACGGCCTGATCGCCACGGGTTTCGATCCTGCGACCATCCATGGCAAGCGCGTGCTGCTAAAGCCCAACCTCGTGGAACCGACGCGCAGTTGCCCGCAGATGACGACCCACCCGGCGGTCGTCGTGGCGGCGGCCGAGGTTTTTCGTCGCTGGGGCGCACAGGTGATCGTGGGCGAAGGTCCCGGTCACATGCGCGACACCGAGATGGCGCTGGTCGAGAGCGGCATGGAAGACGCCTTGGACCGCTCGGGGCTGGCCTTCGCCGACTTGAATTACAGCCAGATCGGTTGGACGCCCAACGGCGGACGCGCCAGCGCGCTCAAAGGGTTTTACTTTCCGCAGCAAGTAGTCGAGGCCGACCTGATCGTCTCGCTGCCGAAGATGAAGACCCACCACTGGGTCGGATACACCGCCTCGCTCAAGAACCTCTACGGCGTGATCCCCGGCATCAAGTACGGCTGGCCGAAGAACGTCCTACATTACAACGGCATTCCGCAGACGATCTACGACATCAACGCGTCATTGCCCAAGAGCGTGGCCATCGTCGACGGCATCCTGGCCATGGAAGGCGATGGCCCGATCATGGGCAGCCCCAAGCCGATGGGCCTGCTGGTCGTCGGCACCAACCTGACCGCGGTCGACGCGACTGTCGGCCGGATCATGGGCTTTGACCCCGCGGAGGTCGAGTATCTGAAGCTGGCCCGCAACCGCCTGGGTCCGGTGGACGAAGATTGCATCGAGCAGCGCGGCGAACGTTGGCAAGGTCTGGTCAATCCGTTTCAAGGCCTCGATCTGCCTCATCTGCGGCCCTTGCGCGCCATTGGCGAGAGGGTGACGTAAAGCCGTGAGCGCGAATCAACACAACGTGAGCACACTGGCGGCGCCCGAGTTTGAGACCTTCGCGGTTGAATCTTCGCCGCGCGTTTCGACGCCGAAGTCGACCGAGCGCCCCCTGGCCGCTTGGATTCACCTGGCAGCGCTGGGTCTGCTGGCGGCGCTCGCCCTCCCCTTTCTGCTGGGCCGGGTCTATGTGGCCGATGACCTGGGCGAGTTTCACCTGCCGCTGCGCAACTTTTATGCCGAACAATTGCGGGCCGGCGAGCGATTTGACTGGATGCCTAACCTGTTCGGCGGGTTCTATGTCACGGGCGAAGGCCAGCTCGGCGGTTACCACCCGCTGCACGCGATGCTCTATCGCTGGCTGCCGCTGGGCGCAGCGTTCGACCTGGAATTGCTGGTGAGCTACCCCCTGCTGTTCGGCGGGATGGTTTTGTTTCTGCGGCGATGGCTCCAGCGGTCCGATGCGGCGCTGTTCGGGGCGCTCGCGTTCACATTCTGCGGATTCAACCTGCTGCACTTTGTCCATCCCAACGCCGTGGCGATCGTCGCGCACCTGCCTTGGATGCTGCTGGCCATCGAGCTGTCATTGACCGTGCCGGCCGGTCCGCGCCGCGCGGTCGCTGAGCTGGGCTTGGGCCTGCTGGCCGCGTCGCAGTTGCTGTTGGGCTATCCGCAATATGTCTGGTTGACCTGGATCGTCGCGACGATGTACGCCGTCTGGCGGGCGGTCTCTCTGCACGCGCCGCTGGCGAGGGTTGGCATGCTCATCTTCGCTGTTTCCGCCGGTGTCCTGACCGCGGGCATCCAATTGTTGCCGACGGTCGACGCGCTGCTGACTTCGAATCGCGCGACGGCCGATGCCGAGTTCGCGGCCACCGGCTCATTGCATCCGCTCAATATCGTGCAGTTCGTTGGCCCCTACCTGTTCCAAACCCGGGTTGTCGGCCAGAACACTCACGAACTGGGGCTCTATGCCGGGGCCGTGCCGCTGTTGCTGTGCCTGTGGCTGGTCACGCGACATGACCGCTGGGGAAACCTCAAGCCGTTTGCCTGGGCGGCGATTGTCCTGGCAGTCAGCGGATTTCTGCTGGCCATGGGCGAGGCCGGCGGATTGTATCGCCTGCAAGCATTTATTCCGGGGGCCAATCGGTTTCGCTTTCCCTGCCGAGCGATCGTGCTGGTGCAGTTTGCGATGGCCCTGGGTGCGGCGGTCGCGATGGCGATCCTGCTGCGACCTACCGGAGCTGACGACCTGGCACGGCGCAAAGTCACCGTTCGCTTGTTGCTGACAACTTTCGGCGCCAGCGTGGCACTCGCCCTGATCGGCCCGCTGGTGTGGCCCGAGTTTGTGGCCTCGCCGGTGCTGGTCTGGACCGGTCCGCTGACGATTGGCATCGGCGCGACGCTCGTGCTGGCGGCCGAGCGGCAGTTCCGCGGCGCCTGGGTGGCGCTGGTGCTGTTTACGGCGGTCGACCTGGGCGCGTATGGGTTGAGCTATGCGGTCGATGGTCGCACGGCGGACTTGCACGAGTTTGTCGGGGCGATTCCCACGCCCCCCGGAGCGCCGATGGCCCGGGTCGCGGCGCCCGACGACCATGGTCTGCGCACGGGCGACCGCATGCTGTTGGCCGGACTATCGCGCGTGGACGGCTATGCCGGCCTGGAACCGGCCAAAAGGCTCGACTACACGACCGAGCCGGCCCTGCGACGCGCCGGCGCGGAATACGTTCGGCAGGTTGACCAGGACGAACCTGCTCGCACAGTACGGTGGCAACCGATCGCCAATCCGGCGGCACGGGCGCGCCTGGTAACAAGGATCACCGCGGACGACAAACTCAGCGACCGTAAACACGATTCGCTCGACACGGTCTCCGCTGAGCCGACCGTCGAGCTTGAGGAAAGCTCGCCCGGCGTGGCACGAGTGACGACCGATCGACCAGGACGCCTGGCGATCGAAACGGAAACTGCCGCCGCGCAGTTGCTGGTCATGACCGAGAGCTATCACGCCGGCTGGCTGGCGACGATCGACGGACAGGTCGCGCCGGTTGTGCGGGTCGACGGCGATTTTCTGGGCGTCGTTGTGTCCGCAGGCAAGCAGGTGGTGCGGCTTGATTTTCACCCCGACAGCCTCCGCCTGGGGGCCTGGATGTCGGCCTGTGGCCTAGGCTTGTTGTTGTGTGTATTTGGGTTTCGGCTGGGCCCGCGCCGGTCGACCGCCAGGCCATGAGGTGTGCCATGCGACGAGCCAGGTTGAGCGATACCACGGTCAGCGTCGTGCTGCCGGTTTTTAATGAAGGGGCGGCACTGCCGGAGCTTTTCCGCCGGGTCCGCCGCGCGATCGAATCCAGCGGCACCCGCGGCGAGATCATTTTCGTCGACGACGGCTCGTACGACTCCAGCCCCGAGGTGCTCGACGATCTGGCCGCAGCACACCGCGAGGTGCGAGTACTGCACCTGTCGCGAAACTTTGGCCACCAGGCCGCCGTCCAAGCCGGTCTGGCCCAGGCCGCCGGCGACGTTGTGTTGCTGATGGACAGCGACATGCAGGATGCGCCCGAGGCGCTGCCCCGGTTGCTGGCCGAGTGGCACGCGGGCTATGACGTTGTCTATGCGATTCGCGCCGACCGCCAGGAACGCTGGTGGAAGCGGTGCCTGTTCGCGACGTTTCATCGTCTGTTGTCCAAAATCTCCAACACGCCGATCCCGGTCGACGCTGGCAATTTCAGCCTGATGGACGCGCGCGTCGTCCGCGAGATCGTGCGGCTCGGAGAGCATGACCGCTACCTGCCGGGCCTGCGCTCGTGGGTCGGTTTTCGACAGAAGGGCATCGAGATTCGCCGCGACGCGCGCTACGACGGCCGTCCGAGGGTCTCCCTGTGGGGACTGGTGCGATTGGCCAAGACGGCCATCTTTTCGTTCTCGACCTTTCCGCTGGCTGTGTTCACGCTGATTGGCTACGGCGCCCTGACCGTGTTCCTGGGGTTGGCCGGCTTTGCTTTGTATTGCCGGCTGTTTACCAACCTGGCGATTCCAGGTTGGACCTCCAACGTGCTGGTCGAAAGCTTTTTTGGCGCGGTCAACGCGCTGGGCATCAGCATGCTGGGCGCATACGTAGCGCGGATCTATGATCAGGTGCGCCAACGACCGCTGTACCTCGTGGAGCGGAGCGTCAATGTCGAGCATCGCGGCGAGGCGACCTTCGCCCGGATGTCGGTTGGCAGCGACACTGGCGTGTACGACCGGCTGCTGCAAGAGTCGGCCGCGCTGGCCGAGATGGTCGAGGCCTCGGCCTACGCCCGCGAGTTGCCGGTCACCGATTGAGCTGTCTCGAACGACGCCCACGCGGCTCGCCACCAGCGACGAAGTTGGCCGGGCGCACGGCAGACGCCCAGGCACAACAGCGGGGCGATCATCGAACCCCAGTACTGATTGAAGTCGTGGCCGGCCACGCTAAACGCGATGGCATAGACCGCGATCGATAGCCCGATCGGCCGTGCGGCCGCGGTGCGCCAGGCGGTCGCGCCGACCAAGGCCAGCCCCAGATACACGGCCGTCAACCACTGCGGCACGATGAGCAGAAACGCGTTCATCTGGGCGGTCGAGATCAAGAAGCCCGCCCCGCCGAAACGAATCCAGCCGCCGGCGTGGGCCGCATCGTCAGCCGAGATCCGCGGCAAGACGTGAGCCAGGTGGTTTGCATAAAACACGCCGTAGGCCGCCAGGCCCAACAGCCAACCGGCTAGCTCGCGCGGGCGACGTTCAGCGAGCGCCAGCGCCAGGCAAACCACGACATAGGGCGCCGCCAGTTCGCGAAAGAATAGGGCGACCACGCCGCACGCCACTCCCCAACCGCGACGGTCCAGCGCCAGGCACACCGCCGAAAGCGCCACGAACACGCCCGACCACAGCTCGGGCATGACCAGCAGCTCGCCGAGCATGCAGGGCAGCAGAGCGCCCAGGAGCAGCACCGCGGCGAACAGACCCTCGCCGAGGCTCGCGTTGTCCGCTACGAAAGTGAATGCCAGCCAGACCAGGGCCAGACAGGCCAGGCCCAGCAGCACCTTGGCCAGCGCCGGCTCAGGCATCGCAGCAATGATGGCCACTGGCAACGGCGTGCGCCAGTTGAAGGGACTGCGGGTCGGATAGCCGCGCTCGCGGAGTTCGGTCGCCGCGGCATCGTAATAGGGTTGCCCGCCATGGATCCGCTCGACCTCGGCCACGTACAGCCCAATGTCGCCGGCCCCGCGATCGGTCGCATCGGCAAAACCGCTCTTGAGCGGCGACAAGGTCACGCCGACAAAAAACAACGTGGCAGCGGCAAACACGACCAGCGCCGCCCGGGCGTGCCAGGTGTTTGGCGTTGCTGCGAAAGTGGGCTGGGCCGGGTCCATTTGCGTGAAGCACGAGAACGTGGGTTCGAGGCATTCAAGCGTAGCTTAATGCCGATTTTCCGAGTGAATTGGCGGCGACGAACCTCGGCCAGGCGCCCCCGCGCCAGAGCGCACGACCGTCATGATCCGCGTGAGCCAGCTGACGATCAGGCCCGGGTCGGTCCGTCGTCGACCTGGTCGCGAAACAGCACGCCAAACAGCACGGTGACCACAGCGGCCGCGATCGCCGGGACCAGCCAGAACGAGGTCCAGTCGTGCTTGCCGTCGACCGTGTAATAGCCCGAGGTCTCGCCGGCTAGCCAGGTGCCGATGAAACCACCAATGCCCCATGTCACCAGCGTGATAAACCCCTGGGCACTAGCGCGGATGGCGTCAGGGGCCTTCTTGTCGACGTAGATGTAGCCCGTGACAAAGAAGAAGTCGTAGCAGATGCCGTGCAGGGCAATGCCGATGTAGAGCATCCACATCTTGTCGCCCGGGTCGCCGTAGGCAAACAGATAATAGCGGACCGCCCAGGCAATCATGCCGACCAGCAGCATCCACTTCACTCCCAGGCGGACGAAGAACACCGGCATGACGAGCATGAAGAAGATCTCGGACATCTGCCCGATGGTCATCTTGCCAGCGGCATTGGTCACGCCGACGTCGTTAAGAAACTGATTGGCAAATCCATAGTAGAACTGCAGCGGGATGCAAATCAGGAAGGAGCCGATGACGAACACCGCAAACGACCAGTTCTTCATCATGCTCAGAGCGTCGATGCCGAGGATCGCCCGCACGTTCACTCGGCCCGTCGGATTGGCCGGCGGCGTGTGGGGCAGGCTCAGGCAGTAGATTCCGAGCACCGCCGAGGCCACGGCGCCTATCTGCAAGGCCGTGTTGCGGTCTTCCAACTGCAGATAGCCGATCAACAACCCGGCGGCGATCCAGCCGATGGTGCCCAGCACGCGGACGCCGGGGAACTGCTTCTCGGGACTGGTCATGTGGCTGAACGACAGCGAATTGGTCAGCGCCAAGGTCGGCATGTAACAGACGAAGTACAGCAGCAAGACCGGATAAAAGGTCCCGAACTGGTCGACGGTCGAGACGAAATACAACAACCCGGCCCCCACCAGGTGCAACACCGCCAGGATTCGTTGCGTGGCAAAGAAACGGTCGGCGATCATGCCGACAAAGAACGGCGCGATGATGGCGCCCAGGGCCGACGTGCCATAGACCAACCCGATTCGCGGACCAGAAAAGCCGATCTTGCCCAGGTAGGTGCCGAGCGTGACGAACCAGGCTCCCCAGGTGAAGTATTGCAGGAACATCATGATCGACAACTTGGTGCGGATCGTGACGTCCATCGGCATGATGCCGACTTCGGCCGTCGGCGTGGTGATCTCACTGCGCGCCGGTTCCTGCGATCGCGGGGATTTGTTCGTCATGCGCTATGGCTTTCCGTGGTTGTCTGGCAGGTCGGTCGATGGATTCGCACGCAGCAGCCGAGAGTGACGTCGGCGACGCTGCGGATGGAAGCCGCATTCTAGTGAGCGGACACGACAGAAAAAAGGTGTCGGACACGGTCAAGAACCGCAGGAATTGCCTCCCCGCATTCTCCGTGGCACTTCATTGGCATGACCTTGCGGCCCAAGTAGACTGAGCGGGTGGATACCGCATCGTTTCCCCGGCGGAGGGCGTGTGCGTCATGAAACCTCTGAAGCGATTCTCGCTCGGCTTGTTTGCGGCGGTCGTGATGTTGGCGACCCGGCCCCAGCCGGCTTCGGCCGTGGATGCCATCGCACCGCCGGCAGACGTTGCCGCCGCGATCGATCGAGGCAATGCTTTTTTGGCCGCCGACGCGGTCAAGTGGCGCACGGATCACAAGTGCGTGTCGTGTCATCACGCGGCCCTGGTGATCTGGTCGATGCGCGAAGCGAAGCAGCGCGGCCATGCGATCGATGAGCCGCTGCTCGCCGAATTGACCAAGTGGACGGCCGAGAACGGCGACGGCACTACGAGCTTGCCCAGGCCCGAGTCGGCGCCGCGAGCCTTCAACGAAAAGGCCGTGTCCTTCGCGCTCGGGCTGATTGCCGACCCAACACCCGACGACGTCGCGCAAGCCGGATTGCAAAAACTGTTGGCGACCATCAAGGCAGACCAGCTCGAAAGCGGTGCCTGGAGCTCCTGGCCAGAGACCCGACCGCCGATCTTCGGCCATTCCGACGAGCGCGCGACGCTGTCCGCGACGTTGGCCTTGTTGCCCGCGGCGGACCGTGGTGACGCGACGGCCATCGCTGCTCGGGACCGCGCCGTCAACTGGCTTAGCACGACCAAGAGTGACGACGATCCGCAGTCGGTCGCGCTGCGGCTGGTCCTGTGGCAACGATTGGGCCGCGGCGTTACCGAGCTAGCTCCGCTTGTCGAGCGGATTCGCCAGCGACAGAGTGCCGATGGCGGCTGGGGCCAGACGCCCGAGATGGCCAGCGACGCCTGGGCCACCGGTCAGGCCCTCTATGCGTTGGCGCATGCCGGCATCGCGGCGGGCGATCCCGCGGTGGACCGCGCGCGGACCTTTCTGGTGAAGAGCCAACACCACGACGGCTCCTGGCCGATGACCTCGCGCCCGACCAAGCCCGGCGGCGCGGGTTCCGGCAGTCTGATTCCGATCATCGGCGCCGGCAGCGCCTGGGCCGTGCTCGGTCTGACGCGGAGCGAATGAGCAAAACGCAGGTCGACCGGTTTCGCGTTTCTTTCGGGCCAAGTTGATCAATTTTCTGGGTGATCCAACGTTTGGCTGTTGCGCATCAAAACTTCTCGCGCGGCCGACATTTGTTCGAGCTCCATTGGTAATTAGCCCGCGCCCACACGCACGCACGAACGCGGCCGTCCTCGGTTAAGTCGTGCCGCGACCGCATCGGATTCGTTTCCACCTTGATCGCAGTCCGAAGCGCCTCTGCGCACAAGCCAGGAAGATTGGGCGGACTTTACGGCGACCCGGCGGCGTTCCCTGGCAGTTTGACGACCAGGGAATTTCTGTCGGTTCTGTCAGTAGGACCGATCGGCTAAAGGCTGCCGCATTTGACGGTCGAAGCACTTAAAGAGGACGGTGAATGTGCTGTTCTGACCCACTGTGTCTGAAGGACGCTCGAATGAGACCGCCCCTACTAAAAACAGCGATCGCCTCTGCCCCTGCGTGCCTGACGCTCGTGGCACTGCTGTCTGCATGCAGTCACTTGGCCGCCCAGATACCTGTGACGCCGACGCAAGGCCAGAGCCAAATCGTCCCGCTCGTGAACAATGGTACAAACGCCGGCTCGCAGGTATCGCCGGGAGCGCTGGGCACGGGGTCTCCGCAGGCCAATTCCGTCCCGATGCCTTTGGTCGGCACGGCGCCGCAGACCGGCCGATCAGCGGCGCCACTTGGCCAACCAGCGCCGGCAGCGCCACTGCCCGGGCAGCAAGCTCACGCAGCGACAGTCGCAATGGCGCCTCCGTCGGCCCCCCCTGCGGCGGCCGGCACTCCGACCGCGATGCCGCAATCTCCGGGGGCCGCCATGTCGCAGCCGGCCGGGTCGATCGCGACAACTCACTATGCGGTCCCCGCACAGATCGACGCGCTGCCAGCCGTGACTCCGACCGCCTATCAATCCGGGGCGCCGGTGCTCGATCCGAATCAGCCCGGCAATTTGGATCAGAAGGTTGACCCGGGCAACTTCGGCCAATCGTTTGACTCGTCGCGCTCACCGGTGCTCGATCCGAACCAGGCCGGCAACCTGGACCTGAGGCTGGACGCGGCGGAACGTCGGTTGCAAGCGGCTGGCGGCGCAAAGAAAGACGAGCTGCCTCTGATCCGCTTGAGCGGCTTTATGCAACTGGATGAAGGACTTTTTACACAGAGCGCCGCCAGCCACGCGCAACTAGGCGATATCCAGGACGGCGTTGGTTTTCGCCGCACGCGTCTGCAAGCCATCGGCAAGCTCACCGACTTCACCGGGTATTCCATTGAAATGGACTTCGCCACGATCGGACGCCCCAGTTTCATGGACGTCTGGGGTGAGCAAAACGAGTTGCCGTTCTTTGGAACGCTTCGCATCGGGCAATTCCGGCAACCCGGTACGATGGATAGCTGGACCTCGATCCGCCATCTTGAGTTCCTCGAGCGTTCATTGCCCTTTCAGGCGTTGGATCCGTTCCGCCGCGTCGGCATCATGTCCTATGCGATGAGCGAAAATGAACGGACGATGTGGGCTTATAGTGTTTATGCCACGGGCCTGACGTTTTTCAACGGCACCAACTCGACCTACAGCACACTGGGCGACACCCGCGCGGGCACGCAGATCGGCGACTCGGGCGGAGTCGCATTCAGTTCGCGCCTTACGCACTTGCTGTACTACGACGAGCTGTCGCAGGGTCGGTACCTGGTGCACATCGGCGGCGGTTACGGCTACAGCCAGATTGGCGGCGACGGGACGACGGGCCCCTTCGCCAAAACGTACAACTCTCGCCCCGTGCCAGAGTTCTTTGTGGGCGACCCGGCGGGCGGGCTCATTACGTCTGCCGGCACGCCCGCGGTCGTCGACTCAGGCCGGATCGTAGCCGACGGCTTCAACTTCTATCACGCCGAACTGGCCAGCAACTGGGGACCTGCCCACTTTCAGTCTGAGTTTATGCTGGAAAGCGTCAACCAGCGCAACGGACCAGCGGTCATTTATCCCGGCGCGTACGTGCAGTGCGGTTATTTCCTGACCGGAGAGAGCTGCCTTTATCTGAAGCAAGCCGGCGTGCTCGATTACAACGTCGTGCCCTATAGCGACTTCTTCGGCATCGGGCGAAACAAGTGGGCCATCGGCGGCTGGGGCGCGTGGGAAGTGGCTTTCCGCTGGTCGTGGGTCGATCTGACCGGCAACAACATCGTGCCGGCAAACCAGCTCTCGAACTCGGCCGGGCCGCCGCCCGCGCCGAACCCGGGCAGCGTCAATGAAACGACGCTGGCCCTGAACTGGTGGTGGAATCGTTTCACCCGCGTGCAGTTTAACTGGATTCACAGCATGCCCAATTACCCCGGCCTGGGTTTGGCGCCGTTTGACATCTATGGCGCAAGATTCCAGATCGAATTCTAAAGCAGGCTCGCCTGGCCGCAGTTAGCCGCCCCGCACTTGGACGCCCGCAATCCAGACCCAACCCGAGACGTGAGACCAAACGATGACGACAACAATTCGACCTGTTCAGCGGAACTGGTTCCGCCTGTTGACCCTGTGTCTGCTGGGCGCGACGATCTCGTTCGCGGCCGGCGCCGCGATGGCGGCGGACATGTGCCGCTGCGATCGGTGCGGCTGTTCGGCCGCCTGTCGAAGCGTGTGCGTGCCGAAGATGATTGAAAAGGAAGTGGTCAAAGTCTGCTGGGACTATAAATGCGAGGAAGTCTGCATTCCGGGACGCAGCTGCTTTTGCGAAACGCGCTGCGCCGAGGACAAGTGCGGCTGCTGGACCTACGACGTCGCCCAGCCCACCTGTGCCCGGGTAAAAACTCGGCGCGTGCCAGTCAGGACCGAGGTCAAGCGCAAAGTGCCAGCCGTGGAATGGGTCGTAGAACACCGTTGCGGCGCGTGCTGTGAATAAGCGAAGGCTCGCGGCAGACCTGGCGAACCAGGCTGCAACTAGTGGAAGACTTCCGTCGTAGCGATTTCGACCGGCTCGGTCCAATGCATCGCCTGGGCGGTGTCCCGGACATATTCCTTGGCCGCCTCCGCCACGTCCTTGCGGAGGCCGGGGGCAACGGTCTTGGCCTTTTCGCCGAACGTGATGACCACGTTGATCTTGTTGGGCGACTCGGCTAGGTAAGTCGAGTGGACGAATTCGTATCGTTGGGGGTGATTGAGATTGCACTCGAGTGCCAACCACTCCAGCCTGGTGGGCGTATAAGGGGCTTCCCAGCTCGACTGAACTCGGGCCGCGCCCAGCAGAGCCACGGCCGCAACGCACGACAACGCCAGGGCCAATCTCTTCTTAACCGTACTCATGCCAGCCTCGTCCTCTGGGATGCATCGCGACAGGGGCTCGCCTCACGCACGGCAAACCCAACGAGCAACTTCTGATCCCAATACTACAACGATCAGCAGCGCGGTCCAGGCGGTTTTTGCAATGCTAACTGAGAAGTAATTTGAACGCGCGGGTCCCCCAAAATGAGGTGGCACGCGAGGTTACTGCGTCAGAGCCTGCCGCAAAACTCGGGGCTCAAGCTGATGCTGTAGAGCACTTCCATTGGCTCGCCGAAGTCTGCTACGATGCGGCCATGATGCATCGGGCCAGATACGAACGCGGGCAGCGCAACTGCACGGAGGCAACATGTCGACCAGTGATCTGACATTTCTGCGAGACGGCGGCAAGGTCGTGATGATGCCGCACACCGAGAATGCCCGGCAGTGGATTGCGAACCTCTGCCACAGTTGCCCGCAACAGCGCCCGGGCGACACGCTCTCGATCGACGAACGGTTCGCCGCCGACATGGTCCAAGGCGCGGCGTTCGACGGCTTGACGGTCGCGCATCAAGTCTAAGCGCGGTATCGCCTGCTGCCCGACAAAGAATCGCCAGGCGCCCACATCATTCGGATTGGAAATGTCGACGCCGACCTGACGCGCACCCCCCGCAGTGCCGCTAAGGGCGTGGGCTGGGAATATCGTGAGGCGGCCGCGGAGACGCTATGCCACGAGCCGACCTCGCTAAAGTTGAAGTGGCGCGGTAAGGGCTAAGCCCCCTGCCACAATGCCGGAATGAGCGCGCCCGCCCCTAACCGCCGCTGGCTCAAGCGGGCCGTGAGAGGCGAGCTCGTACTGCTGGAGGTCGTGCCTGAGCGCGTTGGAGGCCCGTGGGTGTGCGCGACCCGTCCGACTAGAGAGGCAACCGCCCACGAGTCCGGGCGCACGTCCTGCGGCGTGTGAGCGCGCATGACCATTGCAAAAACATTGACCCGCACCCTTCCGATGGGCATACTCGGGCTGCCGATTCAGGTAGCGCGACGAGACCAACTATGCGAAAAACACTCGCGGCGTATCTTTTCGTAACCATCTGCAGCACCAATTCCGCTGCGCTCGCGCTCACAATTGCGTTATCGCCGGTCGGCAATTCCGGCAACCCGGCCGATAGCACAACTGGTTATGGCTCGGTCGGCTATGATTACCGCATTGGCACTTACGAAGTGACCAATTCTCAATACGCCGAATTCCTCACGGCGAAAGTGCCAGACAGCGACCCTTTAGGCCTCTATGTTAGTTTGATGGGGTACGATCTTTCCGGTGGTATTTCGCGCAGCGGACTACCTGGCAATTTCACTTACACTGCCCGCGAGAACATGGGCGACAAGCCTGTCACTTTCGTAAGCTGGTACGATGCGATCCGCTTCGCCAACTGGCTGCACAACGGCCAGGGCCCGGGGGACACGGAAAGTGGTGCCTATACTTTGCTGGGAGGCACACCCACACCCGCCAATGGCGATAGCATTACTCGCAATCCAGGCGCGACCTGGTTCCTCCCGAGCGAGGACGAATGGTACAAGGCGGCCTACTATCAGCCGGAGGGACAAGGCGGAGACAGCGACAACTATTGGGCATATCCGACCCGCTCCAACAGCGTGCCGTCAATTGCCACCGCCAATAGCTCCGGCGATATCGACAATCCCGGAACCAACGTTGCCAATTACAATCGCGGAGCCGACTGGCGCGGGGACGGCAACGTCACGACAGTAGGAAGTGCGGGACCATCTAGCGCAAGCTTCTACGGTACTTCTGACCAAGCCGGAAATGTTTTTGAATGGAACGAAGGCTTGAACGGTGGCTTCTTTCGAGGCTTGCGCGGCGGAGGGTGGGAGCTCAATTCGAACTACCTGCCGGCCTCGAGTCGGACATACGACAACCCGAGTGTGGAATTGCCCAGTCGCGGATTCCGCGTGGCAAGTGCTGTCCCTGAGCCGTCCGGTTTCGCACTCGCCGTATTCGCTCTCCTAGGTTTGTTCGCATTGATGCGCCGGCGCTAGCGGGCTGCCTTGCCTCTGCGGCCTTCCTCCGATGAACGGCGCCCGCACGTTGGCACTGCGGCGTTCGAACCAGGTAGACCGACTTGGATCAGGTCCGCGAGACCGGATGCGCAAGCGGGCGCAGGGACGCCCAGAGATCTTACGCCACCTGTCCGGGCCATTGGGCGGTTGAAATGCGCGCTGGTTGGTCCATCAATCCGAGATCCAGCAGGAGAAACCCGTGGAACCAAAACAGTTGGCCGACTTGTTCGAGCGCCGCCGCAAGTCCGACGATGCGTTGCTGGCCTCAATGGAGAGCCCGGAGGCCGTGACCATCCTGCGCGACCCGCCCGATCTGGAACGGTTCGCCAGACTCTTGGTGAAGCACGAGCTAAAATCTGGCCGCCCCCTCGAACTGGAGCAGAAGTACGCCAGAACGGTCGGGCATTTGGTGCACGAGGGTGACCGCCTCGAGATCTACCAGATGAGCGGCGTGTTGCAAGCGATTGACTGGGTGGAACACAGGGCCTACGAGTTCCCGTGGGACTTCACGGTCGACCCCGAGGCCGTGGAGTGACTTCGGAATTCCGAAGTCCAGCCAGGTTCGGAAATCCGAACCATGGACCCAGGCGACCGGGTGTCGACGTCAACAGATAGAGCTGGATTCTGGATCGGCGCGCGACGGACCTATTTTTAGTCGGAAACGGATCCTAGCACGGGCCTAGCACCATCACATATCGGACCGTGCCCAACGAAAAAGGCCTCACCGCAACTAATGTTGCAGTAAGGCCTTACAAAGTGGAGGATAAGGGACTTGAACCCTTGACCTTCTGGCTGCCAGCCAGACGCTCTCCCAACTGAGCTAATCCCCCGCTGGATCTGAAGCATCGAAGGCTATCACTCTCGCCAAATTGTGTCAAGGCAGCCGCGATCGCCCCCTCCACGCGGCCCTAGTTCCGCCGGGGTAAGGGGTTGTGGTCTCTCGGCGGCGGCCGTGGTATATCCAATCAGGCCTGCTCACGTGGTTCATCGGCCCTGGCAGATTCGCCGCCGGCTCCGCGCGGCGCGACACCTCAGAGGAATCGCTCGCCCGAGCGAGAGAAGGCCCGCTATGCAAGTCTCGATCCACGGCCGCACGCTCGAACTGACGCAGGGAGACATCACCCAGCAGCAGGTCGACGCGCTGGTGAATGCGGCCAACAGCCGACTGGCCGGCGGCGGAGGGGTCGACGGCGCAATCCATCGTCACGGCGGCCCTGAGATCATGGCCGAGCTGTCGCGGCGATACGCCGAGGGCTGCCAGACCGGCTCGGCGGTCATCACTGCGGCCGGCAACCTGCCGGCTCGCTACGTGATCCATGCCGTCGGGCCCGTCTGGCAGGGCGGACTGTCGGGCGAAAGCCAGTTGCTCGCGGGCGCCTACCAACGGTCTTTGGAGCTGGCCGCCGAGCACGGCTGCGCGCAGGTGGCGCTGCCGGCCATCAGTTGCGGTGTTTATGGCTACCCGGTCGACCTGGCCAGCCAGATCGCGCTGCTGACAACGCGACGTTTTCTGGAGCAGGATCCGACGGTTGAACTGGCGCGGTTCGTGCTGTTTGACGCAGGCACCTACGGCGCATTCGCGCGGACCCTGGAAGCGCTGGCGCGATAACAAGCGGGGCCGATGCCATCGTCCGGACCGGACCTTGCGATCGCGAACCTACCGATCGCGACGGCGGCCGTGCGAGAGCAAGACCTGCGAAAGCTTTTCTCCGCAGCGGGCCAGCACGTAGGCGGCGATGAAGAAGGTCGAGTAAAGAGCGCCGGCCGCGGCCTCTGCTTGGGCATCCTTGGCGTTCATAAACGCGCGGGTGAAGAGCACCACGCCCAGCAGCACGACAAACACGCACATGCACCACAGCGCCGTTTGCGCTGCGCGGACCAGGGCATGCAACTGCGCGCGAGAGCGGCCGGGCCGGGGAGGTCGACGCGCCGCCCCGCCGGGCAGCGATGCATCGCCGAGCTTGTCGGCCGAAGCCTCCGGACTGAATAGGCCGCGCAGGTTGACGGCTGTGGTCCAGGCCTCCATGCCCTCGCGCCACAACAGATCGTCGGGCGCAATCTGGCCCGAGTCGGCCAGCTGCTTGAGCTCGGTGGCCGAGACCGGGCCAAACGGCTCATCGTTGCGGGCGTAGTACCATTGGATTTCGGCCATCAACCAACTCGCTTGCTTGCATCCTAAAGCCGCGCGATGATACTTCTCGCCCGAGCAGCCGCGCACCACCCGTCCTGTCCGCGACCGCGTGGCTGCATTGTATTCTTTTTCGAGCAAGCCGGGTACAACCCCGGCCCAGCGTCAGGCGACCGCGCCCGGTGGCGGTCCGCCGTTGCCTGGCTCGACAGGGTGGCTCAGCACCTGGACCATTTGCGCTCCCAGATACAACAGCACGCTGGCGCAATAGACCCAGAGCATCACGGCGATGAATGAGCCCACGACGCCGTAGGCCGAATAATTGCCGCCGACGATGAACCGTGAAAGCAACTGGCTGCCGATCTGCCAGACCAATGCAAAAAAGACAGCGCCGCAGGCCGCGTGCAACCAGCGGACTCTGGCCCGCGGGATCAGTCGATAAAGCAGCGTGAGCACGATGACGTTCAGGCCGATCGTGAACGCCAGCTGCAGGCTGGGCCAGAGATGCGTGGCACTGGCGCCGTTGTCCTCGGCCCAGGCTTGCACGGTCGAAAACGCCAGGTCGGCCACGAACGAAACGATCAGCAGGATGCCCAAACCGATAAGCGTCAAAAAGGCCTTTAAGCGGTTCCACAGCGCGTTGGTGATTGCCGCGCGCACACCGTGCGCAGGTGGCGCCGTGTCGTGCCACAAACGGGCAAAGGCAAACTCGATCTGTGAAAAGATACCGATTGCACCGAACAACAGGATCGCCCAGGCCAGGATGCCGCTGATGACGGCCCGCGTCTGAACCTGTTCAATGACGCTGCGGACCTCCTGCTCAAATGCCGGGGCGGTCCGCTCAGCAATCAGTTCCAGCAATTGCTTCTTGGCATCCTGGGCACTCTCGGAAAACTCGAGCGCGAAACCCAGTCCGGAGATCAATACCATCAACAACGGAAAGAAGGAAAAGGCGGCATAGTACGCCGTGGCGGCCGCCAGCGTGGCGCCGTCGTTGCGATTCCATCTTGTGAAGGTCTGCTCGATAAGTCGCCAAATCCACCCCGCCATCCGCCCTTCGACCTCCCAGGTGTCCGCTTGTGCAACTGCGCTGTGCGGGATTGCGCTTTCAGGCGCCCCACGCGGGCTCGCACCAACGGTGCGTTCGCCCCAATCGTTCGCGGCCTCATTCTAGAGCCCCCGCCGAAACTCCTGTAGGGCAAGATTGGGGGAGTCGGAGTCGGATTTGGTTGGACGCAGGGGGGGCCGGCGGCATGAGAACCTGGAAATGTCGAGGCACGGCCACGGCAACGACCTGCGCGGCTCTAAATCTCGTGCCTGACGCATAATCGGTATCCCGACCCTCGGCTTGGAGTGGCCGCGGTCCGCGGCCCGATACCAAATGGCAGGGCGAAAGATCTGCGTTCGGGCGTTCGCGCGCCCGCGAACCGTAACGAAGACGTCGCCCTCGTTCGAGGTGTCAACAGTGGAAGTCAATCGTAATCAATACTTCCTGGTCGGCCTGGTCGTCTTGTTTCTGGGCCTCCAGTTTCGCTCGGTCGAAACCTACGTGCTCAACGAGCGGGCCAGCAAGTTCCTGGCCGAGCGGCTACCGGCGATTGCCAGTGCCGACGACAGCATCATGGCCTCCGCCGGTCCAACCTCGCGCAAGACCCTGCACCCGCCCAATTGGCTCGGTTACGCGGTGATCTCGGTCGGCGCCGTGTTGGTCCTGCATAGCCTGGCGATGAAGCGACCGGGCGGATAGCCCGCGGCGATCGGTGGCGCGGGTCGCTGCGCCTGTAGCGGCTGTGCAGGCAGCTGGCCGGCCTTCGCCGCCGCTGGGCCCCTGCGGTCACAGGCAAATCCTTCCCACCCCGCAACCTGCGCAGTGGGGGTAACCCGCGATGCCAATTGCCGCTTGACCCTCTAAAATTAGAGTCGTAAACTCAAGGGTTGTATCGTCTTTGTCCCCTTTCATCTCCTGGGACGCCCGCGTGCTTTTTAGAGGGCCGTGGGTTCCTGGATCGCCTGCGGGCGTGAATTGAGCGATCGCGTGAAGCGCGCATTGATTAGCGATATCCACAGCAATCTCGAAGCGCTCGAGGCTGTGCTGGCGGATATCCGGCAGCAAGGCATTACCGAGGTCTACTGCCTGGGGGACATCATCGGCTATGGGCCGAACCCGCGCGAGTGCATTGACCTGGCGATGCGCTGCGATGTCTGCCTGCTTGGCAATCACGACCAGGGGGCCTTGTTCGACCCCGAAGGCTTCAATACCGGCGCGGAGCGGGCCATTTTTTGGACCCGTGACCAATTGGAAAGCACCGCCGGCAACCCGGCCGACAACGCCAAGCGTTGGGACTTTCTCGGCGAGCTGCCCCGCAACCGCCGCGAGAACGGCTATCTGTTCGTGCACGGCTCGGCCCGCAACCCGCTGAATGAATACGTCTTTCCGGAAGACATCTACAACCAGCGGAAGATGGAGAAGATCTTCAGCCTGATCGAGCATCACTGCTTTCAGGGGCACACGCACGTGCCGGGGGTTTTCACCCAGAGCTTGAATTTCTTAAGCCCTGAAGAGGTTAACTACGCCTATCGACTGACCGACGAGAAGACGATGGTCAACGTGGGCTCGGTGGGCCAGCCGCGCGACGGCGACCCCCGCAGTTGCTATGTCATCCTGGAAGAGGGCGTGGTCAACTTTCGCCGCGTGGCCTACGACTTCGAAAAGACGATTCAAAAGATCTACGCGACCCCGGAACTGGACAACTTCCTGGGTGATCGCCTGCGCGAGGGTCGCTAACACGCCGCCCGTGTTAGCGGACCGCTTGCGACTGGTTCTGACAGCGGGACCCTGGCGATTCAATGCACTGGCAGAGCCGGTGGCACGCCTGGTTTGGGTCCGGTGGCCATTTTTGCCGAACGAAATCGGCGTTAAAACCGCGGTCGCCGCGGGCGACTTGGCATTGCAACTTCCGCCGGGCGCGAAACAATGAGGGATTAGTCCAGACCGCCTCCGCACCCCGCCGCGCGGCTGCCCTCGCGCCCGCCGCGGCTCGAACGGCTGCCTCGCAGCAACCGCCGCCGCAGACGTGGCAGAGAAAGACAACTCGACGTGGATCGACGATTTACCACCTTCATGGTCACGGCCCTGGCCGTTCTGGTCGTCAACCAGATCGTCTACTCATTGTTCTTCGCCCCCGAGCCGCCCCCCCCGGGCGCCAAGCCCGCGGTGGCCGAAGGCGACAAGCAGCAGCCACTTGCCGACGCCAAGCAGCAACCCGCCGCGGGCGCGGACGCCGGTGAGGTAAAGGCCGCGCCGGCCGACGAGATCGCGGCCGAGGACGCTAAGGCGCCGGCTCCTGACGAGCCGGCAGCCAAACCGGCCGACAAGGAGGTCGCCGCCGCTCCGCCGGTCGACGAGCGCGTTGTGACCATGGGCTCAGCCGACGTGCAGAGCCCGTTCCGCATGCTGGTCTACGTGAACAATCGCGGCGCGGCCATCGAGCGCCTGGAGATGAACAGTCCGCGCTACCACGAACTGGACGATCGCTCCGGCGAACTAGGTTACCTGGCGCTGGTCGACGCGCCCTCGGGCAAAGGCGCGCGGGTCCGCGTGGTCGGACCCGGCACGCCGGCCGCCGCTGCCGGACTGCAAGTCGACGACGTCATCACGGCCATCGCCGACCAACTGGAAAACTCGATATCCAAGCTGGGCAATCTGCCAATCAGCTCGGCCGCGGAACTGGTCGACGCGCTGCAGAAAACCAAGCCGGGCGAAACGGTCGAGGTGACCGTGCGGCGGAACGACGTCGAGCAGAAACTTTCAGCCACCCTGGCCCGCCGTCCGCTGGCCGTGATTCGACCCGAGTGGGAAAGCAAACCGGTCGAGACCGGCACCCAACACGACCCGCTGTCGTTCCTGCTATCGATCCAGTCGTTCGACGACGAGTCCGCAACCCCCGAGCAAGACGAATTGAAGACGGCGGACCTGCGCACCGCCAATTGGGAGATCACGGCCGCCGATGACCGCTCGGTCTCACTCAAGCGCACGTTGCCAAAGCTCGGTCTAAGCGTGACCAAGACCTATCGACTGGAACAGGTGCCCGAGGAGCAGGCAAACGACGCCGACTATCCGGCCTATGGCCTGACGCTGGAATTGTCGATCGCCAACATCGGTGACGCGGCCCACAGCGTGGCCTACCGGCTCGACGGTCCCAATGGATTGCCGACCGAGGGTGCGTGGTACGCCAACAAGGTCTCGCGCACCTGGGGGGCGGCCGGATTGCGAGACATCGTGTCCCGATTCGAGGGCGGGGCCACAACGATGATCACTTGCCCGACGATCGCCGACAAGGATTTTAACACGACCTGGGGTAAGTCGCCGCTGGACTACGCTGCGGTCGACGCCCAGTATTTTGCGTCGGCCCTGATTCCGCAAAAAGCCAATCCCAACGACGCCTGGTTCGCCGAGATCCGCCCCCGGGCCGTCGGCGCCATTCCGACCGACAAGAACAACCTGAAGCTGACCAACGTCTCGTTCACGTGCACGAGCACGGTCGAGGAACTGGCTCCCGGCGGGGCGCCGCTGGAGCATCACTTTCAGATTTTCGCGGGCCCCAAGAAGCCGACGCTGTTGGCCCAATACGTTGCGCCCGGCACCACGGTCACGCTCTCAGACCTGGTGTACTACGGCTGGTTTGGCCTGGTCGCCAAGCCGATGCTGGTGCTGTTGCACGCGTTTCATGCTGTGGTCAGCAACTACGGCGTGGCGATCATCATGCTCACCGTGCTGGTGCGCGGGTGCATGTTCCCTTTGAGCCGCAAGCAGGCCATCAGCTCGCAGAAGATGCAGCTCTTGCAGCCCGAGATGAAGCGGCTCAATGAGAAGTACAAGAACGAGCCCGACAAGAAGATGAAGGCTCAGCAGCAGCTCTACCGCGAGCACAACTTCAACCCGCTGGGCGGCTGCCTGCTGGCGTTCGTGCAGTTGCCGATCTTCGTGGGTTTGTACCGCTCGCTGTCGGTGGACGTCGAGCTGCGGCAGGCGCCGCTGTTTGGCGAGGGCATTCGCTGGGCCTCGAACCTGGCCGCGCCGGACATGTTCTGGAACTGGAGCCACTTGGTGCCCGACTTTATCAGTCACGGCACGGGCTTCTTCGGGCTGGGACCTTATCTGAACATCCTGCCGCTGATCACGATCGGTCTGTTCATCTGGCAGCAGAAGATGTTCATGCCGCCACCGGCCGACGAGCAAGCCGCGCTGCAACAGAAGATGATGCAGTACATGATGATCTTCATGGGCATCATGTTCTTTAAGGTAGCCAGCGGTCTGTGCGTGTACTTCATCGCGTCGAGCATCTGGGGCATCGCCGAGCGAAAGCTGCTGCCCAAGACCGTGCCCGCCGCGGCCGGCGCCAATGGCACCGTGACCGTCAGCTCGGCGACCTCTGAAAACGGCGCGGCGGCCAAGAAGAAGCGGCAAAAAGGGCGCAGGTAGCGCGCCATGCACGCGACCGACGTTACGATCGTCGCCATCGCCAGTGCGCCGGGACCAGCGGCGCGCGGGATCGTGCGCTCAAGCGGCCCGGAAGCGCTAGTGGTCCTGGCCAAGATTTTCTCTCCCGCCGATGCCGCGCCCCTCGACGAACCATCGGCGCCGCACGTCGTGCGCGGCACGCTGCGGCTGGTCGACTTCCCAGGCCTCTCGGCCGAGGTCCTCATCTGGCCCACCGCGCGCAGCTATACCCGGCAACCGCTGGTCGAGATTCACCTGCTGGGCTCAACGCCCCTGCTAAGCGCGGTGCTTGCGGAAATGTGCCGACATGGCGCACGCCTGGCTCAACCTGGCGAGTTCACGCTGCGCTCGTTCCTGGCCGGCCGCCTGGATCTGGCCCAGGCCGAGGCCGTGCTGGGTGTGATCGACGCTCGCGATGCCGACGACCTGCAAGCGGCGCTCGACCAACTCGCAGGCGGCCTGAGCCGACCCTTGGCGGCGCTGCGCGAAGCGCTCGTCGAACTGTTGGCGCACCTGGAGGCGGGGCTCGATTTCGTCGAGGAGGGCATCCGTTTCATCTCGCGAGAGGAGATCCAAAAGCAGCTTGATGAGGCGGGAGCGATCGTCGCGCGTATCACCGAGCAGCTGACTGGTCGCGACCGCCGCGACGCGCTACCTGTCGTCGTGCTCACAGGATCCCCCAACGTCGGCAAGAGCAGTCTGTTCAATGCCTTGGCAGAAGGCACGCAGGCGTTGGTGGCCAACGAGCCGGGCACCACGCGCGACTATCTCACCGCCCGGTTCGACCTGGACGGCGTGGGCTGCCTGCTGACCGACACGGCCGGCGTCGAGCCCGACGTCGCTACCGGACAAGCCATTTCAGATCAGGCCCAGCAGCTAGGCGCGCGGCAGCGCCGGCATAGTGACACGCAGTTGCTCTGCCTCGACGCAACCCGGCCGCTCAACGCCTGGGAACGGCAGGCATTGAGCGCAAACCCCGCGATGCCGAGACTGGTCGTGCTGACCAAGTGCGACGCCGGCGGCGAAGTGGAATCGAAACGCGAAGAGTTGGCAAGCGTCGGCTTTGTTGGTATTACCCTGGCGACGAGCGCCAAGACGGGCCAGGGACTTACGCCGCTTCGGCAGGCATTGCGGACGACGCTGGCACAAACCAATCGTGGCAGCAGCGCGACTTTTTGGACAGCCGATCGTTGCCGAGAAAGCCTCCGCGGTGCGGTCGACGCTTTAGTGCGAGCCGCCGAGCTAAACCGCACGGCGGCCGGCGAGGAGCTGATCGGCGCCGAACTGCGCGGGGCACTGGACGAGTTGGGCGCCGTCGTCGGCGTCGTTTATACGGAGGACATCCTGGGCCGCATCTTTAGCCGTTTCTGCATCGGTAAATAACCGAAACCGAACGACTCGGCCGCGGGTAGTTGTCGGCATGGCCGGCAAGAGTGCAGAAAGCAGCCTTAAGGGGTCCCCGCTCAGGAAAATCCGGGCACTCGACGTCAATAAACCGGCCTCGGCGGCGAATCATTCCGTAGCGTGACCCGGCAAGGGCACAAATCGACACAGGCTATGCGGTGACAGCGATGCTCGGCGTGGCGATGCTCAGCGGATAGCGGCGAATAATCGACGTGGAAACGAGTCGGCTCATCGGCTAGACTAACCGAGTCCAGCCCTTCCCCCCAGCGTGTGCCGACCGGACTTACAGTGCCAATAGAATTGGCAGCGGCAGACGTTCTCTGATCAAACTCTCGAAATCGTGAGGTCTCACTATGCGAGCTCATTCGTTCGCGCTGGTTGCTTTGGCCGTGCTCAGTGGAGCGCCGGCCGTGGCCAACGAGCCCAAGGATGCAACCAAGGTTGCGCTGGGGAGCAAGGTTGCCAATTTCACTCTGAAGGATTACCGCGGACAACCGCATTCGCTGGACCAGGCGGGCAAGGACAAGGTTGTCGTCCTGGCATTCCTGGGCACCGAGTGTCCGTTGTGCAAGCTGTATGCCCCGCGCTTGGCCGAACTGGCCAAGAAGTACGAGGGCAAGGGTGTGGTGTTTCTGGGCGTTGACGCCAATCGTCAGGACGCCGTGACCGAGATCGCGTCGTATGCCCGAGTGCACGGCATCGAGTTTCCGATCCTCAAGGATCTGAACCAGGTGATCGCCGACCGGGTCGGCGCCAAGCGCACGCCGGAGATCGTCGTGTTGGACAAGAACCGCGCGATCGCATATCGCGGCCGGATCGACGACCAATACGGCTTCCGCTCGAACCAGAACTATCAAAAGTCCGCTCCGGAGGAAAAGGAGCTGGTCGCCGCGATCGACTCGCTCGTCGCCGGCAAGCCGGTGGCCAAGCCCGAGACCGCGGCTGTCGGCTGCTTGATCGGCCGCGACCTGCAACCCAAGGCCGACAGCGACGTGACCTACTCGAAGCAGGTCGCGCGGATCATGAACGACAACTGCGTGTTCTGCCACCGCGAGGGTCAGATCGCGCCGTTCACCCTGACCAGCTATGACGACGTGGCGGGCTGGGCCAGCATGATCAACGAGGTCGTGCAGACGCAGCGGATGCCGCCGTGGCACGCCGACCCGCAGTTTGGCCACTTCAAGAACGACGCCCGGCTGAGCGACGCCGATAAGGCCACGCTGGCCAAGTGGGTCGAGAACGGCGCGCCCGAGGGCAATAAGAAGGATCTTCCCGAGCCTCCCAAATTCGCCGAGGGCTGGATGATTCCCAAGCCCGAGCAGGTGCTCTACATGCGGGACGAGCCGTATGAGGTGCCGGAGACGGGCGTGGTCGAATACCAGATGTTCGTGGTCGACCCGGGCTGGACGGAAGACAAGTGGATCACTTCAATCGAGCCGCGGCCGGGCAATCCGTCGGTCGTGCACCATATCCTGCTATTCGTGATTCCGCCGGACGGCAAGATGTCGCTGGGTATCGGCGGCGGCAATGACTTCCTGGGCGCGTATGCACCGGGTCTGCGACCCGAGCCCCTGCCCGACGGTCTAGCCCGCTACGTGCAGGCGGGGTCCAAGCTGATTTTCCAGATGCACTACACGCCGAACGGGTCGGCGCAGACGGATCGCAGCTACTGCGGTTTCGTGTTTGCCGATCCCAAGACCATCAAGAAGGAAGTCCGCGTGCAGAGCGCCTCGAACTTCGTGTTCCAGATTCCGCCGGGCGAGGGCGAGTTTAACGTCGCCTCGCGATACATTTTCAAGCAGGACACGCAGCTCTTGACGCTGATGCCGCACATGCATCTGCGGGGCAAGGCCTTCCGCTACGAGGCCCAGTATCCCGACGGCAAGAAGGAAGTGCTGCTGGACGTGCCCCGTTATGACTTTGGCTGGCAGACAAACTATCGTCTGGCCGAGCCCAAGTTCATGCCCGCCGGGACCCGGATGGATTGTTACGCACAGTTCGATAACTCATCGGACAATCCGAACAACCCAGATCCGAAAGCGGCGGTCCGCTTCGGCGACCAGACGTTTGAAGAAATGATGATCGGCTTCTTTGAGGCCACTCCGGCCGACGAGGATCGCTTAGATCCGACCAAGAAGCCCAAAGAGTTGTCGCGGCTGGAAGAGTTTGCCGTGATCATGGGCGCCACCAAGGGTCAGCCGGACGACAACGTGAAGATCGGCGCCTACATGGCCCTGGCCGAGCCGGACATCTTCTCACAGTTCGGCATGATCCTGCGGACCATGGTGCCGCAGGTCGACAGGATCTGCGTCAGCACGATCAAGGACGGCAAGGTAGTGGAGTTGATGGGTCCGATGAGCCGCTTTGCCAATGGACCTCACCGGCACCACGACAAGGACGGCGGCAAGCCGACCAAGGAGCTGAGCGCCGAGGACCAGAAGAAGCTGGAGGCCGCGCTGGAGCGGGTCATTAAGATGGAGCAAACCGTCGCCGGCAAGTTGCCTCCGACCGACGCCGAGGGCGAGCCCATGGCCGACTATCTCACCGGCTCCAAGGTGGTCGTCAACAACGATCTGACCAAGGTGCACGGCAAGTTGGCCGAGCTGATGGTCTCGCGCGGCATCAAGTCCAGCATGCACGTGCCCGCCGAGGTCAAGGGCCAGAAGATCATGATCAACTTCTGGAGCACCGACCCGAACGCCTTCCCGGCGCCGGCCGAGGCCCTGTTGACCGGGATCGCGCAGATCATGACCGCGCCGAAGGACAACGCGCAAGCTGCGAAGTGAGGATATAAGCTCTAGGCGTTAGACCTTAGGCTTTAGGCACGAAGAACGAAGAAAACCTCGCCGGGGCGGTCCTTTGGGCCGTCCCGGTTTTTTTGTTGCACGTTTTTTGTTGCACACTCGCGCTCGGTGGTCGAGACTTAGCGGGTTGTCGTCATCGAGGGCAAAGTTCTTTGCGTGATGGAGAGTGGTCGCCATGGGTCGTCGAATTGTTAGTTGCGGTTTGCTGTTGGTAGTCGTGTTGGTCGGAACGAACGGCATCGCTCGGGCCGACGACGTCCTGCGGGCCGGGGTTGCCGCGACCAACATCACGCCCGAGCCGGGCTTCCGGTTGTGGGGCTACAGCGATCGAACGCACGGCGCCACCGGCACACTCGACCCGCTGATGGCGAAGGCCGTGGTTCTGACGTTGGGAGATCGCAAGGTGGCCATCGTCTCGCTCGACCTGGGTCGCACGCCCGAGGATGCCGTACTGGCCCGCGTGCGCGAACATACCCGCCAGAAGTGCGGCGTTGCCGACCTGTTCGTCACCGCCAGCCACACGCACCACGCGCCGGTGATGGAAAACACGCCGGACGATCCCAATCCTTATGCCGATCGGGTCGGCGACGCGATCGAAAAGATTGTCTGCCAGGCGGCGGGCGACCTCGTGCCGGTTAAGCTCGGCATCGGTCACGGCGAGGCTGACTTCGCGCACAATCGCCGCAAGTTGCTGCCCGACGGTCGTGTGGCCATGCAGTGGCGCAATGCCGAGCATGAGCCGACTGAGCCGGTTGACCGCCGGTTCACGGTGATTCGACTCGACCGGGTCGACGGAGCCGAGGGCATCCCGCTGGCGGTGCTGTTTCACTATGCCTGCCATCCGGTCGTGATGGGTGGCGACAACTATCAGTACAGCGCCGACTTCGTCGGGCCCTGCTGTACGGCGGTTGAAAAGGACCTCAAGACCACCTGCCTGTTTCTGCAAGGGGCCTGCGGCAATCTGAATCCGTATCTCGACAAGACGCCCCTGGATCAAGGTGGCGCGGCCGAAGCTAAGAAGATGGGCGATGCCTTGGGAGCGCTCGTGGCCAAGACGTCTCGCGAAACGAAGACCGCCGCAGCGGCCACGCCATCGCTGCAATTCGCGGCGCGCGCCGTGCCGGTTCGCACGCGATGGGACCTCAACGATCCCGAGATTCGCGCCGTGCTCGGCAAGGCCTACGGGCCACGGTTCGACAAATACTTGTCGCGGATGATCAAGGACAACACGGTGCCTTGCATGCTCACCACGCTGGTCATCAATGGCGAGGTGGCGCTGGCGGGGATGCCGGGCGAGATCTTTGTGCAGTTTCAGACCGCGCTCAAAGAGCAATCGCCGCTGCCCAACACGCTGCTGGTCGGCTACACCAACGGCTACCACGCCTACTTTCCTACGATTCGCGACGCGGCCGCCGGCGGCTACGGCGGCAAGACCGCGACCTATGTGGAGCCCGGCGCGGGCGAGCGGCTGACCAACGAGTCGCTGATCACGCTCTACAAGTTTGCGGACCAGTTGCACGATGTGCCGCGCGAGCAGGATTTTAAGCTGCTGGAGTATGACGACGTGAAGAAACAGGCGGCGGGCAAGCCGTAACGGCCCTACAGTCGTTGTGTGGCGCAGACACCCGGGTGGCCCAGACGACTTGTCGTCTGGGTACCGCAGGTACAAGAGGGGATTGAGCAACGATCGCGTCGCGAGGCCGGGTGGCCCAGACGACTTGTCGTCTGGGTACCGCAGGTACAAGAGGGGCTTGAGCAACCAACGCGCCGCGAGGCCTCTTGTGCCTGCGGCACCCAGACACGCGTGCGCGTGTCTGGGCCACCCAACCCTGGCTCGCCCCTTGTCAGGCACGGGGTGCCTGACCTACATTTTTGTCTATCCCCTCCGCGCCTCTGCCCCACAGGTCGATTGCATGGATCCGCAGGCCACGCCCGCATTGGTCATTGACGCCGCGGTGGTGTATCGCAATATCGAGCGATTGGCGACCTACGCCGACGAACACGATCTCGATGTGCGACCGCATACCAAGACCCACAAGTCGCGGCAGTTGGGCGCGCTGCAGATGTCGGCCGGCGCCGTCGGCTTGACCACGGCCAAAGTGGGCGAAGCCGAGCTGATGGCCGAGGTGTCCGACGACATCCTGGTGGCCTACCCTGCCATCGACCCGGTGCGCGTCGCGCGGCTGGCCAAGTTGGCCAGGCATTGCACAGTGCGGGTCGCCGTCGATTCGTTGGCCGGCGCCAAACGGCTGGCCGACGCCGCCAATCGGGCCAAGGCCACGATCGGCATCCTGGTGGATCTCGACGTCGGCATGCGTCGCACGGGGCTGCAAACCCCCAGCGAGACGCTCAAGCTGGCCCAGGTGATCGATGCCACGCCGGGCGTGCGGCTGGATGGATTGCTTTGCTATCCCGGCCACATCGGCGGTCCGCCCGACACGCAAGAGGCGGCGCTGCGCGAAGTCTCGAACAAGCTCGACAAGACCCTCAGGCTGTGGGAGGACCATGGCCTGCAAGCCCGCATCGTCTCGGGAGGTTCAACTCCCACGGCCTATCAATCGCACCTCGTTCCGGAGTACACCGAGATTCGCCCCGGCACGTATGTCTTCAACGACATGAACTGCGTCCGCGGCGGCTACTGTTCGCTCGATGACTGCGCCGCGCGGATCATCTGCACCGTGGTCAGCACCTCGGTGCCCGGGCAGGTGATCCTGGACGCCGGCACCAAGACCTTTACCAGCGACCGCTACGCTCCCGATCCCGGATTGGGCCACGGTCTGGTGCTGGAGTATCCTGACGCGGTGATCAACGCGCTGACCGAGGAGCACGCCCAGGTCGACGTCCGCACCTGCCCGAAAAGTCCGCAGGTTGGCGACCGCGTGACCGTGATCCCCAATCACATTTGCCCCTGTGTGAACCTGCAAGACGCGGTTTGGTGGCGCGACGAGGACGGGCAACTGATCGAGATACCCGTCGACGCGCGTGGAAGATTGGTGTAGACCTAGCGCTCGCGGATTCTTGACCCTCGCCCACTCGTGGGAGAGGGTGGCTTGCGCAAGCAAGCCGGGTGAGGGGGCGCACCGCCGCGCGATTCTCAATTACATCCAGCGGCGATTGTGCTCGGCGCTAGTCGATCGAAACCGACCCTACTGCTTCACCCTCACCCTCGCTCGCTCTCGGCGAGCTTTCCCTCTCCCGCAAGCGGGAGAGGAATTTGACCGCTCTACTCCGGCAAATCTTCCGCGCCGGGCTCGGGCAGCCAGAAGCAGGCGATCGTGCCGACCAGGTAGACAAACAGGGCCACGCCGGCGGCGGTCTTGGCCATGTTCATGGCCGGCGGCGTGCCCGCGGCAAAGGCACTCACCGCGATGGTGTTGGTGACCCAGGCGAACGACGTGCCGATCATCCGACCGCCAATGTTGGCGGCAAAACCCTCGCCCGTGCCGCGCAGGTGCACCGGATATACCCGGGGCAGATAGTTGCCCCAGAAGCTGAACTGAGCCACGGTAAACAGCCCGGCCAGGAACGCTCCGATCGTGAGCGCATTCAAACTGTGCGACGGCGTGAACCAGAAAACCAGCGGCACCAGGATCAGCCCCGGGATCTGAAACACCCGCAACAGGGCTCGGCGGCTGACGATCTGCACGGCCAGGATCGCCAGCAGGAACCGGCCGATCAGGCCGCCAATTTCCTGCGAGGTGCCCACGTGGGCCGCGTTCTCCTGCTCGATCTTCTTGGCCTCGGGCTTGGGCTTGCCTTCGGTCTCGGCTTTGACCTCGGGGACACCGGGAACGATCTGCGGAATCTGCTGGATGGCGCCGAACGCCGCACCGTAGCTGCAAGCAAACATGATCGTGGTGACGATTGTGGTCTGCCGCAGGCCCGGGGCAAAGAGCTCCCAGATGCTCGGCCGCCGCAGCGTGCCCGCCGCACGCTTGGCCGCCCAGGCGGGGCTCTCGGGCAGGAACGGCCTGATGATGATCAGCGGCAATGCAGGAATCAGGCCCGACATCAGGGTATAGCGCCAGGGGGCGTGCGGTGTGGTCACTTCGCCGCCACCCAGCAGCGAGGCCAACCACTCGGGCAGCACGATGGCCGGCAGACTGTCGGCGCTGCGCGTGGCGCCCCAGTAGGCCAGGGCCACCAGCAAGCCGCCGAACGACGAAAAGGCCTGGGTGTATCCCAAGACCTGCTCGCGCTGCTTCGGGTCAGTGAATAGCTCAGCCAACCAGGCCACGGCCGCAACGAACTCGACGCACACGCCCACGAACGTCGCCGAGCGGAGGACCAGGAGCATCTCGATCGACGTGGAAAATCCGGCCCCGAAGGCCGAAAGTGCATAGAGCAGTATGCTCCAGGTCAGCACCCGACGGCGACCCAGTCGGTCGGTGAGGTAACCGCCAAACAACCCAAAGATTCCGCCCGCAAACGCCGGCACATAAAACAACCGCCCGGCCCACATGGCAAACTCTGGCGTGCCCCGCTGGGCCCCGGTGAGGTCCGCAATCGCCGGCGGAATGATGAACTGCGCCATCAGCAGCTCGTAGATGTCAAAGGCGAACCCAATGGCCGCCATGGTCACGATGAGCCACTGGGTGCCGGTGAGTCCTTTGCGCGAGCTGGGCGAAGCGTTCATGAAAGATCGATCCCGTGGTTGAGTGGGCGAAAATGCAAAAAGCGGGGTTGAGCGATGGTGGGGAAGCCGGTAGAAAACGGCCGCTGTCGGGGCGGTTCCGATGATAGTTGACGCGCGACGTGCCTGGCAAGGACGTGGCACTTCGGCCCGCTCGGGGGAACCCTGCGACAACCCAACCTAAAAAGCTCGCCCCCGACAACGCCGCCCCAGGCAACGCCGCCCCAGGCAAAGCGAACCCACCCTACACGCCCGCAACCAACCTGCCCCACGACCGACCCTCAACATTGAAGCATCCGTTTCGAACGATTGGCGATGCGGTGTCACTTGCCTCGCGGCGAGCGACGCGAAGAATGTCCTTGAGTGAGAAACCTCCGCGACTGCGCGGAACCTGCTTGTCGATCTAGAGTTTCGATGGTATAAGCACGCGAGTTTTGCGTCGTCGCGCCGGGAAGAGACGGACCCCGAACGCGGCTTACAGGATGTATCCAGGTTTGGAGGGATTCTCGGACCATGAACCGTTTTGATGCCGCGCAGATTGCGGCGCCCGAGGCCTGCTCGTCAACGGATGACTTGGAGGAGCCTCCCAGTCGGCCGACCCGCCACCCCAAGTGGCACGACGTCCCCGACGCCCAGTGGGACGATTGGCGATGGCAGATGCAAAATGCCATTCGCAGCACGGCCCAATTGGCCGAATTCTACCAATATTCGCCCGATGAGCTGTCGGCGCTGGCGAGCCTGGAAGACCGCTACAAGCTGGCGATTCCTCCTTACTACTTCTCGCTGATCGATACCCGCGATCCCCGCGACCCGATTGGCCTGCAATCGCTCCCCTCGATCGCCGAGCAGTCAAGCACCGCGGGCGTCGAGCTGGACGACCCGCTGGAAGAAGACAAAGACTCTCCGGTGCCCGGCCTGACCCACCGCTATCCTGATCGGGTGCTGCTGGTCACGACCCACGTCTGCACGATGTACTGCCGGTTTTGCACGCGAAAGCGGGTGACCATGGACCGTGACGGCTGGGACGCCCCCAGCCACAACGACGAGCGGATGCTGCAATACGTCCGCGACCATCGGCAGATTCGCGACGTCATCGTCTCGGGCGGCGACCCGCTTTCGCTGCCGCCGGCCAAGCTCCGCTGGTTTGTCACCGAGCTGGCGGCGATCGATCATGTGGACGTGATTCGCATCGGCACCCGAGTGCCGGTCACACTTCCGCAACGCCTGTTTGATCCGGACCTGATCGACCTGCTCCGCTCGGCCGGCAAGATCTGGATCCAGACCCACTTTAATCATCCGCGCGAGATCACGCCGGCTTCGGCCCAGGCCTGCCGCAACCTGGTCAACGCGGGAATGCCGGTGAGCAACCACGCCGTGTTGCTCAAGGGCGTAAACGACTCGGTTGAAATCATGCGGCAACTGGTCCGCGGCCTGCTGCGGATCAAGGTCCGCCCGTACTACCTGTTCCACTGCGACCCGGTGACCGGCGCCGGCCACTTTCGCACGTCGCTGTGGAAGGGCGTGGAGATCATCGAAGGTCTGCGCGGTCACGTCTCGGGCCTGGCCGTGCCGACCTACGTGGTCGACGGCATGCACGGGGCGGGCAAGATTCCGATCTCGCCCAACTACGTGGTCTCGGCGGCCGACAATGCCGTGGTCCTGCGCAATTACGAAGGCCTGCTGTTCCGCTACACGCCCGAGGATCGCCCCGACCAGGCCACGGCTGGCTATCCGACGCTGGGCGTGAGCGCGCTGCTCTCTGGCACGCGCGATGCGCTAACGCCCGAGGGCACACCGCGGATGGCGCGCCGTCAGGAAAACGCGGCCGAGCCGGCGAACTCGCCGACCTCGCCCGATGTGATCCAGCTATCCGGCTATCAGCAGTCGGAGGTTCGCGAAGCGGCCCGCGCGGTGTTCAATTGGTTTCCCAAAGCAGAATAGAAACTCGTCGGGAGATTAGGCGCGACCCCGACCTAGCGCGTTGAGGAACGAACGAGTTGAAAATCGGCGTGACCTATAACGTCCGTAGCGAGGGTGACGCGCCCGCGACCCCCGCGCCGAAGAAGCCGTCGGCCGCCCGATTTGCCCTACCCGGCGACGACCAGCTCGAAGAATTCGATGCGCCTGAGACGATCCAGGCCATGGCCGACGCCATCGCGGCACTGGGCCACGATGTCGAGCTATTGGGCGAGGGCGAGCCGCTCTTGCGGCGATTGCTTGACGGTGAGCGGCCCGATCTCGTCTGGAACGTCGCCGAAGGGTCGGGCGCCGGCCGCTCGCGCGAGGCCCGCGTGCCAGCCATGCTAGAAATGCTGGGCATCCCCTACACCGGTTCGGACCCGCTGACCCTGGCCGTGGCGCTCGACAAGGTCTGCGCCAAACGGCTGGTCGCCGCCGCCGGTGTGGCCACGCCGCGGTGGGTCACGTTCGAGGGCGATCACGACGCAATCGCCCACGACCTCGGCCAGCTCAAGTTTCCGGTGTTCGCCAAGCCAGCGCTGGAAGGCTCTAGCAAAGGTATTCTCACGGCCAGCCTGTTTGACGACCCGGCCGAGTTGCACGCCGCGCTCGACGAGCTGTATGAGGCCTATCGTCAGCCGATCCTGGTCGAAGAATTCATCGACGGCGATGAGCTGACCGTGGGCCTGATCGGCAACGGTCCGCCCGAGGTGCTGGGCATCATGCGGGTCTTGCCCAAGGTGAACGTTGACCAACCTTTCATCTACAGCCTGGAAGTGAAGCGCGATTGGCGTGCGCGGGCCCGTTATGAATGTCCGGCCCAACTGGCTCCCGCCGATACCGAGGCGGTCCGCCAAAGCGCCCTGCTGGCCTGGGAGGCTTTGGGGTGTCGCGACGTGGCGCGGATTGATTTCCGGTTGCGCGGCGGCGTGCCCTATTTTCTCGAAGCCAACCCCCTGCCCGGCCTGTCGCCGATCTCCGGCGACCTGGTGCTGCTCACGGGGTATGTGGGTATCAGCTATTCGGACCTGATTTCCCGCATCCTGCACGCGACACTGGCCCGAGTGACCGCCGACGGCGCCGCCACGTTGATCAAATAACCGCCCGCTGCCCCCGCCCTCTGACGAAAATCGGCCCCGCATGAACCCGCTGGAAGTTCTGATCGTTTACAACGAGCCGGCGCTGGCCGTTGACCATCCGGACTATGCGTCCGAGGCCGGCGTGCTCGACTCGGTGGAGCGGGTCAGCGCGACGCTGGCTGCCCGGGGGCATCGCGTGCGACCTTGGGGCATCGGACAATCGCTGCGTGACTTTGCCGTCGAGCTGGCCGGGCAAAATGGCAGCGACGTGGCGTTTAACCTGTTTGAAGGGTTCGGCGGAGTCGGCCGCGGCGAGGCCGAGGTGGCCGGCATGGTCGAACTGGCCGGCTATCCGATCACCGGATCGCCGCCAGAGTGCCTGGCCCTGGTCCGCGACAAGGCCCGCACCAAATGGCTGCTGGCCGGCGCGGGCATTCGCACGGCCGCCTTCGAACTCTTCACCGCCGACGAACCGGTCGATGAGCTGCGCCTCGAGCAGCTCCTGGAGCAAGCGCCCTTGATCGTCAAACCGGCCCACGAGGATGCCAGCCTGGGCATCGGGCCGCAGAGCGTGGTCGACAACCGCGCGGACCTGCTGGACCAGGTCAGTTCGGTCCGCCAGCGCTACGGAGCGGTGCTGGTCGAGCAATTCATCGCGGGTCGCGAGTTCAACGCCGCCGTGCTGGCGCTACCCACACCGCAGTTGCTGCCGGTGGCCGAGATCGAGTTTTGCCAGAAGCTGTCGCCGGCGGCGCGGATCGTGACCTACGACGCCAAGTGGGCCGCCGGCAGCGCCGACGATCTGGCCACGCCGGTGCGTTGCCCTGCCGAATTGAACAAGGCAACACACGACCGGATCGAGGAAGTGGCCCTGGCGGCTTTTCGCCACGCCGGCTGCCGCGACTTTGCCCGGGTCGACCTGCGCATGGACGACCGCGGCGAGTTGTACGTGCTGGAAGTGAACGGCAATCCAGACATCGGCCCCAACGGCGGCTTCGACCGGGCATTGCAAGCGGCCGGCGTGGCGTACGACGACTTTATCGAGCGGCTGGTCCACGCCGCTTACGAGCGCCGCAGCCCAATCGCCGGCGCCATCGGCAGCGGTCACTAGAGGCCGCTAAACATCATCTTCTGTAGCCGCGGTCTGTGACCGCTGACGCAGCGCGAATTGCTCCGCCTGTAGCCGCGGTCTGTGACCCCGGAAGCAGTGCAAGTGGACCCCGGAAGCAGCGCAAGTGGTTTCGCACCGGCCTCACAGAGGCCGGCTACAGGAAGAAGCGCCACAGCCCAATCGCCGGCTCCATCGGCAGCGGTCACCAAACGTCGCGAGACATCACCTCCTGTAGCCGCGGTCTGTGACCGCGGAGGCATCGCGAATTGCTCCGCCTGTAGCCGCGGTCTGTGACCCCGGAAGCAGCGCAAGTGGTTTCGCACCGGCCTCACAGAGGCCGGCTACAGGAAGGCCGGCTACAGGAAGAGCGGCTATAGGAAGAGTGGCTCTATGAGAGGGCGGCGCAAGACGACCCTCGTGCCGTGCTAGCCGTCGACTCGGCGATACACACCCAGATTCTGCGCGGCCAGCACTTTCAAGAATTCGTCCAGCGGACCGCCTGGCAGCCCGGCGTCGATGCCGATCGTGTAGATGCTGATGCGGCGGACCTTGTTGGCCGCGCTGACGGCCGCCACGATATCGACCGGGGCCGTGATCTTGCCGCCCGCCGGCGCGCCGTCAGACAGAAAATAGATTGCCTCGGTATCAAAACGCATCGCCACTTCCAGGGCATCGTACGAGGCGGTGTTCGAGTGCGCGACCTGCGACGCAACGTAGGCGATCGCGCCGTATTTGTTCTTGTTGTCAGCCGCGACCAGCTCGCGATGCCAGGCGTCGACCGTGGAATTGAAGACGACCACGCCGAAGTGCGCATGCGGCGGCAGGGCCTGGATGGCGTTGATCAGCTCACGCTTGGCGGCTTCGAGCTTCAGGCCGGACATGCTGCCCGAGGTGTCAAGCACGAACACCATTCGCTCGGCAAACATCGGCAGGCCGTAATACTCGCGCGAGGCCATCGTGCTGATGGTGGTGCGGTAGGAAGCCTCTAGTGAGCGGGCCGGATAGCGAAACGTCTCCTGGTTCTTCTCCCACCAGGATTGCCAGGCTTTGGCGTCGATGCCGAAGCTCTGCTCAACCAGTTGGCAGAGATACTCGGCGGCGTCGGCCCGGGCTTCGCCGCCGACGCTGGGCATGATCTCAATCAGCGTGCCCACCGCCTCCTTGGACGGGATGCGCACTAGGGCCTGCACGATCGCGCGCTGCACGCCCAACTGCTTTTCAAAGGCCTTGGTCTTGGTCAGCCGTACCAGCGGTACCACGGCCGCCGGGTGACGTCGCACGGCCAACTCGTCGACGAGCGCCACGACCAGGCCCGGGCCGGCCTTGGAGTCGACGAGCGCGCCCAGGAATTCATCGAGCTCGCGCTGCGTGCTCCGCAGGTCGCTGTACAGCAGGGCCAGCAAGGCCGCCGCCCCGCCGGCGCCGCCGTCGCGGGATTTGGCACTCTTGCGCGCGATCATTAGCAGCGTATCGCACGCTTCCTGGTTATCGCTGAGCAGCCGCAGCGACTCGATGGCGGCGTCGCGCACCAGCGGCGACTCGTCGTTGGTCGAGCCATAGATCAGCCGCACCGAGTCCTCAAAAGGAAACTCGGCCAGCTTGTGGATCGCCTGGATGCGATCGTCCGGCCGCTTGCTGCGCAGTTGCGACTGGATGTCCTTCTTGGCTCGCTGGTATTCCTCCACCCGGTCCAGCGCGCTGGCCGAGCCGCCGATCAATGGCGCCAGGCAAACCAGCAGCAGAAGTGACCGCAATCGTCGCACGCAACGCTCCTTCCGCCTCTGTTCTTCATCCGGGAGGGCGAAGCCCGTCTGTAGCCGGCCTCTGCGAGGCCGGAGTCCTGCCAGACGGCTCCGGGGTCACAGACCCCGGCTACAGGCATGTCTGCATTGTCCGTTCGACGCCGCGCCATTGTCAATCTGCCGGCGGCGTCAGGTGCGACCAGTGGTCCCCTCGCGGCACCCCCACATCGCGGTGCATCGACTGCCAGAGGCGCTCTAACTGTTCGCGGGCGCTCTGGGGCAGTTCACCGCGGGCGTAGGCGGCGCGGGCGTGCAACTCGGCCAGGTTGCGGGCGTCGGCGGCGATCTGCTTGTTCGATCGAGATACGTCGCGCGCCAGCTCGTGGGGTGTCTGACCTTGCTGCGGCTCGCAGCCGTGCTCGCGCGACCAGGCCTCAAAGGCCTCGAGCGTGTAGCGGACCAGCTCGGCCAGTGAGTAACGAGCGGCAATGCCTGTGGCGAACGGGTCGGCAAAGCTGGCAAACGGCTGCGGCGGAATCTTGATTTTGTCGGGCCCCGCTTCGCCAATCAGTTTTGGCCGGCGGCCGCCGAATAGATCGCGCAAGGCGGCTAAAAAGTCACGCCAGGCAGCCATGATCTCGGCCCGAAACCGCCAGGCGAAATACGCGACCAGCAAGGCAAGCGCGGCGTAGAACAACCACTTAAGCAGGTCCGCCAATCCACCCAGGGACATCTCGGGCAATTGCGGCGGCTGAAAAGGCTTGGACGCCGGGGGCTGCTCGGGAGACGATGCCGGCGAGGATTTGTCCTGTTGCTTGTCCGCCTGGCTCTCTTCGCGCTCCCCTTCCGCCGGCGGCCGGACTTGCTGCGGATCGCTGCTTTCGTTCGGCCCCTGCTCTGGTTTCTCGGAACCTTGCTGCTGGTCCTGTTGCTTCTGCTGAGGTTCGTTCTTGTCCTGGCTCTTTTGCTGACCCTGGCCCTTGGAATCGCTCTTGGCCTCGCTCTTCTCCTGACCCTCGCTCTTGGACTGCTGTTTGCCTTGCGAGCCCCCCTTGCTCTTGCCCCCCTTCGACGAGCCCGAGCCGGATTTGCCGTCGCCCCCTTCGCCGCTCTCGCCGGGCATGGGTTTGCCGTCGGGGTCTCGGCGTTTCGTCTCGCTATTCGCCTGATCGCCGTCTGGCTGACGACCGCCCTCGGGTGCGTCGGGCTCAGCCGGCTCCTCTTTTTCCTTGGTGTCTGGCGCGGGGCCGCGCTGCCCATCGTCGGCCCCTTCGTGGCTGGTTGGCGCGTATTGCGAGCTTTTGCCCCCCGGTGATCCGACCGTAAAGGGCAGTTTCGACACGGCATATTCGGCATTCGGTCGCGGCAACAAGGCGCTCACGACGAGCAACGCCGCGATGATCGCCCCGCCAATGCCCAGCCAGGTACCGGCCATCACCGTGGGCATCTCCACGCGCCGCTGGCGCAGGTAACGCCTCAACCCCAGAAAACTGGTTGTGACCAACAACCCCAACCCACTGGCAACGTAGATGGTCAACAACCGAAAAGCGCTCTGGCGCACGGCCAGGTCAGTCTCGGGGATGAACCACTGGCCGAATCCGAACAGCGGCAGCGCCGCCAGCGAGAAATACACGACCCACACGCCCGGCGCATGCGGCCGCCGCTGATGCTCGACATAGCGCTGCCACCAGCCGGCGGGCAGCTCGCGCGACGTCGTGCCCTCGACGTTCGGCGTGGCGGAGGATTGCGCGCCCCTACCTTCCAGGCCGGCGACCTGCAACAGGCCCTCGCCCGAGGCGTCTTCCGAATCGTCGACGACTGTGCAATCCCAGGTGAGCTTGTGAGCGCACCACCAGACCAGCGCGATCAGCCCCCAGTTGATAACCCACGAGAAGGCGACCAGCCCGCCGGCGCCGTCGAACTGCACAAACTGATTCGCGGCCACGCCCACGGCAATGGCCAGCGCGATGCCAAACGGCGCGGCTCGCTCAAAGCCCTCTTCGATCGAAATCCGCCCGATCAGCACCGAAGCGAACACGAAGCAGGCCATCACCCAGCGGAGCCGATCGGGATAGTCGCCGCGGTAGAACACCGCCAGCAGAAAATACATCAGGCTGCCGACCAGCGTCATGATCAAGGCCGGCGACAGCGCCACCACGACATAGTCGGCCGTCGTCTGGTGGAGTCGTTTGGCCATGATGTTCGGACACCGGGCTAAAGCTAATCCTGCAACAGGTCATCCTACAACAGGTCATCGTGCAACCGTGCTCGTCATCGCACGGCGTGGCTGCGGCAGATCTCGGTCACGGCGGCATCGTCTCGCAAATGGCGAACTTCGATCCGTTCGGCGATCAATTTGCCGGCCGCCTCGGCGTAGTCGCGGTCCTCATAGACATTGACCAGGGCCGTCACGGCAAACCCACGGCGGCGCAAGTTGCCCAGGGCCACGGCCGTCTCCTCGCTGACCTCGGTCAAAATGGCCACGACCGTCGCGTCGCGCGGCAGCCGGCTGGCCGTTTCGATGACCAACTGCGAGAAGTCCAGTCCATCGGTCAATTCTACCCGGGCGAGCACTTCCAGGATGCGCATCAACTGGTCCTCGCCCCGCCGGGTGTCGACGACCAGGGGCCGCAAGCGATCGCTCGCCTCGCGCATGCCGGCGGCCTGCTGGGCGGCGCCGCGCGTGCGAATGTCAAAGTCCCAACCCTCGGTGCGAATGCGGTCGGCGGCGTCGCGACCGTTGGTCACCAGCCCGGTCTGCTGACCCATCAGGTAGACGGCATTGGCCAATGACGCGGCGGCGGTCACTGCCAGCTCAGATCGCATTGGCTCGTGTCGCTCAGCAAAGCTGGAACGGTGAAAGTCCAGCAGGATCGTCGCTCCGGCCACGGTCGACGGCTCATAGACCTTGCTGTGCAAGACGCCGGTGCGGGCCGTCGCTCGCCAGTTGATGCGGTTCATCGGGTCGCCGGCCTCGTAGCGGCGAACGCCGGCCACGCGGGTCGGATCCTCGAACAAACGGTAGCTCATCCGCACTTCGCCGATCGGCCGGCGCGAGGCGATGTCAAAGCCCTCGAGCGGGCGCACCTCGGGATAGACCAAGAGAAAGTGCGGCTCGGTCGCCACATGGTAGCGGCGGTGCAGGCCAAACACATCGCCGGTCTCAATCACCAGCGGGCCGATCTGATAATAACCGCGGCGATGGCAGCGAAGCTGATAGAACATCGTCTTGCGGCCGCCGCGGGTAAACATGGCCAACTGCAGCCGCCGACCCATCACTTGCAAGCTCGGCGGGCTATAGATCAACGCGTGCCGGGGCAACAGGTCCTCGACCAGCAGCCAGGCCACGGGCAACCGCCCCCGATGCTCGACCGTGATCACCACGGCCACGTCCTCGCCGACGTTGGCGGTCAACCGGTTGCACTCGCGTTTGGCGTCCAGATGTTCACTCCAGGTCCGCGCCAAGAACCGGCTGACGAGCATCACGCCCAGCAGGGCGTACATCGCGTAGGCCAACAATCCCAGCTTGAACACCAGGGCAAAGACCAACAGCAACACCGCGCCGGCAAACCATTTCATGACGCGCGCGTCTCGGTCGCCAGGGTCGGAACCGGAATCTCGCTCAAGATTTCCTCGACCACGCTCTCGGCCGTCACCTTTCGCAACCGGCTCTCGGGCCGCACGATCAGGCGATGGGTCAGCACGGCCGGGGCCACGCGTTTGACGTCGTCGGGCAGGACGAAGTTTCGCCCCAGGATGGCCGCCATCGCCTGGCCGGTGCGAAACAATGCCAGCGATGCCCGCGGGCTGCCCCCCAGGCTCAGCTCCTCGTGCTCGCGTGTGGCATGCACGATTTGCATCAGGTAGCGACGGACCTTGTCGTCGACGTGCACCTCGCGGACCGCCTGCTGGCAGGCTACGATCTCGGCGGCCGTGACCACGCTTTGCAGTTTGTCGAGCGGGTGCGCGTGCTCCAGCATCTGGAGCATCTTGAGCTCCTGGTCCAGCGTCGGATAGCCGAGGCTAAATCGGACCAGGAAGCGGTCGAGTTGGGCCTCGGGCAGCGGAAAGGTTCCTTCGTGGTCCACCGGGTTCTGCGTGCCGATGACCAGAAACGGCTTTTCCAGCACATGGGTGGTGCCGTCGACGGTGACTCGCGACTCGCCCATCGCTTCCAACAGCGCGGCCTGGGTGCGGGGCGTGGCCCGATTGATTTCATCGGCCAGGACAATCTGGGCAAAGATCGGCCCGGCGCGAAACTCAAAGTCGGTCGACTTGGGATTAAAAATCGACGCCCCGGTAACGTCGGTAGGCAGCAGATCGGGCGTGCACTGGATGCGCTTGAACGAACAGCCCACGCTGGCCGAAAGAGCCCGGGCGAGCATGGTCTTGGCCACGCCGGGCACGTCTTCCAGCAAGATGTGTCCTTCGCAAAACCAGGAGACCAGCGATAGCACGATCTGCGATCGTTTGCCGACGATCACAGTCTCGACGTTGCCAATGATGCGTTTGGCCGTGGTCGCAACTTCCGCCATGGCGCGGCTGTGCCTCGAAAACGTTGGAGGATGTAGTTCCAAAGAGGGGAACCCCTATGCTAACCGCGAGCCGGACGGATTGCCACCGGCCGTGGATCCCGCACCGCGGAGCCGAGGTTCCCGTCACAGGAGACTACTGCGGCTCTGAGTTGTCCAGGCTGGGGTCGAAGCGCTCAAAGAGCCAGGCGGCCAGGATTACTAGCGCCGCGCCTTCGAACATCAGCGTCAGCCAGGCCGCGGCGCCCATCAGGATCTCGACTTCGCCGACTAGCAGGTACACCGCGCCCGCCACCAGCGCCGCGCCGGCTGCCGCCACCAAGAGCAGCGCGATCTTGGCCAGATAGACAAACGTCATCCGCATGCCGGCCAGCATGTCGCCGGGCGTGAATTGGCGCGTGGAGGGAAACAACAGCACAAGCACGCTGTCGGCCGCGACCAAGAGCACGTCCAGCGGCAGCGCGAAAATCATGACGGCGGTCAGCGCTAGCGACCAGCTCCCGGTGATCACCGCGACCATCGCCAGCAATACCAACTGCACGATCAGCGGATAAATCACGCCGGGCAATAGCGAACCGGCCACGATCGCCGGCGCCGCCAAGGGCAGGCTCTTAAACGCGTCGACGTGTGCCAGATCGGTGCGCAGGCCCATCGGCATGATGGTCGAAATGATGAAACTAACAAAAAAGGTCATGCCCAACACGGGACCAACGGTGAACTCTTCACCGGTAATCATGGCCGGCACTGCCAGGCCCACGACCATCGGCAGAATAAAAATGAGCCGGGTAGAATTTCGCAACAGTTCCAGCGCCTGCCGCCAGGCAATGGTTCCCACGCCTCCCAGGCGAGGAAAGGTCGGCAACGAGAATCGCGGCTTGCTACGCGCGCCGATTGTGGGAAAGCCGCCGCCGCGGCGCAGCCGCTCCATCCATTCGTAACGCTTCTGGCTGGCCTGCAAGCTGGCCTCGATGAAGTTTGCATCCATCCAATAGATCAGCGCCAGCACCACGGCGTTGATCACCAGCGCCAACCCGGTGGAAAGAGCCAACTGCCCCGCGTTCTCTGCTTGAGCCAGGCTGCTGAACACACCAAACGGCGCCAGCACGACCTGCGCTGCCCAGGAGCCTTCGAGTGCCTGACCGCGAGCGAGCGGCGACAAACCAGGGACGAGTGCCCCGCCCTGCCAGGCCGAAATCACGACCACCACAGCAAGAGCCGCGCCCAGCGCATTGCGCCACCTGCGCCATCGCTCGCCCAGCCAGTCGACGAGCAGGTTGATCAACAGCGCCGTGTTTTGCATGAACACAAACACCAGCCACACGGCCAGCATCGCCGCCGGCCACCAGAGGCGAAACTGGCTGAGAAACAACGGCAGAAACAGGGCCGTGCCCAGCGGAGCCAGCACGCTCAGCCCGAGCTTGTAGGTCAACAGAGCCCGCCGCGAGAACGGTCCCGGAAACAGAAACTCCACCTCCGGCAGCGTGAAGGCAATGGCGCTGGCATTGCGACCCGTGGCGGTGAGCATCAGCCAAAAAAAGAACAGCGCCGTCGGCCGCAGAAACCACGCGCCGTGCATCTGCGGAACGTCGGGACGCCGCAAGAGCAGGTTCGGCAGGATCATCGCGATAAAAAAGGCCACGCTGAACAGCACCAGCAGTAGACCTTTCGGCCGCTGTACCGTCCGCCAGATTTTGCGCAGCGCCGCCTTGGTGCGCAACTTCACCAGCAGCCACAGCGCCGCGTTCATGGCCCACCGCCGTCCGGCGCGGGCTGCCCTTCCAAAGCGCGAAAGAACACCTCCTCCAGCGAGGCGTCCTGCCCCAACGCACCGAAACGTGACCGGGCTTCGCTGACCGGGCCGAAGTAGAGCGCCTGACCTTTGCGCAAGATCAACAGATCGCTGCAGAGGTCCTCCACCAGGGCCAGCAGGTGCGAGCTGACCACGATCGCCGCGCCGGCCGCCGCGCGCGCCACGATCGAGGTCTTCAGCGTGCGAATGCCGTGCGGGTCCAGCCCGGTCAGCGGTTCGTCGAACAGGACAACCTGGGGGTCGTGCAGGTAGGCGCAGGCGACAGCCACTTTCTGTCGCATGCCGCGCGACAGCTCCTGGCAAATCGTGTCGCGCTTCTCGGTCAGCTCAAACATTTCCAGGAATTGTTCGGCCTTCGATTCGAATCCGCCGACACGATAGGCCGAGGCGATGAACTCAAAATGCTCCCAGACCGTCAGTGAGTCGAACAACTTCGGGTCGTCGGGCACATAGGCCAGGTGCCGCTTGGCCGTGACCGGATCGGCCACGATATCGTGCCCTGCCACGATCAGCCGCCCGCGGGTCGGTGGAATGATGCCGGCCAGCGCTCGCAGCGTGGTGGTCTTGCCGGCGCCGTTGGGACCGACCAGGCCCAAGATCGCCCCGGCCGGCACGTCGAAGGTCAGGCCAGACACGGCCGTGAGGTCGCGATAGGTCTTGTGATAGTCGACGACCTGGATCATGGAACCCTCCGTCGCCGACTCAGGCGGTCACTTCGGTTGCCGTTCGGGATGCAGATAGACGAAGCTCTTGCCCAGTCGCCCGCCATAGTTGCCGGCCGAGATGCGCACCAGGCCGGGCGTGTCGCGCGAGGCCTCGATCGCGCGGTGGGTGGCCGCGGCGATGCTGGGCAGGTCGTGACCGTTGATGATCACCTCCATCACCGACGTCACTCCCTCGGGCAGACGGCACTGGTCGCCCAGCTTCTCACGCAGGGTCGGACAGTATTCAGCGTAGGTGCTGGCGATTGTGAATTTGTAGCTGCTGCCGGCCTTCGACCCGCTGGCCGCGATGCCACCGGGAAACGGCATGATCACGCCGGGCGAAGTGGCGACCGCCGCGGCCGCGCGCTCGGCGGCCAACAGGGCCGAGTCTTCGTCGTTGCCCAGGAACCAGAGATTGCCCCCCATCAAACCGTCGCGGTAGCCAAAGCGGCGGTCGATGACGAACTCTCCGCCCAAGATTGGCACGACCCACACCGGGCGACCGAACCGTGTGTCGCGAAACTGATGGCGATCGCCAAAGAACGCCAGCTTCCGACCCAGCTTGTAGTACTCGGCCGTGTCCAACAGGTTAAACGCCCGGGCAGTGGGGCAGGTCAGCACGTTCTGACTGATCCGGACCAGCAACGAGCGCTCCAGGGCCTCGACCCGATCTTTACGAAACCGGGGGACGTGCAACTGCACGATGGCGCCGGGGCGACCGTCGGGCGTAACGACCGACTCATCACCGCCGGGTCCGACGAAGCGATCCACCCCCGCCTCGCAGTCGCACATGATCGTGCTGGAGGCGTTGCCAGTGGCGGCATTGATCGCGTGGTCCAACCAGCGGCGGTCGCGGGCCGTGATGAGAAACTCGGCGTAGATGCTGCGAAAGGCCTCGGCGTAGGTATCTTCGACCTCGGCGCGGACGTGCGTAGCCACTACCGCCCCTTCCCTTGGTAAATCGCCTGCTCGGTGATGATCTTGTCCATGAAGATGTCGTGCGACTGGGTGGGAATCTCGGGGAACAATTGGCATTCAAACGCGAGCGCCACCAGCGGCGTGTCAGCCCGGGCGTGTTCCAGCAGCTTGTCGTAGTAGCCCTTGCCGTGACCCATCCGCCCGCCGCGGCGGTCAAACGCCACGCCCGGCACCATGATCAGGTCGAGCTCGCGAACGTCGACCTGCTTCTCCTTGACCGTACGCAGCTCGGGCTTCGGCTCCAGGATCTTGTACATGCCGATCGACAGCTCCTCCATGTCCGACAGCAGGAACAGTTCCAAAATGTCGTTGACGCAGTAGGGCACGATCACCCGCTTGCCGCTGGCCAACAGCTCGGGCAGAAACTGCCGGGTGCGGACCTCGGTGCGGACGTCGATATAGGCCATGACCGAGCCGGCCTTGGCAAACTCGGGCAACTCGGCGAACTTGCGGCAGATGGCCGTGCTCAGCTCGTCCTTGTTTTCCTGGGCCTTGCGGTTGGCGTGCGCCTGCTCGCGAATCTGTTTCTTGATTTCCAGCGGATCCATAAGTCCTTCAGGGGTCATCCTCAAATGCCTGCCGTGCGAATACTGAAGACGGTCCAAGGCTCGGACATCGCCAAGCCCAACGACGCTATCGTACTGGTTAAACGGCCAAAGGCAATTGGCCAAGCAGATGGGTGATCGGGGTGGCGACACCGGACTTCTGTAGCCGGGGTCTGAGACCGGAGCCCTGCCATAGTGCTCCAACCTCACAGAGGTCGGCTACAGGCCGACTGGTCCGGCGCTCCTCGCAACGATAAACTTTGCTATGGATCGCTCGCCCAACCTCCCGTTTAGTCCGAACACCCACTACGCACCATGACCTCCTCCTACATCATTGCCGGTTGTCGCACTCCCATCGGTCGTTTGCTCGGCACGCTGTCGTCGCTGCCGGCGCCTAAGTTGGGAGCGTTGGCCGTGGCCGAGGCCATCCGCCGGGCCGGTGTGCCGTTGGACGCGGTCGAGGAAGTCATCATGGGCAATGTGCTCGCGGCCGGCCTCGGTCAGGCGCCCGCGCGACAAGCGGCTTTGCACGCCGGTTTGCCCGACTCGATCGCCGCTCTGACCATCAACAAGATGTGCGGCTCGGGGCTGAAGGCCGTGATGCTGGCCGACCAGGTCATTCGCTCGGGCGATGCCGAGGTGATCGTCGCCGGAGGGATGGAGTCAATGAGCCGCGCGCCGTTCTTGATTCAAGGCGCCCGGGCCGGTTGGAAGTTCGGCGACCAGCAGATTCGCGACTCGATGCTCTACGACGGTCTGTGGTGCGCGTTTGAGGACATCGCGATGGGGGCCGAGGCCGACTACATCGCCGAAACCCGCGGCGTGTCGCGGCAAGACCAGGACGCGTTTTCGGTCGAAAGCCATCGCCGGGCAGCGGCCCGAGCGAGCAAGACGCTGGAAGAGATCGTGCCCGTGAAAGTGCTCGCCGGTAAGACCGAGACCACGGTCACGCACGACGAGGGTCCGCGCCCCGACACGACGTTGGAGGGTTTGGCCAAGCTGCGACCGGCCTTCGGCAAGACCGGCACGGTCACCGCGGGCAATGCCTCGCAGATCAGCGACGGCGCGGCGGCCCTGGTGGTGGCCAGCGAGCGGGCGGCTCGCGACATTCGCTCGCCGATTCGGGCCCGGATCGTGGCGACCGCCACCAGCGGCGTGGCGCCCAAGGAGATTTTCATCGCCCCGGTCACGGCCGTTCAAAAGGTCTTGGCCAAGGCCAAGCTGACGATGGCCGACATCGACCTGGTCGAGCTGAACGAAGCCTTCGCGGCGCAAGCCGTGGCCTGCATGCGACCGCTCGAAGCCGACCCTGCCAAAACCAATGTTCACGGCGGCGCGATCGCCCTGGGTCATCCGATCGGCGCCAGTGGCGCCCGGGTGCTGGTCACGCTGCTCTATGCCCTGGCCGAACGGGGGTTAAAGCGCGGCCTGGCGTCGCTGTGCCTGGGCGGCGGCAATGCCGTGGCGATGATTGTTGAGCGCGAGTGAGCGACGGTGCCGGTGTGCCGGCAGCCGTTTGACTATCGCAACCAGCTGCTAGACGGAGAATCCGCAGAGACGAAACGTCGAGCGTGCCTGGCTAGAGCTCAGAAACTTGAGAAGTGCCGCGGCTTCCTGGGCGGCCATCGAACCTTTGACGATAGCCCCCTCGTACGCGGCCGTGGCCTGCTTTGCCGGCACCGGCAGCAGCAGCCGCAATCCTGCTGTGTTAATCAACTCGCTGGCGAACACCAGGCCGACGTCTCTAGGCCGATTCTGGACCGCCAATACCACGGCGCGAGAATTGTCCACGGAAACCAGCCGGGGCAGCAGGTCCTGATAAACACCAGCGCCCTCGAGGTAACTGGCCGTGCACTTTCCCAGCGGACAAGCCGGGTCGGCGACGATGATGTTGCCCTCTGGCAGTTTGCGCAGGTCGGCGATCGAGCGTAGCTTGAGACGCGACTCGCCATTGGCCACGACGGCCAGGCAGTTCTTCGCCAGCACCTTGCTCGATTCGAGTTCGACGAATCCGGCACCGGCCAACCACTTGATCTCGTCGTGATTGGCCGAGATGAACAAATCGGCCGCACCGCCCGCCTGGATCTGGTCGGCGAGTTCGTTGGAGGCGCCAAAGATCGTCCGCACCGTCACCGTAGGTCGGATAAGCGCGTAGTCCAAGAGCAAGCGACCGACGACTGTTTGCAGGCTGACCGCGGCCGAGAGGTGGAGCACGCGGCTTGGACTTGCCGTCTGGGTGAGCAACCGCGGCAGTTGAGTCATCGCCGTTTTGCCGACCTGCTGGGTCAGGGCTTGAAACACTTCCAGCACCGCGCGACCGTGCTCGGTCAGGCGCGTGCCCCCACCGCGGACGCCGCCGGTGGCCGTTTCCACCAAGGGCGCGCCGGCCGCGGCGCTGGCGTCCTGTGTCAGGTGCCAGGCATGGGCGTAGGAAATGCCCAGCAGCCGGGCGGCGGCACTGATGCTTTGGGTGCGGTCGACCGCCGCCAGCAGGTCGGCCGACTTTTCGTCGAGGATCGGCTGGCCTTGGCGCTCCACCCGCACGCGGATGCTGACGCTCCAGTCATCTCCCCAGGGGCCGGCTGGGGGAATCACGGGCAAATCAGCGGGTTTTGCCCGCGTTTTCGCGTTGCGTCGACTCGTTGACATCGGGCTGAGGACCGCTATATTGCCATGGATATAACGCGGCAAACGCCGCACAGCTAACAACCGGCGCGACTTCGAGCGACCCCCATCATGCGCATCATCGAGCTGGCTCTCCTAGTTGTTGGAATCGTTATTTTGCCTGCTGCCACCGCCGCCGCAGTCAGCATGAACATCGAACCGGTGGCCGACGCCTTCGTCGCCCAATCCAATCCCGACAACAACTACGGCGGGGGCGGCGCGGTGGAAACCTCCGCGGCCGGATTGCCCAAGGGTGAATTCAAGTCGCTGTTGAAGTTTGATTTCTCCGGCGCAAAGACCTCGTTCGACACAACCTTGGGCGCCGGGCAATGGATCGTGCAATCCGTGAGCTTGAAGCTGACGGCCGCCAATCCCTCGAACAACGCGCAGTTCAACGCGTCGGCCGCCGGCAATTTCGGCATCACGTGGATGCAGGACGACAGTTGGGTCGAGGGCGCCGGCACCCCAATGGCCCCGGACAACGTTGGGATCACTTACAATACGCTGCCCTCGTTCCTTTCCGGCGCCGACCAGAACGCAGGCGGCTTTAGTTTCAACGGCGCGACCTCCGGCAACTTCAACTATTCAATATCCCTGGTCTCGGGACTGGTGGGCGACGTCAACGGTGGTCAACTGGCCAGCTTACTCCTTGCCGCCACGGACACAACCCTTTCGGCCCTGTTCAACTCGCGCACAAACATGGTCGCCGCCAATCACCCCGTGCTGACGGTCAACGCGGTGGCTGTGCCGGAGCCGGCCAGCTGGATTCTCGTTGCCCTGGCCGGTCTGGCGCTGTTTTGGATCCGCCGTACTCGGGCCTGACCGCGCCCTCAATAGCACCATGAATATCGACCGAACCGAGCTCGGGCGTTCGTCGCGTGGGTCGTGGGTCACCGTCGCGCCCTGGCGCGCAGGGTTTACGCTTGTGGAGCTGCTGGTAATGATCGGCCTGGTTGGGGCGCTGGTCGCGCTGTTGTTGCCCGCGGTGCAGGCGGCCCGCGAATCGAGCCGCCGCTCCGCCTGTCAAAACAACCTGCGGCAATTGGCCGTCGCGACGTTGAACTTCGAAACGGCCCGCGGTCACTTTCCGCCAGGCATGGTGCAGTCGCTGTTTTCGTCGGCGCCGGTCTATCGAGGGTCGTCGCTGTTTGTGCACTTGCTGCCCCAACTGGAAGAGAGCAGCGTGGCGGGGCTGTGGGACTTTGAGGATCCGCAGAACAATACCGTCGGCGGCGCGGAGGCGCGCACTGCCACGGTGCTGCCTGTGCTCACGTGCCCTTCGGACCTGATCGCGCAGAATCCTGTCTTGTCGCAAACATGGTACTACGGCCTGACCAGCTACGGCGGCAACGGCGGAACCCGGTCGTTCTCGCCGAACGTTGCCACGGCCGACGGCATTTTTCACTCTACGGGGGCGGCCGCGGAACCCAAAACCACGCAGCGGCCCGTTCGGCTGCGGGAAGTCGCCGACGGCACGAGCAAGACCATTCTTTTCGGCGAGCGCAGCCACGACGACCGCAACTTCGAGACCTTCGTGCCCATCAGTTGGACCCAATCGCTGTCCACCTGGGGATGGTGGGGACCCTCGGGCGGCCGCAAGGCCATCGGCCACGTCACGATGAGCGCGTTTGCGCCGATCAACTACCGGCTGCCATTTGCACGGGGAGCGACGGCCGGACTTTCTCCTCCGGCGGGCAGCGGCGTCGAATTCCAGCACTACGTGGATCTCCGATTTTGTTCGTACGGGAGCGAGCATCCCGGCGGCGCTAATTTCGCGTTTGCCGACGGCAGTGGTCGCTTTCTTGAATCCGCCACCGACATCCTGGTGTTGCAGGCCCTAAGCACCCGCGCGGGCGCCGAACGCTGTTTCGAACTTACTGACTGAGGTTGCCATGCAAACGATATGGACCATCAATTCGCCACTGGCCAGGTCTGCCCGCTGGACACTGGAACGTCCGGGAATGCGAGTACATGGAGCACTCGAAGTCGCCCTGCTGGTCGGGCTAGGCATTCTGGCGGCGCTGGCCACGAGCATGGGCGGCAACTTGCTGCGGGTGCCGGGCCACGCAATCTTGCGAGGCACGATGCCCCTGGTGCTCGGCATCAGCCTGGCGCCGCGCCGCACGGCCGGCAGTTTAATGAGCGTTTCGGCCGCACTGACCTTCATCGTGATGGCCATGTTTGGGTTTCGGCTACCACAAGCCGCCGCGGCCATGGGCCTGTTGTGCCTTGGTCCGGCGCTCGACCTGGCATTGGGGTCGGCCACCAGCGGCTGGAAGCTCTATGCCAGGTTCGCTGCCGCCGGGCTCGCGGCCAATCTGGTCGCATTTGCGGTCCGCATTGGCACGGCACTCGCCGGAGCCGAGGCAGCCGGTTCGCGCGGCGTGCTGTCGTTCTGGCCCGCGGCACTGCTGGGGTTTGCCGCCTGTGGATTGCTCGCTGGTCTGATTAGCGGCGCCCTCTGGTTCCGCTCCGGATCCGCCGGAAAGGACGCGGTCAGAACATGATCTTCCTCGGCCTCGACGATACCGATACCCGCGAAACGCCGGGCACGAACAAGTTGGCCATGCATCTGGCCGACCTGCTGTCCGGCGACTACGAGACCCAATGGATCGTGCGGCATCAACTGCTCGAAGACCCCCGCGTGCCCTGCACCAACAAAAACGGCTGCGCGTCGTTGGCACTCGAACCCCGCGGGCCGTATGACCTGGACGAACTGGCAGCGCGGATTCGCGCGGTGATGATCCCCTGGTGCCCCGTGGGCAGCGACCCTGGATTGTGTCTGACAGAGAACGTGCCGCCGACCGTCTGCGACTGGGGGCGAAGCGCGCAGCGCGACTTACTGACGCAAGCCGGCGCGCTGGCGTTGGCGCGCGAAATGGGCGTGTATCTGGAGCCACTTGGCGGCACGGGCGACGGCGTGGTGGGCGCGCTGGCCGCCGTGGGTCTCTTAGCCACGTGGAACAGCGGTCGCGTGGTGTATCGCGGTTCAGTCGGCGCCGATGCGTTGGAGCTCGGCGGCCGGCAGGCGGCCTCGGATATCCTGGCGCGGGGCGTCGACGAGATCGTCAATCTCGACGACCGACAAACCGTGCGTCACGGCACCGTGGAACTGGCCAAGCGACTGCGGCCCAACCTGCGCAGCGGGCGGGCCGTGCTGTACGTGACCGCCGGCACACAAGCGGGCGAGGCCGAGTGGATCGCCCAGCGGATAACGGCCTGACGGCTCCGCTGTAGCCGGGGTCTGTGACCTTTCCATTTGCCACAATCTTCACTGCAGTCATAGCATAGTGGCTGGGTTGGTTTGAGCAATGGAGGGCAATCCATGAGTTGGGCGAGCGAGGAGTTGCGC